>Ga0310810_10003814_pt1 | contig 16545 bp, 13 predicted proteins | sample NCmetagenome_FD_207641 | JGI IMG/M metagenome (GOLD analysis project Ga0310810, IMG submission 207641) | Soil microbial communities from experimental microcosm in Duke University, North Carolina, United States - NC | ecosystem: Engineered > Artificial ecosystem > Soil microcosm > Unclassified ... | reverse complement strand
AAACCCGCAGCACGCTCGTGCCCTCGCGCCTGAACACTGAGACCCCGGGCATCCATCCACCATTTGCGGACACGTAACCCATGTCCGACGCGAAAGTGCTTCCCGCATGGCTCACCATCGGAAATTTCCAGCCGCGGCTGTCGGCAAACTTTCTCTGCACCGTGGGACGATCCGGACTCGATACGGCGAAGCCTGCGCGCAGCACCACATGAGGATGGATGCCGTTGTAGCCATCGGCCCACATGGTGCAATAGGAGCACGCGACCCCCATGTTGTGAATGAGGATCAGATCCTCATGTGGGCCGAAGAGCTGCGACAGGCGCACCGTGCCCTCGGTGCTCGCGAACTCGTAGTCCTGCACCGCCTGAGGCTCGACCCCGGCCAGTGTCTCCCGCATCTTCTCGCGTATCGAGGCGATCTGCCGGCGGTAGTCGGCGAGCTTGCCATGCACCTCTGCGTATCTCATGACGGTCCTCTCCAGCTTGTCCACGCTCAGGTTTCGTACGCGATGCGGTGCTTTACCCATTGCATCGGAAAGGCCAGGCCCTCCTCATCGCGTCCCTGCGGTGCGATGTCGAGGTAGTGGTAGGCCGTGTTGAGCATGTCGAGCCCACGCGCGTAAGTCGAATAGGAGTGATAGATCTGGTCGCCATCGCGAAAGAAGGCGCTGATTCCGGGCATCTCGTTGCTGTCGAGTTTCCGCGGGCTGTAGTTATAGAACGCCGCATTTCGCTCGAGCGTCTCCGGTCGGAACGAGACGTTGTAGTCGTAGTTGAAATCGTTGCCGAGCGAGGAGACCCATTTGAAGGTCCAGCCGAAGCGCCGCGCCTGCGCTTGCAGCTTCTGCAACGGCGCGCGCGAAACCGCCACCAGCGACACGTTGCGCGCATTGAGGTGCGGAACGATACCGTTGAAGTTATCCGCCCAGAAGGAGCAGCTGCGGCAGCCTATCTCCCAGTCCGGCGCGTACATGAAGTGATAGACGATGAGCTGATTGTGCTTGCCGAAGAGCTCGCCGAGCGTTTCCCGGCCGCGGTCACTCTCGAACGCATACTCCTTCTTGACGTGCTCCCAGGGCAGCTCGCGCCGCTCCCGGCTGAGCTCATCCCGTAACCGGGTAAATTCCTTCTCCTTAGTGAGAAAACGTTGGCGCGCGGCGAGCCACTCGTCGTGATCCACGATCTCATGGGCAATCATTGAGCTCTCTCCTTGGTCATTTGCGGCGGGATGGGCGCGTGCGCTTCCGTGGCGCCGCTTTTGCGGGCCGCTGCGTGCGCCGTGCGTCGATATCCGCGAGGGTCGCGGCAAGCATGTCGAACTGCTGCTGCCAGTACTTGCTGTAGCGGTTCATCCAGACCGCCGCATCGAGCAGTGGCCCGGCATCGAGGCTGCAGCGGCTGATGCGGCCACTGCGCTCCTGCTCAATCAGGCCGGCGCGCACCAGCACCTGAATGTGGCGCGACACCGCCTGCAGTGAAATGTCGAACGGCGCGGCGAGCTCGGACACGAGCAGTGCCTCACCGTCGAGCCGCTCGAGAATTCTGCGGCGCACCGGGTCGGAGAGCGCGAAGAACAGCGCATCGAGCCGGCTCTCGAGCGAGGAGAGATCGGCTGCCGGATCGCCGATGACGTGCAGATGCGCACCGATATTCATCATGTCCATTTAATATCAACTGATAGATTGAATGTCAACAAGAATATTGATTATTGAATCGAGATAAACGCGTGCCACCCTTGCAGCGATCATCTCAGTGGAGGCGCGCTCAGCCGAGTTTGCTGAGGTAAGCGAAGGCCTGGCGTGCAGCGTCGAGTTGGCTCACTCGCGTGAAGGGCCCTTCCTGCTCAGCGAAATAGTGCTTCAAGCCGGCCGTCTCAGCAGCCGCGAATATGGGTCGATAATCGATCATGCCGTGGCCGAGCTCGGCGCCGGGGTGGTCGGGGCGGTGGCCCGCGCCGGGCAGAAAGTCCTTGACGTGAATGAGCGGAAAACGTCCCGGATAGCGTGCGAAGTAGCTGCGTGGATCACGCCCGCCGACAATCATCCAGCCGCAATCGATCTCGAACTGCACGAGCGCGGGGTCCGTCTGCGCGAGCAGTACGTCGTAACCGATGCCGCCGGGCTGCGGTACGAACTCGAAATCGTGATTGTGGTAGACGTACTGGAGCCCGGCCCGCTGCGCCTGCTCACCGATGCGATTGGCGAGCTCGGCGGTGCGCCGCGCCTCATCGAGTGTCATCGCTCGCGACGGCGCCGCGGCAGCTGGCGCCGCCTGCGGTGTTGCCGCGGAGGACACGAGATCGCGCAGGCTGCCACTCGCTGCGTAATGAGCGCCGAGCGCGTGCGCCTGCTCGAACGCGCCATCGAAACTGCCGCGCTCGAACTGCAGGTGCGCGCTCGGGCAGCTGAGTCCCGCCTCGTCGAGAAGCCCGCGGAATCGTTGCGCGGAGAGCCCGGCAAATCCAGCGGTCTCCACCTCGCCGAAACCAATCTGGCGCACGGCCTGCAGGGTGCGCAGCGGCTGCGCCTGCAGGTCCTCGCGCACTGCGTAGAGCTGTATCCCTATCGGTCCACCCAGGGGACTTGCCCGCAGCGCCGACGCGCCTCCAGTAGCGAGCAGCGCGGCCACCGAGGTATGCAGCGTGCCTGCCAGGAAGCGTCTGCGGCTGCAACGGGCCTGCAACGCGGCAATCATTGCGCGCGACCGCTCTACCGATGGGCCCGCTTCTCAAGTGAGGAGAGCAGCGGAGTGAGATTGGCGTGCAGGAGCGACTGATTGTAGGCCGGCAGATCGGTCTGCAGGATCTCGCGGATCTCGGCATCGACGCTCGTCATCTCGCCTTCGAGCGCCTTCAGTGATTCCAGCTGCGCCTCGGTGGGTGCAAAATCCGCGCCGCCCGCGACATCGCCGCCGCCCGTGCCGACCTCGGCATTGAGCCACATGAGATCGAGATACACGCCATCGGCTTCGACGAAGTACTTGTCGTCGCTGTTGCGCAGCGCCCGCGACACGAGCCGTGATTCCACCGCTTGCAGCTTCTTATCGAGGTTTTCGGCGCCGGTGAGCAGCTGGACCCGTTGCCGTTCCTCCACATCGCTCAGCACACGCGGCGGAGCTGGCGGAGGCTCGGGCTCCTCCTCGTCGCCTTCTTCCACGATGACTGGCTGCGATTTCGCGGGCGGCTTAGCCGGGCGCAGCATGGTCTGCAGTATCTCGAGCTGCTTGCGCAGCCACTCCACCTGGTTGACGGAGTCGGACACGTGACTGATGTTGTCGCGTATCTTGAGCAGTGTCTTCACCGACAGCTGGATGTCTGCCTCGGTGGACGGTGAGCGCGGATCGCTCGCGATGGTAAGTGGCTGCACGAAGGGCTGGCCGTCGACCTGCAGGCGTACCGAGTAGCTGCCCGGGGCGACGATGGGTCCGACCTCGGCCGGTTTCGACCCCCAGTGCGTAATGGGCCGCGAATCCGCGTCGCGGAATCTCGGCTCCTGCCAGATGCGGGGATTGTCGGGAGCCACCGTTCGCAGCGCGACCACACGTGGAGACTCGTAGCGCAGGTCCCACTTGATGCGGTTGATCCCGGCCACACCTTTGCCCTCGAGGTTCCGCACCACATTGCCGGAGGCGTCGCGGATCTCGAGCCGCACCGGATCCTTGGGAGCCTTCGCCAGGGAGTAGTTCAGCATCGCCGTGCCGCCGCGCACGAAACGATAGGTCTTGCGCGGCTCGAACAGCACCACCGGTGCCGCGGCGGAACGCTTCACCATCTGCTCGAGCGGCGTGATGTCATCGAGGATGTACAGGCCGCGGCCATAGGTTGAGAGCACCAGGTCGTGGAATTCCTTCTGCACCACCACCCAGGTAACCGGCGCAGGAGGCAAGCCGTTCTGCAGTTGAGTCCAGTGCCCGCCGTCATCGAGCGAGTAGTACAGTCCGTTACCGGTTCCCGCAAACAACAGTCCTGCGCGGTTGGGATCGTCGGTCACGCTGCGCACGTACGCCAACTGATGTTTCGGCAAATTGCCGCTGATGCGTTGCCAGCTCTTGCCGAAATCTGGGGTCTTGTAGATGAAGGGATCGCGGTTATCGACCAGATGAAAATCGATGCTGACGTAGGCCGTGCCGGCATCGAAGCTCGAAGGTGCGATGCTGGTGATCGTGCCGCCCGTCGGCAGTCCCTTCAGGTTGCCGCTGACATTGGTCCAATTGGCCGCGCCATCGCGGCTGTACCAGATTTGACCGTCATTGGTACCCGCCCAGATGAGTCCTTTCTGGACCTTCGATGGAGCGATGGCGAATACCACCTCGCCGTAGAATTGCCCGAGGTTGTCGCCCACGATGCCTCCCGAGGGCTGAATATGCGCGGGCTCGCCCTTTGAGAGATCTGGGCTGACGACCGTCCAGCTCCGGCCGGCATCGGTGGTGCGGAAGATGACCTGGCAACCGTAGTAAACGGTGTTGTGGTCGAAGGGATCGATCGCCAGCGGCGGAGTCCAGTGACAACGGTACTTGACCGCGTTGGGCGGCGAGTCGAGCGTGTGCTTCCACGGACTGACGGAATGCGCTTCCTTGTAGCGCGCATCCCAGCGAGTGACGGTATCCCCGTAGCAGGTCGCCCACACGACATTGGGGTCGACACGATCGGGGAGCGTGAAACCGGACTCGCAGCCGCCCATGTGGCGATCCCAGCTGGCCTCTTCGGATTCACCTGGGACGCTCGGCCCGCGCATGTTTCCGTCATCCTGCATGTTGCTGTAGAAGTAATAGGGAATCTGGTCATCGACCGCGACGTGGTACATCTGCCCGATGGGCAGCGTGACGCGATGGAATCCGCGCCCGTGCACGGTGGTGATGATCATCCCGCCATCGTCGGTGATGACGAAGCGGTCCGGATTGACCGGATCGATCCAGATGTCGTGGGTGTCGCCGCCCCAGCGGACTTCGTGAAAGCTCTCAGCCCAATCCAGTGATTGGTGGAACGAGCTGTTGGCGACCAGGACCTCGTTGTCGCTGCCGGTCGATACTGCGAGGCGGATGTAGTAGCCCGCGCGTCCGATCAATGCGCGCTGCGAATTGACGAGCTTCCACTGCTCACCGGCGTCGTCCGATCTCCACACCGAGCCCTGATCCCTCGTCTGTATCAGCGCGTAGATGCGATTGGAGTTGGTCGGTGCGATGGCCACATCGATCTTGCCGAGCGGTGCCGCCGGCAAACCATGTCCTTCGACCCGCGTCCATTTGGTGCCGCCATCGTGGGAGATGTAAATGCCGCTCTGCGGACCGCCGCTATACTCGCCCCAGGTGTGCATCTCCACCTGCCACATGCCCGCTATCAGCGTATGTGGATCGTGCGCGTCCATGGATAAGCCCGAGCAGCCGGCATTTTCACCGGCGAACAGCACCCGGACCCAGTGCTGACCGCCGTCCGTGGTGCGATAGACACCACGCTCCTGCTGCGGCCCGCTGGTACGTCCCAGTACGCAGGCAAACACGATGTCAGGATCGGATGGATGCACGATGATCCTGCCGATGCGGCCCGAATCGGGCAAACCCATGTTCGTCCACGTGCGGCCGGCATCCGTCGACTTGTAGATGCCATTGCCCGTCACGTCGCTGTCGCGAATAACCCATGCTTCGCCGGTGCCCGCCCATACCGTGCCCGGCTGTGAAGGTGCGACTGCCAGCGTCCCGATCGCGGCCGCGGTCTGCTTGTCGAAAACCGGCAGCCAGCGATTGCCGCCGTCGGTGGATTTCCACACTCCGCCCGAGGCAGCGCCCGCATAGTAGACGCTCGGGTCTCCGGCGATTCCGGCGACGGATGCGATGCGGTTACCCACCTTCGGCCCCACGAAGCGGAGCTTGAAGTCGCTTTCCTGATCGTCATCCGGTGCAGCGGCTGCCGCCGCATTCGTGAGGAGAAGGAAACCAGCCATCGCGCTGAGCCAGGTGGCTCGTGCTTTTTTGTGCATTTTCGAGTTCTCACCTTCAGGGGTCGGGGCGCAGTCAACCATATAACATCGGCGCTGCCGGCGGTGATCGCTTTGCTTACTGCAATACCTGCTGGTAGCGGGCTTGCTGTTGCGCCAACAGGGCATCGAGCTGCTGCCGGGTCCGCCAGCGGCCCGCGCTCATTACCCCAAGGGGCTCCCGCAGCGATTCGAGCGACACCAGCGGATTAGCGGAAACCAGCACCAGATCGGCGCGCATGCCGGGTTTGATCTGCCCGAAGGGCAGCGCGCGCGGAACGAATTTGGCAATGAACTCGCCGGGGACGCGCGTGGCTGCGGACAGCGCCTGGAATGGAGTGAGGCCGGCGGCAGTGAGACGCTGCAGGTCCTCGTGTATAGAGTATCCGGGCAACATGCCGGGGATCACAGGACTGTCGGTGCCCGTCAACAGCGGCACACCGCGCGCGGCCAGTGCTTTGGTGAAGCTCGCGAGGAAGTCGAGAATCGGCGCGATATTCCCCTCGTTATGCACGTAATCGGAATCCGACCAGTCCACGCGTTCATCCGGCGACATGTAGCGGATGCGCGCATCCTGCATGAATTCCCGGATCACCTGCGGCCGGCCCCACTGCCTGGCTATGGTGGAGAAGGTCGACAGATTCGGCGTGACGTAGGCTCCGGAGCGGAAGGTCTCCTCCACGACCTGATTGACGATGGCGGCATCGTTCGGGATGTGCCTGCCAAAGGCGGTGTAATAGAACTCCTCGGCGTGCGCAACCATTACCTGACCCTGAAACAACCCGGCGGGCAGGCCCACCGACCTTACGCCGTGACCGATCACCGGTAGACCCTGGCGCCGCCCCTCCTCGACGATCGCCGCGAACTCCTCTGCGGTGACATTGTTGTAGACCTTCATGAACACGTAGCCGTTTGCCTTGGCCAGCTGCACCGCGGCGCGCGCCTGCTCGGGCGTGCGCACATAAAAGCGTGACAGCGCCGGCGAGCCATCGATCATGAAGGCGAAGAAAATCTGCGGTCCTACCGTCTCGCCTGCATCGATCGACTCCTGGACGTGATCGACCAGATCAGCCGGTGCGCCACCCATGTGCAGGATCGTGGTGACGCCGTTGGCCGTGTAGAGCAGCAGGTCCTCCGTGCGCATGACATGGGTGTGCATGTCCGCGAGTCCTGGAAGCAGGTAAGCCGTACCATGTCCAGCCACGCGCGCCGCTTGCGCGGGGATTTTGAGGTGCTCCACGCCATCGACGGCGAGAACGGTATTGCCGCGGACGAGTACGGTCTGGTGCGCGAGCACGCGCTCGCGATCCATCGGCACGAGCTGCACATCGACGAACGCCGTCAGCGGCGACTCCTGCGCCAACCCACCCTGTATCGAGAGAATGGCCGTCAGTGCGGCGAGCGCAACCTGCCTTCTTCCCATGGACCTTCCGCTGCAGTGTCGATGGACGCAGCAGCTTACCTCAAGCATAAGGGACGCTTTACTGGTCCGACCACGCGGTTGTCATCGCATCGATAAAGCGGTATGAGTCGCCTCTCGAGAGGACAGGACGATGCAACGGCGCAAACTCGGCAACAGCAATCTCGAAGTCTCCGCCCTCGGTCTCGGCTGCATGAGCATGAGCTACGGCTATGGGCTGCCCGGCGACCGGCAGCAGATGATCGGGCTCATCCGGAGCGCAGTCGAGCGCGGCGTCAGCTTCTTCGACACCGCAGAAATCTATGGTCCATTCACGAACGAGGAGCTCGTCGGCGAGGCATTGGCTCCCTGCCGCCGCCAGGTGGTGATCGCCACGAAGTTCGGCTTCAGAATCGACGCCACCGGCCGGCAACCGGGCTTCGACAGCCGGCCTGAGCACATCCGCGACGTGGCGGAGGCGTCGCTGCGGCGGCTGCGGACGGAGGTGATCGACCTTTTCTATCAACACCGAGTCGATCCGGCGGTACCGATCGAGGAGGTCGCGGGCGCCGTCAAGCAACTCATCCAGGCGGGCAAGGTGAAGCACTTCGGTCTTTCCGAGGCGGGAGTCGACACGATCCGCCGTGCGCACGCGGTGCAACCCGTCACCGCTCTGCAGTGTGAATATTCGCTGTGGTGGAGAGAGCCCGAGCGTGAGCTGCTGCCGGCGCTCGAGGAGCTCGGCATCGGCTTCGTGGCGTACAGCCCGCTCGGCAGAGGATTTCTCACCGGCGCAATCGATGAGCACACGAGCTTCACGAGCAACGATTTCCGGAACATCCTGCCGCGTTTCACTCCCGAGCTACGCAAGGCGAACCGCGCGCTGGTGGAGCTCCTCGGCACGATCGCGGCGCGCAAGCACATCACGAAGGCGCAGCTTGCGCTCGCCTGGCTGCTCGCCCGCAAGCCGTGGATCGTACCGATTCCGGGTACGACGAAGCTGCAGCGCCTCGAGGAGAATATCGGCGCGACCGCGATCGAGCTGAGCGCGGACGATCTGCGCGAGATCGACAGCGCGCTCGCACAGCTCCCCGCCCAGGGCGAGCGCTATCCCGAGCACCTCAATCGCACGGTCGGCCGCTGAGCGGCCCTCGAAGAGGTGAACCGCCGTGCGTGTGGGCATTCTCGGCTCGGGGCTCATGGGCGGAAAGCTCGGCACACTGTTCGCGCGTGCCGGCCATGAGGTGGTGTTCAGTTATGCACGCAGCGAGCACAAGCTCAAACAGCTCGCACGCGAGGCGGATGGACGAGCGCGTGCCGGCTCACCGGCCGAAGCCGTACGTGAGTCCGAGGCGCTGTTGCTCGCCGTACACTGGTCGAGACTCGATGACGTGCTGGAACAGGCCGGTGACCTCGCCGGGAAGGTTCTGATCAGCTGCTCGCTGCCGATGAACGTGAACGATACGGCGCTCGTAGTGGGCCACGGCACTTCGGGTGCCGAGGAGCTCGGCCGCAAGGTGGCGCCCACACCTGTGGTAACCGCCTTCAGCACCGTTCCGAGCGAGGTGCTGTGCAGCGTGTTCGCGGCGCGGGGCAAGCGCAACCCGCCGAGCCTCGTCTACTGCGGAGACGATGAGCAGGCGAAACACCTCACGGCGAAGCTGATTCGCGATGCCGGCTTCGAGCCGCTCGATGCGGGTCCGCTGCGCATCGCGCGTTATGTCGAACCGTTTTCCCTGCTCGTGGCCCAACTCGCCTACGAAGGCAGTGGTAGTCCGCAGATCGCATACCGGTTCGATCGCTTCGGAGAATGACGGTTTTTCACGTGCAACGATCCGCTGCCCGTTCCCCCGCTTGCCAGCGGGCCGCGGCGGGCGTAAACGGAGAGCATAGTCCGATGGATTGAGCGACCGCCGAGCGCAGCAAAGAGGCCGAACCGACAAGGCCCCGCTCCGGTAAGTATGCGACAAGGGCAGCGCGTGCCATGCACGTGTCGAGGAGACGCCATTCCCGTTCGCGATTGCTGGCCTGGTGCATGGCCCTGGCGGTGCTGTGTGCACAAGCCGCTGCCTTCTTCAGCTGCTCCTATGGCACCGTGGGCTCACTGCCGATCGTTCCACCACCGTCTCCGCCCAATCCAACAGTGTCGATCAGCGTCGCACCGACGACCATAACACTCGGGCAGAGCGCGCTACTGACGTGGGTCTCCAGCGGGGTCACCGCATGCACCGCCAGTGGCGCGTGGAGCGGGCCGCAGAACCTCGCGGGAAGCATGAAGGTAACGCCTGAGTCTCCGGGCACTCTTGCCTACGTCCTCAACTGCTCGATCGCTCCCAACGGCTCGATCGCGCAGTCTGCGACGCTGACCGTGGACGCAATGGGCGCGCGCGGCAGCTCACGCCATGTTGCTGTCTCGCGCCAGAGCATGAGGGTGCGGCGCACCGATCTCGTGGCCGATGTGGCAGGGGTCGGAGCACGCGTCACCGATCCGAATCTGTCCGATCCCTGGGGTTTCGTACTCTCCGGGACTCACGCGGCTGTGGTGGTGAGTCGCCAGAGCGGCATCTCGACCTCCTATGACGGAGCGGGGCGAGCACAGCCGGTTTCGGACGTTTGCCTGCGGGTTCGTCTGCCCTTCGCCGCCGGCAGTGCGACCGGGGGCGTGGCCGATGTAGTCGGCAACCCCGGCGATGAGTTCATCGTCTCCAATGGCGGGAAGTCGGCACCCGCGCGACTCATCTATGTAAGTACGCAGGGTGTCATCGCCGCCTGGTCGCCAGAGGTGGACGTAGCCGACGCAAGCGTCGTGTATGTGGCGAGCGAGCCCGTAGCTTATACAGGCCTTGCAGTCGCCAGCTCCAGTACTCCAGGCGAGAGCCGGCTGTACGCGGCCGACTTCCGCAACTCGCGCGTCGAGGTATTCGATAGCAGCTTCCGCAGACAGACACCGACGTCGACACGATTTGCTTTCACCGATCCGGCACTGCCGACAGCCTATGCGCCCTTTGGCATCGCGGTGATCGATGACCTCATCTACGTGGCGTACGCGCCGCGGCCCGTGCCCTTCACTCGAGAGCCTGTCACCGGTGCCGGATACGGGCTGATCGATGTCTTCACGCTGCGCGGCGAGTTCATCACGCGGCTGGTCACCTCAGGAGGGCCACTCAATGCGCCCTGGGCAATGGTGCCGGCAGCGACCGGCGCGGCACTTCCCTTCGGGCGTGCGCTGCTCGTGGGTAACACCGGCGATGGCACGGTATATGCCTTCGACCTGGAAAGCGGTGCCGAGCTTGGCCCACTTACCAATGAAGGCGGCGGCCTGCTCGTAATACCGCGCTTGCATGGTCTCAGCTTCGGTAATGGCTACGCGGGACAGCCGCGATCGACGCTGTTCTTCAGTGCCGGAGCCGACACTCGGGCGCTAGGGTGGTACGGGCGACTCGACCCTGTTGCAGCGAGAGAGTCTACCGCTCGCTAACGCGCTGCTGCCTCATCGGCGCGCGGCAGCCGCACGATGAGGCGATTGTGGCCATCGGCGGTGCGCAGGTAATCGATCGAGGTCGCTGCGCGGCGCACCAGCAGCAGACCGTACCCGCCGATCCTCGCCTCATCGAGAGACTTCTGTGGCAGAGGGTCCGGACGGGTGCGTGGATCGAATGGGATACCGTTGTCTTCGAAGGTCAGCACGAACGTCTCGCCAGACGCTTCCAGCGAAACACACACCACGAGCTCGTGTCCATCGGGAGCGCCGTGGGCAATGATGTTGGCAGTGATCTCTTCGAATACCAGCTCGGCGTGATAGCGCGACGCCCCTTTGACTGCCTGCGCATCGAGAGCCCGGCGAGCCTGTACGAAGCCGCGGGCGAAGCCCGCGTGAGTGCCGGGGAAGCGGATCTCGATGCGCCCGCCGTGCCGGGCGCCATCCGGTTGAGAGCGACGCGTGGTCAGCCGCGTACCGTCGCTGCAGCCGCGCTGGCGTCGGAGCGCACCGGCACGATGTCGTTCAACGAAGTCGTCTGCAAGACCTCCGCCACGAGCGGCTGCGCGCCGTACAGCACCAATTTGCCGCCCTTCCTGCCGAGAGCACGGGCGATGGTGATGAACATGCGGATCCCACCCGAGCCCATGAATGTGACCTGCGACAGGTCGATCATGGCGCGCACCCCTCGCGGCACGAGCTGAGCGGTCAGCTGCGTTTCGATGCGGTCGACCCCCGGTGTATCGAGCCTGCCGATCAGCAGAACGTTCAGGACTCCATTGCCCGCATCCGCCACTTGCAAGTGCATGGTGACACTCCAGTCACGCCTCCCTTGGGATGGGGAATATTAGCGCACTACTGTCTCAGCAGCGTCAGCTGCCAGATCTCCTTGCCGGTCGCCATCATCAGAGGACGCAAGGCGAGCAGGCCGGTCTGGCCGATGGCTCGCTCGAGCTGCCCAAGCTCAGCCAGTCTGCCGCGCGTCTCGTCGTCGAGCGGCGGGTCGGGCATGCCCGATTCGCGCAGCAGCAGCAGCCCCTTGGCGCGCACGGCGAGCTCGGCGTGTACCCGCAGATAACACAGCATGTCCACGAGCTGCTCACCTTTGAAGCGCTCGCGCAGCGCCTGCAGGTAGCGACCCGAGGGACTGTCGAGGAACGTGCCTGTACTGATTGCCTCGAGGCGCTTCATGTCCGTGTCGAGGTCCGCTTCGATCCAGTTGCGCAGGATGCGCTCGCTGTGGTCGAACACCAGGTAGATCACGAATGGCAGCACCAGCAACGTCGCAAGGGTGGCGAGCGCCGGGCGCACCAGCAGGTAGTTGTAGCCGGTATGCAGTGCGACCGCAGCCAAGAGCCCTGGCAGGAGCAGATGCAGGCCACCGCTTGGGCGCCGCTCGTACAGAGTGTTCGAGATCATGGCGAGGATGGTCGCCGTACCGCCATGCATGATCGCGGTGCCGAAGCCGCGTATCACCTGCACGGCGAGCATCGTGTGCGGACGCACGGCGAGGTAGTAGAGGTTCTCGACGACCGCGAAGCCGGTGCCGATCGCGAAACCGGCAATACCGGCATCGACTGGCAGGCCGACGCGTCGGGTGCGGATCAGAAACACCAGCAGCACGGCCTTGAGCGATTCCTCGATCCACGGCGACACATAGCGCGAGTAGGTGACAAAGGAGCCGTGGAAATGCGCAAACACGAGGTTGTTAACTACGTAGCTCGCGCCGGCGGCCAACGCGCCGGTTGCCACCAGCAGGAGCATCATCCGCATGCGCACCAGTTTGTAGCCGTCGAGCTGCACCAGTCCGACGAGGAACAGCAGCACCGGCAGCAGTGCGATCGGTGCGTGCGTCAGCGCTTCCGCGCTCATGAGCACACCAGCATCCTAGGGAGAATCATCACAGCACCTGCAGCGACAGCATGAATTCTGTCGTGCCATGCCCGCCGCCCCCGTACCCCTGCGCGATACCGAATGACAGCATCATCGGCTGACGGTGCATCACGTGCATCTGAAAATCGACCTGAAAGCCGACGTCCTGGGCGTCCTGCCGGGCTGCCGAAGTGCCGATATTGGTCTCGAGCGCGGCGGCGAACAGCGCCGGGCGCGCCCAGCTCACGTAGAAGCCGGGCGAACCGAGTCCCTCGAAGCGCACGGGCGGCAGGCACCACTCGAGCAGACCTTTAATGAACGACTTGCCCGACAGCGCGTCGATGTCGAAACCGGGCATGCGCAGCAGCTGCCGGTAGCGTTGCGCCCCGCCGTTAGCTTCGGTGTCGACGTAGTTGTTGCCAAATCCGCCGAGGTAGGCGTTGGCGAGCGGATCGCCCGGCGAGCCAGTGGAGATGTAGGCGCCGGTACGCAGCCAGATCGAAGAATGATCGAGCGGCAGCGGGAAACCCACATCGTAAGTGGCGGCAACGCTCGGAATCTGCTCGCCCGCTGCGCTATAGAGATGGGTCTTGAGAGACCAGATGTGCCCGGTCTCCGCATCGACGGCACCGGGTGAGTGACGCGTGTCCACGCCGACGATACCGGCATCCGCTGCGAACAGGCTGTGCGAGGGCGAAGGCACGTTCTGAAAACCTGGCAACTGGTCGAGGTCACCGTAGTAAGCGACCTTGGCGATGAAATCCAGCGTTTCCGGTGGGTCGTAGACGAAAGGACGGTCGTAGGCCAAATAGCCGTTGTAGCCTTTGAGGCTGCGCTTCGTTGGCCCAAAGAGGTCGTAGAAGTTCGCGCTGTTCCAGGCCAGGCCGCCCGTCCAATTCCGGTGGCTGGCGGTAGCCGAGGCGTGCAACCGCTCTACCGAAGGCAAGGCATTGTCCGGGCTATAGCTGGTGTCGATCTCGAGCGAGTCGAGACCGATCGGGTCGCTGAAGCGTGCGCTGCCGCCGAGCGCGACGGAGTCCTTGTATCCCTCGATCACCGGGATCACCGATTCAAGTGACACGTGCGTACGCTTGTAGAGACCCTCGCGCAGGATCTGCGACTTCTCATCGATTGAGCTAGGCGCCGCCGCAGTCCAGGTCGTGACCTCAGGATACTTTTCCGCCACCTGCGTGCCGAGAAAGGTGACCGCGCTCAGGTCCTCCGTAGGCTGGGCCTCGATGAGCGTCGGCACAAAACCCTTGGCTGAGTAGCGCAGCACGATGAGGTGGGTGTCATCGACCGGCAAGGGACGGAAGAACCCCACGGCCGCGTTGCTGACCGCGTCGAGCTTCTCGGTGGCGATCTCGTAGCGATAGATGTTCGACACACCCGTGAAATAACTGCTGCCGTAGAGATAACGGCCATCGCCCGAGAACACGAAGCCTTCCGGGACTGCAGCTCCCATGCTGAAGGAATGCAGTGGCTTTGCCTCGCCCTCGAGCAGGGCTGCGGTGCGAAAGATCCGCACCTGACGCAGCTGCGTGGATCCGAGCCCCGAGGCCGGACCCGACACCGACAGGGACGCCAGCTCGCCGTCGGGCGAGAGATCGAGATTGAAGGCCTTCTCGCCGGCCGGAAACGTGTACAGCCGCTCCCATTTGTCATAAGGAGCTGGAATTCGCACCAGTTGCACCAACCCCCTGGTGAGGCGCAGACCCCAGAGCGACCGATCGGCCCGGTTGTAGACGATGTCACCGATACGCGCCCCCTTCAGCAGCATTAGCGACTTGCCGGTACGCGGATCGAGCGTCATGAGGTTGCGGTAGTTGTTGTTGTTGGTCGTGTAGAAGAGTGTGTCGCTCTGCGCGTCGAAGGCGAGCGAGGTGACTGTGTAGCTGCGGGGGTCCTTGACCTCTTTGAGCTCGCGCACCTCACCGCTGCTGCGGTCGATCGACACGATATGTGCCACCTGGCCGGGATACTGCACCGCGGCGAAGAGCGTTTTTCCGTCGGTCGACAAAAACATACGGGAGACGGCACCGAGGTTTCTGCGGGTGAGGTCGTGGAATTCGGTAACCGGGTGTTCGTGCACCGACTTGAGGTTCTGCTCCTGAAACTTGTGCTCGAACCCGATCCATTGCTGCCAGGCTTTATCCAGCGGCAGGCCGAAGACGCGCTTAAAGTCATCGGCGTAGTAGCGGCGGCTGTCGCCATCGCGCCGCCACCAGCTGAGCAGCCGTTGCGGCCCATAGGTAAGCGCGAGATAGTTGGCGAAGCGTGTGCCGTAAAGGTAGGAGTTGGCTGAGGTCTGGAAGTCGACCTCGGTGCCCTTCGACACCAGGCCGAGAGGGTCATAGAACCTGGCCCCATCCTGGACCATCGCCCTGAACACCATCTCGTCGTACCCGCCCTGAGCGCGGCCGATTCCGCCGCTCAGCCACGTCTCCATGAATGTGGCGCTGCCTTCCTGGTACCAGCGTGGGGCAGTTCTGCGCGGCACGGTCAAATAGAAGTAGAGCAGGGTCTCCGGATGCTCCGTATCCGCATTCACTTTGCCGTGAAAGAAGCGCCGGAAGCGCGCATCCGACGGACTCGCGCGGTCGTTGTCTGCAAGATGTGTGGTCTCATGCAGCGCTGTGATGCGGAACCAGTCCCCGGAATTGACGGTCTCGTATGGCTGGTAGGAAGCCGCGATGTCGAAGGAGATCCGATTGCGGGGCGTCACATCAGCGCCGGCATCGGAACGGTCACCGAAGTCCCGAAGGAACACGTTGACGGAACCATCCGGCGTATATCCGAACAGGCGATGCTGGGCGTTGAGTGCGCTGATAAAGCTTCGCGTCACGTGCGGGATGAGGAAGTCTTCGTAATCGTAATAGACGATCCGCAGATCCTCGGTCTCGACAAAATGGAGATCGGCGGCTGCCGTCCAGAGCGGACTGCCGAGCGCGATCACCCCCAGTGTTAAGCGTAGCGACGCCCATCGCCCCCGGGCGCCCGCGTCATTGTTTTTCAAATGATAAAAATGGTTGGCCCGGGTTCTTGCCCGGGCCAACCATAGACCTTTTCTACATCAGGGCCGTGCCACGGCCTTCCTAGCCTACCTTTACCTTCCTAGCTACCTTTACCGTTCTTGCCAAGGTGGTCAATGGCCTTGGTTATTCGGCCATCCGGTCATTCCGATCGTTGCGGTCGTTCCGATCATTCCGGTCATTACGATCGCTACGATCGTTCCGATCATTACGATCGTTCTTGTCCATCTTGTCGTTGCGGTCGTTACGATCGTTACGGTCGTTGCGGTCGTTACGGTCGTTACGGTCGCTGCCAGTGTTTTGATCGCTGGCCTTATCACCGCTGTTGGTTGAGCTGTCGTCGGTCGAACCGGTCGTGCTCGTGGACGACGGTCCAGAGCTGCTGTCAGAAATCGCCCGCTTCGCCTCTACGATCGTTCCGGCCGCATCTTTGCCCGCCGGGGTCTCGTGGTAGCTGAGATAGGCGACGGCGCCTACCGCGAGTACCAGTCCGCCGATCACCCATACTATTTTGCCTGACATGTCCAATCTCCCCGGGAGGTGTTGATGACCCGTTGGTTTGTTGCGCTCTGAAATAAGTACAGTCGAACTTCAAAAAGGTTGATTTGATCCCGCCGTTCAGGGTCCCGACGGAGCGTGAAGCGTGGCGTGATCCATCGTTCGCTCGCCGATCAGGAATGACAAGTCGATGTCCTGACCCTGCATCCGCACGCCCGGCAGGGCAACCGTCTGATGGGTGCTTCCAGCGGGTTTCGGACTGCTCAAGCCATTGATTCGGAAGGATTGGCCCCCAGCC
>Ga0310810_10003813_pt1 | contig 16546 bp, 13 predicted proteins | sample NCmetagenome_FD_207641 | JGI IMG/M metagenome (GOLD analysis project Ga0310810, IMG submission 207641) | Soil microbial communities from experimental microcosm in Duke University, North Carolina, United States - NC | ecosystem: Engineered > Artificial ecosystem > Soil microcosm > Unclassified ... | reverse complement strand
GGCCAATGGACGGTTCATCGAGAATGTACAGGACTCCCACGAGTCCCGACCCGATCTGCGTGGCGAGCCTGATGCGCTGGCCTTCGCCTCCGGAGAGCGTCGCCGCGGCCCGATCGAGCGTGAGATAATCGAGGCCCACGTTCACGAGAAACCCGAGCCGTTCCCTGATTTCCTTCAGTATGCGATGGGCGATGACCATTTCGCGTTCGGTGAAGGTGAGTGACGCGAAGAAGTCAGACGCCGCCCTCACCGACCGGCGCGTCACATCGGCGATCGATTGCTTGGCGATCTTGATGGAAAGGCTTTCAGGTCTCAGTCTGGCGCCATGACAGGCTTCACAGAGCTCGAGCAGCGTAAAGTCCTCGTCTTCGGGAGCGTCTGCCGTCATCGCATATCCGATGCCGTCACACACCGGGCAGGCGCCGTGCGGGCTGTTGAACGAGAAGATGCGCGGCGTGACTTCCGGATAACTCACGCCGCAGCGGATGCAGGCAAGCTTTTCACTGTAGAGCAGCGTTCTGTCGTCCTCGGTCAGCACACCCACCAGGCCGCCCGTCAGCTTCAATGCGGTTTCGACCGAGTCGGCCAGCCGCCGCGCGAGCGCGTCCCCCGGCTTCATGACGAGACGGTCGATGACGATCTCAATGGTATGTTTCTTCTGCTTATCGAGCGGGATGTCGTCGCCCAGTTCCACCGGCTTCCCGTCGATGCGCGCACGCACATAGCCGGCCCGCCGCATCTCAAGCAGCTCCTTGCGGTATTCGCCTTTCCGGCCGCGGACAATTGGGGCGAGAATCTGGAATTTGCTGCCCTCCGGCAAGCCACCGATGGCGTCCACCATCTGTTGGACTGTTTGCGCGGTGATCTCCTGCCCGCATTGATGGCAATAGGGTCGCCCGACGCGCGCGAACAATAGGCGCAGATAATCGTAGATTTCCGTGACGGTGCCGACCGTCGAGCGGGGATTGTGGCTCGTGGATTTCTGTTCGATCGAAATCGCGGGTGAGAGCCCTTCGATCGAATCGACATCCGGCTTCCCCATCTGCTCGAGGAACTGCCGCGCATAGGCGGAGAGCGACTCAACGTATCGTCGTTGCCCCTCGGCATAGATGGTATCGAAGGCCAGCGACGACTTTCCCGAGCCGCTCAAGCCGGTGATGACCACCAGCTTGTCCCGGGGAATTTCGACGTCGATGTTCTTGAGATTGTGCTCCCGCGCGCCCTTGATGATGATGGAGTTTCCCATAGGCGCAAGATTATAACACTCGGATCGCACATGCTGTCGGAATGTAATTGCACAGACCATCTACTAACCCACAAGACGTTCAAAAAGGCGGACGGCTAGGCCGCAGCGAGCGGAGATTTTGAAGCGTACGTTGTCTTGTACGTTGAGACTCTGAGCGATGCGAGAACGAAGCCGCCGCCTTTTTCAACGTCTTGCTTGCCTTGACAAAGCCGGAAACGCGGTGCTACCACCCATCTCCATGCGGCTCACGGAGGGTGCTGTGAACGAACAGCCCGGATCGGAGGCTTCGCCCCGAGTCGTCTCGACCTGGTCGGGGCCTGCGCGCGAGCAAGCAGTCCAGCGCATGTTTACCGCCATCGCCGGCGTCTACGATCTCAATAACACGCTGCTCAGTTTCGGACTTCATCACCGCTGGAAGAAAATTACGGCCTCCTATATTCCCACCGTCGAAGGCGGGCGAGCGCTCGACGTCGGTGCTGGAACAGCGGATCTTGCGCTTTTAGTCGCGCCTCGCATGGGAGCGCGTGGACGCGTCATTGCCACCGACCTGAATTACGCCATGCTTGCAGAGGGCTTAAAGAAGATCGCAGGCAAGGGCCTGCGTGACAGGATCATCTGCCTCCAAGCCAACGCGGAACATCTCGGATTCGACGATAATACGTTCGACGCCGTCACCACGGGGTTCTGTATGCGCAACGTGGGCGACCTCGCGCAGGCCACCCTCGAGATCCGTCGCATCATGAAGCCGGGCGGCACGTTTCTTTGTCTGGAATTTTCCCGTCCGGTCTTCGGCTGGCTCCGCGCCCTCTATGACTGGTATTCGTTTCGATTACTCCCCTGGATCGGCACGAAAGTCGCGCGGGACACGACCGGCGTCTACGAATATCTGCCCGCGTCGATACGCACGTTCCCTGATCAAGAGCGGCTCTGCCATATCCTTCGTGAGGCCGGTTTCCGCGACGTCTCGTATCGGAACCTGACGGGCGGCATCGTCGCGATTCATCGAGCCGTAAAATGAACTCTATTCTCTACATTTTTCTCCCCTGTAAGAAGGTGTACCCCATCGGCATCACCTATTTGGCCGATTTCATACACCGCCGAAAGCCAGAGGTCCGCCAGCGCATCCTCGATCTATCGCTATACCCCGTCGCGCAACGGAGCCGTGTCATCCGGGAGGTCACCGCCGAGTTTCAGCCGGATCTCGTCTGCTTCTCTTGGCGGGATATCCAAATCTTTTCACCCCATGAAGGGGACTCTTCCTTGGAGCACGCGTTCAATTTCTATTTTGCGAGCAATCCCCTCAAGCGAGTTGCCGCATCGTTCGCGGGGTTGAAACAACTCTACCGGTATTACAGCCATATCTACGCCGTTCTTTCCTATCCTTGGCTGGTGCGAAAAGAATTCCCGAAGGCTCAGATCATGATCGGGGGCGGCGCGTTTACGGCCTTTGCCGACCAGCTTATCGAGAAGTTGCCCGAAGGGACGATCGGTCTGCTGGGAGAGGGCGAAGATGCCATCCTCAAGGTAATTGAAGGCCGGTCGATCGAGGATGAACGCTACATCATCAAAGAAGGCAGTCAAGTGAGAAAAGGACGGCAGGGCTCGCCGGCGTTGCTCGAGGCCCTGACCGTCGACTTGCCGTACCTGACGACGATCTTCCCGCAATACCGAGAATACGTCGCGGAATCCATCGGCGTGCAATCAAAACGCGGGTGCCCATACGACTGCGCCTTTTGCTTGTATCCGTATATCGAAGGGAAACGCGTACGCTACCGACCGGCGGACATGGTCGTTCGTGACATCTCCCAGCATTACCATCAATGGGGAGCCCGGCGATTCTGGTTCACCGATGCACAGTTTATTACCGGCAAGGAAGCGTATCCACAATGCACCGAGATACTGGAGCGCATTGTCGCCGAGAAGCTGGACATTGAATGGTCCGGGTACATCCGGACGTCGTTGATTACGCCAGAAATGGCCAAATTGATGGTCCGGTCAGGCGTCGGTGATTTGGAAGTGGCGATTACCTCGGGCTCTCAGGAAGTGTTGAACAATCTCCATATGGGATTCAAGCTCGAGCGGCTGTATGACGGTTGCCGATACCTGGCGGAAGCAGGATTCCGCGGCAAAGTCATTCTGAACTATTCGCTCAACAGCCCCAAAGAAACAGAAGAGACGCTCTTGCAAAGCGTGGAGTCCTATAGGGTCGTGGCCTCAATTTTGGGCGAGGAACGGGTCTTTCCTCTGATGTTCTTCCTTGGGATACAGCCCAATACAGACCTTGAACAGCGCTTGCTCGAAGAGGGGTACCTATCCAAGGGCTACAATCCCTTAATGTTGACACCCAACAGTATCAGGAAATTGCTGTATAACCCTGCGCCACTCAACAAGTTTATCGCGAAGGCCTGCCTGCGCGCCTGGGAACGCAAAGCTGGCAGCAGCGATCCTCGATCCTGGACCGGCTCCCTGTCGCAAACCGCTGGTGGTGAAGGCGCGTATGCCGACAAGAGTGTAAGCCGAGGCATTGAAAGCAATTCCGGTCGTGACGCGCTTCTGTCGTTGGAAGAAATACTGCGCTCGCGCCGCCCGCACTCATTACCCTCCCAGCCGCCAAAAACTCACGCCACTTCGGCCGGTTAGATCAGTCTTCGCTCCTTGCAATCCACTTCTGGCCAGTGCTATCATTCGCGCTCTTTCACACCCGGGGCAAGACGACAACCGGTTGGTTTTCCTGACGTTTGCACCAGTCTGCCCTGGCCCGAAGAGGGTCTGGGAGGAGGCATTTTCGATGTACAAGACCATTTATATTCCGGTCGATAATTCCGACCATTCGAACCAGGCGGTGGACGTCGGCGTCCACTTGGCTAAACTCTTCGGCTCCAAGATCGTGGGCAGCCATGTGTACGCGGCCAAAATGCATGACAAACGCTTCAAGCAGATGGAGGCGGGCCTCCCAGAGGAATACCACGATGAAAAGGAACTCGACCGGCAGCGGCAGATCCACGATTCGTTGATTACCCGCGGACTTCAGATCATCACCGATTCCTACCTCGATTACGTCGACAAGAAGTGCAACGAGGCCAACCTGCCGATTGAACGCCGCTCACTCGAGGGACGGAATTGGAAGGTCCTGGCGGAAGACATCAATACCAACAGTTACGATCTGGTGATCATGGGCGCCCTGGGTGTCGGCGCCGTGAAAGACAGTGTGATCGGGAGCAATACGGAACGAGTCGTTCGTCGGGTACGGAATTCCGACATGCTGATCATCAAGAACATCCAACCGATCAACGGCGGGAAGATTGTCGTGGCGGTCGACGGCAGCCCCTACTCGTTCGGCGGCTTGATGACCGGCCTCCAGCTCGGCAAGTCATTGAACATGCCGGTCGAAGCAATTTCGGCCTTCGATCCTTATTTCCACTATGCCGCTTTTCACAGCATTTCAGGCGTGCTCAACGAAGAGGCCGGCAAGGTCTTCCGGTTTAAAGAGCAGGAAAAGCTGCATGAAGAAATCATCGACAGCGGCCTGGCCAAGATCTATCAGTCGCATCTGGACATCTCGCGCGAAATTGCCCAGGCGGAGCAGACGGACGTCAAGACGACGCTGTTGGACGGAAAAGCGTTCGAGAAAATCATTCAATACGTCCGCAAAGACGTGCCTGCCCTTCTGATCGTCGGCCGCATCGGCGTCCACAGCGACGAAGACATGGACATCGGCAGCAACACGGAGAATCTGTTGCGCAGCGCACCCTGTAACGTGCTGGTGTCCAACCGGAAGTACGTGCCGCCCATCGACACCCAGGCCGAGTACACCATCGCCTGGACCGAAGAGGCGCTTCGCCGGATGGAAAAGATTCCGGTCTTCGCTCGTGGGGTGGCCAAGACCGCCATTCACCGCTACGCTATCGAAAAAGGTCATACGATCATCAGCAACACGGTCGTCGACACCGCCGTCGGACACATCCTTCCGAAAGGCGCCATGGACGCGATGCGCGCCTTGGGGGGCAGTCTCGATGCCGCTGGTATCGATCGCGACAAGATGCAGGCGGACGACGCCGTGGCGAAAGATCTGATGGGATCGACGCTCAGCGGCATGATGACGCAGGTCGTCGAAGAGAAGCCCAAGAACTCAGAGGCGACGCAGGCCTATCTCGACCGGATGAGCCAGAATTATTACGTGTGCGACGGTTGCGGCTACATCGGCAAGGGGGACGCACCGGTCAAGTGTCCGGTCTGCGGAGCCGAAGGACACCGGTTCAAGGCCGTCGACAAAAGCATTTTCGAAGCCGCCGCCAAAGCGGAGGGCGAGGTCGAAACGGCTCTGGCCTATGACGATGTGCCTATGCAGTGGACGAAGGATGCCAAGGAGGCCATCCGCGCCGTCCCGGCCGGATTTCAACGGCGCCGTGCGAAGGCGAAGATTGAAAAAAGCGCCCGAAAGCTCGGCATGACGACGATCACGTTGGAGTATGCCGGACCGATGATCAAGGAGGCGGCCTCCGAAGATTACCAACCGATCTTTGCGAACAAAGGTGCCGGCACCTCGGTAGAAGCGCAAGCCAAATTGGCCGGGGTTCAGGAACAGGGGACGCAGGTCCCGCAAGACGGCGGCAACGGCCATGCGGAAGCGTCACCCTACAGCTGGACGGAGGAAGCTCAAGCCAGGCTTGAGCGGGCGCCGGAAGGCTTTATGCGTGACTGCACGAAGGCCCTCATCATCAAGCACGCCGACAAGCTCGGCACGAGCCATATCACGCTGGAAGTGGCCAATGAGGGCATTGAACAGGCCAAAGGGTACATGGAAGAAGCGATGAAGACGGGGAATCTCAAGGACATGATCGCCAACCTCACCGGCAAAGCCGCCAAATAAGGAATGAAACCGCTTCCGATCTTCAATCCGTCGCTCTCAGGAGCGCTGGGGTCCCTTCCGCAACAGCTCACGCAATTCTTCACGCCGCGTCCCCAGGGCGAGGGTCCGTACGACGGACGGACCGTGGACGACTTCAAGCCCTATCTCGTCGCGCTGAACCTCACCAAGCGCTGTAATTTGAAGTGCGCTCACTGCTATCTGGACGCGACCACCAAAGCCGCGGGCGGCGACGACGAGCTCACGACCGAAGAGTGCTTCCGCCTGATCGACCAGATCGCCGAGGTCAATAAGGGGTGTCTGTTGGTCATCACCGGCGGCGAGCCGCTGGTCCGTCCCGACATTCTCGACATTGCACGTTATGCCGTGAAGCTCGGATTCATGGTGGTCTTCGGCACCAACGGCATGTTGATCGATGACCGGATGGCCAAACAGCTGGTCGAGATTGGCGTCATGGGCGTCGGCATCAGCATCGATTCTCTCGATCCACAAAAGCACAATGCCTTCCGCGGTGTTCCGGGAGCCTGGGAAGCGGCCGCGGCCGGCATCGAGGCCAGCAAACGCAACGGACTCCAGTTCCAGGTGCATTTCAGCGCGCAGCCGATGAATTACCAGGAACTGCCCGCCGTCGTGGAATGGGCCCATGGGCTCGGCGCCCGCGTCCTCAACGTGTTCTTCATGGTGTGCACGGGTCGCGGCGAGGAACTCACGGACATCACGCCGGCCCAGTACGAAGAGGTGCTCGGTTACTTGGTGAATTGCCAAGACAACTACAAGGGTATGTTGGTCCGTGCCCGGTGCGCGCCCCACTTCAAACGATTGGCTTATGAAAAAGACCCCAACTCACCGATCACCAAAGCGACCGGCTACATGGGCGGTGGCTGCCTCGCGGGGACGAACTATGCCCGCGTAACGCCGAACGGCGAATTGACGCCTTGCCCCTACATGCCGCTCTCGGCTGGGAATGTTCGCGAGAAGAGCTTTGTGGACCTCTGGGAAAAGTCCGACATCTTCAATTCCTTCCGGTATCCTCAACTCAAAGGCAAATGCGGCGACTGTGAGTACTCGGATATCTGCGGTGGCTGCCGCGCCCGGCCTTATGTGGATCATGGCGACTGGCTGGACGAAGACCAGTGGTGCCTCTACACGCCAAAGGGCGGAGAGAAGATCAAGGTCGCGTTCAATGTCGAGGAAGCATCCATCGTGCAATGGGACGACGCGGCGTCGTTGCGGCTGAGCCGTATTCCCTACTTTCTGCGCGCAATGGTCAAGAAAGGCGTCGAAAAACACGCGCAGGAGAACGGCATCACGACCGTGACGATCGAGCTGATGGAAGAACTCAGGAAGAAACGCTTCGGCAACGACGCACCTGTCTTCAAGTTTTGAGTCTTACCGACTCGATATCACGGATCGACACCCGGGCCACTATGGACGCACTCCAAAGTATCGTCACCGACCTCAACACGCTCCTTCCAATCATTAATCACTGGTTCCATCTGTTATCTGCCGTCATTTGGATCGGTGGCCTAGCCTTTCTGGTCATGGCGGTGACGCCCGGCCTACAGAAGGCCGTCGCCCGCGAGCAGATTAAGCCCATCACGGATGTTTTTTATCAGCATTATAAGAAAGTCGCGGGCATCCTGCTGGTCATCCTCTTGTTTACCGGGGGAATCAACCTTCACTATGTCAACCAAGTGCTAACCTCTCAAACCGGCTCCGGTGTCCAGCACCACGCCAAATACCTCACGGTCTTTTTTATCAAACTCTTCCTCGTACTGTGCTTATTGACCCTCTTCCTGTATACGGTAATTTTCAAGGCCGATGACGACGCCGAAGAAGGCGAATCCTACGAGGTGATTCCTTTTCAACGTGCGGCCCTTTGGATGGGTTTTTTCATCATCTTGTGTGCCGCCGCAATGAAGCATTTACATCAATAGTGGCCAATTCCCTCCAGGAACGATTTCTGTACTCATTCCTCCACCGTATCTGAAGCGATACCGGCGGTATTCGTTTTGATACGTCGATTCTCGACGCTCGATGTTCATACCCGAGAACTCTCCCTAGGCCACATCCCCAGGGCAGCGAGATCAATCACTTAGGATTCAAAAGGAATGGGTTGCTGCCGTGGCGGGTATGGCATGCCTGTTGCTGAAGCGACTTGGCACAACGATCAGCAACCACCACCACTGGCGACCATCGCGATGCATTTGGCGAGAAGCGGCGCAGATTTCGGATGTACCTTCGGATCGTGCCCATCCGGCGGTCCTCCGTCGCCCCGCCTCTCTGCCATCGAGGCTGCGGACCGGCCTCCCGGCCCGCAGCCTTTTCATGGAGGCAGACGCCGTGGGTGTGGTGAGCGATAGACGATCGTCTTGGCCTACCACCAATGTAAGGAGGACGAATCCATGTCGACGACAACGACCGCTGATCCCACCGAGCTCCAAGTCCGCCGGGAAAGACCTGCCCCGAGTCCCAGCTTAGTCAAAGAAAAGACCGACGGGCCTCGCAATGTACGACTCACCGTCAATCTACCGTCCCATCTCGTCGAACAGATGCGCGACGCGGTGTATTGGACCCCGGGATTGACGCTGGCGTGGATGATCGCGCGGGCGGTACGCGCCTCGTTGGCGGAATTGGAAAGCGTTCGTCAAGGACCGTTTCCAAGACGCTTAAGGCCGTTGCGCGCTGGCCGCCCGCGACTTGTCGGTCAGTCCATGAACGTCAAGCCGTTAGGCGCCTGAACGGTGGAAGCGCACACTGAGAGTCCCGTGTTCAGCGGACTTTGGCAGGAGAGGAAAACGCCCGTTTGAAGACGCCTCGAATTCCGAAATACGCAAATGAATCTTTCAGGTTGGAATACAGGCGCTTGAAGGGGCCCATGTCGGGATTGGTGACGTATTCCATGGTCAACGCAATTCGTTCCTCCTCCTGCCCCAAAGGCGTGACAGCATGCCAGAGTTTGTCGCCGTTGAAAATCACCATGTCCCCGGGCTCCGTCACCAATTCTAGGGTATGAGGCGTCTTGCCTGGCACGTCTTTGAACAGCTCACACACCAGCTTGCACTGAGTGCTGTTGTCGACGAGCCCCATGAGAATCGTGTAACGAGCGCCTTTGTAGTAGCTGGTGTCGTAATGAAATCCAATGTGGTCGCCGGCCTCCGTGTAGTAGTACAGCGCGCAGGAGTGTGGATCGTTCTCGGGACAGAGCATGAGCTTGGCGTCGGTCAGTCGGCTCAGAAACGCGAGAAACGCCGGTGACCGATAGAGATCAAGAAACAACGGGGCCTCCTCCTGCACGGTGTAGTAACTGACGCTTCCACCTTTCTTGTGCCCAGGAATGTAATTGCGATTCAGCCGTGGCTTGACCCCCTGCGCCTGAGGAACGAGCGTCGCCTCCACGAAGTCGCGGCGGAGAAACTGTGGAATGACGAGGAATTCGTTCTGTTCCCAATACTCGCGATGGAGGCGATCCATGTCCAATCGCGCGATGGCCTGTTCAGTCGCTTCCGTGACCGAGCTGATCACTGCTGTACTCATCGGTATTGCTCCTTCTGAGCGAGTGCTGCCGTTGACTCATGGTTGCGTGAGGACCGGCGCCCTGACCACTTCCACGTCAGGCGGGAACTTCGGAACGAACAGGTCATCGTCCAGCCCAATGTTCGATTGCAGCGACGAAAACTCAAAATTTGACACATTGCCGCTCAACTCGTGGAGAGAGAGACTCCGAATGTAATAAGTTTTGGGAAAGACTTCGACGACTATCTTCTGCACCGTCCCATGCGCTTCTCCGTCATGCGACTTTGGGACGAGCGTCACCAGTCTGATCCCCCCCACACCGCGGCTTTTCCCCGGTGTGGGTTCGGCATCGAACGAGGCATCGAGCTTTGCCGCCCCTTGGAGAAGTTCCAGCGGAGCCCGGGACGCCGCCATGTGAGTGAGTTTCCCGACCAGGACCTGCTTGTGTTCCGGCACATATACTTTGACGTCGTCTCCCTGGACATAGATGTCCTCGGTCGAAGGTTCGAGATAATTCCACCGTAATCGGCCGGGTTTCTTGATATAGACCTTGCCGGACGAGGTCATCGGCCGTTCAAAGCCTTCGATGGTCGTCTTTTGGGTGAAATCGGCCTGAAGGTCCTTGGTCTTCTCATACCGGGCTTGCAGACGCTTCAGCACCTCTCGCACTTCCTTGCGCGCTTGCTCTTCGCCGCCTTCCTCTGCCGATGCGGGAATCGCAGCGCTCACGGAAAGCATGGTTGCGATGGCCATCAGCCACAGTTTCATGATTCGTGGGCATCCCCCACCGGTCCCCGCCGCCCGATGACTTCGCGGCGACCGTCTCTGCCGGCAGCGCCCACCAACCCATCCGCCTCCATTTGCTCGATCATTCTGGCGGCCCGCGGATATCCAACCCGGAGCCGGCGCTGTATCAGCGAGGCAGAGGCTTGCCCGGTCGACAGGACCAGTTCCTTGGCTTGCTCATAGACTTCGTCCTGCGCTTCTTCCTCCTTCACTTCTTCTTGTTTCAAGGATTGCAATTCCTGGTTATAGCTCGGCGTGGCCTGTTCTTTGACGAATTCGACCACCCGCCTGACGTCGTCGTCGGACACGAAGGAGCCATGCAGACGCATCAAGCGCCCCGTCCCCGATGCGAGGTAGAGCATGTCGCCGCGGCCCAGCAAGGCTTCCGCGCCGTTGGCATCGAGAATCGTGCGTGAATCCGTCTTCGAAGAGACTTGAAAGGCAATGCGCGCCGGAAAATTCGCTTTGATCAACCCTGTCAGCACATCCACGGAAGGGCGTTGCGTCGCCAGTACCAGATGGATGCCCGAGGCCCGGGCCATCTGCGCCAAGCGGGCAATCTTGTCCTCCACGTCTTTCGGCGCCACCATCATCAAATCCGCAAGCTCGTCGATCATGACCACGATGAAGGGCAGCGGTTCCGGCGGCGTCGGCGGCGGAGCGAATGAACCGGGACTTCCGTCAGGAATCGCCGTCTCTCCGGCTGCCAGGCGTTCCTCGTCCGAAAGAAACCGCATCGGCAATTCCGGTTGATCCGGCTTGGTTTCAGCACCGCCCTCGCCCAGTATCCCTTGGGCGCCGGCGACCTTGCGATTGTAGGAATCGATGTTCCGGACCCCCGCTTCTGCAAGTAATTTATATCGGCGCTCCATTTCCTGCACGACCCAGCTCAAGCCGCGGGCTGCTGATTTTGGATCGGTGATCACCGGCCTCAACAGATGGGGAATGCCGTCATAGGTTTGAAATTCCAGCATCTTCGGGTCGATCAACAGCAGTTTGACCTCGTTTGGTTTCGCGGAGAGCAGGATGCTGATCAGCATCGTATTGAGGCTGACGCTCTTTCCAGCGCCGGTCGCCCCAGCGACGAGGAGATGGGGCATCGTTTTCAGATCGGCAGTGACGGGAGCACCGAAAATATCTTTTCCAAGTGCCAGCGTGAGCTTTGACCGCGCTCTCGTGAATGCATCGCTCGTCGCGACCTCCTTCATCGACACGGTTTCACGTTGGGCATTCGGCACCTCGATGCCGACCACTGACTTGCCGGGGATCGGCGCGACAATGCGCAAGCTGATCGCTTTCATCGCCAGGGCCAAATCGTCAGCGAGATTGACGATCCTGGCGACTTTGGTCCCCGGCGCCGGCTCGAATTCATACATGGTGACGACCGGGCCGGGACGAACCTCGGTGACCCGGCCTTCGATGCCGAAACTGAGCAATGCCTTGGAGAGGATATCGGACTGGATCTTGAGTTCGTCATCGGTGATGCGGGCGAGCACCCCTGAGGGATCCGTCAACAATTCGTCCGCATCGGGCAACCGATAGTCGCCGGACTCCTCAGTTTTGCCAATCACCGGCTCCGGCTCAGGGTCGGCAACTTCCACGGGCTCAGGCGGCACCACGGCGGGCGGCGGATAGGCCGCCACTTCGGCAACGACGGTCTCCTCAGATTCGGGGAGAGCTTCCTCAATGACGGCACGAATCGACTTGGCTCGCCTCGGTTTGGCCGGCTTCGGGGTTTCGACCGCCACCTCCGTCGTGTGCCGCGGCATCAGCGCCTTGACGCCTGCCAGGACGTTTCGTCCCGATTCGGCGGCTCGGACGGCCAATTGCGCGAGCGAAAGCGGGGCGGTAAAGAGCATGGCGACAAGAAATCCGCTCAGGATGAGGATATGTGCTCCGGTGCTGGCAAAGTAGGCCCGCAGGCCGTCCGCCAGCAGTTGCCCGAGCAGGCCGCCGGCCTGACCGCGAAACACCATTCCGCTGGAAATCGTCGGGACCGCGGTCAACTCGAGATGAAGCAGTCCGCTCAAAAAGCATAGCGCCGCCAGCGAGGCGCCGGCATTTCGCAGCCTAATCGAAAGATCGCTCTGGGTGAAGCAGCGGGCACCGAGCAATCCCAGAAGGAGCGGGAACAGGTACGCCGCTCCGCCGATCAAGGAAAAGAGCAACATGGAAAACACCGCGCCGACCGAGCCGATCAGATTGTGCGTGGGAGGCGTCACGGTGGCGCTCGGTGTCGCCACGACTTTCGGTTCTCCCGGAACGAAGGACAACAGACTCAGCAGCGTGAGAAGGCTCAGCGCCACCAAGATCACGCCGATCACTTCGCGCTTGAGATGGGAAGGGGGAGCAATGGGGCGCCGGGCCTCGCCCCGCTTGGCCGAACTGGTTACGCCCATGCGCCGGATGCTAACACAGGGGGTAGACCAATTCAAACAACCGTCGCAGTCGTGCACGTGTCATGAGGCGTTGCGGCGAGCCAGCCGTCCGGCGAGTTGCATGAAGTGATCAAGCGTCAACATCTCGGCGCGAATCGTTGGATCGAGCCCGAGATCCCCCACGCTCTGAGTCACGACGGGAGCTTCATAGCCTTCGTCACGAAGCGAGTTCACCAATGTCTTTCGTCGATGGGCAAATGCCGCCTTGACCACGGCAGCAAATCCTGCCTCCTCTTCCGGTCGAAGACGTCCCATGGGCCTCGGACGCAGCACGATCACCGCCGAGCCCACCTCCGGTCGGGGGCGAAAACAGTTGGCGGACACTTTGAAAGCCTTGTCGACATCGGCGGCATACTGCGTCATGACCGACAGCACGCCGTACTCGCGTTCGCCCGGATGGGCTATGACCCGGTCGGCCACCTCGTTTTGCAGCATCAGCACCAAACGCGAAAACCGCCGACGGTGGGCGAGGCACTTGAACAGCAGAGGCGTTGAAATATAATACGGCAGGTTCGCGACGACGACTCCTTCGGGCAACGTCTCGAACGGATGCGTCAGTGCATCGGCACAGATGAGCTTGACGTTCCGCCACTCCGCGGTACGCGCCTGCAGCATCGCATAGAGCTCCGGATCGATCTCGATTGCCACCACCCGGCCTGCCGCCCTCGACAGGGCATCTGTCAGAATACCCCGTCCAGGGCCGATTTCGACGACGGCGTCCTCTCGGGTCAGGGTCGCCGCCGCGACGATCTTTCGCACAATGTTGTGGTCGATGAGAAAATGCTGGCCGAGGCGCTTCTGAGCCGGTGGAAACGGCGCAGGCACCTAAGAGCCTCCGCCGGACGGACGCTGACTCGCCTGGGCGATCTGCTGCCCTAATGCCTTGAGCGGCACTCGAAAGCAATCCACCAGATCAGTGAATTCCTCGACGAGATCGTTCGTAAACACCATGCCCGGCTGAAGGCGGGCGAATTCTTGGGCGGCTTTCTCGCCGACCGAGTCGGCAAGCAGTGCGATGGTCCGGACGCGCCATTTGGCGACCCGTTCGGTTCCGGCCACGGTGTTGAGCGACATCTCCATCGTATCCTGATAAATCGCGTCCAGCTCTTTGAGCTGCTGCTGGATCACCAACAAGGCTTTGTGTTGATCGAATGGCATGAAGTGGAATTCTCCCTATCGGCTCGCACGGGCAGAGCGCTTCAACGCAAGCCTGGCGGCCAGTTTTACCGCTTCCAATAGACTGCCTGGATCGGCGATGCCTTTGCCGACAATGTCAAAGGCCGTCCCGTGGTCGACCGACGTCCGAATGATCGGCAGGCCGACCGTGAGGTTGACGCAACTCCCAAAGGCCACCATTTTGAGCGGGATCAGGCCTTGATCGTGATAGAGAGCGACGACGGCATCGTAGTCGCCTCGGGAGGCCTTGCCGAATAATGTATCGGCCGGCATCGGATCGCTGGCAAGGATGCCGGCGGCTTGTGCCGCGCGCGCGGCGGGCAAAATCACGCGCCCTTCTTCGTCCCCGAATAGTCCCTGCTCGCCAGCGTGCGGATTCAGCGCGGCGACGCCGATACGCGGTGTCTTGACGCCAAAGAGGGTCGTCATCGCCATGTGCGCCAGGCGAATGCCTTTTTCGATCTTGGCTTGCGTTAGCTGCGAGGGCAGGTCCTTGATGGCGACATGCGTGGTCACGAACATGATCTTCAGCGGGCCTCCGATGATCATCATGCCCGATTCGTGCGCTTGGGTGAGATCAGCCAACAGTTCCGTATGGCCGGGATAATGACACCCCGCCATGTTGATGGCCTCTTTGTTGATCGGTCCGGTCACGATCCCGTCAAGACAGCCGGTTTGAGCCAGATGCACCGCTTTCTTGATAAAGGCCACCGAGGCTCCGCCGGTTTCAGGCGCCGCCACGCCCGGCGTAAAGGCGCCCAGCGGACGATCGAGAGGATCGACGACGGCGATCTCTCCGTTGCGCTGCGCCTCCCGCTCATGGGTTTCGATCTTCCGCACCGTGAGCTTGAGCCTGAGCTTTTTGACCGTTCGCTGCATGATGTCGTATGCGCCGATGACAACCGGCGAACACAGGCGGCGCAGAGGCGGTCTCGCCAGCGCCTTGGCGATGACCTCCGGGCCGATCCCGGCCGGATCGCCCATCGTGATGCCGAGCCAGGGCCGCCGCTGTCGTTTGTTCGTGTGGGATTTCATTCCTCACCAGCCATAGAGATAGCACGCGTACCCTATATAAAGGACCGCCCCGATCGTGAGCAACCAGGGCCTCCACTGACGGGTCCAGGAGGCCTGCAAGAGCAGACTTGCCGCCGCCACCAACGCCAGCACCATGGTGAGTCGCGCAGAAGGCGCGAGCCTCCATTCGGTGCCTATGAGTCCGACCGACACGGGGACCGTGCCTTGAAAGACCATCGCACCCGTGACGTTTCCGACGGCCAGCCGGTCTTTTTTTTGATAGAGCCAGAGAAAGCTGTTGGACATCTCCGGCAGTTCGGTGGCGAGAGGCGCAATCAGCAGCGCCAAAATCAACGGAGAGATCTCTAACAGATGCGCCGTGGAGTCGGCCGCCGTGACGAAAAGATGCGCTCCCAGCGCGAGTCCTGCCAAGCCGGCGACCGCTTGCAACGTAATGATTGCATAGGAGGGCTTCGATGACTGTTTGGCAAATACCAACGGCCCGAGTTCAGTCGGCTCATCAGATTGATCATCACTGAACTTGAGTTTCACGTAGTACCCATAGAGACTCAGCAAGCCGACGGCGGCAATCACATGCACCGCTCGAGAAGACACGAATGCGCAGGCCAGCGCCACCGAATATGCGAGCGCAAAGCATGAGAGGTCGACGCTGATGTCCTTATAATTGAGACGGAAAGAACGGCCACGTTTACCGAAGTGCGCGTACATCATCAAGAGGAGGGCGAGGAGCGGGACGACCAGCGTGCTGAGCATGAAGGGGGCGCCGAGAATTGCGCCCAATCCGACCTCGGCTTCCTGGCGGCTGGCGCCAAAAAAAATGGCGATGATCGGGATGGAAGTTTCCGGAAGTGTCGTGCCGATGGCCGCCAGCACGCTGCCGACCGCGCCCTCGGAAAGGTTCAAACGTTTGCCCAGCCATTCGATGGCGTTGGTAAAAAGGGCGCAGGCCCCCAACGTCACAACAACGGAGGCGCCAAAGAGCAACACATAACCGAGCAACGTCACTGATTGGCCTTTGCCGTGCAGCGGGTCTTCGAGTAGACCAGGGCCGCTTCCTCCAACACTGCCTTGATCGGACGTCCAGTGCGTTCGGCGATCCGCTTGCAATCGACATATTCCGGCGCCGCCTTTGTGCGTGTTCGGTCGATGGACGCAACCTTGATCCGTACGGTCCCTCCTCGAACCTTCACCGTCGTGAACCGCCGTGGAAGTATGTGCCGGGTCACCTCCTGTACGCGCACTCCCAAGGCCGTCGTCTCTTCGAACAGCACATCGAGCGCGAGGTTCACGCCATCAGGCGCCACCAGACAGGTCAACACAATGGCCGGCCGGCCGCGCTTCATGATCACGGGCGCGAGTATGACGTCCAGGGCCCCGGCTTGAAAGAGCCGTTCCGTGATGAGTTCGTAGGTTTGCGGGTTGACATCGTCGAGATTCGTTTCGATTTGCACCACCGTGTCTTGGATGCGCATACCCATGGCG
>Ga0310810_10003810_pt1 | contig 16550 bp, 9 predicted proteins | sample NCmetagenome_FD_207641 | JGI IMG/M metagenome (GOLD analysis project Ga0310810, IMG submission 207641) | Soil microbial communities from experimental microcosm in Duke University, North Carolina, United States - NC | ecosystem: Engineered > Artificial ecosystem > Soil microcosm > Unclassified ... | reverse complement strand
GAGGGCATCTTGCCGAGGAGCTCGTTTTGCGCCCACCTGGCGCCGCTGACGCACGTCGGTCATGTCGGGGAGAGGAGCAGGATCAGACGGACGTGGCCTTTGTTCGCGTTGAACCAGTCGCGAACCTCCTCGATGCCGCGCAGATGCGGCAGGACCGCGGCCGCAAACGGGCGTGGGGCCGCAGCGAGTAAGAACGCAAAGATCGCAAAGAGCGCAAAGCATACTGGTCTTTGCGGTCTTCGCGGCCTTTGCGTTCTTGACGCGAGACTGCCGCGACTCATCGGCTAACGCTGCGCCACCTTGTCCGCCGCTGGCGAGTTGAACGTGATCTTTGCGCCCGCGCCCGGGAAGTAGTGATCGTAGGTACCCTTCATGGCGCGATCGAGCACCTTGAGTGAATAGCCGCCCGGATCCGGCGCGTAGTCCTTCATGTAATCGCCAGGCGCGTTGATGCCCGGGATCTCCGGGATGAAATCTTCCGTGAGCAGATAGTTCGGGTCGCCGTAACGGGACGCGAGCGCGCGCACCTCGGGATTGTCGAGGCTCGTCATGTGCCCCTTCTCGAGGATGTTCACCCACTTGTTGGCGTTGCGCAGCCGCACCTTGTAGGTCGTGAAATAGGTGTGCGTGTGCCAGCCGTGATCGAACGGCACGTTGTTCTTCTCGCTGAACTCGCGCCACACCTTTGACTCGGTCGGGGCATCGGGATCGTGCCACAGCCGGATGCCGAGGCCCCAATGGATGACGCCGCTCCGGACGCGGTCGGGACTCGTGTTGCCCGTCTTCAACAGCGGAATCGGATGACGGAAGGCCTTCGGGTGCGATCCGAACGCGATCTCGTACAGGTACCAGAAGCCCGGTTGATTGTGGTACGGGTACGTCATCTTGTTCAGCTTGTCCCACTCGACGAATTCCTTCAACGCCGCTCCCTGCGCGCCGCCGCCCTTCACGTCCGAAATGAAGCCGTCCTTGAACGTGATCTCCCAGCGCGGATAGAAGCCGCCGTGGCCGATCGTGCCGGCGATCACGCCGTTGATCCGCGCAATCGGTTCGCGGGCCAGCCACTTCTGCTGGAACGCGGGATAGTTCACGAACGAGTAGCCGAAGCGGCCCGTTGCCTGGTTCGGAAACATGTACAGATGGCCGCGCTGATAGGCTCCCGACGCCCACCGCTGCGCCATCTCGTCGGTGATGTCGGCCCAGACGTCGAGACCTTCCGGATCTTTCGCTTCCATGCGATCGACGTACACGATCGGCTCGAGCAGCTGCTCTTCGGCGAGCTGCCAGACGTCGCCGGGATACGTCGACATCTGGCTCTGCAGGTTGTAGACGTTGTCCGTCGTGAACGTGCCGAGAAACTTGTCCGACATCGGGTACAGCTGGCGGCGGAGGCCGGTGCTGCCGCCCTGCCCCCAGAAGACACCCCGAATCTCCGGATGGTCGGTGAGGTACTTCTTGATGCCGTCGCCGACCGCATTCCGGCGCGCGTAGTCGGTGCTGGTCGTCTGACCCGTGTCGACGTCTTCCCCGCCTGCGCCTTCGCCGCGCGGCCGCTGCTTGGGTCCGTTCGGATCGAACTTCACTTCACCCGTCTCGCCGGGGAAGAGTTCTTTGTACACCTCCGGCCGCCGCTTCTGCAGGTAGGCCTTGGGCTCCGCCGGATTCGGGAACTGGTTCTCGATCCACTGCGACGCCTGATAAATGCCGGCTTTCGCGATCTCGTGTCCCTTGTCGCGCTTCGCGACGCGCGCCTCGGCCTGCTCCCGCGTTTCCCCGGACATCTCGTACACGAACTTGATGTGCGGGTTGACCTTGCGCTCGACCAGCGAACGGCGGATCGCATCCATGACCATCGGGTCGGCGTCGTTGTTCGCGACGATGAGCACCGACTCGCCTGGAGCGAGGATGCCCATGCCCTTGCCCTGCAGCCCCGACTGATTGCGCACGAGCGCACGCGCCGCCGGCAGCAGATCGTCGGCATTCTTCGGCGGTTTGAAGTACGACGGCCAGCGCGGGTCGGGGTATTTGTCTCCCGCGGCGCCGGCACGCGCGGCCGCGCCCGCGCCGTCGGACCGTCCCGAGCCGCCGCACGCGGCGGCGACGGCCGCTGACGCGAGGATGAGAACGACAACGAGCCGGATGAAGAAAGACACGTATTTCATGGCGCGCATCCTATGTCAGAAACGGGTGTTGATCCAGCGCTGCACGTAGTCGAAGTAATTCTTCACGCTGTTCGAATACTGCCCCGGCGTTTTCTCGCACGGCCTGCACGGCTGGATGCCGTGCGTCGCACCCTCGAGCACGATGAAGTCCTTGTCGGTGCTGGCGGCGACCTCGTAATGAATCTCGTTGTCGCGGATGAAGTAGTGCGCGCCCATAGCCGTGACGAGGAGTGGCACGGAGATCACCTTCAGCGCGCACGGCGTCGAGTTGTTGCTCGAGCACCAGTCGATGTCGTCCATCGAGTCGCGTGCGCGGATGGCGTTCGCGCTCAGGAACGATCGCGCGGTCAGCAGACGTGTGCCCGTGGCGAACGCGGCATTCGACGCTTCCGACCCGCGGCCGATCGGCCGGACGCTCTCGACGATTTGCGTGACGATCGTGCCCTCGTTCTTCAGCAGCTTCTGCGGCTTGACCGTGGCGTGGTGGACGCTCGGATCGAGCTCCATGAGCCGCGCGCCTTCCCCGCGCGGCACGAGGAACACATCGTCGTCTTTTTTTGCAAGCGCCGCCTTGGCGAGATCGATCAGCCGATTCATCCGCTGCGCCTGGGCGGCGAAGTATTTCTGCTTGAAGGCGTCCGAGTAGTGCGGATGCTGTGGATCGTAACCGTTGGCCGGATTATACGGATCGAGCGCTCGGTCGATCCTGCTCGGATCGCGCTCGTCGATCACCGCCGGATTGAGACTGCGGAGGCCGTTGACCGACACGCCCGGATGGGCGTCCACGAGTACGAGCCCGTCGGCGCGCGGCAGAGCCGCCAGTGCATCGTTGCACTCGACCAGCTTGTTTGGACCGCGGCAGTACGAGACGCCTTTTTCCGCGACAGCCTGATAGAAGCTCGTCGCGGGTCCACCCCCGCTGTGGCCGAGCAGGAGGATCTTCGTGATGCCCGACTGGCGGCGCAGGAACTCGATGCCCGCCTTGATATCGAGCGCGTTGTCCTCGAAGTGGACGGCCGCCTCGTTGTTGTCCGACCGCGGATTCACCGCGAGAACCATGAAGCCGCGCCGCGCCAGCTCAGTCGTCGCGATATGCGAGAGAAAGTTGGACGTGCGATGGATGAGGAGCACGGCAATGTGCGGCGCGGGGCCGCTGTCCGGTTTGTAGAGCGCGCCCTTCGCCGGACCCAGCTGGATGTACAGCGGCGAGCTCTGGGCGAAAGCCGACGTCGCTGCGAGCGTGACGACGATCGCGCAGAGCCCTGCGTGCTTTGCGGTCGCGTCCTTTGCGGTCACGCCACCGCTCCAGCTTCGACGAACCGGCCGTCGCGCATGCCGTACATGATCGGAAACACTTCCACCGCCTTCGCGTCGTGGCTGACCATGATGACCGTCTTGCCGTAGTCGGTCGCCAGCGATTTCAGCAGGCTCGAGATCACCGTCGCGTTCGTCGAATCGAGATTTCCCGTCGGCTCGTCGGCGAGAATGAGCGCCGGATCGTTCGCCAGCGCCAGCGCGACGGCGACGCGCTGCTGCTCGCCACCGCTCAGCTGCTCGGGCCGCTTGTCGCCCTTCGCCTCGAGCCCGACGAGCGCGAGCAGCTTGCGCGCGCGATCGCGGCATTCGGCGTCCGGCATGCCCGCCATCACCATCGGCAGCTCGAGATTCTCGAAGGCTGTGATGCTCGGAATCAGGTTGAAGAACTGAAACACGAAGCCGACGCGGCGCAGGCGGTGGGTCTCGAGTGCCCGCTCGTTCATCTGCGTCAGGTCCTGATCGTCAATCAGGATGTTCCCCGTGGTCGGCCGATCGACGCCGCCAAGCAGGTTGAGCAGCGTCGTCTTCCCGCAGCCGCTCGGCCCCATGATCGCGACCGCGTCGCCGGTCCGCACCTGCCACGAGCTCTCGCGCAGCGCGTGGACTTCCTCGGCCGCCGTCCTGTACTGCTTGCTGAGGCCGGTCACCGTGACGTTGACGCCTCTGTTCGTGAACATCGAATCCCTAATCCCGAATCCCTACGCCCTCTGCACCGACCCGTGCGCAGTATCCCGATACACCCACCAGCTGAAGCCCGACGCGACGCCCACCAGGAGAGCCATCACGAGCAGCGCCACCCACGCGGCAAGCGATTCGACGACGAGCCTCGTCGGTAGGAGCTGCACGACTGTGCGAATTTCGCGCAGCTTCCAGACGTAGTTCGCGAGGCCGAAGCCGGCGAGCAGCGCGGACACCGCGCCAAGCGCGAGACCGACGAGCGCCGGCGACAACAACATCGCCACCACGAACCGCCACATCGTCACCGGCGCGGCGCCACGGATACGCAGAAGCGCGAGCGTCCGCCTGTCCTCGGCGTAGTTGGCCATCGCCACGGCCAGGATCGCAATCAGCGCGAGCACGAGCCCGCCAATGAGGTAGATCCGCATGTTCGCGAGGGCGAGCGAGATGTACATGTCGCTGCCGACCTTGCCGATCTCCTCCGAGAGACTGTGAATCTCCAGCGGGGGAAACGGCGCCGCCGCCGCAAGCGTCTTCGAAAACGCCGGCGCGTTGAGGGATGGATCGGTCTTGAGCAGGACGATCACGCGTGTCAGCAGAATCTGCAGCGGAGACAACTGCGCGTTGTCGAGGCTCGTCATCAGGTACGCGTTGCTGCTGAACAGATAATTCAAGTAGTCGACGCGCGCCTGCACGTACCCCTGTCGATCGCTGACGCTCTTCGGCGGGATGCCCGGCAGAAACGCGAGAATGCCTGCCGTTTTCGACGCGACGGCGCGGCGATCGGCGTCCATCCCGAGCAGCACCTGCGTGCCCGTGTCGAGGCGCCAGAAATCCGCGACCGGCGGCGATACCGCGACGTCGCCGTTCGCCGCACGCGCGACGATGTCGTTGAAGGTCCCGCTGAGGCCGACACTCGGCTCGGAGTACACGCGATCGCGGTACGCCTGCGAATTCCCGAGCAGATAGAGCGGCACGCCGCGCAGGCCGTATCCGGGCAGGTAGAAAGACGGCAGCACCGACTCGATCATGAACGTCGCGTCACGGACGCCGTCGACGCCCTTGTACTTCGCCAGCAGCTTGTCGATCTCCGGCTTCACCGCCGCGAACTGCGCGGACGCGGGGCCGTTGAGGCGATCGACGTCGACCAGATCCGGCGCGTTGAACAGCACCTGCCAGTCGGTGCCAAGCTGCACAGCGGCGCCGCGGATCGCCTTGTCCTCGAACGATCGGCTCGTGACGATCGGATAGAGGCTCACGCTCGACATGAGCGCGACGATCAGCAGGAACGCCACCGTCCGATGCGGCTTCGCGGACATGTGACGCAGCGCGAACGGTCCGAGCGCGCCGCCGATCGGCGTCAGAACCGGCGCCATCACGCGCTGGATGCGCGCGCGGTTCGACGCCAGGAGCGTCGCGACGCCGTACAGAAAGAGCGGGAGCCCGAGAAAGTCGAGCAGGCGATCGGCGACGCGGAACCAACCGAAGCCTGGCGCGCTCGAAATCGAAAAGTCGAAGATCCAGCCGAAGAGCACGTAGCCGCCGAGAAGCAGCGCGAGCTGCTGGAGCGCGCCGAACGCCATCGACGCCTGCACCGCCTCCGATCCCGATACGCGCACCGACGCCTCGAGCGGCGAGATCGTCGTCGCGTACCGGACCAGTCGCCGGCTGACCACCAACGCGAGCAGCAGCGTCACGACGAGAAAGCTCGCGAACACGGCAAACTGGCGCGCGTCGATCAGGACGCCGAGCGGCAGGCGGCCCCGTTCGTAAATCGCGAGCGGCGCCAGCGAGCCGACGGCAAGGCCGAGCACACCGCCGCCGACGCCGCCCATCGTGACGCTCAGGAGCAGGGCGCGCCCGAGCAGATCGCCGGAGATCCCTCGCAGCCGCATCAACCCGAGCGTCCGCCGCTCGTTCAGCATCAGCAGGCCGGCGAGGTTCGCGGCCAGCACCCATGCCATCCACAACAGCGGCAGCGCCACGAGCAGCGATACCACGCCGATCAGCCGCGCGATTCCCTGCATCCGCTGCAGCAGCACTTCCGTCGTGCTGTCGACCACGAAGTTCGTCGTCCCGAACTTGTTCTCGCCGTCGTCGCCGATCTCGCCGGGCTCGTGGCTGTGTTCGGGCTGGCCGGTGAAAATCTTCTTCGGCAGCGGTGCGTTCTCGGTGGCGCCGCGATGGAGCCGCCGCGTCAGCGCCGACACGCGCTCGAGCGATCCGGGAATGTCCCACCCCGAGATGAGCGATGCGCGATCGATCTTCGCGACGTACACCATCTCGGGCGCGTACTCCGCCTGCTGAATGTGCTGCGCGTCCTGGTCGGCGACGCCGACGACTTCCTCCGGGACGAATCCCGTGGCGACCTGATCGAATTTCGTCAGGATGTCCCATTGATACGGCATCAGGAGGATCGCGCCGATGTAGGGGATGTAGCTGACCGAACCGGTCTGATCCATCAGCCAGCGATTCAGCTCGTCGCGGTCGAGCCGCAGGACGCCGGTGAGCGGCGTGTTGAAGAGGAAGCGTGGCTGATCCTGGACGTGGACCTGCAGCGTGAAGTCCTTGGCACCCTGCAGCGCGAGAAACGCCTTCCCCATCGCGTACTCGGGGCCGACCAGCATCAACACGGCTCCGCGACCGCCCGTGTCGCGCGCGCGGCTCAGCGCGAACCCGAGCTCAGGCGGAAGAATTGCCGGATCCGACGCGGCGAGCAGGCAGAGCCACGGCGTCGTGAACGGCTTCCGATCGACCTGCGCTTCGACTTCGCCGCCTTCCGGAAAACGCGCGCGGAGAAATGCGAGGCTTTCGACTTTCGTGACGCCGGGCACCTTGAGCACGTACTGCTGCAGCGTCCGATCGCCGTTGATGGCGCCCTGCTGATACACGGCGAGATCCCACGGAATTCGCCGCAGCTGATCGTCGACGTACAGCTTCAGCGCGTACCGCGACGTGATGTGCACCGTCGCGAGGAGCGCGCCGACGAGAAACGTGACGAGGCCGAAGGTGAGGATGGTCCTGCGGCCCAGGATCGCCAGGAGCCGACGGATCATTGCGATCCTTTGGCGTTGCGACCGAAGAGTTCGGGCTTCAGGAATGTGAAGAGGCCGTTCCACACGGCGTCCGGTGCGATCACTTCGCCGTCGCGTGCGTTGAACGTGACCCCGGCCGGATGCACGATGCCGGTCGATCGCCCCTTGATCAGCGATCGCGGCGGCACGTCGCCGTCATCCTTCTCGTCGTCCCACACGCCGATGAATCCCTCGCTCCCGGTGTTCCACGGCGACGGCAGATCGACGTTCGGATCGAGGCCCCGCCGGGGCTTGTCGATGTCGTAGGGCGGAAGATACTCGTTGTTGATCACGGCCGCGTAGATCTTTCCAGTCTCGGGATCGAGCCCGATCTGTCGGAGGCGCGTGATGCCGCTCTTCGGTCCCGCTATCACGCGCTTGGGCGCGACGTCGCCCTCGTCTGTCCGGCCGAACATCAGCAGGCCGGTGACGCCGCCCGGCAGACGCGAATAGGTGGACACGACGAGCACGTCGCGAATCGGATCGACCGCGATGCCGACCACCTGCAGCAGCTTCGTTTTCGGACCCTGGATGGTGCGCAGCGGCTTCGCGTCGCCGTCGGCGTCGCGCTTGTACACCAGGACGCGGCGGTCGCCGGGATCCCCGACGAAGATCTCGTTGTTCTTCTCGTCGACGGCGACCGTCTCCGGCCGCGACAGTCCGGTGCGCGCGCCCTGCAGCGTCCGAATCGGCGCTTCCTCGCCCGTCGCACCGCCGCGGAAGATCACGACCGCCGCGGCGAGCGGGTTCGGCGCGACGATCTCGTCGTTCGTCGAGTCGTAAGCGATGCCGTGCGTCGTCCGGCTCAGATGCGTCATCTGGCCCTGAATCACCCGCGCCGGTGCCACGTTTCCATTTGCCAGCCTGGCAAACGCCGCAATACGCGGCTGGCTGACTCAATTCGGGACGAGCACTTCGCGGCGCTTCGTGTCGTAGGCGACGGCGTACGGGTTGCCGAAGCCGCTCGTCTCCTTGCCGGCCGGGGCGTTGCGCAGGATCCGCCGCGGCGCGACATTGCCGCCCGCAAGGCGCGGGAAGACGAGCGCCGTGTGATCGCCGAAGTTCGCGACCCAGATCTCGTCCTTCGCAACGGCAACGCCCATCGGCCCCTTGATGCCCGTCAGCGCTCCGCGGATCGCGCGCTTCGGCTGCACGTCGCCGTTCGCCGTCCGCGGGAACACGAGAATCGAATTGTCGCCGTTGTTCGCGACGACGATCTCGTTGTTCACCTCGTCGACCGCGACGCCCATCGGCCAGTCGACCTGGCTCGTCGGGCCCTGAATCGTCCTCAGCGGTGCGACGTCGCCGCTCGCATCGCCGTCATAGATCGTGATCGAGGACGGCACGAATCGGCCGCGCGCCGACTCGTCGAACGCGTCGCCGGTGCGCTCCTGCCGCGACTCGCGCGCGTCGTACGCCGTGTACGACGTGATCAGCTCGCCCGGGCGGAAGTTGCCGTGGTTCCCGACGACGACTTCGTTGTGCGTTTCGTCGAAGTAAATGCCGTGCGGATCGGCCATCGCCGTCTTCGGGCCGCGGACCGACCGAATCGGCGCGTCGAACTTCTTCGCCTCGCGCTTGAACACGACGTACATGTTCGGCGTCTGCACCGAGAGCGCCATGACGTCGCGCTTCGGCGCGAAGGCGATGCCCCACGACTGATGCGGCACGTACAACAGGCGCTTCGGCGCGACGTTGCCGCGCGCGTCGTAGTCGAACACGACGAGCCGATCCTCGACGTCGTTGTTCACGGTGAAGAGCTCGCGATGAACAGGATCCATGGCGACCCCGGCGACGAAGCCGACACCGGTGTCGGGACCCATGATTTGCTGCTTCGGGTTCGCCGCCTGCTTCGACGTCGCGCTGCCGGCCGTGCGGTCGTAGATGAGCAGGCTCTTGCGGTTCGTGTCGCTCATCATCACCAGGTCGCTGGCGCTGTCGACGACGACGCCGTTGAAGCTGGGATACGGGTCGACGACCATCCGGACCGGCGGGAGGTCGCCGCCTTCCGCGTCGCTGCGCGTCGGGATCGCGATTTGTGTGGCCTGCCCGTCGTCCGCCCGGCTAGATCCTCGCGCTCCATCATTCGCTTCGGGCATCAGGCACAGTGCGCCTTCGGCTTCCTCGGCCGCCTGCGTCGTCGCGACGAACATCTCTTCCAGCGACGGCGCGCCGCTCGGAATCGTGACGATGCTTAGGCCGACGACAGTCGCGAGGGTCAAGAGAACCCGGCGCCGCACGATCAATGCTCCGTCGTCCGGGCGGACGCCGCCGCCGGCGGATAGAAGTGCTCGTAGCGGCCTGCGAGAACCTTGTCGATCACGAGTTTCACCGTGCGCCAGGGATTCGGCGCGTAATCGGTTGCGTAGTTGCCCGGCGCGTTGATGCCGGGGATTTCGGGCCGCCAGTCTTCCGTGAGCAGCTGATCGGGATTGCCGTACCGCGACGCCAGCGCGCGCACTTCAACGTTGTCGAGCGACGTCAGCCGGCCGCGATCGATGAGCGTCACCCAGCGATCGGCGTTCCGCAGGTGCACCTTGTACGTCGAGAAGTACGTGTGCGTGTGGAAGCCGTGATCCCGGGGCAGATTGTACTCCGCGGTGAAGTCGAGCAGCTTCTGCGACTGCGTCTGGACGCCGGGATCGTGGTGAAGCGTGATGCCGAGTCCCCAGTGAATGACACCCGAGCGCAGCCGTTCGGGAATCGCCGTCCCCTCGTCGAGCCCCGCGAAGTTGCGGAAGGCCTTCGGATGCGTGCCGAACGCGATCTCGTAGAGATACCAGTACCCCTTGTGGTTCTCGCTGTGGAACGGATACGCGAGATCGTTGATATGCGGCAGCTGCATGAACTCGCGCAGCGCCTCGCCGACAACGCCGCCGTCCTTGACCTCGCCGACGTAGCCGTTGTCCGTGAAGTGCACCTCCCACCGCGGGAAGAATCCGGTGTGATTGACCGTTCCCGCGAGCGTCCCGTGGATCACGGCGAGCGGTTCGCGAGGCAGCCATTCCTTCTGGAACGCCGGGTAGTCGACGACGGAATAGCCGAACCGGCCGGTCGCCTGATTCGGGAACATATACAGATGTCCGCGCTGGTAGACGCCGCGCGCCCAGTTCCGCGCCTGTTCTTCGCTGAGATCGGCCCACACGTTCGTGCCTTCGGGATCGGTGACCGTCATCTTGTCGACGTGGATCAGCGGCTCCATCGTCTGGTCTTCGACAAGCTGCCAGACGTCGCCGGGGTACGTGCCGAGCATGCTCATCACGTCCCAGCGGTTGTCGACGACGAAGAGGCCGAGGAAGCGATCTTCCATGGGATGCAGATTGCGGCGTAAGAACGTGCCGCCGCCCTTGCCCCAGAACACGCCGCGGACTTCGGGGTGCGCCTTCAGATACGCCTGAATGCCCTTGCCCAGGTTCGGCCATAGCAGCTTTTCCTGAACCTCGCGCAGGCGTGGGGAGAGCTCTCGGTTTTTCGGAAACAGCTTGTCCGCGAGGTCGGGACGACGTTCGCGCAGCCAGGCCTTGACCGGTTCGGGCTTCGGGAAATTCGCCTCGACCCACGTGGCCGCTTCCATGTAACCCTGCTCGGAGGTGTAGCTCCGGCGGATCTTTCGATATTCGAGCGCATCTTCCCGGCTGATGCCGACCATCTCGTACTCGTGCACGAGATTGACGTGCACGCCGCGCTCTTCCATTGCTTTCTTGACCGCCTCGACGATCAGATCCTCGGCATCGGAGCCGAGCACGAACGCGACGGTGTCGCCCGGCTGCGCGACGCCGAGGCCGCCACCCTGAAATCCCGTCTTGTTGCGGACGAGCGGCCGCACGTGCGGCAGCACCTCTTCAATCGACGTCGGCGGTTTGAGGTACGAGGGATAGCGCGGTTCGGGATATTGGATCGACGCGGCCGGCGCAGCCGTGTCGGAACGACCGCACGCCGCCGCGTACACAATCAGCGACACAATCGACGCGCGGAGCACGACCGACGCGAGCGCGCCTTTGGTCATACCATTGCCGACGCGGAGTGTGCGGCGGACCGGGTCTGAAGTCAAGGGTTTGAAAGGTCTGACCTATGCTAAGGTGGTCGCATTTTTCCCTCTCAGGAGAGACGATGCTCCGAATCATGAGTCGCACGCTCGTAGTTCTCGTCTTCCTCTGCGCGACCGCATCCGCGGCGCTCGCGCAAATCACCGCCGCCACAATTTCCGGGACGATCAAGGACGCGACCGGCGGCGTGCTGCCCGGCGCCGACATCGTGTTGAAAAACGTCGAGACCGGGATCGCGCGCGCCACGGTGTCGAACAACGACGGCGGGTTCACCCTGCCGGGGCTGACGCCAGGCAAGTACGAGTTGCGCGTCGAGCTGGCCGGGTTCACGCCGAGCGCGCAGACGCTGGAGCTCGCGGTCGCGCAGCAGGCCGGCCTCACGATCACGCTGGCCGTTGCCGCGACGCAGGAGAACGTGATGGTCGTCGCGAGCTCCGTGCTCGTGGACACGCAGACGTCGTCACTGTCGGCGCTCGTGCCCGAGAAAACGATCGAAGAGCTCCCGCTGAACGGCCGCAACTACATCACCCTTGCGACGCTGCAGCCGGGCATCATCAACTTCACCGAGAAGTCCGGCACTTCGTCGAGCACGCGAGGCGTGCAGCTGAACATCAACGGCATGGGCGGCCGCTCGAACAGCTTCCTGATCGACGGCGCGAACATGAAGGGCTATGCGGGCATCGCCACGGTGACCGCCGCCGACAGCACGCTCGGCGTCGACACCATCCGCGAGTTCCGCGTCGTCACCAACGCGTTTTCCGCCGACTACGGCCGCGCGATGGGCGGCGTTGTCAGCATCGCGACGAAATCCGGCAGCAACGCCTTTCACGGTTCGACGTTCGAGTTCTTCCGCGACAGCAAGTTCGATGCGCCGAACTATTTCGACGTCGGCGATGCGCCGCCTTTCAAGCGCAACCAGTACGGCGTCTCGTTCGGGGGACCGATCCGCACCAACCGCGTGTTCTTCTTCGGCGGCTACGAGCGGCTGCAGGAAGACCTCGGCATCACGCTCACGACGACTGTGCCGACTGCCGCTGTGCGCGCGGGCACGGTAAATCCCGTCGTCAAGCCGTACCTCGATCAGTATCCGATGCCGAACGGCGCTGACCTCGGCGGCGGCATCGGGCAGTACATCTACGTCTTCAACCGTCCGACGCGCGAGAACTTCGGGCAGGGACGCGTCGACATGCAGGTGTCGGCCAACCATGCGCTCTTCGTGCGCGAGACGATCGACAAGGCGCACCAGCTGCTGCCGGCGGGCACCGTGTCGCTGCCCCAGTTCCAGACCGATTCGACGTCGAACAATCAGTTCCTGACCGTCGAGGATCGCTGGGTCGTCACGAAGGCGCTGCTCAACACCGCGCGCTTCTCGAACAGCATCCTGAAGTTCGAGCAGCTGCCGGCGAACACGCTGCAGTCGCCGCTCTCGTTCTTTCCACAGGCGGCCTACATGGGTTCGATCGGCACGTCGGGTCTGACGGCGATCGGCAACGACAGCACCACGCCGTCGACGAACAACGTGACGTACTGGACCTACTCCGACGATCTGACCTACACGCGCGGCAACCAGCTGATCAAGACCGGCGTGCTCGTCGAACACTCGTTCTCGAGCAAGCAGACGACGACCAACAGCCGCGGCACGTACAGCTTTGCGAACCTGACGTCGTTTCTGGCCGGCACCGCGCGCCAGTTTCAGGGCGTGCTGCCCGGATCGATTCTGGTGCGCGAACGGCCGAACACGATGTTCGGCGTGTACGTGCAGGACGACTGGCACGTGAACGGAAGGCTGACGCTGAATCTCGGCGCACGCTACGAAACCTACTCGGTTCCCTCCGAGAAGAACGGGTTCGATGCGTACCTCCCGGATCTCGTCACCAGCTCCGCCACCGTCGTCGGCGGTCCGTTCGTGAACCCGTCACGACATAACGTGGCTCCGCGCGTCGGCTTCGCGTGGGACGTCGGCGGCGACGGCCGCATGGCGATCCGCGGCGGCACCGGCCTCTATTACGACACGGACGGAACGTTCAACAGCTCGTTCGGCATCGCGGCGTTCACGCCGCCGTTCGCGCCCACGGTCAACCTGCAAAACCCGACGTTCCCGACGCCGGTGTTCCCGGCGAGCATCACGACGGCCGGCGCGCTGGCGCTCCGCACGCTCGACTACAACATCAAGCAGCCGCGCGCGTGGACGTACAACGTGAACGTGCAGCGCGAGCTCGGCAACGACCTGGTCGCGACGATCGGCTACGCGGGATCGCGAGGCTACAACCTCGTCAGCGCGATCGAGGGCAACCCGGTCGTCCCGACCGTTCAGAGCGACGGCACGCTGTTCTTCCCTGCCGGCGCGCCGCGGCGCAACCCCGCGTGGACGTCGATCGATCTCCGCACCTCGAATGGCCGCTCGACCTACAACTCGCTGCAGGCGATGCTGCAGAAGCGGTTCGCGAAGGGCTACCAGGTGCAGTTCTCGTACACCTTGAGCAAGACGATGGATAACACGGTGGCGCAGCTCAACGTCGACTCCGTCAACACGTCGGTGTACGCGCAGAACCCGTTCGATCCTGACGCCGACTGGGCGGCGGCGCCGTTCGACATCCGCCACGTCTTCGCGGCCAATGCGACGTGGGAGATTCCGAGCCGCACGAAGAACGCCCTGCTGAGCGGCTGGCAGATCAACACGATCGTGTCGCTGCGCAGCGGGCTGCCGTTCTCGCCCTCGATCTCGACGTCGAACTGGTCGCGCGACGGCAACACGTCGGGCGAGGATCGGCCGAACGTGAAACCCGGCGTTGATCCCGGCAGCCTGATCACCGGCGACCCCAATCACTGGTTCGACACCAGCGCGTTCACGCTCCAGGCGCCCGGACTTCTCGGCAACACGCCGCGCGACTTCCTCCGCGGACCCGGCTTCGCCAACGTCGACTTGTCGTTCGTCAAGAACCAGACGCTCGCAGGCTCGTCGAGGCTGCAGCTGCGGCTGGAGATCTTCAATCTCTTCAACCGCGCGAACTTCGGCACCCCGACGCGAACCGTGTTCGCCGGCGCCACGGCGGCCGATCCGGTCCTGCCGACGGCCGGCCAAATCACGCGCACGACGAACAGTTCGCGCCAGCTGCAGTTCAGCGCGAAGGTGATCTTCTGATGCGACGTCTCTCTCTGGCGGTTGCCGCGCTCCTGATCGTCGGTCTCCGCGGCGGCTCGACGCCGATGGACAACGAAGGCGCGATCTGTCCCACGCCGAGTGCGGCCTCTCGCATCAAGACGCCGATCGACGAAGCGACGCTGCTCGCCCTCGAGCGCGAAAACGGATGCCTGGAAGATGCCGGGCCGTATGCGGCGGGACAAGGCGCGGGGACGTCCGCCGACACGTCGTGGCCGCCAGGCTGGAAGTCGGCGCACATGTCCGGTGGCGACGTTGCGCCTGTGCGCGTCGTCAGCGATCCGTACCCGACGCTCCACAGCGTCGTCGTCGACGCCGAACGGAACAGGGTGTTCTTCAGCGATCCGAACCGCCACGCCTTGTGGTCCTACGATCGCCTCGGGGCGTCGAAGGCCAAAGAAGCGGTCGAGCCGCTGACCGGGATTCGCGGACCGTCGACGGGGATGATGTTCATCGCGGCGGTGACGCTCGACCGCGAGAAGCAGGAAATCTACACCGTCGACAACGACATCGGCGATCGCCTGATGGTGTTTCCCTACGACGCCGACGGCAACGTGAAGCCGAAGCGGGTGCTCGATGTGCCGCACCAGGCGTGGGGCATCTCGATCAGCGACGAGCGCAACGAGTTCGCGGTGACCGTCGAGGCGCCGCGCGAGATCGTGATCTATCGCAAGGGCGCCGAAGGGAACCAGGCGCCGCTGCGGACGATCCGTGGACCCAAGACGCAGCTCGGCGATCCGCACGGCATCTTCTTCGACGGCGTGAACAACGAGCTCGTCGTCTCGAATCACGGCAACCAGGGCGGCCGCGCGCCCGCGCCCGGCGACGCGCCCGCCAGGCAGCGCGGCTCGCGCGTCGCCGAGCCGCAGCCGATCCAGGGCGGGCATTTCGACGAACCGTCGATTACGGTCTACCCCGCGGACGCGAAGGGTGACGCGGCGCCGCTGCGGCAGATTCAAGGCGACAAGACCGGCCTGAACTGGCCGATGGCTCTCGACGTCGATCGCGCGCGCAACGAAATCGCGGTGGCCAACGACGGCGACAGCTCAATCCGGATCTTCCGGCGCACGGACACGGGCAACGTCGCGCCGATCCGGGTTATCCACGGGCCGCGCACGCTCATCAACGGACCGATGGGCGTGGCGTTCGACGTCAAGAACAACGAGATCTGGGTCGCGAATTACGGCGACCACACGGCGCTCGTCTTCCCGAATACGGCGAACGGCAACGTGCCGCCGAAGCGCGTGCTGCGGAACGCGCCCGCCGGCTCGCCGACGGTCGGGTTCGGCAATCCCGGCGCCGTCGCGTACGACTCGAAGCGCGACGAGATCCTCGTCCCCAATTGAGTCAGCGAGCCGAGAATCTCGGCGTTTGCCAGGTTGGCAAACGGGAACGCGGATCCGACTCGGGTGATTTCAGGCCAGCGCTCGCGGCTGAGCCGCACGATGCACGGCATCTTCTACGATCCGATTCACGACGAGATCGTCGTGCCGGTCGCCCTCGGCGGCGCCGTGCTGACGCTGCCCGGTGATGCCGCCGGCGACGCGCCGCCGAAGCGGACCCTGCAGGGCCCGAAGACCGGCATCGTGCAGCCCGACACGGTGTACGTCGATCTCGCGCACGACGAACTGATCGTCGAGTCGGGCGACGATTCGGTGCTCGTGTTCGACAGGAGCGCGCAAGGCGACGTCGCGCCGAAGCGCCGTATCGGGGGACCGAACTCGGAGGTCAGCGACATCTACGGGCTCGCCGCCGACTCGAAGCGCGACTGCCTCGTCGTGGCCAACCGCGTGCGGAGCGGCGTGCGCGCGTCCGACGATGCGATCCTGGTGTTCAACCGGACGGACAACGGCGATCCGAAGCCGCGCAACAAGATCGCCGGACCGCATACCGGCATCATCAAGATCCGCCAGGTCGACGTCGACGAGGAGCGCGGTCTGATCTTCGCGACGATCAAGAACAACTTCGAGAACTACAACTTCAACGATCCGCGGCCCTCGCCGTGGGATCCCGACAAGACCGGGTTCATCGGCGTCTGGAGCATCGACGACAACGGCGACGTGCCGCCGCGCGGCGTCATCAAGGGTCCGGCGACAGGCCTGGTGTGGCCCGC
>Ga0310810_10003809_pt1 | contig 16552 bp, 12 predicted proteins | sample NCmetagenome_FD_207641 | JGI IMG/M metagenome (GOLD analysis project Ga0310810, IMG submission 207641) | Soil microbial communities from experimental microcosm in Duke University, North Carolina, United States - NC | ecosystem: Engineered > Artificial ecosystem > Soil microcosm > Unclassified ... | reverse complement strand
CACGAGAACGGGCGCATTCCCGCCAATCACCTCTCGGAATGCCGCTGTCAGATCAGCGAGTTGCTGTGGGTCGCTGACATTCCGCTTGAACAGGATGAGCCCCCACGGCTCCGCCTCGCGCAAGAACGAGCGCTCATCGCCTGACAGCGTCAGGCCTGCAATGCCAGTAATAAAAGCGCGCGGCATTTCAGCCGCTTAGCCCGCGATTCCGGAAAGCGTCAAGGCAATCCGGTCAGTTTTTCTGAATGAGGCAGCTACCGCCGGCCGATTTCAGGCTCTGGCAGAGCGTGCTCGCCTCGCCCGAGCTCGCAAATGGGCCAACCATCGCCCGATAGTAGGTGCCTTTGCTGCCGAGATCGGCGCGCCGGATGATCGGCTCTCGCCCACCCAACTGGCTAGGATATTTGCCCTGCAGGCTGCGGAACGCGGCTTGCGCCTCCGCTTCGCTGCGTTGAGACGATACCTGCACGGCGTAGTGGCCCGCAGCCGAAGCGGTTGAAACTCCCGCAGTGGAGCGGGGAATCGATGCAGTCCTCGCCGGAGCCGAAGGCGGAGCAGTCCGCGCCGGCGTTGCATCCGGCGCCAGCGACAAGGGCGCGTTGGCACCGTGCGGCGCCGGCCGCGGCGCGGCTGGACGCGCTGGCGGCGGGTCCTCGGCGTCTGCCGTCGCGCTCGGCGGGGCGCTGGCAAGGCGTTGCGGCACACTCGCCGATCTCGCGGGCGTCGGCGGCGGTGCCGGTTGCGCGGCTGGACGCGCTGGCGGTGTCCTGGCGGCGGCCGTCGCGGCGCTCGCGGTCGCTGGCGCGTCGCCTGGCTGGTCCGGCCGAATGGCGATGGTATGAACCTTCTTGGGCTGATCGAATGGCGACGCACTCGCCGGCGTCACGGTCGCATTGGCATTCCCCACCGCGCTCGGAAACAGACTGACCTGCGCGGGCTTAGCGTCCTTGATGTCGACCGGCTGCTCTTCACGGGAGACGATCTTTTCTTGCGTCGCGTTGTTGCGGTCGCCCACGCGATCGTAGATCAGCTTGTTCGATGAGGCTTCGGACTTCGCCGACGGCACGACCTTGGTCGGCGTCGTGTCGGCTTTGATCACCGGCGGTGGCGAAGTGCCGGACGAACCAAACAGCGCGCGATAGCCGTACGCTCCTGCGGTGCCTACTACCGCCAGCATGACCACCGCCGCGATCGCAAGCATTGCGGTCCGGCGGCGCGGCGGCGGAACGTCATCGTAATCGTGCTGCGCCTGCGCGCCCGGCACGTCGTCTTGATAATACGTGCCGCTGTCGTATTCAGGCGCGGCATACTGCTCGTGCTGATAGCCAACGTGCTGCGGCGTTGCATAATGATCAGCAACCGCGGGCGCGTATTCGTCTTGCGCGTGCTCGGCATAGCCGGCTTGAGGCGCCCACTGCTGGGCAGCCGGCTGCACGGGCATCGCTGTTTGCTGCTGCTTGTGACCAAATTCCGCGAACGGATCGGTTTGCCCGATCAGTCGCGCGAGCTCCGCCAGCGGATCGTTGCCTGATGCGCTCTTTAAAGGCGTGCGGGTATATGGATTACGAGTCAGTCGCTGATCGTTGTTGTCGGCCATTCGATCCCCAATCCGGCGCGACCCGTCGCCATCGCATGACCGGGCGCTCGCACATACGCCTATCGCATTTCCGATGGCGCCGCGACTCCGAGCACTGCCAATCCGGACGCGAGAACGGTGACGATGCCCTGCACCAGTGCGAGACGCGCCATCGTCAGTTCTGGATCATCTTGGATAATGAAGCGTAAATGAGGCAAGTCCTTTCCGCCGCGCGTCCATTGCGCGTGAAATTCACTTGCAAGTTCATAAAGATAGAACGCGACTCGGTGCGGCTCATGCGCCGATGAGGCGCCCTCAATCATCCGGGGATAAAGCGCCAACTTCCTCAGCAGCGAGAGTTCCCCGTCGTCCTTCAGAAGTTCCAGTTTGGCTCGACTCAGAGAACTGACGCGCGCTCCGGGCTCCGCAGGCAGTTGTGGCAACAGGGCACGCGCGTTCCGAAAAACGGACTCGCCGCGCGCGTGCCCATACTGGACGTAGAACACCGGATTGTCGCGCGACTGCTCGATGACTTTGGCGAGGTCGAAATCGAGCACGGCGTCGTTCTTGCGATAGAGCATCATGAAGCGCACGGCGTCGCGGCCCACTTCGTCGACGACTTCGCGCAAGGTGACGAAATCCCCCGCCCGTTTTGACATTTTCACCGGCTCGCCGGCGCGAAGCAGCCTGACCAGCTGAACGAGCTTGACGTCGAGCGTCGCTTGGCCGGCGGAGACCGCTTTGACCGCCGCCTGCATCCGTTTGATGTATCCCCCGTGATCGGCGCCCCACACGTCGATCATGTTGTGAAAGCCACGATCCAATTTGGATTTGTGATAAGCGATGTCAGAGGCGAAATAGGTGTAGCTGCCGTCGAATTTTTTCAGCGGGCGGTCGACGTCGTCGCCAAAATCAGTCGAGCGGAACAAGGTCTGCTCACGGTCTTCCCAATCCTCGATCGGCGCGCCTTTCGGCGGCGGCAGCCGGCCTTCATAGATCTCGTCTTTGGCGCGCAGCGCCGCAATCGTCTGAGCGACCTGGTCCTGCCCGCCTTCGATCAGCGAGCGCTCGGAAAAGAACACGTCATGGCGCACATTGAGCGCCGCCAAATCCTTGCGAATGACGTCCATCATTATCGCGATGGCTTTGGCGCGCACGATCGGCAACCATTCGGCTTCAGATTTTTGCTTCAGCGCATCCTTGTACTCTTGCGCGAGCGCCTGCCCGACCGGCTTGAGATAATCGCCCGGATAAAGGCCGTCTGGAATCTCGCCGATGTTTTCGCCAAGCGCCTCGCGGTAGCGCAGGAATGCAGAGCGCGCGAGCACATCGACCTGCGCGCCGGCATCATTGATGTAGTATTCGCGCGTGACATCGTAGCCGGTGAACTCCAAAAGCGCGGCCAATGCGTCACCGAACACGGCGCCGCGTCCATGCCCGACATGCATCGGCCCGGTCGGGTTGGCCGACACGAATTCAACGTTGGTTTTTTCGCGCTTGCCGATGTCGCTTGCGCCGTAGCGCTCACCTTGAGCCAAAATGCTGCGCAGCTCGGCAAGCCAGCCGGCGGGCTTGAGCGTCAGATTGATGAAGCCCGGACCTGCGACGTCGACCTGGGCGACAAGGTCGTCATCGCGCAGCTTCACGGCAATCGCTTCCGCCAGCTCACGCGGCTTCTTGCCGGCATCTTTCGCCAAGACCATCGCCGCATTGGTTGCCATGTCACCATGAGTGGGGTCGCGCGGCGGCTCGACGACGACGCGTGACAGATCGGCTGCGCCCAGCACAGCAATACTTGCTGTGCGCACACGCTCGAGCGTCTCGGCGAAAATGCCCTTGGGCTGCGGGTTTTCCATTGCCAGGCTGCGGCTAACGTAATTCGTCTGGGTAGTCAAAGCGCGGCGCGCGTTTTGGCGTGCATCGCCGCGCGATACGCAAATACCATCGCAGGACCCAGCGTCGTGCCCGGACCCGGGTAGCTGCCCGCCATCACCGAGGCCATGTCATTGCCGCAGGCATAAAGACCGGGAATGTGCCGTCCACTTTTATCAAGCACGCGAGCATCGGCATCGGCCGCAAGACCGCTACTCACCGCAATGTCCGCGGGCCAGACCGCGAGCGCATAGAACGGCGGCGTTTCGATCGGTCCGATACAGGGATTTGGCTTGTGCTGCGGATCGCCATTGAAACGGTTGAGGTCGGTTTCCCCTTTGCCGAAGTCGAGATCGGTCCCGGTTCTTGCAAAGCCGTTGTGGCGAGCGATCGTCGCCTTCAGCGCCGCGGCATCGATGTCCAGCATTCCAGCCAACGCGTCGAGCGTATCGGCGCTCACGACATAGCCGCTGTCGACGAATTTTCTCGGGTTGCGATGGCCGGGATAAATGATCCCGAGGCCATATTTGTCGAGAAACCCGGCGTCGCAGATCAGATAGGCCGGAATGCTCGGAGTTGTCTCGTTGCGCTCGAACATCGCCAAGACAAAGTCGTGATACGAGACGGCTTCATTGACGAAGCGCTGGCCGGCCGAATTCACCGCGATCAGCCCAGGTTTGGCGCGGTCAAGCACCAGATGCGGAAACAGGCCTTTGTTGCCATCGCGCCTCGTCGTCACAGAGACCGGCGCCCACAGGCCGCTGGCGCCGTCTTTGTGCGCGAGCGCCGCGCCAATTCGCTCTCCCGCCACCACGCCTTCGCCGACATTGCCAGCAAAGCTCATGGAGTATTGCGGCACCGGCTGGGGCATGAAAGCCCGGCGGAAGTTCTCATTATGTGCATAGCCCCCGGTCGCCAGCACGACGCCTTTACGGGCGCTGATCGTGACATCTTTGCCGTCTGTGCCAATACGCGCGCCCGTGACGCCGTCGCTGTTGTGCAGCAGTTCGACAAGCGGGGCATTGAACAGGATCGGCACACGGCGTTGGCGAAGGCTGTAGAACAGGCGAGCGACCAGTGCATTGCCCATCATCAGCCGGGTGCCGCGGGGATGTCGCAACCGATCCGCGACAAAGCGCGCAAACAGCCTTGCCGCGTAGATGAAATTGTTCAGCGACTGAAAGCGGCCGATCAGCGGCGCGAGGTCCGGCTTGCCCACCATCATTCCGCCGAACAGCATGAATTCCGGAATGGGCGCGCGCACACGATGAAAATCGTCTCCCAGCACTCGCGCATCAAATGGCACGGGGACGATCGCCCGCCCCGCAAACGCGGCGCCGGCGATATTGTTGCGGTAATCCGGATGCGGGCCGCAGGGTAGAAACCGCACATCGGTCCGCCCTGTGAGATAGTCGATCACGGCGGGACCACTCTTCAAATAGGCGTCGCGCAGCTCGCGATACGTCGCCTCGCCCACCAATCCGCTCAGGTAGCGGTCCGCCTCCTCCGCGTTGTCATTGTAACCCGCGGCTTTGCTCTGGCTGTTGCCTGGAATCCAAAGCGTGCCGGCCGACGTCGCGCCCGTGCCGCCGACCTGATCGGATTTCTCGCAGAGCAGAACGTCCAGGCCTTCGAGAGATGCAACGAGCGCGGCGGTCATCCCGGCCGGCCCCGCACCTGCAACGAGAAGGTCGACCTCACGTGCCTCCTGCACCACTAACGCAACTCCGGTGTGGTCTTGAAAAACCTGGCGTGCTCGATGAGTGCGTAGCGGTCGGTCATGCCTGCAACGTAATCTGCGATGCGCCGGGCGTCGGCCTGTTGGTCGCGCGAGGGCAGACCCTCCGCCCATTCCACCGGCATGTCGGTCGGCTTGCTTACATAGTGTTTGAACAGATCGCGCAGCACGCTCTCTGCATCCGACATGATGCGAGTGACACGAGGGTGCCGGTACATGCGCGGATAGAGAAAGCCTTTAATGGCCTTGTCCGTTTGCGTCATCGCGGTTGAAAAGCTGACGATGGGGTGCGACGCGTTGCGGACATCATCCGATGTTTTCGGCCCAAGCACGTGGACGCGGCGCCCGGTTTCCTCGATCACATCTTCGATCATGCGTGTGATCAGCCGTCGCACCAGCTCGTGGCTGCGCCGCGCCGCGTCGAGCTGAGGAAAGCGATCGGCGAGCTGGCGAAGAATGTCGCCGATCGGCGCGACGCCGGCAATGTCGTCGAGCGTGAAGAGGTCGGCGCGCAGTCCATCATCAATGTCATGGGCATCGTAGGCAATATCGTCGGCCAAGGCGGCGACCTGTGCCTCGGCGCCGGCGAAACTCCACAACTCCAGATTTTGCTTTTCTTGATAACTGAGGATTGCTGCGGGCACCCCCCGCTCTCGATATCGCTCGATCGGCGCGCCATTTCGATCCATCAGCGGACCGTTGTGCTTGACCAAACCTTCCAGCGTTTCCCAGGTTAGATTAAGCCCGTGGAACTGCGCGTAATGCCGCTCGAGTTCGGTGACGACACGCAGCGCCTGAGCATTGTGGTCGAAACCTCCGTACGCGGCGAGGCACTCATCGAGCGCTCGCTCGCCGGCATGACCGAACGGTGGATGACCAAGGTCATGGGCGAGGCCCAAGGCCTCGCTGAGATCTTCGTCGAGGCCGAGCGCCCGCGCCAGCGAGCGGGCGATTTGCGCCACTTCCAGCGTGTGCGTGAGACGCGTGCGAAAATGATCGCCCTCATGAAAGACGAATACCTGGGTCTTGTGAGCCAGACGACGGAACGCGCTCGAATGGATGATGCGGTCGCAGTCGCGGCGAAAATCGCTGCGGGTCGGGCTCGGCGGCTCCCGATAGAGGCGACCTCGGCTCGCCCTTGGATCAGCGGCGAAAACCGCCCGCGCCGGCACGTTGTCGATCGCCATGATGCTCTAATCGTGCGTTTTTGCGCGAATTGACGTTGCCTGACGGCGCACTTAACTATCCCGCAAGCTTGGTGCCAATAGAAAAGCCGCGATGACCGAAGCCGTAACCGTCAGCGAACGTGCCGCCCGCAAGATCGGCGAGATTCTCAAAACCGAGCCGCCGGGCACGATGCTGCGCGTCAGCGTCGAGGGCGGTGGCTGCTCGGGCTTTCAATACAAATTCGATATCGAGCGGGATCGCGCCGATGACGACCTCGTCATTATGCGAGATGGCGCGACCGTGCTGATCGACGCGGTCTCTGTCGGCTACATGGCCGGGTCGGAAATCGATTTCGTTGACGATCTGATCGGCGCCTCGTTCAAGGTAAAGAACCCGAAGGCGACCGCGTCCTGCGGCTGCGGCACGAGCTTTTCCTTGTAGTCATTCCGGGGCGCGAGCGCCGCGAGCGAACCCGCAATCCAGAGATGCAGGTGGTGGCGCTTCCGGCTTCCGGGTCCGCGTACCATAGCGCGTTGAAGGCGCGCGCGAACGCGCTTTAGGTGCGCGTCCCGAAATGACAAAGACCGCGATTACTCCGCGGCGACGGCCGGAGGAGCGTGGAGCGCCACTTCCTGCGGCGGATCGAGACGTCGGCGCAGCAGCCGGTCGATCCGGTCCAGATAGAGATAGATGACCGGCGTGATGTAGAGGGTCAACAGCTGCGACAGCAGCAGACCGCCGACAACCGCGACGCCGAGCGGCTGACGCAATTCAGCGCCCGCGCCCGTGCCGATCGCGATCGGCAGCGTGCCGAAAATCGCGGCGAACGTCGTCATCATGATCGGGCGGAAGCGGAGCAGACAGGCTTCGCGAATCGCGGCTTCGGCGGAGAGACCGACGCGGCGGCGTTCGATCGCGAAGTCGATCATCATAATCGCGTTTTTCTTCACGATACCGACCAGCATCACGATGCCGATCATCGCGATCACCGACAGATCCATTTTGAACAGCATCAGCGTCAGGATGGCGCCGATGCCGGCCGACGGCAGACCGGAAATGATGGTGATCGGATGGATGAAGCTCTCGTAAAGAATGCCAAGCACCACGTAGGCGGCAAATATCGCTGCAATGATCAGGATGCCCTGCCCGCGCAGCGAGTCCTGGAACACTTGCGCGGTGCCCTGGAAACCGGTGGTGATCGTCGCGGGCAGCCCTTCCTCGCGCTCGAGTGCCGTGATCGCGTCAACGGCCTGTCCGAGCGACATACCCGGCGCCAGATTGAACGAGATCGTCACCGCCGGCTGCTGGCCCTGATGGTTGATCTGTAGCGGACCGACCGACGGCACAAAGCGCGTCACCGCGGATAGCGGCACGACCGTGCCGCTGGTGGTCTTCAGATGCAGCCGGTTCAAGTCATTCGGGCCAGCGCGATACTGCGGCATGCTCTCCAGGATCACCTGATAGTCGTTGGCCGGCGTGTAGATGGTCGCAACCTGCCGCGTGCCGAAGGCATTGTAGAGCTCCTGACGCACCTGATCGACCGTTACGCCATACACCGCAGCTTTCTCGCGATCGATCTCGACTGTGATCTGCGGGTTTTTGACGTAAAGATCGGTGGTGACATCGAGCAGTCCTGGAATCTGCGCGATCTTGTCGCGCAGTACAGGCGTGATGCGGTAAAGCCCCTCGGTGTCGTTGGATTGCAGGGTGTACTGGTAGAGGCTTTTGGTCAGCCGCCCGCCAAGCCGGATGTTCTGGATCGGCTGGAAGAAAATGCTGATGCCGGGAACGACATTGGCCTCATGCCGCAGCCGCGCCAACACGACGTTGAGACTGTCGCGCTCGCCGAGCGGCTTGAGCGCAACCAACATCCGTCCCGTATTGCTTAGTGAAACCGAACCGCCGCTGCCGATCGTGGAATTGACGTAGTCGACCGCGGGGTCTTTCCGCACGATGTCCGCGACCTTGCGCTGGTGCTCGACCATCGCATCAAAAGCGATGTCGGTGTTGGCTTCGGTGCTGCCGAACACATAGCCGGTGTCTTCGGTCGGGAAGAAGCCTTTCGGCACTACGATGTAAAGCCAGACCGTGCCGACGATCGTCGCCAGGGTGATCGCGAGCATGATCGGCTTGTGTCGCAGCACCGTATCGAGCGAGGACTCGTAGCCTCGCAACATTGCCTCGAACACGCGCTCGAAGGCGCGCAGGACGAAGTTCTGCTTTTCCGGCTTGCCGTCGTGGCCCTTGAGCACCCGCGCGCACAGCATCGGCGTCAACGTCAACGATACGAAACCCGAGACGACGATTGCGACCGACACGCTGACCGCGAACTCACGAAACACTCGGCCGACCATGCCGCCCATCAGCAGCACGGGAATAAACACCGCGATCAGCGAGAACGTGATCGACACGATGGTAAACCCGATCTCACGCGCGCCCTTGAGCGCCGCCTCAAACGGCCGCATGCCGCCTTCGATGTGGCGCACGATGTTTTCCAGCATCACGATGGCATCGTCGACCACGAAGCCGACCGAGAGGGTCAACGCCAGCAGCGTCATGTTGTTGATGGAAAATCCGAACGCGTACATTGCCGCGCAGGTGCCGACCAGCGATACCGGAACGGCCAAAGCGGGAATGATGGTGGCCGACAGTTTGCGCAGGAACAGAAAGATCACCATGATGACGAGACAGACGGCGATCGCCAGAGTCTCCTGCACGGTCGCGACCGACTGGCGGATCGAGGTCGAGCGGTCGAACAACGGCTGCATCTGGATGGCCGGCGGCACCTGCGCGCGGAGCTGCGGCAGTTTGCTGCGAACCAGGTCGACCACTTCGACAGTGTTGGCGTCCGGCTGACGATAGATTGCGAGCACGATTGCGCGCGAGTCGTTAAACCAGCTCGCGACATTGTCGTTCTCGACGCTGTCGATGACCCGCGCGACCTCGTTGAGCTTGATCGGCGCGCCGTTTCGATAGGCCACGACTACGTCGCGATAGTCAGACGCCCTCTCCATCGCGCCGGTCGCAAGCAGCGTGGTGGAGCGATCCTTGCCTTCCAGCACGCCAACCGGCGCCGACGAGTTGGTCTTGGCGACCACGTCGCGGATGGTATCGAGCGAAATGTTGCGAGCCGCGGCCGCGCCCGGGTCCACTTGAACGCGGACGGCGAATTTCTGCGCCCCGAACACCTGTACCTGCGCGACCCCCGAGAGTTGCGAAATGGTCGGCGCCAGCACCGTCTCGGCGTAGTCATCGACCTTCGACAGCGGCATGGTGTCGGAGCGGAGGCTAATATACAGCACCGCGAAGTCGCCCGGGTTCACCTTGCGGAAGAACGGCGGCGTGGTCATCTCGGCCGGCAGTCGGCGCTGCGCCACCGCCAATGCAGTCTGCACATCGAGTGAAGCGCCGTCGATATTGCGCCCGAGATCGAACTGAATCGTGATTTCCGATGCGCCGAGCGATGACGTCGAGCTCATCGACGAGATGCCGGAGATGGTCGAGAGCTGCCGCTCGATCGGCGAGGCCACCGACGCCGCCATGGTTTCCGGGCTCGCTCCAGGCAGGGAGGCGTTGATCTGGATGGTCGGGAAATCGACCGCCGGCAGGGCCGCGACCGGCAACAACCGATAGGCAAACGCCCCGAACACGATCAACGACGCCGTCATCAGCGTCGTCAGGACCGGGCGGCGAATGCAGGCTTCCGATAGAGTCATTGGTCAGCTGCCGGCCTTGCGGACCCGGGGACTGACGCGCGTACCGTCCGAAAGCAGCAATTGGCCGTCGGTCACCACGGTTTCGCCGCCGTTCAGTCCTTCGGCGATGACGGTGTCATCGCCGAACTGCCTCTCCACGCTGACTTTTCTGATTTTGGCGGCGCCATTCTCTACGACAAAAACGAAATTTCCGGTCTGGCTGACCTGAACGGCGGCCGTCGGCACCACGACCGTCTCCTCATTGCGCAATGTCATTTCCGTGCTGACGAGCGTCCCGGGCCAGAGCAATTCGTCGGTGTTCGGCATCGTCGCGCGAACCGTCGCCATGCCGGTTGCAGTGTCGACAGAGTTCTCGATCATCGAGACTTGGCCATTGGCATGCCGCGTCTCGCCGGGAATCGAGGCGTCGACGGTGGCAGTCTCGGCGGCAACGGCCCGCCGGATATCCGGAAGATTCTTTTGAGGTATCGTGAAACTTACATAGACCGGCGCAAGCTGGATGATGGTCGCCATCGGTTGCGTGTCGGCTTGGCGAACGAAATTGCCGATCTTCACATTGGCCATGCTGATGCGACCCGAAATGGGCGCTCGGATAGCGCAAAAGCCAAGCTGCACCTTGAGATTTTCGAGCTGCGCGCGGTTTGATTCCGCGGTCGCCTTGGAGATATTCACCGCAGTCTGAGCATTGTTGAGCGTGACGATCGGCGTGGCGTTGCGCGCTGCGAGGTCCTTGTAGCGCTCGACATCGCGCTGCGCTTGCTCGAGTGTGGCTTCCGCGCCGTCGATTACGGCCTGGGTTTTCTTCATGTCCGCCTCAACTTGGCGGCAGTCCAGGGTGAACAGCAGGTCACCTTGGTTGACGCGAGCGCCGTCCTGGAAATGAACCCCGGTGATCGTAGTGTCGACCCGCGACTTGATCGCGACGCTCGCAATCGGCGTGACCGTTCCCAGCGCCTCGAGACGCACAGGGACGGTCTTGCGTTCCGCCTTGCCGGTCTCAACCGGCACAGCGCGATCTGGTGGTCTGCGGTTGGCGGCGGCGCCGTCGCCGCTCAAGAAGCCGCGCATCGACACGACCACAGCGATCAGGGCGAGCGCCGCCACCCCAAAAAACAATTTTCGCTTGGTCATCGATCGTTTGGTCCGGGCCCGTCTGGCCCGGCCCGGCGCTCCCTCTCTCTTCAGCCTATCCCGCCGTTCCCCTCAAGCGAGAGCGGCCTTTTAGCATAGGCCAGCTATGATGTGCATCTTGCGGAAACCACTGGTAAACAACCCCGCTTACGGAGATTTAATGCCGCATTTAGGCGGCCGGAGCCGCGATGCGGATAGCGACCTGGAACGTCAATTCGGTCCGGCAACGGATGGATGCTCTCCTCGCCTGGCTTGAAGAGCGCCAGCCGGACGTCGCGTGCTTGCAGGAAATCAAATGCGAGGACCACGTCTTCCCGCGCGAGCCGCTGGAAAGGCTGGGCTATAACGTCGCTGTGCACGGCCAGAAGACGTTTCACGGCGTTGCTCTGCTCTCTAAACACCCGTTCGATGAGATTACTCCGCGCCTCGGCGGCGACCCGGAGGACACGCAGGCCAGGTTTCTGGAGGCGTGCATTTCCGTGAAGAACGGTGTGATGCGGGTCGTCAGCCTTTATCTGCCGAACGGCAATCCACCGGCGAGCGACAAGTACGACTACAAGATGAAATGGATGGATCGGCTGCTCGCGTTCTCGCTCGATCGGCTCCGGCTCGAGGAGCCGTTCGTTTTATGTGGCGACTTTAATGTGATCCCGACGGCGGCCGATGCGCGCCGGCCTCAAGCCTGGGTCAACGACGCGCTATTCTTGCCGAGAACGCGCGAAAAACTCCGCGCGTTGGCAGACATCGGCCTGACCGACGCGATCCGCGCGGTCAGCGACGACACCGGCCTCTATACATTCTGGGACTACACCGCCGGTGCGTTCCAGAAGAACGACGGCATCCGCATCGACCACATCTTGCTCTCACCGCATGCGGCCGATCGGCTCAGTGCCGCCGGCATCGACAAGCATGTACGCGGCTGGGAGAAGCCGTCGGATCACGTGCCGGTTTATGTCGATCTCGATATCGAGCCGCGTTAAAAACGTTTGATGTCATTCCGGACGCGCCCCGGAATGACGGGATTAGCGGCTACTCGCGGCGGCTTGCCATCCAGCGCTGCAGATAGACCAACGCGAGCGCGCGCTCATCTTCGGTCGCCTGCTTGAATGCGCTTTCGTACTGCTTAGCAACCCAGGCTTGATCAGGGGCGGCGGCATCTTTCGCAAGCGTGAGCCACATCAATCCGCGCGCAGCCTGGCGCGGCACGACTTCGCCGGAAAACAGGAGGCTGCCGAGCAGCGCCTGCGCCAGCGTTTGACCTTTTTGCGCCGAAAGCCACAGCCATCGCGCCGCCTGTTTGCCGTCCTGCGGGCAGCCGATACCATCGAGATAGAGCCTGCCGAGATGGTATTGCGCGTCGGCGTCGCCGAAATACGAGGCCGCGTAGGCAAACATCTCCCGCGCCCGTTCTGGATCGCGCTTGACCGTGCTCTTCGGAATGCCCTCCAGGTAATAGCTGCCAAGCGCGACGAACGCATTGGCGACAAAGCGGGACTGCGGCGTGCCCGGATTGTCGTCGGCGTGGCTGTCGGCGATGCGGCGGAAATATTCGAACGCGCGCAGATCGTCGCGTGGCACGCCCTCGCCTTCCGCATACATACGGCCGAGCTTCCACTGCGCCATCGCGTGGCCGTTCTCGGCGGCGTATTCGAGTGACGTTACGGCCTGCTGAGTATTGCCGACTTTCAGCGCCGCGGCGCCATAGCGGAATGCTTCCATCGGCGTGCGATGGTCAGTCGACTTGGTGCCGTCGAAGGCAAGCGCTGGCGTTGCTGACAAGGCAGCAACGATCGTCAGCAATGCTATACGGTTAGAGGTCCGCATAGCTGACCTTTTCTTTCTTCGCGCCAGGATGGGTCACCGCGCCGTAAAGCGCCGGGCCGACCTGCTGCGCGTATTTCCACAGCGCGCCCGATCCATACTGATTTTCGCGTGGCTTCCAGCTCTTCTTGCGCTCGACGAGCTCAGCGTCGGAAAGCTTCACGTCGATCTTGCCGGCGACGGCGTCGATAGAAATGATGTCGCCATCCTTCACGAGCGCGATTGGGCCGCCGACCGCCGCCTCCGGCCCGACATGTCCGATGCAGAAGCCGCGAGTGGCGCCGGAGAAACGGCCATCGGTGATGAGCGCGACCTTGCCGCCCATGCCCTGGCCGTAGAGCGCCGCCGTGGTCGAGAGCATCTCGCGCATGCCGGGACCGCCGCGCGGCCCCTCGTAGCGAATGACGAGGACTTCCCCTTCTTTGTATTTCTTGTTCTTCACCGCCTCGAAGCAGGCTTCCTCTCCGTCGAAACAGCGCGCCGGCCCGCTGAACCTGAGCTCGGTCATGCCGGCCACTTTGACGATTGCGCCTTCGGGCGCGAGGTTGCCTTTGAGGCCGACGACGCCGCCGGTCGGCGTCAGCGGCTTGCTGGCCGGATGCACGACGTCCTGCTTATCGTTCCACTTCACTGACTTGAGGTTCTCGGCAATGGTTCGTCCGGTGACCGTAAGGCAGTCACCGTGCATGAAACCGTTGTCGAGCAGCGTCTTCATGAGAAGCGGAATGCCGCCAACTTCGAACATGTCTTTGGCGACATAGCGGCCACCCGGTTTCAAATCTGCGACGTAAGGAGTCTTTTTGAAGATTTCCGCCACTTCGAAGAGCGTGAATTCGATGCCGCACTCGTGCGCGATCGCGGGAAGATGCAGCGCGGCGTTTGTGGAACCGCCGCTAGCCGCAACCACGGCTGCGGCATTTTCAAGCGCTTTTCGCGTGACGATGTCGCGGGGGCGGATGTTCTTGGCGACGAGTTCCATCACCATCTCGCCGGCGGTCATGCAAAATGCGTCGCGGATTTCGTACGGCGCCGGTGCCCCCGCCGAGTACGGCAGCGCAAGTCCGATCGCTTCCGAAACAGTCGCCATGGTGTTGGCGGTGAATTGCGCGCCGCACGCGCCGGCCGATGGGCACGCGACGTGCTCCATCTCGTCGAGATCTTCATCCGACAGGCTACCGACGGAATTCCGGCCGACCGCCTCGAACATGTCCTGGATGGTGATGGTCTGGCCGCGGAATGAGCCGGGCAGAATCGAGCCGCCGTAAATGAAGATCGACGGCACGTTCATACGCACCATCGCCATCATCATTCCGGGCAAGGACTTATCGCAGCCGGCGAGCCCAACGAGGGCGTCATAGCCGTGGCCACGCATGGTCAACTCAACTGAGTCCGCGATCAGGTCACGCGAGGGCAGCGACGCGTACATGCCGGCATGGCCCATCGCGATACCGTCCGTCACCGTAATGGTGCAGAATTCGCGCGGAGTGCCGCCGGCCGCCGCCACGCCCTTCTTGACCGCCTGGGCTTGGCGCATCAACGCGATGTTGCAGGGGGCGGCTTCGTTCCAGCAGCTCGCGACGCCGACGAAGGGCTGATGGATCTGCTCTTTGGTCAGGCCCATCGCGTAGTAATAGGATCGGTGAGGCGCCCGAGCCGGACCTTCGGTCACATGCCTGCTGGGCAACCTCGCCTTCAAACTCGTCTTGGCGTCCATTTTACTCGTCGGGCCCCCCGGCCCTCCGTAATCTCGCTTCGTTATTGGTCCGCCCGTTTCGGTTATGGGCGACAAAACCAAAGCCCGCGCGGCTTTGCGGCGGGCGTCGATTTCGGCGCAGGGTATGGCCAAATCACGGCGCAGCGAGGATCATAACGACACGAAATCTAAAGTTTCTCTCTCTGTTGCTGCCGAGACACAACCCGCGTCATGCCTGCGCCGAGAAGGCTAACCAAACGTTTCTTCGATCGGTCAGTGCACGAGGTCGCTCCCGATCTGATCGGAGCAACTCTGCTGGTGAATAGTTGTGGCGGCGTGATCGTGGAGGTTGAAGCTTACCATCACACTGATCCCGCAGCGCACAGCTTCCGGGGGCCGACCGATCGCAATGCCGTGATGTTTGGGCCTCCAGGCTTTGCGTATGTGTACCGATCCTACGGAATCCACTGGTGTCTCAACTTTGTTTGCGAGCGCGAAGGCAGCGCCAGCGCAATTCTCGTCAGAGCGCTGGAACCGACGTCTGGAATTGCTGCAATGCGGCGAAGGCGCGGTGTCCAGGGCGAGGCGCAACTCTGCTCCGGTCCTGGGAAGCTGGGCGAGGCGTTGGGGATAACCCGAAAACTCAATGCCTTGGCTTTAGACGAGCCGCCATTCGAGCTCAGGGCGCGGACCGGCTCGGCGGAAGTTGTCACCGGCGTCCGGATCGGGATCACCAAGGCGGCCGAACTACCGTGGCGTTACGGGCTCAAAGGCTCACGGTTCTTGAGCCGACCGTTCAAGTAACCGCGGTCGCGCCGAGGCGTCACCTTAGTCGGAAGCTCGCATCAAATCCGAGGTCGCGCTTGGCTTTCTCACTCGATACCGCGCCGTCGTCTTCGGCGATGTTGTAGATGCCGCGCGAGCCTTTGGTGATCGCGAGCAACACGGCATTTGCTGCGGCCTCGACATGGATCGCAGGCGCGGCGCGCTTCTCGTTCTCGAACCAAGTGCCCGGCCCGTACAAGAATCCATAACGCAGCACGATGCCGTGCGGCAGCTCAAGCGTCGCTTGTTCGAGCGCCACTACGCCTTCCACGGTGCGCTTGCGGGCGCCGATCGCGGCAAGATCGAGCGGGTATGTTTCGACGGGCGTACCGCTGCCCGGGGCGTACACGAAGGCGATGCTCTGCGTGATCATCCGCTCGACCACGGCTTTCTTCGCCGCATCGACCAGGTTGCGCGTTCCCTCGACGCGGACGCGCGCATTGCGCTCGAGCCCGGCCTCATAGGCGGGCGAGTTGGGCGGCGACGGCAAATCGGTGAGCTGATGGATAACGACTTCGGGCCCGGCACGCACAACCGCATCGATGAAGGCGGCGCGGTCGTATACGTCGACGACAGCCGGCTCGGCACCCAGCTTGCGCAACATTTCAGCTTTGTCACGCGAGCGCGTCGTTCCGGTGACGCTGTGGCCTGCATCACGCAAGAGAGGCAGCAGACGCCGGCCAATCACGCCCGAGGCGCCGGCAAGAAAGATGCGCATTGCTTAAGCCGCGCCTTTGAGCGTTTCCAGCGCCTGCTCGATCTTGGCCTTGCGCGCGACCGCTTCCTCGCGCTTTTCCTTTTCTTCTTCGACGACCTCTTCCGGCGCGCGGGCGACGAAATTTTCGTTGGCAAGCTTGGCGTCCACGCGCTTGATGTCGGCGTCGGCTTTCGCCATCTCTTTTTCAAGACGTGTGCGCTCGGCGGCAAGATCGATCACGCCTTTGAGGGGTAGCGCCGCCACCTCGCCTCGAACGATCAACTGAACCGAGCCCGGCGGCGGGCTTGCGGCAGCC
>Ga0310810_10003808_pt1 | contig 16555 bp, 15 predicted proteins | sample NCmetagenome_FD_207641 | JGI IMG/M metagenome (GOLD analysis project Ga0310810, IMG submission 207641) | Soil microbial communities from experimental microcosm in Duke University, North Carolina, United States - NC | ecosystem: Engineered > Artificial ecosystem > Soil microcosm > Unclassified ... | reverse complement strand
GCAGCACCGCGCGCTCGGGACCCGCGATCGCCTGGATGCCGTCGCCGCCGGGAGTCTTGGAGACCCACGGGACCGAGGCACCGTAATCGAAGCGCAGGATGAATTCCAGATCCATCGCGACGGTCCCGCGCCGGCCGCAGACGATCCGCACCAGCTGGCAGTGGTCTGCGCGCGCCGGCATGAAATCGATCAGCGTCGCCGCGCCGTCGGCGGTCTCGAACTCGGTCTCCAGGATCAGCGTGTCGTCACGGTAGCGGCGCTTCACCGCAGCCTTGCCGCCGGCGGGCGCAATCGTCCAGCGCCCGTTCTCCGCTTTTCCGAGCAGCGCCGCGAAGCACGCCGGCGAGTCGAAGCGCGGCCAGCACAGCCAGTCGATCGACCCGTCGCGCCCGACGAGCGCGGCGCTGTGACAGTCGCCGATCAGCGCGTAGTCTTCAATCTTCAAACAGCAGCACCGTCTTCACGTCGCCGCGCCGCTTCTCGTACGCTTCCTGCCATTGCGACAGCGGGACGCGGCGCGTGACCAGTTGCTCGAGCCAGGCACGGTCGGCGTGCGCGAGCGCATCCGCCGCGGCCCGGTAATGCCTGAGATTGGCATTCACGGTGCCGAAGAGGACGCGGTTCTCGAGCACCATCGACTGGTTGAGTGCCGCGATGTCGATGCAAGATCCGTGGCGCGACCCGCTCAGACCGGTCAGGCAGACGATCCCGCCGGGCGCAATGCGCGCGACAGCCTGCTCGACGATCGCCGGCGCTCCGGTGCACTCGATCGCGACATCGATCTCGATCGAAGGAAAGGCGACGTGATATTCGACGCCCAGCGCGCGTGCGAGACGCGGCTTCGGGCCCGCGTCGTTGTGGTCGAGCAGATGGACTTCGAGCCCGCGCTGCAGGCCCATCAGCGCAGCCATCAGGCCGACCGGTCCGGCGCCGGTGACGAGCACGCGTCGCGGCCCGCGCCGCGAGCGCTCGCCGATGTGCTCGATGTGCTCCCACGCCTTGGCGATCACGCTGGCCGGCTCGAGCAGCACGGCGGCGATGCCGAGCGCGGGGCTGACCTTGACGAGGAAATCCGGATGGGCCTGCCAGTGCTCGGCGCAGAAACCGTCTGCCTGCTTGATGCCGCGCTCGGTGTAGCGGCCGTTGCGGCACATGTCCCATTCACCGATCGCGCAATTGCCGCACGGCACGGGATCGGGATGGCGCACGATGCCGACGACGAAATCGCCGGGTACGAGATGGCTTGCGGGCGGCGCGACCAGCACACGCCCGAGCGACTCATGCCCGAGGACGAGCCGCTCGCGTCCGGGTGGTGCTTCTCCGTAGACGCCGTCGATCAGCTCGCGATCGGTGCCGCAGACGCCGACCGCGAGCGCGCGCACGAGCACCGCGCCGGTATCGGGTTCGGGATCGTCGAGGTGCTGCAGCGCAATCGAGGCGGGTTGCCCCGGCGCTATCGTCACGGCCCGCATATGGAACGGACCGCCGCCAAGCCCAATTAGTTCAGGTCTTCAAGCGCTTGCGCGCGGCGCGGACGGCCGCGCGCACCTGTGCGGGCGCAGTCCCGCCCGGATGATTGCGGCTCGCGACCGACCCTTCGAGGGTGAGGAAGCGATGCACGTCCTTGCCGACGACCTTCGCGAAGCGGCGCAGCGTCTCGAGCGGAAGCTCGGCGAGGTCGCAGCCGCGCCGCTCGGCTTCCTTGACCGCGCGGGCAACGGCTTCATGCGCATCGCGAAACGCGACGCCCTTGCGCACGAGATAGTCGGCGAGATCGGTCGCCGTCGAATGGCCTTCCAGCGCCGCCGCGCGCATCGCCTTGGGCTGCGGGGTGATTCCCGCAACGAGGCCGGCGAATGCCGCGAGCGAGTCCCTGACGGTGTCGACCGTGTCGAACAGCGCCTCCTTGTCCTCCTGGTTGTCCTTGTTGTACGCGAGCGGCTGGCCTTTCATCAGCGCGAGCAGCGCAACCAGGTGCCCGAACACACGGCCGCTCTTGCCGCGCACCAGCTCGGCCACGTCGGGGTTCTTCTTCTGCGGCATGATCGAAGAGCCGGTGCAGTAGCGATCGGGTACGCGCACGAAGCCGAAGCGCGGGTTCATCCACAGCACCAGCTCCTCGGCGAGCCGCGACAGGTGCACCATCACGAGCGACGCGCACGCTGCGAATTCGATCGCGAAGTCGCGATCCGAGACGGCGTCGAGCGAATTGCCGGCGATGGATTCAAAGCCGAGCTCGCGCGCGACCGATTCGCGATCGATCGGGAACGTCGTTCCGGCGAGTGCCGCGGCGCCGAGCGGCAGCACGTTCACGCGCTTGCGGCAATCGGCCAGGCGCGCGCGATCGCGCTCGAACATCTCGCAGTACGCCAGCAGGTGATGGCCGAACGTCACCGGCTGCGCCACCTGCAGATGGGTAAAGCCCGGCATCACGACACCGGCATGGCGCTCGGCCTGGGCGAGCAGTGCCGCGAGCAGCTTCTCGAGCAGCGCGCGAATCGCATCGATCTCGTCGCGCAACCACAGCCGCAGGTCAGTCGCCACCTGGTCGTTGCGCGAGCGCGCGGTATGCAACCGCTTGCCGGCATCGCCGGCGAGCGCGATCAGCCGGCCCTCGATCGCCATGTGCACGTCCTCGGCGTCTTCGGGCCAGGCGAAGCGCCCGGCAGCGATCTCGCCGCGAATGCGCTGCAAGCCGCGCTCGATCGCGGAGCGGTCGGCTGCCGAGAGGATGCCGCGCTCCGCGAGCATCTTCGCGTGGGCGAGAGAGCCGGCGATGTCGTGCAGCGCAAGGCGCCGGTCGAACGCGAGCGAGTAGGTCAGGCGCTTGACGAGCGCGTCGACGGGCTCGGCGAATCGGCCGGACCAGAGCTTGTTCTTGGAATCCTTGGACGCTCGCCGGGCCATGGGGCATACTCAAAACGAGGCGCAAGTCGCGCCGCACGCGGAATGATGGCAAGGCCGAGCCAAAACGTCCAGCCGGACGCTCTTCCCGACTTTCGCAACCTTGGCGTGATCGCGCGCATCGTGATCGGCGCGCACCTGCTCGCGCTCGGCGCAGTGATGTATGCCGAGCCCGCCTGGAACGCGATGCCCGAGCGGTACGTGCGCGCGGCGGCGCTGCTCGAGCCGGTGCTGCTCGCGAGCCTGGCGGTGCTGTATTTCGCCTCCGATTCGCTCGCGCGGCTGCCGTACTGGGTCGGCTGCGCGCTGGTGCTGCTGCTGGTGCTCGGGCTCGCCTGGTCGACGCACCTGTACTTCGATCCGGGCGCGTTCGCCACGACGCCGCGAACGCTGATGCTCGCTGCGATCGTCGCGGTCGTCCTGCTGGGCTACCTGAGATTGAACACGCGCGCCTATTCCCCCGCGCTCGCCGAAGCGCGGCTGCAGGCGTTGCAGGCGCGCATCCGTCCGCATTTCCTGTTCAACAGCCTCAACGCAGTGCTTTCGCTGATGCGGCGCGACCCGGCGCGCGCCGAGCGCACGCTCGAAGACCTCGCGGACCTCTTTCGCGAGCTGATGGCCGAAGGGCGGCGCTTCGTGCGGCTCGCCGACGAAATCTCGCTGCTCGAGCGCTATGCCGCCATCGAGCAGCTGCGCCTGGGCGACCGCATGCGCATCGCCTGGGAGATCGACGAGGCGCCGTCGGACGCGCTGCTGCCGCCGATGGTGCTGCAGCCGCTGCTCGAGAACGCGGTCCACCACGGCGTCGAGCCCGCGACGCAGGTCTCCGACATCATGGTGCGGATCGGGCGGCGCGGCGACCGCGTGCAGGCGCGGATCGAGAATCCGTACCACGAAGGCGCGCCGGCGCAGAAGGGCAACCGGATGGCGCTCGAGAACATTCGCGAGCGCCTGCGCCTCTACTTCGATGCCGAGGCGACGCTCGTTTCGAGAATCGAGAACGGGCGCTACCGGGTCGACATCGAGATTCCGTATCGCGCGGCCTCATGAGCGAGCTCCGGGTGTTCATCGCCGACGACGAAGAGCCGGCGCGCGAGCGGCTGAAATCGCTGCTTGCCGACATCGCGGCGGAAATGCCGACGCGCGTCGTCGGCGAAGCGCGCAACGGCATCGAGGTCATGGAAGCATTTCCCGCAAGCGGCGCGCAGGTGCTGCTGCTCGATGTGGCGATGCCGGGGATGAGCGGGCTGGAGGCGGCGCGCCACCTCGCTCGGCTTCCCGCGTCGCCGGCGGTCGTCTTCGTGACTGCGCACGACGAGCACGCGGTCGAAGCGTTCGAGCTGAACGCGCTCGACTACCTGATGAAGCCGGTGCGGGCCTCGCGCCTCGCCGCGGCGCTGCGCAAGGCGCAGGCCACGGGCGCGCCCGAGGCCGATCGGCTCGAGCGCGCCAGCAAGGCGCGCCGCGAGTATTTTTCGGTCGCCGAGCGCCACCGCATCGTGCTCGTTCCGGTGAGCGACGTGATCTACCTGAAGGCGGAACTGAAGTACGTGACGCTGCGCACGCGCACGGGAGAGCATGTCGTCGAAGAGCCGCTCGTCACGCTCGAGCGCGAATTCGCCGAGCGCTTCGTGCGCATCCATCGCAACTGCCTGGTCGCGCGCGCCGCGATCCGCGGGTTCGAGCGCAGCGGCGGCACCACCGAAGAGCCGAGCTGGAGCGTCGTGCTCGACGGCCTCGAGGCGCGCCTGCCGGTGAGCCGCCGCCAGTGGCCGGTCGTGAAGGAACTGGTCGCGGAGCAGGGCGAGTGACGCGGGTCGTGATCGCGACCCGGCGCAGCCGCCTCGCGCTGTGGCAGGCCGAGCACGTGAAGGCGCGCCTGGAAGCGCTCGGGCATTCGGTAGAGCTGCTCCCCATGACGACGCGCGGCGACGAGCTATTGCAGGCGAGCCTCGCCGAAGCCGGCGGCAAGGGGCTTTTCATCAAGGAACTGGAAGCCGCGCTGGCCGACGGCCGGGCCGATCTCGCGGTGCATTCGATGAAGGACATGCCGGCGGATCTGCCCGCCGGCTTCGCGTTGGCAGCGATCACCGAGCGCGACGACCCGCGCGATGCGTTCGTGTCCGGCCGCTATGCGGCATTCGCCGAGCTTCCGGCCGGCGCGATCGTTGGAACCTCGAGCCTGCGGCGCCAGGCGCAGCTTCTCGAGCGTTACCCGGCGCTCGAAGTGCGGCCGCTGCGCGGCAACGTCGACACGCGCCTCGCGAAGCTCGACCGCGGCGAGTACGCGGCGATCGTGCTGGCGCACGCAGGGCTGAAGCGGCTCGGGCTCGCCGCCCGGACTAGAAGCCTGCTGTCGATCGACGAAAGCCTGCCGGCACCGGGTCAGGCTGCGCTGGGCATCGAATGCCTTGCTGCGAGAGCGGATGTGCAGGCGCTTGTTGCGCCGCTTGCAGACCGGACTTCGAGCGATTGCGTCCGCGCCGAGCGCGCAGTCAACCGGGCACTTGGCGGCGACTGCACCATTCCGCTCGGCGCGTACGCGGAGCTGCACGACACGAAACTGCGATTGCGCGCACTCGTCGCCTCTCCCGACGGGCGCCGGATCGTACGGTCCGAAGCGACCGGCGACGCAGCCGATCCCGAGAAGCTCGGACGGCAGGTCGCGGAAGAATTGCGAGCGCAGGGCGCCGGCCGGATCCTCGCAGCGCTTTCCAAATGAACGCCGGGCCGCTCGCCGGGCGGCGCGTCCTGGTGACTCGCCCGCTCGAACTGGCCGAAGGGCTTGCAGCGCTCATCCGGCAAGCGGGCGGCGAGCCGATCCTGTTTCCGGCGATCGAGATCGCCGAGCCCGCCGACCTCGCCGGTTTCCACGCCATTGCGAATCGCCTCGAGCAGTTCGACCTTGCGATCTTCATCAGCCCGACCGCGGTGCACAGGGCGATCGGCTTGCTGCAAGGACGCCGCTGGCCCGGGCGCCTGGGCGTCGCGGCAATCGGCGGCGGCAGCAAGCGCGAGCTCGAGCGCCGCGGATTCGCCGCGGTCATCGCCCCGGCCGGCGAAGCCGACAGTGAAGCGCTGCTCGCGTTGCCGGAGCTGGGGAACGTGGCGGGAACGAGCATCGTCGTATTTCGGGGCGAAGGCGGACGCGAGCTGCTCGGCGAAACGCTCAGGGCACGCGGTGCCCGCGTGAGCTATGCCGAATGCTATCGCCGCGTCCGGCCTGCGGTTTCGCTGACCGAACCCGCCTGGGCGCGCGATCGGCTGGACGCCGTGACGGTCTCGTCGAGCGAGGGCCTTGCGAACCTCGACGCGCTGCTGCGGAGCTGGCGCCCGGACTGGCGGCGCGAGAGCCCGATCTTCGTGCCGCACCAGCGCGTTGCCGCCGAGGCGGCCCGATTTGGCGCGCGCCAGGCGATCGTTGCCGGGGCGGGCGACGAGGAAACCGTGCGCGCGCTTATTGCATACTTCGGCGGCGCCAAGTAAAAATCTTCCGATGGAAGACGCTCCCGCCCCGGCGGAACCGCGCAAGGCGCGTCGCTCGTGGCTGCTCATTGCGCTGTGGATCGTGCTGACGATCGCGCTCGCGACCGGATTCTGGCTCGACCTGCGCGCTCGCATCGGCGCGACGCAGGAGGAGGTTGCGCGCCGCCTGCGCGACGTCGAGACCGAGAACCGCAATGCGCGCGTCGCTGCGCGCGAGGCTCAGGAAACCGCGCGCGAGATGCGCACCAAGCTGTCCGCGCTCGAGCAACGCGTGACCGAATCGCAGAGCCAGCAGCTCGCGATGGAAGCGCTGTACCAGGAGCTGTCGCGCAACCGCGACGAGTGGCAGCTCGCGGAGATCGAGCAGGTCCTAGCGATCGCGCAGCAGCAGTTGCAGCTCTCGGGGAATGTCCGGGCGGCGTTGCTCGCGCTGCAGCTTGCCGAAAGCCGCCTCGCGCGCGCAGACCGCCCGCAGTTCCTGCCGGTGCGCCGCGCGCTCGCGCGCGACATCGAGCGGCTGCGCGCCGTGCCGGGCCTCGACCTCTCCGGCATCAGCCTGAAGCTCGACAGCCTTGTCGCCGCGGTCGATTCGCTGCCGCTCGCGTTCGACGAGCGCACGCCCAAGCTCGCCGATGAGCGCGCGCCGCTGCCGCCGGCCGAGAAGGAGGCCAGGACGGGCGCAGAGGACGGTTTCTTCTCGCGTTTCGGCGCCGAAGTCTGGCGCGAGATCCGCCAGCTCATCGTGGTGCGCAAGGTCGAGACGCCCGAGCCGCCGCTGCTGCCGCCGGCGCAGGCGTACTTCGTGCGGGAGAACCTCAAGCTGCGGCTGCTCAACGCGCGGCTGGCGGTGCTCACGCGCGACGAGGCCGGCTATCGCGAGGACCTGCGGGTGTCGCAGGCCTGGATCCGCAGCTATTTCGATACGCGCAGCAAGTCCGCGCAGGGCGTGCTGACGCAGCTGCGCCAGCTCTCGTCGGCCGCGATCAGCTTCGAGCCACCGTCGCTCGCCGAGAGCCTCGAGGCGGTGCGCGGCTTCAAGTCGCGGCGCGAGCGCGGCGCGGGATGAAGTCGCTGACCTGGCTGGTGATCGTGTTCGCCGCCGCCGCGGCGCTCGCCGTGTTCGGCCGCACCAACGAAGGGTATGCGCTGCTCGTCTATCCGCCGTGGCGGATCGAGGTTTCGCTGCTGCTCGGCATCGTCGCGCTGGTGCTCACGTTTGCGCTGCTTTACACGGTGACGCGCGTCGTGCACCGCGCGCTCGAGCTTCCTGCGCAGGTGCGCGCGTACCGCGAGCGGCGCAACCGCGAGCGCTCGCAAGGCGCGCTCGCCGCGGCGCTGCAGGCGTACCTCGAGGGCCGGTTCGTGCGCGCCGAGCGCGAGGCCGAGCGTGCGTGGGGCGGCGATAGCGCGCGCGGGCTGGCGGCGCTGATCGGCGCGCGCGCGGCGCACCAGCTGCGCCAGACCGAGCGGCGCGACCGCTGGTTCGAGCGCGCGGCTTCGGCAGGCAGCGAAGCGCTCAGCGCAGCGCGGCTCATTTCGCGCGCCGAACTCGCGCTCGAAGACCGCGACTACGCCACGGCGCGCGAAGCGCTCGCCAGGCTGCACGAAAGCGGCCCGCGCCACATCGCCACGCTGCGCATGCTGATTCGCGCCGAGCGCGGTGCCGGAAACTGGGAGGAGGTCCTGCGCCTGGCCGGAGTGCTCGCCAAGCGCGACGCGATCGCGCCGGGAATCGCCGAGCAATACCGGGTGCAGGCGATCCTCGAGCTGCTCGCGCTCGATGCCGCCGACCGGCGTGCGCTGGAGGACCGGTGGCGCAGGATTTCAGCGCACGACCAGGTGCTGCCGCGCGTGGCCGCCGCGGCGGCGCGCCACTTTACCGCGCACGGTAACGCCGCACTCGCCCGCGAAACGATCGAGCGGGCATTGGATGCCGACTGGGCGCCGCAGCTGGTGGCCCTCTACGGCGAGTTGCCGGCCGGAATGAGCGAGCCGGAGCGCAGCGCCGAAGCACGCGCCCGCGTCGAGCGCGGCGAGCGCTGGCTGCTCGAGCGCAGCACCGATGCACAACTGCTCGCGACGCTCGGCCGGTTGTGTGCGCAGGTCGAGCTGTGGGGAAAGGCGCGCAATTTCCTCGAAGCGAGCCTCTCGTTCGAGGAAAGCCGCTCGGCGCACCTCGAGCTCGCGCGCCTCGCCGAGCGCCTCGGCCCGGCCGCGGACGCGCAGCAGCACTACCGCCGCGCTGCCGAAATCTCCTGAGGCTCCACGAGCTTTGTAGTCACGCCACAATCAGTCCCAGTCGCGCGGCTTCAGGTAGTCCTTGTAGAGGACTTCTTCGGGCGAGCCGGGCTGCGGCTTCCAGTCGTAGCGCCATCGGGTGACGGGTGGCAGCGACATCAGGATTGATTCGGTGCGGCCGCCCGATTGCAGGCCGAACAGAGTGCCCCGGTCGTAGACCAGGTTGAATTCGACGTATCGGCCACGGCGATACGCCTGGAAGGACCGCTCGCGCTCGCCGTAGGCAAGCGCGCGCCGGCGTTCCACGATCGGCGCGTACGCGGCGACGAAGGCGTCGCCGACCGAGCGAACCAGCGCGAAGCAGGTCGTGAAATCCGGCTCGGCGAGGTCGTCGAAGAAGATTCCGCCGATGCCGCGCGGCTCGCCGCGGTGCTTCAGGAAGAAGTATTCGTCGCACCACTTCTTGTAGCGCGGGTAGCGCTCGGCGCCGAAGGGCTCGAGCGCGCGCTTGCAGGTCGCATGGAAGTGACGCGCATCTTCCTCGAAACCATAGTACGGCGTCAGGTCCATCCCGCCGCCGAACCACCACAGGTCGCCGGCGCTGATGAAGCGCACGTTCATATGCACCGTCGGGCAGTACGGGTTGCGCGGATGCAGCACCAGCGAGACGCCCATCGCCTCGAACGAGCGGCCCGCTAACGCGGGGCGCGCCGCCGATGCCGACGCAGGCAGCTGGCTTCCCGACACGTGCGAAAAACCGACGCCCGCGCGCTCGAAGAGCGCGCCTTCCTCGAGGATCTGCGTCACGCCTCCGCCGCCCTCGGCGCGCTGCCAGGCGTCGCTGCCAAACGTGCCGCCGTCGAGTCCCTCGAGCGCGGCGACGATGCGCTGCTGCAGGTCGCTCAGGTAGCTGCGGACGGCGGGCGCGTTCACTTCTTCAGCGCGCGATGCCCGATGTCCTTGCGGTACTGCAGGCCGGAGAACCGGATCGATTCGACGGCCCGGTACGCGCGCTTCTGCGCGAGCCGCAGAGAATCGCCGAGCGCCGTGACGCACAGCACGCGCCCGCCGTCGGTCAGCACCGAGTTGCCTTCGGCGCGCGTGCCGGCATGGAACACGTGGCAGTCGTCGGTCGCCGCGGGCAGCCCCTCGATCGCGTCGCCCTTGCGCGGGGCTTCCGGATAGCCGGCCGAGGCGATCACCACTCCGAGCGCCGGACGCCGGTCCCACTCGACCTTGGCCTGGTCGAGCTTTCCGTCCAGGGCGAGCTCGATCAACTCGAGCAGGTCGGATTTCAGCCGCAGCAGGATCGGCTGCGTTTCCGGATCGCCGAGCCGGCAGTTGAATTCGAGCGTGCGCGGATTTCCGGCCTTGTCGATCATCAGCCCGGCATAGAGGAAGCCGCTGAACGGCATGCCGTCCTTCGCCGTGCCGGCGATCGCCGGCAGGATGATTTCGCGCATCACCCGCGCGTGCACTCCAGGGGTGATCACCGGCGCCGGGGAGTATGCGCCCATGCCGCCGGTGTTCGGCCCCAGGTCGCCGTCCTTCAGCCGCTTGTGATCCTGGCTGCTCGCGAGCGGCAGCGCGTGGATGCCGTCGGCGATCACGATGAAGCTCGCCTCTTCGCCCTGCAGGCACTCCTCGATGACGATCCGGCTCGCCGCGTCGCCGACCTGCCGCTCGATCATCATTGCATCGATCGCCCGAGTCGCTTCGTCCACGGTCTGCGCCACCACGACGCCTTTTCCCGCGGCGAGGCCATCGGCCTTGACGACGATCGGCGCGCCCTCTTTCGCGACGTAGGCCTTGGCCTCGTCGGGGCTGCTGAACGCCGCGTGGCGCGCGGTCGGGATCCCGTGGCGCACCATGAACTGCTTGGCGAATTCCTTGGACGCTTCGAGTTGCGCCGCGGTGCGCGTCGGGCCGAAGATGCGCTGCCCGGCTTCGCGAAACGCGTCGACGATTCCCGCCGCGAGCGGCGCTTCCGGCCCGACCACGGTGAGCTGGATGCGCTCGCGCTTGGCGAACGCGATGAGCGCGGGAAAATCGGTCAGCGGCACGTTCTGGACCGCGGGCTCGGTCGCGGTGCCGCCGTTGCCCGGCGCCACGTAGACCTTCTGCACGCGCGGGCTCTGGGCAAGCTTCCACGCGAGTGCGTGTTCCCTTCCGCCCGAGCCGATGACGAGCAGCTTCATCTCAATGCCGGAAGTGGCGAACGCCGGTGAACACCATCGCGACGCCGCGCTCGTCCGCTGCGGCGATGACCTCGTCGTCGCGCATGCTGCCGCCCGGCTGGATCACGGCGACCGCGCCGGCTTCGACGACGACGTCGAGCCCGTCGCGAAACGGGAAGAACGCATCGGACGCGACGACCGAGCCGGCGAGCGTGAGGCCGTTGGTCGCCGCCTTGATCGAGGCGATCCGCGCGCTGTCGACGCGGCTCATCTGCCCGGCGCCGACGCCGACCGTCGCCCGGTCGCGGCAGAACACGATCGCGTTGGACTTGACGTACTTCGCGACGCGCCAGGCAAAGAGCAGGTCCGCCCATTGCGAATCGCTCGGCGCTTTCTTTGTCACGAGGCGCGCTTCCTCGCGCTCGAGCAGCCTGGCGTCCGCGCTCTGCACCAGCATCCCGCCGCCGACGCGCTTGAAATCGAACCCGTTCACGCCGTGCGCAATCGGTACTTCGAGCACGCGCACGTTCGGCTTGGCCGCCAGCGCGGACTTCGCTTCGGGCTCCACGCGCGGCGCGATCACGACTTCGGCGAATTGCTTGCCGAGCGCGTCGGCGGTCGGGCGATCGAGCGCGCGATTGAACGCGAGGATGCCGCCGAATGCCGAGACCGGGTCGGTCGCGAATGCCTTCTCGTATGCTTCCAGCATGCTCGCGCCGACCGCGACGCCGCACGGGTTCGCGTGCTTGACGATCACGCACGCGGGCTCGGCAAAGCTCTTGACGCACTCCCAGGCGGCATCGGCGTCGGCGACGTTGTTGTAGGAGAGCTCCTTCCCCTGCAGCTGGCGCCAGCTCGCAAGGCTGCCCGCTGCGGGCGCCAGTTCGCGATAGAACGCCGCGGACTGGTGCGGGTTCTCGCCGTAGCGCATCTGCTGCACCTTGTGCAGCTGGAGCGAAAGCACCTCGGGATACTCGCCGCGTCGATTGCGCTCGTCGAGCGAATACAGGTAGTTCGCGATCGCGCCGTCGTAGCGCGCGGTGTGCGCGAACACTTTCTTCGCGAGCGAAAAGCGCAGCGCTTCCGACAAGCCGCCCGAGGCACGCAGCTCCGCCAGCACCGCCGGGTAGTCGCCGGGGTCGACGACCACGCACACCGAGTGATAGTTCTTCGCGGCCGCGCGCAACATCGCCGGGCCGCCGATGTCGATGTTCTCCACCGCGGCCTCGAGCGAGCAATCGGGATCGGCGACCGTCGCCTCGAACGGATACAAGTTCACGACGACCAGGTCGATCGGCTCGATGCCGGCGCTGCGGATCGCTTCCATGTGCGCCGGCTGGTCCTTGCGCGCGAGGATGCCGCCATGGACCTTCGGGTGCAGCGTCTTGACGCGGCCGTCGAGCATCTCGGGAAAGCCGGTGTAGCTCGAGACTTCGGTTACGCGCACGCCTTCGCGTGCGAGCAGCTTCGCCGTGCCGCCGGTCGACAGGATCGAGACGCCGAGCGCCGCGAGCGCTTGCGACAGCCCGACCACGCCGGTCTTGTCCGAGACGCTGATGATCGCCCGGCGGATCGGGATCACTTGATGCGCAGCTGCTGCATTTTCTTGCGCAGGGTGTTGCGGTCGATGCCGAGCATCGCGGCTGCGTGCGTCAGGTTGCCTTCGGCCTTGCCGAGCACCGTCTCGATCATGGGCTTCTCGATGTTCTTCAGCACCATGTCGTAGATGTCGCTCGGCTGCTCGCCGTCCATGTCGCGGAAATAGCGCTCGAGCGCGCGGCGCACCGATTCGGCGAGCTCGTTTTGCCGGGTCATGCGGCAAGCCTCAGTGCCGGCTCGAAGAAATTGCGCACGGCGGCGAGCTGCGACGCAGCGTCGGCGGCGCAGTTCGAGGCGCGCTTGAGCGCCTCTCCGCCGGGGAGCGCGCGCGCGTACCAGCCGACGTGCTTGCGCGCGATCCGCGCGCCGAGCTCGCTGCCGTAGAGCGCGTACATCGCGTCCAGGTGCTCGAGCAGGAGGTCGCGCACTTCGGCGAGTCCCGGCCCCGGGAGCAGCGTGCCGTGCGCAAGGTAATGCTCGATCTCGCGGAAGATCCACGGCCGGCCGTGTGCGGCGCGCCCGATCATCACTCCGTCGGCGCCGGTTTGCGCCAGCACGCGCGCCACGTCCTGCGGCGCCTCGAGATCGCCGTTCGCGATGACGGGGATGCGCACCGCGGACTTCACCGCCGCGATCGTCTCGTACTCGGCTTCGCCGCCGAAGCCGCACGCGCGAGTGCGTCCGTGTATGGAAAGCAGCTGCACGCCGGCGGATTCGGCGATGCGCGCGATGCGCGCGGCGTTGCGGCGCGCGGGATTCGGGCCGGTGCGGATTTTCAGCGTTACCGGCACTGCCACTGCGCCCACGACGGCCTCCAGGATGCGCCCGACCAGCGGCTCATCCTCGAGCAGCGCCGAGCCGGCGGCGACGTTGCAGACCTTCTTCGCCGGGCATCCCATGTTGATGTCGATGATCTGCGCGCCGTGCCCGACGTTGTACCGGGCGGCTTCGGCCATCATCGCCGGTTCGGACCCGACGATCTGCACCGACACCGGCGCCGGCTCGCCTGCGTGCACGATGCGCAGCCGCGACTTGCGCGTCTCGCGCAGGTCGGGTCGGGACGACACCATTTCGGAGACCGCGAGCCCGGCGCCGAAGCGCCGGCACAGCATGCGGAACGGACGATCGGTCACGCCTGCCATCGGAGCAACGAACAGTCCGTTGCGCAGGTCATGCGCGCCTAGACGCATCGGTCGCGAGTCGCTGGATTCGGTTCTGACGGGAACGCGAATTCTATACGCTTTCGCCGCAAAAAAATCCACCGCGGCCGCGCTCGCGCGCTACGGAAGCGCCGAGGGTCCGTAGATCATGCGGCGGGCGAGAAACCGCCGGGCCGGCGCGCAGGCATCGAGCGCGCACATCGCTGCACCGCGCGCAAATCGCGCGATCGCGCTCGTGCCGACGAAGAGCTCGGCCAGCAAGTCGGTGACGCGGATCGTCGCAAGCGCGTCGAGGCGGCGCCGCCCGGCATACCGGCGCAGGATTTCGGCTGCTCCGGGGTCGGGCGCTTCGCCGATCGACTGCGCGAGCTCCCATGCGTCGCGCAGGCCGAGATTCAGGCCCTGTCCGGCGACCGGGTGCAAGGTCTGGGCGGAATTGCCGACGTACGCCTCGCGCGCACCGGCGCGCTCCGTGCGTACGCGTAGCGCAAGCGCAAAACTCGAGCGCCCCGCGGCCGACGTAAAGCGGATCGAGCGCCGGCCGAACGCTTCCTGCAGCGCAGCGACGAACTGCGGCGCCGGCATCTCGACCAGCGCCCCCGCGTCTTCGGCGCGCACCGCCCACACGAGGCCGAAGCTGCCGGCGAGCGGCAGCAGCGCGAGCGGTCCCTGCGTCGTGAATCGCTCGAAGGCGGTACGGTCCGCGCGTGGTTCGGCGCCCACGAGCGCCACGACGGCCGCCTGCTCGTAGCGCTTTTCGCTCGAGTATTGGCCGCTTCCTTCGGCGTGGACGACGAGCGGCGCGGGACGATCGGCGTCGCCATCGATGGCGATCCCGGCGGCCGACACGCTGCCCGAAAGCGCATCGCAGAGCGCCCGGTAGTCGATCACGTAGCCGAGCGCGGGGACGCGCGCATCGGCCGCGGTGAGACGAGTGGTGCCGATGCCGTGTTGCTGCGACACGCGAACGGTCTCGATCGGCGTGACTTCGAGCGCCTGCCAGGCGCCCGCGCGCTCGAGGATGATGCGGCTCGCGTAGGAAAGCGCGATCGGCCGCGCGGCAGGCGGCGCGAGATCCGCACGCCCGCGCGGGTCGGAAAGCACGACGCTGCGACCCGCCCGGTGCAGCAACAGCGCGAGTGCGCTGCCGGCGGGACCCGCACCGCGGATGACGATCTCAGGCCGCACTGCGCATCAGCGCTTCGATGTCGGCGATCGACTTCGGTGCTCCGGCCGTCAGGACCTCGCAATCGTTTTCGGTGACGAGCACGTCGTCCTCGATGCGCACGCCGATATCGTGCAGGGTGTCGGGCACATCGGCCGCGGCGCGAATATAGATTCCCGGCTCCACCGTAAGCACCATGCCGGGCTGCAGCGCGCGCCACGCGCCACTGCGCTGGTAGTCGCCGGCATCGTGCACGTCCAGCCCGAGCCAGTGTCCGGTGCGATGCATGTAGAAGCGCTTGTAGGTTTCTTTCTCGAGCGCCGCGTCGAGCGACCCGGGGATCAGGTTCAGGTCGATCATCCCCTGCGCCAGCACGCGCACCGCGGCGTCGTGCGGCTCGTTCCATGCGTTGCCGGCGCTCACCTTGATCATCGCGGCATGCTGCGCGGCGAGCACGAGCTCGTAGACGTCGCGCTGGGCGCCGGAAAAGCGGCCGCTGACCGGGAAGGTCCGGGTGATGTCGGATGCGTACCCATGCAGCTCGCATCCGGCATCGATCAGCAGCAAGTCGCCGGCGTGCAGCTCGGCATCGTTGAACACGTAGTGCAATACGCACGCATTCGCGCCGCCGGCGACGATCGGCCAGTACGCCGGAAACTGCGCGCCGCGGCGCCTGAATTCATACAGCAGCTCGGCTTCGATCTCGTGCTCGATCCGCCCGGGGCGCGTGGCGAGCATTGCGCGGCGATGCGCCGCCACCGAGATCGCGGCGGCGTCGCGCATGATCGCAAGCTCGTCTTCGTCCTTGACCAGGCGCATTTCGTCCACCAGCGCACGCACGTCGTGCACGCGCTCGGGCGCGGCGATCCCGGCGCGCGCCATCTCGCGCACGGCGTTCAGCCAATTGAGCGCCCTCGCGTCCCACGCCGGATCGGCGCCGAGCGGGTAGAAGAGCGCCGGCTGGTTGGCGAGCAGCTTCGGCATCTCGGTGTCGAGCGCCGAGATCGGGAACGCCGCGTCGAAGCCGAACCGCTCGCGCGCGGCTTGCGGCCCGTAGCGAAAGCCTTCCCAGACCTCGCGCTCGGCGTTGCGCTCGCGGCAAAAGAGGATGCTGCGCGGCGATTCGCCGGCCACGATCACGACCACCGCCTCGGGCTCGGGAAACGCGCTCAGGTACCAGAAATGGCTGTCGAAGCGGAACGGATAGTGCGTGTCGCGGTTGCGCACGCGCTCGGGCGCGGTCGGCAGCATCGCCACGCCGGCCTGCATCGCGTGCGCCAGGCGCTGGCGCCGCGCCGCGTACGCCGGCGGCTGGATATCGGTGAGTTTCATGTCGATTCTATCCTTGCAGCGAGGCGAGCAGCTTCGCGAGGCGCTCCTCGGTGCCCACGTCGTGCCACGCGCCGCGGTGAATCTCTCCGGTAACTTCTCCGCGCGCGGCGGCCGCGCGCAACAGCGGAGCAAGCGGCGCCTTTGCGCCGGGCGCGACGCCCGCAACCAGCCCGGGCGAGAGCACCGCGATTCCAGCATAAGTGTAGCGCGGGGACGCATCGTTGCCGACGCGATCGCCATCGAGAGAAAAATCGCCGCGTTCGTTGTGCGGCGGATTCGCAATCAGCACCAGGTGAGCCAGGCGCGCATGCAGCGTCACCGCGAGCAGCGCGCGCAGGTCGTAGTCGCACCAGATGTCCGAGTTGACGAGCAGGAACGGCGCCGCACCCAGCAGGGTGCGCGCGTACGCGATGCCGCCCGCAGTCTCGAGCGGCTCGGCCTCGTGCGACCAGCGCAGCGTAAGCCCGTAATCGGCACCGTCGCCGAATCGGTCC
>Ga0310810_10003807_pt1 | contig 16555 bp, 19 predicted proteins | sample NCmetagenome_FD_207641 | JGI IMG/M metagenome (GOLD analysis project Ga0310810, IMG submission 207641) | Soil microbial communities from experimental microcosm in Duke University, North Carolina, United States - NC | ecosystem: Engineered > Artificial ecosystem > Soil microcosm > Unclassified ... | reverse complement strand
ATCAACTGCAATCTCACCTTGCTCTTCTCGCTCCCGCAAGCCGTTGCCTGCGCCGAAGCCAAGATCAAGCTCATCTCGCCGTTCGTCGGCCGCATCATGGATTGGTATAAGGCGAAAGAGAAACGCGATTTCGCGCCCGCTGAAGATCCTGGCGTCATTTCCGTCAAGGAAATCTACGGCTACTACAAGAAGTTTGGCTACACGACCGAAGTCATGGGTGCGAGCTTCCGCAACGTCGGCGAAATCCAGGAGCTTGCCGGCTGCGACCTGCTGACCATCAGCCCGAACCTGCTGGCGGAATTGCAGAAGAGCACCGCGCCGCTCACCCGCAGGCTGAGTCCCGAAATCGCCCGCGAATCCAAGATCGAGAAACTGCCGCTGGACGAGAAGAAGTTCCGCTGGCTGTTCAACGAGAACGCCATGGCCACGGAAAAGACATCCGAGGGCATCCGCGCCTTCAACGCCGATGCGCAGAAGCTGGCGCAGTTCGTGGCGGCGAAACTGTAAGATTGCTTGGTGGGGCGAGGCTCCTGACGAGCTGTTCGTGGCATCATGTCAGTTGATTCGCGGCTCGCGAGGACGCTAGCCCCACCTGCAACGGCTTGAACCGACCTGTTTCGTTCTGGCGGAAAACTTGACTAGGCGGCGCAAAAAATCTATTGTGACCTCCCTTTGGTTGGTGGCCATAGCTCAATGGTAGAGTCCAAGCTTGTGGAGCTTGCTGTTGCGGGTTCGAGTCCCGTTGGCCACCCCATCCTTCAAATTTCGAAGTTCGGCCGGTCCTTTTTCGCTTCTTTCACGCGGCCGAACGAGAGCCCGTCCCAAACCCGCTCGTGAACATAGAACAGTCCGATTTTGGTAAATAATTCAACACCGCTGATCGCCAGCGCAAACGTCCATTTGCCGGTGATCAGGTAGGTAATGAGCATGGTATCCACGCTGCCGGTGACGCGCCACGAGACGGCTTTAACCAAAGAGCGGTAATGTTTGTCGGCCATGCGCGAAACGATAGGCAAGCCCGCGACAGAGTCAAACAAAGTTCAAATCGAATAATCGTCGGCAAAAATCCGGACGTTCTTCAGTTCCACAAAAACTTGCTCGCCGGCCTTGGGCGACAATTCCTGAAACAGTTCCTTGCTCAACTGCACGGTGAATTGCTCGCCGCTGTCCAGCCGTTTCAACTCCAGGTTCGCCACCGGCCCGGCGGCATTGGAACGCACCACCAGCGCCGCCAGCGCCGGTCCGGTCGCGTTTCGCGTCACGCGGATGTCATGCGGACGCACGAACGCGACGGCCTCGGAATCCTGTTCCCCCGCGGCGTCCGGCGCGGAAAACTCCGTTCCGCCGATGACCACTGCCCCATCCTTCACGCGACCGCTGAACAAATTCACGTTCCCGAGAAAATCATAAACGAACGGCGATGCGGGCTTGTCGTAAATTTCCTCCGGCGTGCCGATTTGCTCGATGCGCCCGTCGCGCAAAATCGCCACGCGGTCAGAAACTTCCAGCGCCTCTTCTTGATCATGCGTCACGAACAAAGTCGTGACATGAATTTCATCATGCAACTGGCGCAACCAGCGGCGGAGCTCCTTGCGCACTTTCGCGTCCAGCGCGCCGAATGGTTCGTCGAGCAAAAGGACTTTCGGCTCCACCGCGAGCGCGCGGGCCAGCGCGACGCGCTGGCGTTGGCCGCCGGAAAGCTGGGAAGGAAAACGCTTCGCCTGCGGTTCAAGTTGGATGAGATGCAGCAATTTTTCGACGCGTTTGCGGATTTCGGCTTCCGGCGGACGTGTCGTCTTCGGGCGCACGCGCAGGCCGAAGGCGATGTTCTCAAACACGCTCATGTGCCGGAACAATGCATAATGCTGGAAGGCAAAGCCGGCCTTGCGTTCGCTCGCGGGAATGTGCGTCACATCCTCGCCGTAAAACAAAACCTGCGCCTCGCCGGTGTTGTCGGGAAATTCCAGCCCGGCGATGGTGCGAAGCAGCGTCGTCTTGCCGGAACCGGACGGACCGAGCAACGCGACAAGTTCACCCGACTCGACCTTGAGGCTCACGTTGTCGAGCGCGGTGAAGCTCCCGAACTTCTTCGTGACATTTTTGACTTCGACACTCATTTGGAAATTTCCGTTTCGTTCAGCGCGGCATTCTTGTGTTCCACCCACGTCTTCAGCCCCAGCGTGACCAGCGCGAGAAACGCCAGCAACGACGCCACCGCAAAGGCACCGGTGAAATTATAGTCATCATACAACGCCTCGATATGGAGCGGAATGGTATTCGTCTGCCCGCGAATTTTGCCGCTGACCACGGATACCGCGCCGAATTCGCCCATCGCGCGGGCATTGCACAGAATCACGCCGTAGAGCAGCCCCCACTTGATGTTGGGCAGCGTCACGCGCCAGAACGTTTGCCAGCCGCTCGCGCCGAGAACGCGGGCGGCTTCCTCCTCGTTACGGCCTTGCGCCTGCATGAGCGGAATCAGCTCACGTGCGACAAATGGAACCGTGACAAAAATCGTCGCCAGCACGATACCCGGCACGGCGAAAATGATTTTGATGTTGTGATCATTCAGCCAATTCGCCAGCCATGGGAAAGTAGGATTGTCCGCGTTCAGGTAAAGTCCCAGCCAGCCTTGCGCGCCGAAGACGAGAACATAAATCAAACCGGCGATCACCGGCGAAACCGAGAACGGCAGGTCAATCAGCGTGAGTAAAATATTTTTCCCCGGGAAATCGAACTTGGCAATGGCCCACGCCGCGCAAACACCGAACACACAGTTCAACGGCACGGCAATCGCGGCAGCGATGAAGGTCAGCTTGATGGCGCTCCAGGCGTTTGGATCACGCAAGGTTTCAAAATAGAAGCCGATGCCCTTGGCAAACGCCTGCGTGAACACAAACACCAGCGGCAGAAACAAGAACAAACCCAAAAACGTCAGTGCCACGCCAATGAGCAAGCGGCGCACGGCAGGCGGCTCGCTCGTCGTGTGGCGATGCGCAGCGGAATGCGGCGCCTGCAATGTTGTGGCTGCTGTCGTCATGCGAGGCTCGTGGTGTTGTGGCGGTTGGCCCACCATTGCAGGACATTGATGGCGAGCAGCAACACGAAGGAGACGACGAGCATCACGACGGCGATGGCCGTGGCCTTGGCGTAATCAAACATGTCGAGTTCGCCCATGATGATGACCGGCGTGATCTGCGTCTGCATCGGGATGTTGCCGGCGATGAAAATGACCGAGCCGTATTCGCCCAGTGCGCGGGCAAACGCCAGCGCGAAGCCCGTGAGCAGCGCGGGCGCGAGCATCGGCAAAATCACGCGCCAGAAAATTTGCCAGCGGTTCGCGCCGAGACTGGAGGCGGCTTCTTCGAGTTCCGGGTCAAGATCTTCGAGAATTGGCTGCACGGTCCGCACGATGAACGGCAGGCCGATGAACGTGAGCGCGATGAAAATGCCGGTTTGCGTGTTGGCGATCTTGATGCCCAGCGGTGTGAGCAGTTGACCAATCCAGCCATTCTGCGAATACAACGCCGCGAGTGTGATGCCCGCAACGGCGGTCGGCAGCGCGAATGGCAAGTCCACAAGCGCATCCACGATTTTCTTGCCGAAAAATTCGTAGCGCACCAGCACCCACGCGACGATGAGGCCGAAAACCACATTCACCAGCGCGGCGCAGAACGACGCCCCAAACGTCAGGCGATACGAGGCCATCGCCGTGGGCATCGTGATGGTCTGCCAGAATTCCGGCCAGGTCAGCGTGCTGGTTTTCCAAAACACCGCCGCCAGCGGGATCAGCACGATGAGGCCGAGATAAAAAAGCGTGAAGCCGAGCGTCAGCCTGAAACCGGGCAGGACGCGGATTCTTTTGGTGCGAATTTTTTGGGAGGCCACGATTTAGAGGTTGGGAGCGTAGGCAATGAACTTGTGGTATTCCAGCAAAATGGTCTGCAACGCGGCCACAAACGCCGATTGCTTGTGGAATTCCGACGGCGCGGACGGCGTCTCCAAAATGATCTCGAACGGACGCGGACGCACGCGCGGTGGCGCGTTCAAGATGCCTTCGTAGCTCTCGCGGATGACGCCGTTGCGGGCATTGAAGCCGTCAATCACCGGCCGTTCGTCGCGCGGGAGAAATTGTTCCGCCGCCGCCAGCGCGGGTTCAATCAGACTCTTGGTCAGCGTCGCGCCGTGGGCGAAGCCGTAAAAGCCGGCGCTCGTGTCGTCGGTATGCAGCGAGATGATGCCTTGAAACGAACGCGAAATCAGCTCGGCCTGCAACAACCGCACTTCCGGTTCGGCGGAATTGCGCCAAAACTCGCGGTTCAAATCCTTGCCGGCGCGGGAATGACGCGTGTTGTCTTCAAAGCCGGTCGGATTGCAAACGGGATAAATCGAAAGATAGTAACCAGTGGCGAGTTCGGACTTCGCTTCCAGCAGTTTGACGAACTGGATGAGCGCATGAACGCCTTCCGGTTCGTCGCCATGGATGCCGGCAAAGATGCCGATGCGGATCGGCACGTCGCCACCGCGCGGCCCGACGAAGAGATAGCGCGGCAGAACGTATTCCCCGCTTGCCACAGCAAAACGCGCTTCGTGGTTCGCTACAAGATTGGGCGAAGTCTCGGCGATTTTTTCGAGAGGGGCCAGCAGTTCGGCGAGATCGCGACGCGACCGGCGCACGGGCTGGTTGACGATTCTTAAAGGAGCAGCGATGGTCATAATTTAATTTTTGGTTGGTTTCGGTTTCCCGTGAGGGGCGGCGGCTTGACAAACCGCCGCCCTCATCGGAGGAACCACGAACGCGTTTTAGGGATGGAAGATCAGGTCAAACGTCCCGCCGTCGGCAAAGTGCGTCTTCTGCGCCTTCGCCCAGCCGCCGAATTCCTGATCGACGGTTACGAGTTTCACGGCATTGAAATTCGCGGCGTATTTCGCGGCGACAGCTTCGTTGCGCGGACGATAAAAATTCTTCGCCGCGATTTCCTGACCCTCATCGGAGTAGAGATATTTTAAATACTCATTCGCGATCTCGGCGGTCTTGTGGCGCTTGGTATTTTTGTCCACCACCGCCACGGGCGGCTCGGCGAGGATGCTCAACGAGGGCGTGACGATGTCAAACTTGTCCGCGCCGAATTCCTTCAACGCGAGGTGCGCCTCGTTTTCCCATGTGAGCAGCACGTCGCCGATCTGGCGCTGGGCGAACGTGACGGTCGAACCGCGCGCGCCAGTGTCGAGCACGGGGACGTTTTTGTAGAGCAACTTGATGAACTCCTTCGCCTTCGCGTCGTCGTGATTGTTCTTTTCCAACGCGTAAGCGTAGGCCGCAAGATACGCCCAACGCGCACCGCCGGAAGTCTTGGGGTTGGACGTGATCACGCTCACGCCTTTTTTCACGACGTCGTCCCAGTCTTTGATGCCTTTCGGATTGCCTTTGCGGACGAGGAAAACAATCGTCGAAGTGTAGGGCGTGCTGTTGTTCGGCAAACGCTTCTGCCAGTCGGTCGGAAGCAACTTCGCCTGCGTGGCAATCGCGTCAATGTCGTAGGCCAGCGCCAGCGTGACGACATCGCCTTCGAGGCCATTGATGACAGACTGCGCCTGCTTGCCGGAGCCGCCGTGTGACTGCGAGACATTCACGCTGTCGCCGGTTTTCGCCTGCCAGTATTTGGCGAACGCGGCGTTGTATTCCGTGTAAAGCTCGCGCGTCGGATCGTAGGAGACATTGAGCAGTTTGATTTCTTTCGCCTGTGCGGCAATGCTTAGGCCAAAGATCAACACCAGTAGAGACTGTAAGAATGTTTTCATATTTTTTGTTTGATGGCTGTTTGAATATTTTTCGGTTTAGAACGCCAGTTGGACACGCGTGAATAATACTTCTTCAGGTTCCTTGGTGATCGTGCCGTTGCCACCGCCAGAGAAGGTGGTCCGGGAGAAACTGGTCAGCACCCGGATATTTTTATTGAGCCACCAGCTTAATCCCACCGACCAGGCATCGGCGGAACTGGCGGAGGTGTTGGGATCGGCATAGATGGGAAACGCTGCGGAATCCACGTCCAATTGCGCATAGCGGGCAAATAAACCCCATGCGCCCCAGTGACCTTTGGCCGGGTCAAAATTTTCATCGGGCTTGACACCTTTATAGGAATTATTCTCCCCTGTCAAAATCCATGATCCGGTGACCTCCCATGCCGAGTTGTTGAGCGTGGTGCTATTGGCACCAGTGGCAACTTTTTGGGAGGACTCAATATATTCCGCCAACAAACCAAAAGGTCCATGGTAGTAATAGCCCTGTGGTGAGATCCGCCAATGCTGACCAGCACCTGCCACGCCCGATCTATATTGGAAGAAGGTCTGCAATCCATCCGTGGTGTATTTATTGACCGCAGATGTTCCTTCCTGGTCGCCGTAGGTGCCGCCCACGCCGAACCCAAGACCATTCAGCCATTCCGCCCCGGATTCGATCCAAGGTTGGAAAAATAAACGGCCGGCGAAGTCCGGATGGTTGTCAAAATCACCGTTGGAGGCGTTGGCACCATCGGCTACGCCATTGAAAATACCTGCCGCGTAGCTGACGCCACCATCAAACAAATCGCCAAGCACTTCCGCACCCAGATCGCGTCCTGGTCCCAAGTCCTTTACCAAAGTATATTCGTTGAAGGCATTATCCTTGGTTGACTGGAGGAACTCCAGTCCCACTGGCGTCTTGAATTTGCCTGTCCTGAATTGGAATCCCGGCTGATAGCGGTAATTGATATAGGCATCCTGAATCACCGGCGTGCTGCTGGAACTGCTGCCCCCAAAGTCGGGCATGAACACATAATCAAAATCACGAAAGACGGTGCCGGACAGAATGGGGCGTGCCCGGCGCAAAAAGAATCCGCCTTTGCCCGCCTGCGCATTTTGCAGAAACGTCCGGCTATCCATTTGCAACAGGCCGTGCAGACTGAGGCTAAAATTCGTGTCCGCCGAGCTGACCGTGAATCCGCTCGCATCCAGCTTCAATTGGGGCTGCTTCTTGGCGGCAGCTACGGCCGCTTCCTGATCCAGTTCCCGCTGGCGCGCCAAAATGCGAATTTTCTGGTCCAGCTCCTGGTTTTGCGTTTTCGCCGCGTCATCCGCCGCCTGCTGATCCGCCGCGCGCTGGCTTTCCAGTGCCTGAACCTTCTGGGTCAATGCACGGAGTTGCTGTTTCAATACCTCAACATCCGCATCGCGGTTGGGTTCAGCGTTTTCTGCGGCCTGGGAGATGAAGGCCAGTTGCGCCCCCAATATCGTTGCGAGCCATAGTTTGCTTGATTTCATTTTAACTTTTTATTTCAGGCCGCTTCCGATTTATCCGGTCAGCGGTCAATTTTGCTGTTTAGGTTTTTATGCCTCCAGATTTCCGGTCGGCCTTAAATTTTTTGCGGTTTTTCCAGCCGCACACGCTCGGTCCTTTCAATCTGTGTCACCTGCGAATCATGAACTACAATCTGCACCACACCAAACCGCAGCGAGCCGACCTGCTGCCGGACCACCTCCAGCCAGTCCAACCGCTCATCCCGGCCCCTCGTAGATTCACTGGCACCTGTGTTCATATTCTCATTTCTTAATAGCGACTATTGTTGTCGTTGTTTAGTCCAAATAAAAAAACCGTCAACCAGCATTCCCTCTAGCCCAGCCAAAACTAACAAATGGCGATGCAACTCAAAACATATAGACGACTTATTATGTCGTTATTATGCGCGGCGAATGGATTTTGTCAACTGCGCAGATGAAATAATTTAAATCCCCTCGCCGCCCATGAAATGGCCGGAAACTTCCTGCTTGGAAACCGGCGTGATCTTGGCGACATCCGCCAACGAAGAACGATCCATCACGCCGGCTACATAATTGCGCACATCCAGAAAAACCCGCCGGAATCGGCAGACCGGTTCTTGCGAACAGCGTTCATAGCGCGCCACGGAAACACAGCCAATCGGAGCCAAAATGCCATCAAAATGGCGCACCACTTCGCCCATCATGATCTTCTCCGGGTTGCGAGCCAGAATATAGCCACCGCGAATTCCCGCCACGCTGTCCACCCAGCCCTGCGTCTTGAGATCGAGCATGATCTGTTCAAGAAAACGCTTCGGCACGTCATTGCGCCGGGCGAGTTCGCGAATGGGAATGGGCACGCCGCCGTAATGATCCACCAGCGTGAACAAGGCGCGCAAAGCGTAGTCTGTCTTCTTGGAAACCCACATGCCTAAAAACGATAAACCCGGTTGATGATTAGTCAACCGGGTAATTCTGCAGCTAAATAATCTTAACCAACAATGCGACCGCCTTCATTGAGGAAGATGCCCTTGAAATTCATCTCCAAGGCCTGCGGATTCGAGGCTTTGGCCAAAGCTTCCTTCTCGGTGATGCGCCCGGCTTTGACGAGGTTGAACAAAGACTGGTTGAACGTGCACATGCCGTCATCCACGCCGGTTTCAATCGCAGCGGTCAATTTTTCCAGCCGGTTGTCTTCCAGCATTTTTCGGATCAGCGGCGAATTAATCATGATTTCCAACGCCGGCGTCATCTTGCCGTCCACGGTCGGCACCATGCGCTGGCAGACCACGCCCCGCAAACAACTGGCCAATTGACGGCGAACCTGCTCCCGGTCATCCGCCTTGAAGAAATCCATAATGCGCGTGACCGACTGGGCCGCCGTGGTCGTGTGCAACGTGGAAAAAACCAAGTGCCCGGTGTCCGCCGCGCTCATTGCAGCAGTGACGGTGACCGCGTCGCGCATTTCGCCGAGCATGATGATGTCCGGGTCCTGACGCAAAACGTGTTTCAATGCGCCATGGAAACTCGCGGTGTCCAACCCGATCTCGCGCTGTTCGATGACCGACTGGTTGTCTTCAAAGACGTATTCAATCGGGTCCTCCAACGTGACGATATGCTTTTTGAAATTGGCGTTTACGTGTTCGATCATCGCCGCCAGCGTGGTGGACTTGCCGGAGCCGGTCGAGCCGGCCACCACGACAATGCCGCGCGGAGATTCGCCCAGCGTCTTGATCTGCTCCAATAATCCCAACTGCTCAAAGCTCGGCACGGTGGCTTTCACATGGCGCATGGCCAGCGCCCAAGTGCCGCGCTGCTGGAAGACGTTGGTGCGGAAGCGTCCCATCCCGGCCACGTTGTAGGAAAAATCCACCTCCCGGTCTTCCTCCAGCTTTTTCTTCATGTGCGGCGGGGTCATTTTATCAATGACGTTGTTCATCCACTGCTCGGTGGGCACGGGACAATCGATCGAAATCAGCTCGCGACTGATGCGGAAAATGACCGGCGTGCCAACCTTGATGTGAATATCCGAAGCGTGACCATCAACGGCCGCCTTGAGAATTTTATTAAAGAGTTCCATGCGCGCAGAATAATCCAATCCCCTTGCGAACGCCAATCGAGAAAACGCAGCCAGCCACCCAATCCGGTTTTTATTTTCGTGTGTTTCGCGTGTTTCGTGGTAAAAAAACCCCTCATGTCAAAACATCGTATCGGCATCATCGGCGGCACCGGACTTTACAACATTGAAGGCTTCACCAATCAAAAATGGGTGAAGGTCAAAACGCCATTTGGCAAAACCTCTGATGACCTGCTCACCGGCAAGCTTTCCGGACGCGACGTCGTATTTCTCCCGCGCCACGGACGCGGTCATCGCATCCTCCCGAGCGAACTGAATCATCGCGCCAACATCTGGGCCATGAAAAAACTCGGCGTGCAATGGATCATCAGCGTCAGCGCCGTCGGTTCGTTGCAGGAAAAATACCGGCCGTGCGACATCGTCGTCATTGACCAGTTCCTCGACCGCACCAAGCAGTCCGCCAACCACACGTTCTTCGGACGCGGCATCGTGGCGCATGTTGCCTTCGCCGCGCCGATCAGCGAGGAACTCCGGCAGATTCTCTTCCGCACCGCCAAGGCCGCCAAGGTTCGCGCCCACGATGGCGGCACTTACGTTTGCATGGAAGGCCCGGCGTTCAGCACCCGCGCCGAATCCCTCGCCAACCACGGCGCCGGCTACGACGTCATCGGCATGACCAATCTCGGCGAGGCCAAGTGCGCCCGCGAAGCCGAGATCGCCTATGCCACGCTCGCGATGGCGACCGACTACGATTGCTGGAAGGAAGAGGAACACGTCACGCTCGAAATGATCATCGCCAATCTCCACCGCAACGCCGACACGGCGAAAAAGGTCGTCGCCCAGGCCATCGCGCAGATTCCGGCGGAACCGAATTGGAAAGCCCACTCTGCGCTCAAGAACACTTTCCTCACCGACAAAAAATTCTGGCCGAAGAAAACCGTGGCCGAGTTAAAGCCGATTCTTGGGAAATATCTTTAAGTTTTGGCGGCGGCTGAAGCCAACCTTGTGAAACTAAAACATCCAGCGCTCGTTGAACTGCTGCAAAGAGCCTACTCGGCGGAGAAGGCCGCGGCGTTCGCCTACATCGGCCACGCGAAGTCGCTGAAAGACCCAGCCGCCAAGGTCGCGGTGAAGCAAATTGAAAACGACGAATGGGATCATCGCCGGAACGTGCTCGCCATCATGCGGCAGTATGACATCCCCATCTCGCGGTTTTACGAGGTTAAGTTTCACGTCATCGGCCGGTTCATTTCCGCAAGCTGTTATGTGATCGGCTGGTTCATGCCGTATTTCTTCGCCGGCAAGCTGGAGAGCGGCAACGTCTGCGAATATTTCGTCATGATGAAATATTTTCACGCGCTCGGCATCCGGGAACACGATAAAATTCTTTACGAGATGGGCATCAAGGAAAAGGAGCACGAAGTCTATTTTCTTGAACAGATCAAGCACAGCCGCTGGCTGCCGTATTTTGAAAAGGTCTTTTCCTGGGGCAAGCAAACCAGCGCCAACGACGTGGACATCGAAAATAAACTGCCCGTCGAGACCTCCAGTCAGTATTGTAAAACCTTCAAGGCCCATGAAGTGGAAGCCGCGAACCGTAAGGCCAAAGATCAATCGTGAACCCACAGCGGTAAATCCAGCACTGCGCCTCCGAGGTGAAATTTAATTAAATGAACAAACGCGCCATCATCCAGAAGATCACCGCCAAGCTCGTCAGCGAGCTGGAGGTGTATCACCGCGCCGCGCAATTTTCCCGTGCCGAAGCCACGCACGAATCCAACAAGGCCGAGAATAAATACGACACGCGCGGCCTGGAAGCCTCATATCTAGCCCGCGGCCAGTCCAAGCAGGCGGCGGAACTCGAAGCCGCTATCGCCGAATATCAAAAGCTCACTGTGCGCAAGTTTGCAAACGGCGACACCATCAACATCGGCGCGCTGGTGGAACTGGAGCAATTAGGCGAAAAATCTTTTTACTTCCTTGGCCCGCGTGCCGGTGGCACCGAGGTAATCCATGACAAAAAGGAAATCCTCGTCATCACGCCGCAGTCACCGCTTGGCGAGCAGCTCGTCGGCAAAAAAGCGGGCGATCAACCGCAATTGAAAATCGGGAGTGAGAAGCGCGCGGCGAAAATCGTCAGCGTGGAATGAACGACCCCAGAGGTGTTAGCCAATCTCGCCGCTAAACCCCTGCTGCCGCAGAGCCTCGAACAGCACCAGCGCCACGCAATTCGAGAGATTCAGCGAGCGTGATTTCGCGTTGAACATCGGGATGCGCAACCAGGTTTCGCGGTGCTGCTCCAACAGTTGTTTCGGCAAACCCGCCGTCTCGCGGCCGAACACCAGATAATCATCCGCCGAAAATTTCACCTCGTCGTAGCGTTTCGGGCCATTCGACTCCACGAACCACAGCCGTGCGCTCGCCGGAACCTTCTCCATAAACGCCGTCCAGTTTTTCCAACGATGCCACTCGACTTGCTGCCAGTAATCCATCCCCGCGCGCTTGAGCTGCGCGTCGTCGAGTTTGAAGCCGAACGGCTCGATGAGGTGCAGCCTAGACTTCGTGGCCGCGCACAACCGCGCCACGTTGCCCGTATTCGGTGGAATTTCCGGTTCAACGAGAACGATGTTCATGCGGTTTCTTGGTAGGAGACGAGGTAACGAGTCTCATTCTATATCTTGAGCCTCCTCACGTCGGCTCCTACGAGATTTTCCATAAAAAACTTTCCACAACACCAATCCATGCGCCGGGGCGCTCATGCCTGCGGCGGTGCGATTGGTTTTGGCGAACATGGCCTTGACGTCATCCGGCGTAAATTTTCCATAACCCACCTGCACCAGCGTGCCGACGATGCCCCGGCACATTTTATAGAGAAAGCCGTCGCCCTCGATGGTCACGGTGACGTTCATGCCGGATTTTTTTACGTCGCAACGCGTCAGCGTGCGGACGGTGCTGGCCATCGCGTAGGGATGGTTCGCGGCGAAGGATTTAAAATCGTGCTTCCCGACAAAGAGTTTCGCCGCCGCGCGCATTTTGGCGAAGTCCAGCTGACGCGGCACATGCCACGCCCGACCGAGCAGCAACGGATTCATCGCATGATGATTCCAGATGGAATAGCGATACTGCTTGCCGGTGGCGTGAAAACGCGCATGAAACGTTGCCGGCACACGCACCGCTGAAAACACGCGTATGTCATCGGGCAGAAAAGCGTTCAGCGCGATCGCCAGTCGCTTGATGGGCATCTTGAGTTCCGCGGAGGGAATCTCAAAATGCGCCACCATGCCCAGCGCGTGGACGCCGGTGTCCGTGCGGCTGGAACTGTGCAAACGCGGCTTGCTTGGGAAATAGCGCGCCAACACGCCCTCGACTTTCTCCTGCACGCCGGTGCCGATCTTCTGCACCTGCCAGCCTTGATAAGCTGAGCCGTCGTAGGCGATGACGAGTTTGAATTTTAGTTCTTCCACAAAAAATTAACCACGGATGGACACCGATAAACACGCATAAGATAATTGCCGGCAGGGCAAACTTCCTCGCGAGCGGTTTGCGGAAAAAGGCGTATCAAGGCATAAGCGGCTCGCGAGGACGCTCGCCCCACCGGCCAAAAATCTAATTCTCCATCTGTGTTTATCCGCGTCCATCCGTGGTTGAAAAATCATTGTCCCATGTCCAGGTAGCTTTGCAGCAAGATGGCGGCAGCCATAGCGTCCACCTTTTCCCTCCGCTTCTTCCGTCGCACGCCGCCTTGGATCATCGCCCGGTTGGCCATGGTCGAGGTCAGGCGCTCGTCCCACGTTTTGATGGGAATGGTGATGGCGGTTTTCAGCGCGGCAACAAACACCTCAACCTTTTGCGCCGCCGGACCGTAGCTGCCGTCCATGTTGCGCGGCATGCCGATGAGGATGAAATCCACTTCCTTCTCCGCGAGAATCTTCTTGAGGCGTTCCAGAAAATCCGCGAACGGCTCGGCCAGAATGTATTCCAGCGGCTGGGCAAAGGTCTTGGTTTCGTCGCTGACGGCAACGCCAATCCGTTTGGTTCCGTGATCAAGGGCGAGAATGCGCATGGCGGTCACAATGTGGCAAACTTTTGACACGAATTACACTCATTTTCACCGGTTGAATTCGAGTTAATTGGTGAAATTCGTGTCCAAATTCTCTTCGCGCTTTCCCAAATTTCTTGGTTAACTTTTCGCCGCAATGATTCAGTATCACGATTTACTCCGGCACGTCCTCGCTCACGGCAAGTTCAAGGCTGACCGCACGGGCACCGGCACTTATTCCGTTTTCGGCGCGCAGGCACGGTTTGATTTACGCAACGGTTTCCCAGTTCTCACCACGAAGAAGCTGCATCTCAAGTCCATCATCTACGAATTGCTCTGGTTCCTGCGCGGCGAGACGAACGTCCGCTGGCTCCAGGAACGCGGCGTGACCATCTGGGATGAATGGGCGAACAAGGAGACCGGCGATCTCGGCCGCGTTTATGGCGCGCAATGGTGCGACTGGCGCACGGCAGACGGCCGCAGCATCAACCAGATTGACGGCGTCATCGCGCAGATCAAAAAGAATCCCGATTCGCGCCGGCTTATCGTCAGTGCGTGGAATCCCGGCGAGATCGAGACGATGGCGTTGCCGCCGTGCCACACAATGTTTCAATTCTTCGTGCAGGACGGCGAGCTGAGCTGCCAGCTTTATCAACGCAGCGCGGACCTTTTTCTCGGCGTGCCGTTCAACATCGCCAGCTACGCGCTCCTTACGCGCATGGTGGCGCAGGTGTGCGACCTGAAGCCGGGCGATTTCGTCCACACCTTCGGCGACCTGCATCTCTACGCGAATCATCTGGAGCAGGCCAAGCTCCAGCTTTCGCGCGAGCCGCGTCCGCTGCCGCAGATGAAGCTGAATCCGGCGGTGAAGAACATCCACGATTTCCAGTTCGAGGATTTCACGCTGGAAGGCTACGACCCGCATCCGGGCATCAAGGCACCGATTGCGGTGTGATTTCCCCGCAGATTACGCGGATTAACGCAGATAAGATTTATTCTCTGCGAAAATCGGCGTAATCTGCGGACAACAACATGAAACACTTCAAGGCCATCGCCGCGATGTCATTGAACCGCGTGATCGGTGCGGGGAACAAGATTCCCTGGCATCTGCCAGAGGATTTCAAGTGGTTTAAACAGATGACGTCCGGCAACGTGGTTATCATGGGGCGCAAGACGTTCGAGAGCCTGGGCAAGCCGCTGCCCAACCGCATCAACATCGTCTTGAGCCGGCATCCGGGGAAGTTGCAACGGGATTTTCCGGAAACGTTTGGCAAAGCGTGGGTTGGGCGCGGCAAAACGCATCTGCCCGACCGGCCGCATCAGTTCGAACTACCCAAGGTCGGCGGTGCGGCGGCGGTGGATTTACGCATCATCAAGGATTTCCTGAAACTCGACCCCGCGAGTTCGCCGCTGGAATTTTTCATCGCGGGTGGCGCGCAGATTTACGAGCAAGCGCTGCCGTTCTGCTCGGATCTTTACCTGACGCTGGTAAAGCGCGAGGTGGAGGGAGGCGACGCGTTTTTTCCTGTGTTTGAAGACAAGTTTGATTTGGTGGAAACAATTCGCGACGAGCCGGAATTCAAGATTCTCCATTATCGTCACCGCTCGTTGTTTTCCTTGGCAGCGGAAGCATAATTACACGTCCTTGGCGAGGTATTCAAAATTGGTTTCAGCCGCTGGCACACGACCTGCTAAATGTTGCGCGGAGCATATAAAAACATATGAAAACCGCGAATCCATTTCAAATTCCGACCTGTCTGCAACGCAACCTCGAGCAACGGCGTCAGGAACGGTTCAAGAAAGCCGTCGTTGGCTCGGTGGCCGCTTTCGCCGCCCTGCTGGTCGCCCTGCTGATTGCCGGGTGCATGGGTGAACACACCAAGTCGGCCAGCATTGAAACTCCAGCCGTAGCCTCCGTTTCGGAAACGCCGCCGGCTCAAGAAGTTGCTGTCGCAACGTCAAAACCCGTTGTCGCAGTGCAACCCAAGCCTATTGCAGCGCCGGTCGTCGCCCCGGCAGCCTTGAAAACGGTCACCTCGCCTGCGATCAGCGGGCCGGAAACGTATTATGTGGTGAAGCCCGGTGACACGTTGAGCCGGATTGCCAAGCTGCATCAGACGACGGTTAGAACCCTCAAGTCGGTTAACGGTTTGAACAGCGACATGATTGCGGTGGGGGCAAAGTTGAAGCTGCCTACAGCTTGAGGCTTGGCACTGCCTCGCTGGCTGTCTAAAAACTGGCAAATCAGCAGTCTTGTTTATTGCCAGACCAGTTTATTTTTCCTCCTGTTTCGTTTCTCCTCCGGCTACCTGATTTATGCATACCCTCGTCGTCATCCTCAATTTTCTGAACCTGAGCCGAACGATGATTCGGAAGCTGATCTTGAAATAAGAACCTGATCTCCAAATGAAAAAACGGCGGACTGTTGCCAGTCCGCCGTTTTGAATTTTGGTCCGGGGCTTATTATTCAGCAACCTTGACGTCGTCGAGGGCGTCGAAGGCGTGCTGGAGTGCCACGAGGTCTTCGCCGGGCTTGAGCGCGTCGAGGATCTTCTGCTCTTCCTTGAGCTGTTCGTCGCTGTAGCTGGCCGCCTTGATGGACAGACCGATACGGCGTTCGTTGCGATCAATTTTCACGACGCGGGCGCTGACATCCTGACCGACTTTGAGCACGTTCTTGATCTTTTCCACGCGCTCTTCGCTGATCTGGGAGATGTGGACGAGGCCGTCAATCTCATGCTGCAGGCCGACAAACGCGCCGAAGCTGGCGAGCTTGGTGACTTTGCCCTGCACGAGGTCGCCGACTTTGTAGAGGGTCTCGATGTTGGCCCACGGGTCGATTTCGAGCTGCTTCATGCCGAGCGCGATGCGCTGGCTGCCCTTGTCCACTTCGAGCACGGTGGCTTCGATATCGTCGCCCTTCTTGAGCATTTCGGAAGGATGATTAATCTTGCGGGTCCAGGACATGTCGGAGACGTGCACCATGCCGTCGATGCCTTCTTCGAGTTCCACAAACGCGCCGTAGCTGGTGAGGTTGCGGACCTTGCCTTTGACGCGTTCGCCCACTTTGTATTTGGAGTCGGCCGAATCCCACGGATTGGATTCCAACTGGCGGACGCCGAGGGAAATCTTCTGCTCGTCGCGGT
>Ga0310810_10003805_pt1 | contig 16556 bp, 10 predicted proteins | sample NCmetagenome_FD_207641 | JGI IMG/M metagenome (GOLD analysis project Ga0310810, IMG submission 207641) | Soil microbial communities from experimental microcosm in Duke University, North Carolina, United States - NC | ecosystem: Engineered > Artificial ecosystem > Soil microcosm > Unclassified ... | reverse complement strand
AGCGCGCCAACGCGGCGGATCGTGTCCATGTAGAAGCGCGTGCGGTCGATGCCGGTCTTGTACTTCGACTGCGGCAGGTAGATCTGCACCGCGAGCAGATTGCCCGGCTCGAACCCGGGCGAGACGCGCATCAGCTGCGCGAAGCTGCGGGTCATCAGGCCGGCGCCGACGAGGAGCATCAGCGCGAGCGCGACCTCGACGACCACCAGCGCGCTGAGGAGCCGCCCGCCCGAATGCCGCGTCGTGCCGGAGAACGCGTTCATCGTGTCGCGCAGGCCGGCGCGCGACGCCTGAATCGCCGGCACGAGGCCGAAGACCAGCGCGACGCCGGCCGAGATCGCCAGCGCGAAGAGCAGCACACCGGCGTCGAGGCGCACCTCCTGCATGCGCGGCAGGCTGCCTTCCGGCAGCGCGTGGACCAGGCGGATGCCGCCCCATGCCACGAGCAGACCGAGCGCGCCGCCGATTCCCGACAGCACGAAGCTTTCGGCGAGCACCTGGCGCACGAGCTGCAGGCGGCCGGCGCCAAGCGCGGCGCGCACCGCAATCTCACCGCGGCGGCTGGACAGCCGCGCCAGGATCAGGTTGGCGACGTTGGCGCAGACGATCAGCAGGAGGAAGCCGACGGCCGCGGAAATCAGCAGCAGCGCGGGGCGGACCGTGGTCACCAGCTGTTCTCGCGCCGAGATGACGCGCGCGCCCCAGCCCGTGTTGCTGTCGGGAAACGTCGTGGCGAGCCGGCCGGCGATGACCGTCATTTCGCGCTGCGCCTGCTCCTGCGCGACGCCGTCGGCGAGGCGGCCGACCACGTTGAGCGACCGCGCCTTGCGCGACCGGCCGTGTGCGTCGTTCGGATCGAAGCTGAGGGGCGTCCAGATGTCGGCGTTGGCGCTGGGCGGGAAGTCGAACTCCGCCGGCATCACGCCGATGACGGTGTAGGGCTGCGCGTCGAGCTGAATCTTCTGGCCGATCGCGCCCGGCGATCCGCCGAAGTGCCGCTCCCAGAACGCGCGGCTGAGGACGGCGACGCGGTCGGCGCCAGGCACGCCTTCCTCCGCGCGAAACGTGCGCCCGAGCATCGCGTTGGCGCGCAGCAGGGTGAACATGTTGGCGGTGCCCCGGACGCTCGGCACGTCGAGCGGCTCGCCGTTCCCGGCAAACGCATACCGAAGCTGACGGAACGCGGCGAGCGCGGGCACGGTCTGCGACTGCGCCTTCCAGTCCATGAACGTGAGCGGCGCCACCAGATCCATGCTGCCGTCCGGGTTTTGCTCGCGGACGACGACGAGCCTCGAGGCGTCCTGATAGGGAAGCGGGTTGAGCAGCACCGCTTTGATGACGCTGAAAATGGCGGTGTTGGTGCCGATGCCGAGCACCAGCGTCAGGATCGCCACGCAAGAGAACGTCGGCTGCCGGGCCAGCGAGCGCAGGGCGTAGCGGACGTCGCCGATCAGGTTCCCCATAGCAGGGGCAGTATACAGAACTCAGGAACGCACAACTGAGAACTCAGCACTCAAAGCTGAACACTCAAGAATCCGCGTTCTAAGTTCCAAGTTCTGAGTTTCGCGATCGATCCCATGCGTCGACGAGCGCGAGGTAGGTGTCGGCGATGGCGGCCGCGGCTTGTGGCGCCGCCATTGTCCCTGTGAGAAACGCCGCTGACGGTTCCCAGAAAACAGAGCGGCCGATGGCAAAGCCGGATGCGGTGGCGCTGGCGGCGCACGCCGCGAACCAGCCGTCGATGGTCGAGAGGTCCGCGGCCTTGCCCAGGATGATCTGCCGGCACGCCGGGTGCGCCGCGATCGCCGCGTCGATCGTGCGCGCGCCCGCGGGGGAGCGCGTGCCCTCGATCTTCCAGAACTCCGGCGTCAGCCCGCGGCGGTAGGCCTCGGCGATGAAGCCGGCCAGCATCGCCGGGCGGCCCGAGGCTTCGAACGCGTCTTCATCTTCGCGCGTGCGCGCGACCAGGACCTCGAGGACGAGCGGTTTGTGAGCCGCGCGACACCACGCGTGCAACGCCTCGAGCTTCTTCCATTGCTCCGCCTGCACCGCCAGATCGTCGTCCGGGCGGTGGCGCGCGAGCACTTTGACGAATGCACCCGTGAGCGACGCCGAGAACGGTTCTGATGCCCAGGCCAGCGGGATCGCGCCGGCTTTTTCCGCGGGCGTGCCGACGGCGAGATCAGCTTTCATCGCGTCGGTGATCACCGCGGAGGAATACTGCTCGTCGATCAACAGGGCGCCGAAGTCGCGCACCGCCGCCGAGCGCGTACGCGCGAGCAGGAAACCGTCGAAGGCGAGACGCTTCACTTCAGGAATCCGCTCACGCGGCAGCGCGTGCTTGTCGCAGAACTCTTCCCACTGCCAGCGATGATCCGCAGCGAGCATGTAGACGCGACCGGGATTCAGCATCGGCTCAAGTGTAGTTCGTGAAGGCGGTAGTGTCCGGCTTTAGCCGGACCGTGCGTGGTGTCGCGCCGAGCCAAGGTCCGCCTGAAGGCGGACACTACCGAAACGGAGCGCACGGCGCGCGTTGGGCGATGCGCATCACAAAAAATCGCGCTCTTTCCGACGCGCGATCTCATACGCGGCGCGCGCGCCCTGCACGTCGGGGGTTGCCGACACTTCGGCGACCGGCACATCCCACCACGATTCGTAGCCACCGACGCGCGACTCGCGGTCGACCGGCACGACGATGACCCCGACGCCGTCGTGGCCGGCCGCGCCGGCGAGCGCGGCGCGAAGCCCGGCGATCGTGTCCGCGCGCCACACGGTCGCGCCAAGCGACGCGGCGTTGGCGGCGAGATCGATCGGCAGCACGCTGCCGTCGAGCTCGCCGGTGTCCGGGTTGCGCGCGCGATAGCGCGTGCCGAAGCCTCCGCTGCCGACCGACTCCGACAGGCCGCCGATGCTCGCGAAGCCGTGGTTGTCGAGCAGCACGATCGTCATCGCCACCCGCTCCTGCACGGCGGTGACGATCTCCTGCGCCATCATCAGGTACGAGCCGTCGCCGACGAGGACGTAGACGCGGCGATCCGGCGCGGCCATCTTCACGCCGAGGCCGCCGGCGATCTCGTATCCCATGCAGGAGTAGCCGTACTCCATGTGGTACCCCTTCGGATCGCGCGCGCGCCACAGCTTGTGCAGATCGCCAGGCAGGCTGCCGGCGGCGCAGACGATGACGTCGGTCGGCGCGAGCGTGTCCTGCAGCACGCCGATCACGTGTGCCTGAACCAGGAATTGCCGATTGCTGATTGCTGATTGCTGATTGAATGCCGATTGCGGATTGCTCGTGGATTGCAGGTTACAGACGCGATCGACCTCCGCGCGCCAGTCTTTCTGCGCGGCCGCGATCGTCTCCGTGTACTCCGTGCTGACCCGATAGCCTTCGAGCAGCTGCAGCAACTCGTCGAGCGCAGCCCGCGCGTCGCCGACGAGCGGGATCGCCGCGTGCTTGCCGGCGTCGATCTCCGCGACGTTGACCGCGATGAAACGCACGTGCTCGCGCTGAAACGCCGTCTTCGACGCGGTGGTGAAGTCGCTGAGCCGCGATCCGATCACGACGACGAGGTCGGCATCGCGCGCCAGCGCGTTCGCGGCGCGCGTTCCGGTGGCGCCGATGCCGCCCAGACACAGCGCGTGCGGATCGGGCAGCGATCCCTTGCCTGCCTGCGTTTCGCCCACGGGGACGCCGGTCGCGTCGACGAAACGCTGCAGCGCATCGGTGGCTTCGCTGTACAGCACGCCGCCGCCGGCGACGATGATCGGCCGCGTGCTCCGGCGGATCGCCGCCGCGGCTTCCTGGAGTCGATCGCGATCCGCGCGCGCGCGCGGGATCGTCCAGACGCGCGGCTCGAACAGCGCCGCCGGGTAGTCGTACGCCTCGGCCTGCACGTCCTGCGGCAGCGCCAGGGTGACCGCACCGGTTTCGGCCGGCGATGTCAGCACGCGCATCGCCTCGGGCAGCGCGGTGACGATCTGCTCCGGCCGGTTGATCCGATCCCAGTAGCGCGAGACCGGCTTGAAGCAGTCGTTCACCGAGACGTCCTGCGAGAGGCTCGACTCCAGTTGCTGCAGCACCGGCGCCGGACCGCGGCCGGCGAAGATGTCGCCCGGCAGCAGCAGCACCGGCACGCGGTTGATCGTCGCGCCGGCGGCGCCGGTGATCATGTTGGTGGCGCCGGGGCCGATCGACGAAGTGCAGGCGAGCGTGCGCAGCCGGTTGTGCATCTTCGCGTAGGCCGCCGCGGTGTGCACCATCGCCTGTTCGTTGCGCGCGAGGTAGTAGCGGATCGAGGCGCGCTGTTCCTGTAGCGCCTGGCCGATGCCGGCGACGTTGCCGTGGCCGAAGATCCCGAAGACGCCGCCGAAGAACGGCTGTTCCCGTCCGTCGCGCGCCGTGCGCTGCTGGGTCATGAACCGCACGACCGCCTGCGCCATCGTCATCCGTACTCGAGCGCTCATATCGCCGGCTCCCCCCGTGAAGAGACGAACGCGGACACCTCGTCGAGGGTCGGCATGAAGTTGGCGCAGCCATGGCGCGTCACGACAATCGCGCCGCAGGCGTTGCCCATGCGGGCGGCGCGCTCGAGCGTCCAGCCCTGCAGGTAGCCGTACAGAAAGCCCGACGCGAAAGCGTCACCGGCGCCGAGCACGTTCAGCACCTCGATCGGAAATGGCGCGACGTCGGCGGGCGGCGTGTCCGGACGAAAGATCGTCGATCCGCGCGCGCCGCGCTTGAGGATCAGCGCCTGAATGCCGCTGTCGAGCAGGGTCGCGGCGCCGGCGGCGACGTCAGCCGCTCCCGATGCCGCCGCCAGCTCTTCCTCGGTGCCCACCGCCAGCGTTGCGGATCGAAGCAGCGTTTGCATCTGCGTCGAGAACGCAGCGGCGTTGTCCCATTGATCCGCGCGGTAATCGATGTCGACGACGACCGGGACGCCCGCCGCGCGGGCGGTCGCGGCGGCGGCAAGGGTGGCGTCGCGCGCCGGCTCGTGGCTGAGCCCCGTGCCGGTCACGAAGACGACGCGGCTGTCGCCAACAGGCGCGCGCCCGACGTCCTCGATCGTCAGCGCGCGGTCGGCGCAGTTGTCGCGATAGAAGGTGAGCGGGAACTTGTCGGGCGGCTGGATCGTGAGGATCACCGCGCTGGTTCGGCGTCCGGCCTTGCGCGGGATGAACCGCGTGTCGACCTGTTCGCGCTCGAGAAAGGCGGTGACGAAGTCGCCGACCTGATCGTCGCCCACCGCGGTCAGCAGCGCCGAGCGCAGACCGAGCCGGCGCGTGCCGACGCTGACGTTCGTGGGGCAGCCGCCGACATAGGCGTCGAAGCTGCGGACATCGGCCATCGCCCGGCCGATCTCGTGCGCGTAGAGATCGATGCTGCTTCGCCCGATGGCGAGGACGTCGTAGGTCATCGGGCCATCGCCGTGGTGCCTCGTAGCGCGCAGCCGCACGATTCCCGCACGCGCATCGCGTTCTTCAGCTTCACCGCGCGCGGGCGGCCGCCCTTCTTCGCGATTCGCTCGAGCAGCAGCTGCGCCGCCGCGGCGCCGAGCTCGCGCTTCGGGAGATCGATCGTCGTGAGGCGCGGTGAGAACGAGTCCGTCCACGGGTAGTCGTCGCAGGTGACGAGCGCAACATCTTCGGGGCACCGGAGCCGGTACTGGCGGAGCGCCTCCATGAAGCCGACGGTCATCAGATAGTTGGCGATGAACACGGCGTCGGGGCGCGCCTTCAGCAGGGTGAGGCCGGCCTGGTACCCGGACTCGACGCGGAAGTCCCCCTCGGTCACGAGCGCAGGGTCCACCTTGATCTTCCAGTCGCGCAGCGCCGTCTTGTAGCCGTCGAGACGCTTCCGGCTCGTGCTCGCTCCGCGCAGGCCGCCGATGAATCCGACGCGCCTGTAGCCGAGACGCAGCAGATGGGTGACGCCTTCATAGGCGGCCCCCTTGTCGTCGAGCTCGACGACATCGGTGGCGAAGCCCGGCACGGTGCGCGCGAGCAGCACGACCGGGACACCGGCTCTCGCGAGTGACTGCTGCAGCTCCTGCGGCAACCGGCCCGGCGCCTTGGTCAGGATGATGCCGTCGACCCGTTTGGCCAGGAACAGGCGCAGGTAAATCTCTTCCTTCTTCAGGTCGTTGTCGCTGCTCGCGATCAGCAGCGTGTAGCCGCCGGCGTGGGTGGTGTCTTCGGCGCCGCGCACGACTTCCGGAAAAAACGGGTTGGCGATGTCGGGGACGATCATGCCGACCGTCTGCGTGCGCTGCTTGGCCATGCTGCGCGCCAGCAGATTGGGGTGGTATCCGAGCGCGGCCACGGCCGACTCGACGCGGCCCTTCAGGTCGGCGCTGACGAACGCGCTGTCGTTCAGGACTGCCGAGACCGTGGCCACGGACACGCGAGCGCGCTTGGCGACGTCGTAGATGTTCGGCATGAGGAAACGCTTGTCCCGCCGTCGCGCGAAAGCGAAGGCCGCCCATTCTAATACACGTTTCCAGCAAAGCGCTTCGCCAGGCCGAAAAGCCTTGACATCGACATTTCTGGCGGACAAGCTGTTGCGCTGGCGAAGCGCTTCGCTGTAACGATCGTGCAACGAAAACTCCTCTATCGCTCGACGCGCGTGCCGGCGGGCCGGACCGCGGCGGCCCTGAATCTGACGCCGCGGGCGCTGGGTTGGGATCGTATTCATTTCGCCGTGCGCCACCTGGCGGCGGGCGCCGCGTGGACCGGATTGTCGCGCGACGAAGAGCGCTGTCTGGTGCTGCTGCGCGGCGCGTTCGACGTCAGCTGGGCCGGCGCGTCGCATCGGATCGGTCCGCGCGACGACGTCTTTACCGCCTATCCGCACGGCGTTTATCTCCCGGCGCGGACCCCGTTCCGGGTCGTCGCCCGAACACCGTGCGAGATCGCCGACACGCGCGCGGCATCGACCAAGGCGCTCCAGCCGCGCGTGATCCGTCCGGAAGACTGCGGCTACGAGATTCGCGGCGGTGGCAATGCCACCCGGCAGATCGTGGACATCCTGCCGCCGTCGTTTCCAGCGGACCGGCTGCTTGTCTGTGAGGTGTTCACGCCCGGCGGCAACTGGTCGTCCTATCCGCCCCACAAACACGACACCGACGACCCGCCGCGGGAGGTCGATCTCGAGGAGGTCTACTATTTCCGTTATCGGGATCCGAACGGTTACGGCTTCCAGCGCGTCTATAGCAGACGGCGGGACGACACGCTGCGCGTCACCCACGGCGACGTCGTCGCGGTCCGCGACGGCTATCACCCGTTTGTTACAGCCCATGGCTACGATGCGTACTACTTGAACGTGCTGGCGGGGGAACGTCGGTCGATGGCGGCCAGCGATGACCCCCGCTACGCCCACTTTCGCCGCGAGTGGCCGCCGCCCGATCCGCGGCTCCCGCTCGTGCCCAGGCCTTGAGAGCTCAAATGACCGTCAATTTTGGAGGAATGTTCATGAAACGGACGCTGCACGGCATGCTCGCTTTGATCGCCGTGTTATTTCTGCACGTGCCCGGCCTTTCGGCGCAGGTCGATCGCGCCACCATCAGCGGCGTCGTCCGCGATACCGGCGGCGGCGTCGTGCCGGGCGCCACTGTCACGGTGACGAACCTTGCGACCAACATCGAATCGCATCAGGCGACGTCTGAAACGGGCTCGTACCAGGTCGTCAACCTCGTGCCCGGACGGTACCAGGTCGACGTCGAGCTGAGCGGGTTCAAGAAGAGCACGCAGGTGATCGCGCTCGAGGTCGGCCAGCGCGCGCGTCTCGACGTCGAGCTCGCGGTCGGCGCACTCAACGAAACCGTGACCGTGTCGGAATCGGTGCAGCTGCTGAACACGAACGACTCCACGCTGGGCGCCGTGGTCGCGCAGACCCAGGTGGCGAACCTGCCGCTGGCCATCCGCAACTGGGACGACCTGCTCGCCCTGGTCCCCGGCGTGCAGGGCGACCGCTACACCGAGCAGGGCGGCGGCACGTCGTTCGGCCGCACCGGCGGCATCAACGTCCACGGCGCCCGCGCGCTGCAGAACAACTTCCTCCTCGACGGCGTCGACAACAACAGCATCTCCGAGAACGTCCAGGAGCTGACCTCGCAGGTGTCGCGGCCGTCGGTCGACGCGATCCAGGAGTTCAAGGTCGTCACCAGCCCGTACTCGGCCGAGTACGGCCGGTCGCCGGGCGCCGCGGTCAGCGTCTCGACCAAGTCGGGCACCAACGGCATCAAGGGCACCCTCTACGACTACTTCCGCAACCAGAGGTTCGACACCATCGACTACTTCTCGGAAAAGGCGGGCGTGGCCAAGCCGGCCAACGACCAGAATCAGTACGGCGGCAACATCGGCGGGCCGATCGTCAAGGACAAGGCGTTCTTCTTCGGCGACTTCGAGGGGACGCGGATCACGAAGGGTGTCATCCGCTCCACGGTGGTGCCGACCGCCAACGAGCGCGCCGGCATCTTCACCGGCACGGTGCGGGATCCGCTGACCGGGCTGCCCTTCCCCAACAACCAGATTCCCGCGTCGCGCATCGATCCGTACGCGGCCGCGATCATCAACCTGGTGCCGCTGCCGAACCAGCCGGGCGCCACCAATTTCTTCCGGACGGCCGAGCTCGTCGACAACGCCGATCGGCTGCTGACGCGCCTCGATTGGAAGCCGACGTCAAGCGACAGTGTCTTCGGCCGCTACATCTACTCCAACCGCACCCGACAGATCCCCGGCGCCTTCGGCGGCTATGTCGACGGCACCGGCACCTCGGCCTTCGGCAACCAGACGATCAAGACCAACGCGCTCGTCGGCGGCTGGACCAAGGTGATCTCGTCGGCGATGGTCAACGAGTTCCGCTTCTCGTGGTCGCAGGCGACCTCGGACGCGGTGCAGCAGTCCTTCGGGCTCACACCACCTAGCGGTGTGTCGATTCCGGGATCGGTCACCAATCCAATCGTCGCGGGCGGTCTGCCCGGCATCACCATCGATACGTTCTTCGGCGGATCGGGGCTCGGCCGGATCGGCTCGCCGGATTTCTTGCCCAAGTTCCAGCACACGAACCAGTTCGAATTCATCGACACGGTTTCGTGGCTGCGCGGCAACCATGCGGTCAAGGCCGGTGTCGACCTGATGGGGCCGATGAACAACGAGTTCATGGACGTGCCCGCGACCCGCGGCGCGCTGCGGTTCCGCAACGTCTTCACGGGCAACGCGATGGCGGACTACCTGCTTGGCTACGTGTCGGACCTGCAGATGTCCAACGTCTTCGTCACCAACCAGCGGCACAACGCGCAGATGTTCTTCGTCCAGGACGACTGGAAGGTGAACGCGCGCCTGTCGCTGAACCTCGGCCTGCGCTACGACTACATGACGCCGGCGCTCGAGGCCAACAACGCGATGACCAACTTCAACCCGGCCGGGACCGGATCGTTGCTCTTCGCCACCGACGGCTCGCTGCTGCAGCGCTCCCTGGTCAACCCGGATCGCAACAACTTCGCGCCGCGCGCCGGCGTCGTCTACAAACTGGACGACAACACGATTCTGCGCGGCGGCTACGGGGTGTTCTACAACCTGTTCGATCGCGTCGGCAGCGAGGATCAGCTGTCTCTGAATCTGCCGGGGCTGGTCAACAAGACGACGCCGACCGCGACCGCGGCCACGGGACCGATCTTCTTCCTGCAGCAGGGCCTACCGAACGGGTTCCTGAACGCGCCGAACCTGGATCCGGCGGCGGGACAGCTGAAAGCGGTCCGCCTGCGCGCGGTCGATCAGAACGATCCCAACACGACGACGCAGCAGGCCAGCTTCGGCATCCAGCGCGAGCTGCCCGACAGCATGGTGCTGTCGGCCGACTTCGTCTACACGCGCACATCGAACCTGGCGACGCTGATCAACCTGAACCAGCAGCTGCCCAATGCCGCCGGCAACAACGCGCTCGGCCCGCTGCCCTACCCGAACTTCGGCTTCATCGAGTGGCGGTCGGACAACGGCCGGGCGCAATACAAGGGCGTCGATCTGGGCCTCGAGAAGCGTTTCGCCCGCGGCTACGCGTTCGGCTTTGCCTACACGATCGGCAAGTCGGAAGACAACGCGTCGGAGCAGCTGACGACGCAGGGCTCCAACGCTTTCCCGCAGAACTCGCGCGATTTCGAGCCGTGGTTCGGACCGAGCGACTACGACGTCCGCCACCGCTTCAGCGCCAACTTCGTGTGGGGGCTGCCGCTCGGCAACAACGTGATCGCCCGCGGCTGGACGGTGTCGGGCATCTACACCGCGCACACCGGGCATCCGTTCACCGTGACGCAGAGCAACAACAACGTCGGCACCAACATGACCGGCCTGCCCAACGTGAACGGCGACACCGACGGTCCGAAGACGGTGGATCAGTGGTTCAACAAGGCGGCGTTCACCGCCGTGCCGTCAGGCACCTTCGGCAACGAAGAACGCAACCGGCTCTACGGTCCGGGATTCCAGAACTTCGACATGACGTTCCAGCGACAGATCAAAATCGGCACGCGTCTATCGGCCAATCTGCGCTGGGACATCTTCAACGTGTTCAACACGGTGAACTTCGGCATTCCGAACAAGGACATCGCCACCCCGGCGACGTTCGGGACGATCACGGGCCTGGCGAGCGATCCGCGGACGATGCAGCTCGCGGTTCGGTTGGCGTTCTAGGGAAGAGAGGTTACGGAGGAAACGGGATCACACGGAGGAACAGAGTAACGGAGGCGAACGAAGCGGCGGAAGTGCGGCCGACGGCTGGCGGAGCCAGCCGTCACGCGGCCGAAAGAACCGTCACGAACGCAAACCATCCGATCGCACCCGTTTGTGTTCGTGACGGTTCTTCCGGCCGCGAGGCCCGCGTCGCGGGCCGGCCGCACCGCTCCGTTCGTGCTCCGTTTCTCTGTTTCTCCCTGTGAAACCGTTTCCTCCGTCTCCTCCGTTGTCTTACAGGCGTTCGCCGGAAGTAGCAAAGATCAAGGTGCGATCCGGCGGTAGGTATACCCAGACGGCTTGTCCCGGTTCGAAGCGCGCGTCGCCGGCCACGCGGGCGACGAGGCGCTGGCCGCGATATTCGAGCGTCAGAAGCGTCTCGCTGCCCATCGGTTCGACCACCAGCACGCGCGCCTGGTCGGCGCCGCCTCCGGCCGCCGTGGTCACGACGACATCCTCGGCCCGTACGCCGATGGTCATGGTGGTGCCGTTGCGCAGCTCGTTGAGTAGATTCATCGGCGGGCTGCCGAGAAAGGTGCCGACGAACGTATTGACCGGCTGCCGGTACAGATCCAGCGGCGCGCCGATTTGTACGATCGCGCCGCGCTGCATCACGGCGATGCGCCCGCCGAGCGTCATGGCTTCACTCTGATCGTGCGTCACATAGATCATCGTCGTGCCCAACTCGCGGTGCAGGCGCTTGAGCTCGGTGCGCGTCTGCAGCCGGAGCTGCGCGTCGAGATTCGAGAGCGGCTCGTCCATCAGGTAGACCGACGGGTTGCGGACGATGGCGCGGGCGAGGGCGACGCGCTGCTGCTGGCCGCCCGAGAGTTGCGCGGGACGGCGCGCGAGCAGCTCTGCCAGGCCGACGCGGGCCGCCGCCTCGCGCACGCGGCGTTCGATCTCGGCGGCCTCGACGCGCCGGGTGCGCAGCGGAAATGCGATGTTGTCGAACACCGACAGATGCGGATACAGCGCGTAGTTCTGAAACACCATCGCGACGTCGCGCCGCGCCGGCTCGAGCTGGTCGACGCGGCGATCGCCGATCCAGATCTCGCCGGAGTCGAGCGGCTCGAGACCGGCGAGGAGCCGGAGCAGCGTGGTCTTGCCGCAGCCGGACGGCCCGAGGAGCACGAGACACTCGCCCGACTCCACATCGAGCGTGATGCCGTCGACGGCGTGGTGCGCGCCGAACCGTTTCGTCGCGCGCTCGAAGCGGACTCGCATCAGCAGGCGCAGTATACTCCGCGACTATGACCGCTTCTGACGGGCGCTGGGACGTGATCGGCATCGGCGAGAACTCGGTGGACTCCGTGAGCATCCTGCCCGGTTATCCGCAGCCGACCGGTCCGTCCGCGAAGATGCGGATCCGCGAGCGTCACATCCTGTGCGGCGGCCAGATGGCGACGGCGATGTGCGCGTGCGCGAGCCTCGGTCTGCGCGCCAAGTACGTCGGCGTCACCGGCACCGACGACAACGGCCGCCGCATCCGCGCCGAGCTGCAGGGGCGCAACGTCGACATCAGCGATCTCGTCATCCGCGACGTCGAGAATCGCTTCGCCGTGATCCTGGTCGACGAGAACACCGGCGATCGCATGGTGCTGTGGGATCGCGACGATCGTCTGCGCCTGCGCGAGTCGGAGCTGCCGGTCGAGGCGCTCGGCAAGACGAAGGTCGTGCACGTCGACGACGTGGACGACGAGGTCGCCGTCCGGGCGGCAAGGCTGGCGCGCGAGGCCGGCGCGATGGTGACGAGCGACATCGATCGGCTGACGCCGCGCACCGGGGAGCTGGCCGCCACGGTCACGCACGCCATCTTCGCGCAGCACGTGCCGGCGACGTTGACCGGCCTCACCGATATCGAAGCCTCGCTGCGTCAACTTCGCAAGACACTCGACAACGTGCTGGTCGTGACGATGGGCGAGCACGGCTCGTCGGCGCTGGAAGGCGATTGCTTCTATCACGCGCCGGCGTTCCAGGTGCACGCGGTGGACACGACCGGTGCCGGCGACGTCTTTCGCGGCGGCTTCATCTACGCGCTCGTCAACGGACAGCCGATGGATCAGGCACTGCGGACGGCGAACGCCGCCGCGGCCGTCAGCTGCACGCGGCTGGGCGCGCTGAACGGCGTGCCGACGCTGGCCGAGGTCCACGACCTGATGGCGGCCAACGTGCTCCGGTGATCCGATGATGCAGGTACTGCTCGTCGCGCTGACGTCCGCGCTCGTCGCCTGGTGGGCACCGGCGCAGCGGCCGCCGGAGCATTTTGGCCGCAGCTTCGTCGCGGCAGAGGCCGGCGAAGCGTTCCTGAGCGTCCGCGCTGGCTGCGCCGGCTGCGACTGGGGTGAGGCCGGACGCGAATCGGTGGCCCTGCGGGTCTCGCTCGACGGCACCTACTCACAACACCTCCAGCTCGTCCGCGGTGAAGGGCTTTCCGAGTATCGTCTCGCGCTCGGGCGGGTGACGACAGGCCAGCACCGGCTCGATCTCGATCGCGATCCGGAAATGTCCGCGCCCGGCGCCGGGGCCGTGACGCTGGACATGGCCCGATCCGACGTGACCATGCTCTTTCCGGGAAGCACCGACTACACCGCGCTGTCGATGGCGCCGATCGTCTACGCGCGGCCCAACACCGTCGGGAAGTTCACCGATCTGCCGCTGCTGATGTGGTACGAAGTCGTGCCGACGCCCCGCGGCCGGCAGTACCGTTATTCCGTGATCTTCTCGAACGAGGACGGCGGCACGCAGACCGATCGCCTGATGGCGACGTGGGGCCGGACCACCGACATCGAGTTCGTCTACGGCGTGGAGGTGGACGAGACCGATCGAATTCTGGCGGAGGAATTTCAGGGGCCGGGACACGAAGTCCCGGCGTTCAAGGGCACGCACGAAGGGCGTCACCCGCGGCTGTGGGTCTCGACCGACAACAACATGGTCAGCGAGACGGGCCCGACAGCCGTCCGCTATGCGCCGGTGCCGGTAAAGTTCGACCTCACCGATCAGGCGCGCGAAGCGGTGATGGACGCCAACCCGTGGACGTATGCGATCGCCTCGGTCGAGATGCGGCGCGAAGGCAAGATTGCGGAAGACGCACCGCCGGGGATCAACAAGATTCCCGATCCGCGTCGTTTTGTCCACGTCGAAGCCTGCGGCACGATCGGCAACGCCGCGCTCTCGCTCAGCATCGGTAGTGTCCAGCCGCAGCCCGCAGGTGGTGTGCGGCCTCGACTCTCAGGTAGTGTCCGGCTTCAGCCGGACCGTGATCTCGTCTGGAGTCCTTCCGACCGCGGCCGGCCTCAGTACCGCATCGTCCGCGACGGCTGCTTCACGATTGCGACGCCGCTGCCCGCGGGAACGCGCGCGCCGGATATCCGCGCGATTCGCGTGCACGCCTTCGCGCGGCCGGCCGACGGCGGAGCGGCACGGGCACCTGATCTGCTGCAATTCCAGCGCATCAACAAGGTCTTCATGCTCGACGAGCACTTTCTGCCGGGCACGTCGATCCTGAAGTGGGAAGGACCGGTGATGATCGCTGTCGGCGGCGAGCCGGTGGAGATCAGGATTCCGTGAGTGGAGGCGATCGCGTGCCCGTCCTCGAGATGCGCGGCATCCGCAAGGTGTTCCCTGGCGTCGTGGCGCTGGACAACGTCGACCTGACGCTGGAAGCGGGCGACGTCCACATGCTGCTCGGCGAAAACGGCGCCGGGAAGTCGACGCTGATGAAGATTCTCGGCGGCGCCTATACCAAGGACGCCGGCGACATCCGCCTGAACGGCCAGCTCGTGGACATCGATAGTCCGCGTGCGGCACGCGATCACGGGATCCGCGTCATCTATCAGGAGCTCAATCTCGTTCCACATCTCTCGGTCGCGGAGAACATTTTTCTCGGCGAGTTGCCGATGCGCTGGGGCGGCATCGTCGACTGGCGGACCCTTCACGATCGGACCTCAGCGCTGCTGCAGGATCTCGGCGTCACGCTGGAGCCGCGCGCGCCGGTCGGCCGCCTCGGCCTGGCGCAGCGGCAGATGGTGGAGATCGCCAAGGCGCTGGCGCCCGCCTCCGCCAGGGCCCCGGCGGGCAAGGCCGGAAGTGCCGGCGCTTCGGCCGGTCAGGCAGGCGATGCCGCCATCCTCGTGATGGACGAGCCGACGTCCTCGCTGACGAGCCGCGAAGTGACGCAGCTGTTCGCGCTCATCGAGCGTCTGACCGCGCGCGGCGTGACGATTGTCTACATCACGCACAGGCTCGACGAGGTATTTCGCATCGGACGGCGCATCACCGTCATGCGCGATGGACGTCACGTGACGACGAAGCCGATCGATCAGGTGACGGTGCCGGAGCTCGTGCGCCTGATGGCGAACCGCGATCTCAGTGAGCATTTTCCGAAGGTCCGCGTCGAGCGCGGCGCCGAGCTGGTGCGCGTCGAGGGGCTTGGCGTCCGCGGCGTCCTCTCCAACATCAGTTTTTCCCTGCATGCGGGGGAGGTGCTCGGTATTTCCGGGCTGCTGGGCGCCGGGCGGACGGAGCTCGCGCGCGTCATCGCCGGCGCCGATCGATTCGACGAAGGGCGGCTGCTCGTCGACGGCCAGGTGACGCGGTTCCGCAATCCCGCCGATGCGATCGCGCGCGGGATCGGCCTGCTGCCCGAGGATCGCAAGGCGCAGGGGTTCGTTCCGGGCCTCACCGTGGCGCGCAACATCGCCCTGCCGCACGGACGGCGGCTGGCGACGCTGGGGGTGCTGTCGCGCCGGTGCGAAGACGACATGGCGGCGCCAATCATCGGCGACCTGCGCGTCAAGGCGACCGCGACGCAGCCGTTGCGGCTCCTGAGCGGCGGCAATCAGCAGAAGGTGGTGCTCGCGAAGTGGCTGGCGGGTGCCGGACGGATCTTCATCTTCGACGAGCCAACCCGCGGTGTCGACGTCGGCAGCAAGGTGGAGATCTACAACCTGATGAACCGCCTGACGGCTCGCGGCGCCGGCATCATCATGATCTCGTCGGAGCTGCCCGAGCTGCTGGGGATGAGCGATCGCGTGCTGGTCATGCACCGCGGGCGCATTCAGGCCGAGCTCGCGCGCGAGGACGCGACCGAAGAGCGCGTGCTGAGCGCGGCGCTGGGGCTGGCAAGTTGATCAGGGCGCGCCAGTTCGGCACCCTCATCGGTCTCGTGCTGCTGTGCGCGGCGCTCTGGATTCTGACGCCGCACTTTCTCACGGCCTCGAACCTGATCAACGTCGTCGAGCAGACGAGCATCAACGCCATCGTCGCCGTCGGCATGACGTTCGTGATTCTCTCCGCGGGCATCGATTTGTCCGTGGGATCGATCGTGGCGCTGGCCGGCGTGGTGCTCGGCACGTCGCTTCAGAGCGGTCACCCGATGGTGCTCGCCCTGACGCTCGCGCTGGCGACCGGGGCCGCCTGCGGGATCGGCAACGGCGCGCTGATCAGCTGGGGTGGTCTGCCGCCGTTCATCGTCACGCTCGGGACCATGAGCATTGCACGTGGCGCGGCGCTGCTGTTTACCGAAGGCCGGCCGGTGTCGGGGTTCGACGCGTCGTTCCGGGTGCTGGCCACCGGACGCGTCGGGTTCGTGCCCGCGCCGGTCATCGGGATGGCGATCGTCTACGCCGCGGCGCATTTCGTGCTGACGCGCACGACGTTCGGCCGTTACGTGTACGCGATCGGCGGCAACGAAGAAGCGACGCGCCTCTCGGGCGTCTCCGTGCGCTTCCACAAGACGATGATCTACGGCGTGTCGGGGTTGATGAGCGCGATCGCCGCGGTGATGCTGACCGCGCGGCTCAACTCGGCGCAGCCGATCGCCGGGATCAACT
>Ga0310810_10003803_pt1 | contig 16561 bp, 18 predicted proteins | sample NCmetagenome_FD_207641 | JGI IMG/M metagenome (GOLD analysis project Ga0310810, IMG submission 207641) | Soil microbial communities from experimental microcosm in Duke University, North Carolina, United States - NC | ecosystem: Engineered > Artificial ecosystem > Soil microcosm > Unclassified ... | reverse complement strand
TTTTTTCACACATCGGCCTTTTGCAAAATTGGCCGCCGCTCGCCGCCGCTGCGCTACCGAGTAGCGCATTTCTCGCCTCCGCGGTGCTTATGATGTGGTGGGTGGAGCGCCGTTAGCGCTACTATCCTTCCAGCGCGACTCTGGGGAGGGTTGTGGCGATTGACCTAAAGAAACTCGGGCGCTATCGGATCGATCGCGTGCTCGGCAAGGGCGCGATGGGCGTCGTCTACGAGGGCTTCGACCCCAACCTCGGGCGCCACGTCGCCATCAAGACGATCCTCAAGACCCACATGGACGAGCGCACGGCGAAGGACTACTCCGCGCGCTTCCGTCGCGAGGCGCAAGCCGTCGGCAAGCTCAACCACGCGAACGTCGTCCAGGTGCATGACTTCGGCGAGGAAGGCGACATGGCCTACCTCGTCATGGAATTCATCAAGGGCAAGGAGCTCAAGACCTATTTCGATGACAACCAGCGCTTCGACCTGAAGACAGCTGTGCGAATCATGAGCGAGCTGTGCGAGGCGCTCGAGTTCGCGCACAAGGCCGGCATCATTCATCGCGACGTCAAGCCGGGCAACGTGATGCTCGACGCCGAGCAGCGGGTAAAGCTCACCGACTTCGGCGTCGCGCGCATCCAGGACGCGACTGGCACGCACATGACGCAGGCGGGCAGCATGGTTGGTACGCCGGCCTACATGTCGCCCGAGCAGATCGCCGGCCGCCCGGTCGACGCGCGCAGCGATGTCTTTTCTGCCGGCATCATCCTGTATCAGTTTCTCACCGGCGAGATGCCCTTCACCGGCGCAGGCGCGTGGACGGTCGCGAAGAAGATCATGCAGGACGAGCCGACGATGCCCTCGACGCTCGACCGTGCGCTGTCTCCGGTCTGGGATGAAATCGTCTCGAAGGCGCTCGCCAAGGATGTCGCGAAGCGCTACCAGTCGGCGCGAGCGCTATCACAGGCGCTGAAGCATGGGCTGGAAGGCGGGCCGAAGGACGACGACGCGGACAAGACCGTGATGATCGTCCCGAAGAAGGGCGTTCCCGCAGCCGCGCGGCCGGGACAGCAGGAGGCGGAGCTCGAATTCTGGCGCTCGATCAAGGATGGCAACGACCCCGAGGACTTCGAGCTCTACATCCAGCAGTTCCCGCACGGCATCTACGCCGCGCTCGCCAAGCGCAAGATCGGCAAGCTACGCGGCGCTACCGATGCGACCCAGGCGTCGACAGTGTCTGGCACGCAGACCATCGTCCAGACCCCGACAAACCCGCCGGTGCCGGCGCCCGCAGCCGCAGCGCCGTACACGCAGACCATCGCGCTGACACCGCCGCCGCTGTCGACACCGCCGGAGCCGCATTCCACCGTGCCGCCCACGGTGATCGCAACTGCGCCCGACATGCCGCCGCCGCCAATGGAGCATTCGTCGATGCCGATGATGCTCGTCGTGGGTGTGGCAGTTGCAATCCTCGGGGCGATCGGATGGTTCGTGTGGAAGCCGACACCCGACGCTCCCAAGGTGCAGGCCCCGGTCCAGGACACGAAGCTCTTGGAAGCCAAGCGCGACGCAGAAGAAAAAGCGAAGCTGGCGGCAGCGGAGCAGGCCGCTAACGCGCAGAAGGCCGCGGAGTATGCGGCGCCGCCAAAACCACCGGCTAAGGAGACCGCCGCGGAGAAGGCGGCGCGCGAGAGAGCCGAGAAGGCCGAAGCGGCGAGGATGGCGGCGGCAAAGGCCCAGGCCGAGAAGGAAGCGGCTGCGGCCGCCCTCGCGCTCAGGAAGGCGGAGCTCGCGAAGCTGGAGGAAGAGAAGGCGCTGACGACGAGAAAGGCCGCCGAGGCGAAGGTCGCAGAGGAAAAACGCGCGGCTGCCGCTGCAGCGCTCGCGCTGGCCGAGAAGCATGCGGCGGAAGCCGCGGAACGCGACCGCATCGCGCGCCTCGCGGCGGAAAAGGAAACCGCCGATAAAGCGGCGGCCGAAAGCGCGGAGCGTGCGCGGTTGGCGAAGCTTGAGGAGGAGAAGGCGGCGGCCACGCGGCCCGGCCGCGTCTTCCGCGATTGCCAGGGCTGCCCGGAGATGGTGATCCTGCCGCTCGGCAGCTACAACATGGGATCGCCCGCATCGGAATCCGGCCGCGCGCCGACCGAGGGTCCGCAGCATCGCGTTGCGATCACGCAGCAGATCGCGGTCGGGAAGTTCGAGGTTACCTTCGACGAATGGGGCATGTGCGTGCGCGAAGGCGCCTGCAAGGAGAATCCTGGCGATACCGGCTGGGGCAAGGGCAAGCGCCCGGTGATCAACGTGTCGTGGAACGACGCGAAGCAGTACGTCAAATGGCTCGCCGAAAAAACCGGCAAGGGCTATCGCCTCCTCGCCGAGGCTGAGTGGGAATTCGCGGCGCGCGGCGGCAACGGCGGCGCCTTCTCTTTTGGTAATTCGATCGGGCCCGAGCAAGCGAACTATGACGCGGCGTTCGCCTACGCCGGGGGCGCGACGGGAACAAGGCTCGGCAAGACCGCGACGGTGGGGAGCTACAAACCCAATGCGTTCGGTCTCTACGACATGCACGGCAATGTCGGCGAATGGGTCGAGGATTGCCTGAACGATACCTACGCCGGCGCGCCGAACGACGGCAGCGCATGGGGGGTGGGCAACTGCGGACAGCGCCTCGTGCGCGGCGGGTCGTGGGAATCGAATCCGAGCGCGGTGCGCTCGGCGAGCCGCGCCTACTTCATTCCGTTCGTGCGACTCAACTCCGTCGGGCTGCGCGTCGCGCGGCCCCTCTAACGCCGCGCGTCGACCAGACGCGTCCCGGCCAGGCGGTCGTGCAGGAACTGGCGATCGCGATCCACCAGCGCCCAGAGAATCGATAGCGGCAGCAGCGCGGCCGCGATCAGGAATCGCGCGATGGCCTTACCGGGCGTGACATCGACGAGGCGGATGCGCCATGCGCGCATGGCGAGAGTCTGCCCGCCGCGCAGCCAGCACCAGAGGAAGTAGGCGGCGAGCATCGCGAGGATGAAGATCTGCAGCTCGGCGCGCGCCACGCCGCGCGTGGCGTCCATGCCGCCGCTTGCGAAAAAGAAGATCCAGGCGGCGAAGAACGCCACGGCAAAGACGAGGAACGCTTCATAGAGCATGGCCGCGAGACGGCGCCCGAGGCCCGGGGTCACGGCCTAGCGCTTCTGGCGACGCGGGTCGTTAGAAGGCTGCGGAGCGAGGCTCTGCCGCTCGTAGGGCGAGAGCGCCTGGTACTCGGCCCACGCCTGGCGCAGGTCCTTGTTGTTCGTGGCCGGGCGTTGCGCCTTGGCGAGATGCTTGTAGTTCTCCCGTGCCTGGCGCCGCTGCTCGGGCGCAAGGCGCGCCCACGTTTGCATGCGACGCTGCACGCGCTCCTGCTCCACGGCTTTCATGCGCGGATAGCGCTTGGCGATGGCGATCCACTTCTGCCGCCGGTCGGGCTCGAGCGAATCCCAGTCGGCTTTCAGCGGCGCGAGCACCTGCTGCTGATCGGTTGTGAGCTCGGCCCACGCCGGGCGAACGCCGGGCTTCGTCGCCTTCGCCTTTACGGCAGGCTTGGGGGCGGCGGGTTTCTTCGCCGCTTCTTTGGGCGCGTCCTTCGGTGCTTCGGCGGTCGGCTGCGCTGCAGTCCCGAAGCCGATCGCGAGGGACAACGTGGCGAGCAGGATGCGCAGCATCACTGCTCCGCGGCGCGCTTCTTGAGCCAGTTCTCGAAGCCCCGATCGAGATACGCATCGATCGGGAGGTCGTCCGTGAGCAGTTGCGAGTCGATCTCGACGATCTCGGCGAGGCGCTGCTTCTCCTGCCAGTTGTAGATGCCCGCGACTGCGACGATCAGCACGGCCGCCGGCAGCAGGACGCGAGCCGAGAGGCCCGCCCAACCCCAGCCGTTGCCGAAGGTGTTATCCGCCCAGGCAAGGACCGGCGCTGGTTCTGGACGCTGGCGCGAGAGCGCGAGCTGGCGGGCAGCCTGCAGCTTCTCCGCGACGGCTGCGTCGAGCTGGGTGCTCTGGTCCAGGTAGTGCCGGATGCGGCGGGTGAATTGAAGTTCGTTCATGGTGTCGGTCTGGACGTCCCTCATAGCGTAACTCCCCGGGCCTTCAACGCAAGAGCCAATGCATGCGTCGCCCGGGAGCAGTGCGTTTTCACGCTGCCTTCCGAGCAACCCATAACGCGCGCCGTTTCGGCAACATCCAGTTCCTCCCAATAACGCATGAGGAACGCTTCACGTTGACGAGCGGGTAGCTTCTTGAGTTCTTGCTCAATAATTTCAAGGACTTGAGCCTGTTCCAGCTGCGCGCTTGGTGCGGCGGGCGCTCCCTCGCCACCGGGCGGCTCATAGGTCTCGAGCGGATCGTGCTCTTCGTCTTCGCCGCGCCCCGGCGAAAGCGACGAGAGGAGCGTGGTCCAGAGGGAGCGCACTTTCTGCCGACGGTAATAGTCGCGGATCGCGTTCTGCACGATGCGCTGGAAGAGGAGCGGCAATTCCTCGGCAGGCCGGTGTCCGTACTTCTCGGCCAGCCGCAACATTGCGTCCTGAACGATGTCGAGCGCGGCCTGCTCGTCGCGCACTGCGAAGACCGCTTGCTTGAATGCGCGCCGCTCGACGCCCTCCAGAAACGCCGAAAGCTCGCTACGCGATGCCAGATGACCCTCTGCCGGGGCGGTGTTGTTCGCGCGATGTTACCATCATGGTTTCTAAGGTTTTTTGCCCGCCATGGACCGTGTAAAGGCCAGCGCTCTTTCCGGCGCAGAGATCGTCGTCCGCTGCCTCCAGGAAGAGGCAGTGGAGTACGTCTTTGGCTATCCGGGCGGCGCGGTCCTGTTCATCTACGACGAGCTCTTCAAGCAAGACAAGGTGAAGCACGTGCTCGTTCGCCACGAGCAGGGTGCGGTGCACGCGGCCGATGGTTACTCGCGGTCCTCGCAAAAGGTGGGCGTCGCACTCGTCACTTCGGGACCGGGCGTGACCAACGCAGTCACCGGCATTGCCACCGCGTACATGGATTCCATTCCGATGGTGGTGATCACCGGCCAGGTGCCCACGCACGCGATCGGCCTCGACGCGTTCCAGGAGTGCGACACCGTCGGCATCACGCGGCCGATCGTGAAGCACAACATGCTGGTGAAGGACGTGAAGGACCTCGCCACGGCGATGAAGAAAGCTTTCCACATCGCCACGACCGGCCGGCCGGGCCCCGTCGTCATCGACATTCCGAAGGATGTCACCGCCGCCGTCACCGAGTACCACTACCCCGAGACGGTCGCGATGCGCTCGTACAACCCGGTGCGCAAGGGTCACGCGGGACAGATCCGCAAGGCGGTGCAGCTCCTTTCCGAAGCACAGCGGCCGATGATCTACACCGGCGGCGGCGTGATCCTCTCCGATTCGTCCGAGCTCCTGCGCGAGCTCGTGAAACTCACCGGCTTCCCGTGCACGAACACGCTGATGGGACTCGGCTCGTATCCCGCGACCGACAAGCAGTTCCTCGGCATGCCGGGCATGCACGGCACCTACGAATGCAACAACGCGATGCAGCACTCTGACGTGCTGCTCGCCATCGGCGCGCGCTTCGACGACCGCGTCATCGGCAATCCGGCGCACTTCGCGTCGAATCCGCGCAAGATCATCCATATCGACATCGACCCCTCGTCGATTTCAAAGCGGGTCAAGGTCGACGTGCCGATCGTCGGCAACATCCCTGACGTGCTCGACGAGCTGATCAAGCTCCTGCGCGCCGCGCCGAAGACCGACATCAAACCGTGGGGGAAGCAAATCGAGGAATGGCGCGCGAAGGACTGCCTCAAGTACGACCGCAGCTCGAAGATCATCAAGCCGCAGTTCGTGCTCGAGAAGCTCTACGAGATCACCAAGGGCGACGCCTTCGTCACGTCCGACGTCGGCCAGCACCAGATGTGGGCAGCGCAGTTCTACAAGTTCGACAAGCCGCGACGCTGGATCAATTCCGGCGGCCTCGGCACGATGGGCTTCGGCCTGCCCGCCGCGATGGGCGCGCAAATGGCAAATCCCGGCGCGACGGTGGCATGCGTCACCGGCGAATCGTCGATCCAGATGTGCCTGCAGGAGCTCTCGACCTGCAAGCAGTACCGCCTGCCGATCAAGATCGTGAACCTGAACAACAAGTACATGGGCATGGTGCGCCAGTGGCAGCAGTTCTTCCACGGCAATAGGTACTCCGAGTCCTATATGGATGCGCTGCCGGATTTCGTGAAACTTGCCGAAGGCTACGGCCACCGCGGCATCCTGGTGGAGAAGCCCGCCGACGTGGAGCCCGCGCTGCGCGAGGCGTTCGCGAACAAGAAAGAGCTCTACTTCCTCGACTTCATCACCGATCAGACGGAGAACGTCTATCCGATGATCCCCGGCGGCAAGGGGAACACGGAGATGATCCTTTCCGAAGATCTCTGATGCGCCACCTGATCTCGATCCTCGTGGAGAACGAGGCGGGTGCGCTCTCCAGGATTTCCGGCCTGTTCTCGGCGCGCGGCTACAACATCGAGTCGCTCACCGTCGCACCGACCGAGGATGCGTCGATGTCGCGCATGACCATCGTCACGAGCGGCTCTGACGACGTGGTCGAGCAGATCACCAAGCAATTGAACAAGCTGATCGACGTCGTGAAGGTGGTCGATCTGTCGGAGGCCGAGCACATCGAGCGCGAGCTCATGCTGATCAAGGTGCGCGCCGGCCAGAAGGAGCGCGAAGACATGAAGCGCATGGCCGACATCTTCCGCGGTCGCATCATCGACGTTTCCGACAACACTTACACGATCGAGCTCACCGGCGACGGCCGCAAGCTCGACGCATTCATCCAGGCGCTCGACCAGGGCACCATCATCGAGACGGTGCGCACCGGCACCAGCGGCATAGGACGTGGTAACCGCATTCTGCGGGTCTAGTTTTCTCAGGGGAAAAATCGAAATGAAGGTCTATTACGACAAAGACGCCGATCTTTCGCTCATCAAGGGCAAGAAGGTCACCATCATCGGCTACGGCTCTCAAGGGCACGCGCACGCGCAGAACCTGCAGGACTCCGGCATGAAGGTCACCGTCGGCCTGAGGAAGGGCGGCGCGTCATGGGACAAGGCGAAGAAGGGCGGCGTGAAGGTCGCGGAACTCAAGGAAGCGATCAAGGGCGCCGACATCGTCATGATCCTGCTGCCCGACGAGCACCATGCCGCTGTCTATAAGGAGTACGTCGAGCCCAACATCAAGAAGGGCGCGTCGCTCGCTTTCGCGCATGGCTTCAACATTCACTATGGCCTGATCCAGCCGCGCGCCGACCTCGACGTGTGGATGGTGGCGCCGAAGGCGCCCGGCCATACCGTGCGCTCGACCTACGCCTCGGGCGGCGGCGTGCCGATGCTGATCGCGGTGCATCGCAATCCGTCGAAGAAGGCGCGCGACGTCGCGCTGTCCTATGCCGCCGCTATTGGCGGCGGTAAAGCGGGCGTTATCGAGACATCGTTCAAGGAGGAGACCGAGACCGACCTCTTCGGCGAGCAGACCGTCCTCTGCGGCGGCTGCGTCGAGCTGGTGAAAGCGGGCTTCGACACGCTGGTCGACGCGGGCTACGCGCCGGAGATGGCGTACTTCGAGTGCCTGCACGAGCTGAAGCTCATCGTCGATCTCATGTACGAAGGCGGCATCGGCACGATGAACTACTCGATCTCGAACAACGCCGAATACGGCGAATACGTCACCGGGCCGAAGATCATCGACGCGGGCGTTCGCAAGCGCATGAAGGAGGCACTCCAGCGCATCCAGAACGGCGAATACGCGAAGGATTTTGTGCTCGAGAACCGCGCCGGCGCACCGGGCCTGCTTTCCCGGCGGCGCATGACGGCCGAGTTGCCGATCGAGAAGGTGGGCGCGCGGCTGCGCGAGATGATGCCCTGGATCCGCAAGAACCGTTTGGTGGATACGTCGAAGAACTAGCCAGTGAAGCCGGCCTATCCGCATCCGGTGCTCGCACGCGAAGGCTGGCCCTTCGCGGCGATTGCGATCGCCGCTGCGCTCCTCGTCGGTTTCTTCGCCGGCTGGTGGTGGTCGGCGCCGCTCTGGATCCTGGTGCTCTTCGTCCTCCAGTTCTTCCGCGACCCGGCCCGCGAGGTGCCCGATGATCCGCGCGCGGTGGTCTCGCCCGCCGATGGCCGCATCGTCGAGATCAGCAAGTCGCATGATCCCTGGCTCAAGCGCGACGCGCTGAAAGTCAGCGTGTTCATGAACGTCTTCAACGTCCACTCGAACCGATCGCCGGTCGACGGCACGGTGAAGGAGCGCTGGTATTTTCCCGGCGCGTTCGTGAATGCCGCGCTCGACAAGGCTTCCACCTCGAACGAGCGCAACGCGATCTGGCTGCGCACGCGCGACGGGCGCGACGTGACGTGCGTGCAGGTGGCAGGGCTGATCGCGCGCCGCATCCTGTGCTATGTTGGCTCGGGCGCGGAGCTCGCTCGCGGCCAGCGTTTCGGCTTCATCCGCTTCGGCTCGCGCGTCGATGTCTACCTGCCGCTCGATGCCGAGGTTAAGGCGGCGCTCGGCGACAAGGTCTATGCCGCGGAGAGCGTTCTTGCATGGCTGACGCCCCCGAAGACGAAGAACTAGAGCCGGGTATCCCGGGCAAGCCCGCTCTGGGCGGCCTGCGGCGGAAGGGCATCTACCTTCTGCCCAACCTCTTCACGACCGGCGTCCTCTTCTGCGGCTTCTACGCCATCGTGCAGGCCATGAACGGCCGCTTCGACACCGGCTGCATCGCGATCTTCGTCGCCATGGTCCTCGACGGGATGGACGGGCGTGTCGCCCGCTGGACCAACACCCAAAGCGAGTTCGGCGCGCAATTCGACTCGATCGCCGACATGGTGGCCTTCGGCGCAGCGCCCGCGCTCGTCGCCTACACCTGGGCGCTCACGTCGATGGGTACGCTCGGCTGGATCGGCGCCTTCATCTACTGCGCCGGCACCGGAATCCGCCTCGCGCGGTTCAACGCCAACATCTCGGTGGTCGACAAGCGCTACTTCCAGGGCCTGCCCAGCCCCTCCGGCGCGGCGGTGATGGCAGGGCTCATCTGGGTGCTGACCGACTTCGGCTTCGAACCGGAGGACGCAGTCTGGCTGCCGGGCCTTGTCTGGGCGATGGCGGTCTTCGCCGGCATCACCATGGTGTCGAACGTGCCCTTCTGGAGCTTCAAGGAGGTGAACTGGAAGAAGCGGGTGCCGCTCTGGGTGATCCTCGCCTGCGTCATCGGCCTGTCGATCGTCGCTTCCAAGCCGTCTCTAGTGCTGTTCCTCCTCTTCTTCTCCTACTCACTCTCCGGGTACGTGATGTGGGGCATGGGTCATCGCGTCCGGCCCGTGCTGCCCGAGGAATAACGAGGAACAAGCGGCAAAGCGTTGCGTCCGCGGCACAGTCACCCCGCGGTAAATCGTCAAACTTGATCGCAATCAATTGCTCGCGGCGTCGCTCATGGCATTGATCGGGCCATGCCATCAACTTTCGCGCGCATCGGACGCAGCTACCCGCGGGTGCAGGTCCAGCCCGTCGAGGTCGCTCAGCCCCCGAGGCCGCGCTTGCATTTGAAAATCACCGGTGGACTGGTGGTGCTGGTCTCAGCGCTCACCGTCGCCGGCTGGCTCTTCCTCCGCTAACCCCGCCCGGACCCACTGGGCGAAGCGGTGGCAGTCGAATTCCTGCGGTACGTAGTACCCATGCTTGAACTCCCTGGAACGGATGCCCTGCTGCTGCCACTCGCAGTTTCGGGCGTCCTGGCGGTTAGTGATGTCCCACAGCGCGACGTAGTGCTGCAGGTCCGCCTCTGAGAGGGGCAGGCGGTCAGCCTCGAAGAGCCAGTCATAGGTGATGCGCACGCTCTCCGGTCCGGTGGGCACCATCATGTGGGCATTGACGTAGTCGGGATGCACATTGAGGAAGAGGCTCGGCGGCAGCATCGCCGGGATGTAGATAGTCCTGCGGTCCTCTTCGGTCAGCGTCGCGATCGCTGGCAGGCGAGCAGTCCCGTCGAGCGTCAGGGTCGCGGCCCCTGCGGCGTACTCGGGCCAGGTTTCGTTGCCGCGGAGCCCCCAGGCACCCCCTTCCCGATAGCCCGTGACGACCCGGCAGAGCTCCGGATGCACCGGCGGGCAGTGGAAGCACTCCGAGAAGTTCTCGGCGAGGAGCTTCCAGTTCGCGGGGATGTCGGCGACGATCCGCTTGCCGATGCGCAGGCTCGAGAAGCCGTAGCGCTCGAACTCGGCATCGAGGCCGCCGACATCGAGCGGCGGCGCGTCGGGGCCTGCCAGGTTGACGAAGACGAACCCGCCCCAGCTCGCCACCGCGACCGGGTAAAGCGGGAAGTTCTTCATGTCGAAGTCCGGCGTTTCCATCCGCCGCGGCGTCGCCACCAGCTCGCCGCCTAGGTCGTAGGTCCAGGAGTGGTAGGGGCAGACGATGCGCTTTCGCGCGAAGTTGCCTTGCTCCTCGGTGCACAGCACCGAGCCGCGGTGCCGGCAGGTGTTGTGGAAGGCGCGGATCCGCTCGTCGTCGCGCACGAGAACTAGCGACTGCGTGCCGACGCGCACGGTGCGCCAGTCACCTGCCTTCGCGAACTCCTCCTCGCGCGCGACCACCGTCCAGCGCTCGTACCAGAACGCTTCCAGCTCCCGCTGGTAGCGTGCCGGGTCGTAGTACCAGACGGCCGGCAGGCCGGCCTCGAGGCGCTTTAGGGGTTCCCTTGCCACCTGCCTAGGGTAAAGCTATAGTCGCCGCATGCAACAGGTGATCTGCGCTCTTCTCTCGCTCGCGCTTCTCGCGCTGGGCGGCCTGCTGCTGCGCCCCGCGCGCTAAATACTCCTGCCTACAATCCGTGTAGTTTCTGGGCCCCTAGGGGCCAAGGACCATTTCCATGGCTAAAGAACGTCTCATCATTTTCGACACCACCATGCGCGACGGGGAGCAGAGCCCCGGCGCCTCGATGACGCGCGACGAGAAGCTGCGCATTGCGCGGGCGCTGGAGCGCATGAGAGTCGACGTGATCGAGGCCGGTTTCCCGGCTTCGTCGAACGGCGACTTCGAGGCAGTCAAGGCGATCGCCAGCGTCGTGCAGGATTCGACGGTCTGCGGCCTGTGCCGCGCGAACGACCGCGACATCCAGCGCGGCATCGACGCCCTCAAGGTCGCGAAAGGGCCCTGGCGCATCCATACGTTCATCGCCACGAGTGCGCTGCACATGGAGAAGAAGCTCCGCATGACGCCGGAGCAGGTCCTGGAAGCGGCCAAGCTGTCGGTGCGCTTCGCGAAGAAAGCTTGCCCCGACGTCGAGTTCTCGCCGGAGGACGGCAGCCGCTCCGATCTGGACTTCCTCTGCCGCGTATTGGAGGCGGTGATCAAGGAAGGTGCGACGACCATCAACATTCCAGACACGGTGGGCTACGCGGTGCCGCAGCAGTTCGGGGAGCTCATCCGCAAGATTCGCGAGAAGGTTCCCAATTCGGATAAGGCCGTATGGTCAGTCCATTGCCACAACGACCTCGGTATGGCCGTCGCGAACTCGCTCGCCGCGGTGCAGATCGGCGGCGCGCGGCAGATCGAGTGCACGATCAACGGCCTCGGCGAGCGTGCCGGCAACACCTCGCTCGAAGAGGTCGTGATGGCTGTGCGCACCCGGCGCGACTTCTTCGACATGGAGACGCGCCTGGACACCACGCACATCGTGCCGACCTCGCGTCTCGTGTCGCAGATCACCGGTTTCGTGGTGCAACCTAACAAGGCGGTCGTTGGCGCCAATGCTTTCGCGCATGCCTCGGGCATTCACCAGGATGGCGTACTGAAGGCGCGCGACACCTACGAAATCATGCGCGCCGAGGATGTGGGCTGGAGCACGAACAAGATCGTGCTCGGCAAGCTTTCGGGTCGAAACGCATTCAAGCAGCGCCTGAAGGAGCTCGGCATCGAGCTCGAGAGCGATGATGCGGCGAACAAGGCGTTCCAGCGCTTCAAGGATCTGGCGGACAAGAAGGCCGAGATCTTCGATGAGGATCTGCAGGCGCTCGTCGGACAGGAGGTCGGCGCGGCGTCGGAAGAGCACTGGCACCTCGTGACCATGAACCAGGCGAGCGGCATGGGCCAGAAGCCCTTCGCGAAAGTGACGCTCCTCGAAGCCGGCAAGGAGAAGAAAGCCGAGTCGCAAGGCGACGGTCCGGTCGACGCCGTCTTCAAGGCGATCGAGGGTCTTGCGAAAAGCGGCGCCGAACTCCTGCTCTACTCGGTGAACGCGGTGACCCAGGGCACCGAGTCTCAGGGCGAGGTGACCGTGCGTCTCTCGAAGGGCGGGCGCATCGTCAATGGCGTGGGCGCCGACACCGATATCGTCGTGGCGTCCGCCAAGGCTTACATCAGCGCTCTCAACAAGCTCGAAAGTAAGATGGAGCGCGTGAATCCACAGCACCAGCTGTGACGCCAACTAGGGGAGGAGGTCGGCAATGACGGTGCATGAAACCAGCGCGCTGCATAAGCGCATGAACCGTTTATCGGAGGTCGTCGGTACCTTGCTGGTCGACGGGTTCCATTACCTGGCGCTTTTCGCCATCGGCGGCGCGGTCGTGTGGTCGGCGGTGCACGCCTTCTTGGGCATGACGCTGAAAGGGACCGCCGGCATCGACGACATCTTGCTGCTCTTCATCTACCTCGAGCTCGGCGCGATGGTCGGCATCTACTTCAAGACCAACCACATGCCGGTGCGCTTCCTGATCTACGTCGCGATGACCGCGCTCACCCGCCTCCTGATTGGCGACGTCTCGTCGCACCAGCCGCGCGAGCACGAGATCCTGGTCATTTCGGGCGCGATCCTGCTCCTTTCGCTCGCGACCCTCGTCATCCGCTACGGCTCCGCACGCTATCCGTCACAGTCCGCTTCGACATCACCGTGAGAGTACTGGCGGCTCTCCTGCTAGCCGCCGCGCTCGACGCACAAGCGCAGCTGTACAAGTGCGTCGATGAGCAGGGCAAAACGCGCTACACCGACAAGCCATCGGCGGAGTGCAAGCAGACGGCGATCAAGGCTAGCCCCCCGAGCTCGGGAGCGGCGCCCGAGCGGCATGAGGATTTGGGCGCGGAAGAGCGCGATTTCCAGCGCCGCCAGCGGCAGCAGCAGGCCAAGCAGACGAAGGAGCAGCAAGCACTCGCGCAGCGCTGCACGCGGTTGCGCCAGGAGCGTGCGCTTCTCGACGGCGGGCGGCGCATCGTCAAAATCGACGCGAAGGGCGAGCGCGTCTACCTGGACGACGCGGTGCGCGATCAGCGCCTCGCGCAGCTCGAAAGCGAGTTGCGCAGCTGCCCCTGAGGCGCACCTGGCTTTTCGTAGCCGGCGCTGACGCGTCCGCGCATGCGGCCGCGGCGCGCTCCGGCGCCGACGTGATCATCCTGGAGCTCGAGGACTTCACTCCGCCGGAACTGCGGCCGCGGGCGCGGGAGTTGTCGGGCCGGGCTTTCACCGCCTGGAGAAAGGCCGGGGCAATCGCTGCGGTGCGCGTCAACCCGTTCGAGACTTGCGGCGCCGACGACCTGGCCGGCATTGCACGGCCCGATCTGCTCATGATGTCCAAGGTCGACTCGGCGGAGCAGGTGCAGCGGCTCGAAGCCGCGGCACCGCAGGGCGTCGAGCTGGCGCCCAACATCGAATCGGCGCGCGGCCTCCTGCGGATCCAGGAAATCGCGAAGGCGAGCCAGCGAATCAGCGCGCTGCTCGTGGCGAGCGAGGACATGGTGGCCGACCTGGGAACCGTACGCACCCGCGGCGGCGAGGAGCTGGCTTATGTGCGATCCCGCTTTCTCGTCGAGTGTCGGGCTGCAGGCGTCGAGGCGATCGACTGCCCCTATACGTTCAGCGATGTCAAAGGCGCCGTCGCGGACGCGCGCTATGCAAAACGGCTTGGCTATCGGATGAAGAGCCTGGTCGATCCGGCGCACGCCAAGGCCATCAATGCCGTGTTCACCCCTTCGGCTGCCGAGCTCGCAAAAGCGAAGCGAATTGTGGCGGCGTTCGAAAAGGCGCGCGCTGCGGGGCGTGATCGGGCCAAGGTCGACGGTGCGCTGATCGAAGTGCCGATCTACGCGGCGGCTAAGCGCCTGCTCGCGTCAGACGAGCGTAGCTGACTGTCGCGGCAAAGAACGCGAGGCTCAGGGCCACCTCGGCGAGGGCCAGCGTCCGGGCGATCCCGCTCTCGGCCCAGGCGCGAGTCGCGCCTTCCGCGAAGTAGGCGAGGATGAGCAGGCTCGACCACTGGTAGGTGTAGCGACGGCCGGCGAGCACGCCGGGCAGCGGCAGCGCGAGGGGCAGGGCCTTCAGCGCGACGAGCGAGCCCCCGGGACGCAGCGGCGCGAGCCATAGTTCCCATGCGAGGCAGAGCAGGATCAGCGCAATGAGCGAAACCGAGGCGATCCGGGTCAGCACGGTATGATTAGAGCATCGATGAAGCAGTTGCGCGCCGCCTGGGAATTCATCCTCGCGCTGGTGACGCGCTTCCGGGAAGAGCGCGCAACCCAGACCGCTGGCAGCCTTACCTATACGACGCTGCTGTCGCTCGTGCCGCTTCTCACCGTGGCGCTCGGCATCACCACCGCGTTTCCCGTGTTCGACCAATGGATCGGGTCGCTGCAGCTCTTCATCCTCGAGAACGTGCTGCCCGACACACCGGCGGTCACCACGATCATCGACCAGATCAATAATTTCACCGAGAACGTCGCTCGCCTCACGGCTATCGGCATTCTCGGCTTCATCGTCACCTCGGTGATGCTGATGCTGACGGTCGACAACGCGCTGAACCGTATTTTTCGCGTGCAGCGCCGGCGCACCATCCTGCACAACATCTTCATCTATTGGGCGGTGATCACGCTCGGGCCGATCCTCATCGGCGCGAGCCTGTCGGCGAGCTACATGGCCGTGAAGGAGGCGACGGGGGCGCTGCAGCTCGACTGGGTGCGAGATGCCATGCTCGGCGTGATTCCCTTCATCCTGACCTGCATCGCATTGACGCTGCTTTACGGTGTCGTGCCGGCGCGCAGCGTGGATTGGCAGCACGCGCTCACCGGCGGCGTCCTCGCCGCCATCGGCTTCGAGATCGCGAAGCGCGGCTTCGCCATCTATCTCAGCCGGGTGCCGACTTACACGCTCATATACGGCGCCTTTGCCACGATACCGATCTTCCTGATTTGGCTTTACCTGTCCTGGCTCGTCGTACTGACGGGCGCCATCCTGACGGCGATGCTGCCCGCATTTCGCGCGAAGGCGGAGCGCCACCGCGTGCCGGGCGAAGAGCTCGCCGACGGTCTCGGCGTCCTCGGCGCCCTTGCACGTGCGCACCGGGATGGCCGTGTGGTGAGGTTGAATGCCCTGGCGCGCCACCTGCGCCTTCTGCCCGACCGGGTCGAGCAGATCCTGGAGCGCGCGGCTGCGCTGGGCTGGGCCGCGCGCACGGACCGCGATGGGTGGGTGCTAACGCGCGACGCGATGACCATCCAGGTCGCCGATGTCTATCGCGCCTTCGTCTTCGATGCCGACGCAGTGGGGGTGCCCGAAGGTGACCTCGGGGTGTCGCTGCGCGATTTCGTAACCAGGGAGGAGAAGGATGCCGAGCGGGTCTCAACAGCACCCCCAGCGACATGATCGGCTGATCGTTGCGCTCGATGTGCCGACCGCGGCGGAAGCGAAGGCGCTCGTCGAGAGAATCGGGCCGGGGGCGAGCTTCTATAAGGTGGGCCTCGAGCTTTTCGTCACCGGCGGCTATTTCGAGCTGGTGGATTGGCTGGTGAAGCGTGGCAACAAGGTCTTTGCCGACCTCAAGATGTTCGACATCCCGGAGACGGTGGGACGAGCGGTCGCGAATCTGCGCGGCCGCGGCATCACCTTTGCGACCGTGCATGGCAACCAGTCGATCATGCGCGCCGCGGCGACGGAGAAGGGCGAGCTCAAGATCCTCGCGGTCACGGTGCTCACGAGTCTCGATCGCGGGGACCTGGACGATCTCGGCTTCTCGTGCGATGTGGATCGCCTGGTGCTATCGCGAGCGAGGCGCGCGATGGAGGCGGGCTGCGACGGCGTCGTCTCTTCAGGCCTCGAAGCGCAGCGCCTGAAGAGCGAGTTCCACGACCGGCTGGTGCTCGTGGTGCCGGGCATCCGGCCGGTGGAGAACAAGCCGGCCGATGACCAGAAGCGCACGGTCGATGTCGCGCAGGCTTTTGCCAATGGCGCCGACTACATCGTCGTCGGCCGGCCGATCCGCCAGGCGCCGGACCCGCGCGCGGCGGCCGAAGCGATCCAGAAGACGATCGCTTCTATTTTTCCGGCGTGAGAAGCTCCGTGAGCAGCCGCTCGAGATGGGCATGAATCGGCAGCTGTGTGCCATGGAAGAGAACTTCATCCCCTCGCGTGACGCGGATGGTGGGGAAGTTCTCGACTTCGAGCTCGCCCACTTCGTCGGCCTCGTCCTCGATATCGATCCAGCGGAACTGGGCGCCCGGGAATTTCCTG
>Ga0310810_10003802_pt1 | contig 16561 bp, 15 predicted proteins | sample NCmetagenome_FD_207641 | JGI IMG/M metagenome (GOLD analysis project Ga0310810, IMG submission 207641) | Soil microbial communities from experimental microcosm in Duke University, North Carolina, United States - NC | ecosystem: Engineered > Artificial ecosystem > Soil microcosm > Unclassified ... | reverse complement strand
TTGATTTTTTGTTGTATTCTCCTAGCTTTTTGTACTGTGTTATCATTAGAATTATCATCTATCAAAATTACCTCAAAATTTGGATAATTTTGATTGACAATTGATAGTAGACATCTTTCTATATTCCCTTCTTCATTCCTTGCAGGAATTATTATTGAAACAGCTGGCAAGTTTTTTAAATAATCACGATGAATATGTAATTTATCGTTCCTATTTGTATTAGCCAAATATGATTTGTACGACAAACATGTCCTAACGAACATAATCACCCAGGTTACACAAATCCCAAGTGATACAAAAAAAGTAATCATGCTGGTATTGAATAATAATAATAATGATTCGTCAAAAATCAATTTTCAATCTACCTCAAAATCCATTGACCTATGAACCGCTTCAAATAAGTCGTACAAATCCTTCAAAAATATAAATGATTAAAAATTTATTAAGTAGTACAATCCATTGGCAAAAATTTGCCAGTTTGTATTGTACCTCACTTTTGCTCAAATGTCATAACTAAGGCACCTTCATCGACATTAAATCCCAATTTATTATAAAATGGCACATTGTTCTTGTTGCAGTACAGAATTATTTTTTTACATTTAGCACTAGAAGTTCCAAAATTGGTAACATGATTAACAAGCCTTCTGCCTATTCCTTTCCTTTCGTATCCACGGCGGACAGCAACATCCTCTATATAGCCCACCTTCATACCTTTATTTATAAACTTGAATTCCATCAATAGTGTGATGCTTCCGATTACCTGATTATTTGATGTGTTAATTGCAACAAAAATTTTATGTAACTTGTTGATTTTAATTTTGTTTAAAATCTTCATCGCGTGTTCCTCAGTAATATTGGGACTTACGAGATTATCTAGTACTTCTAAAAAACCGTTTTGAACATCTGATTCGTTAATTTCTCGTATCACTATCATCAACTATCATCAAGCCTTATCAAAATGTACGTTACTCGTTTGAAGCTTTGACCGATAGAGTAATCTCCGCCAAATCTGAATATGTAATAAATTTGTAATCTTGATTAGTTATTAAATGCTCAATCATTTTGACTTGATCATCTAGGGCTTCGTTTGGGTCGTGAGGCGGATGAATTGCCAATCTAAATATTCCAAAAGACTCCCCGTCTAGATTGAATAAATGTTTATAAAATTCGATTTTATTTTCGTTGAGCATTTCCCTGTTCTTGTGCTTATTACCGTATTTATCCCAATTCATAACGGGAGAAAGAAGATATTTTTTCGCTGAGTGAATGAATTCTATACTTGACCTGGATTCAACGATTTCAAAATTGAGATCTTTGAGTGCTTCTATTGTTTCTCTGCTTAAACGCCATGCGGGAGGAATGAACGTAGTGGGTGTCGGAAGCTTTACAGACCCAAGGATTTTAAGACCCATTTGTATTTCACTTTTTTCCTGTTCTTTTGATTGAGACTCAAAATCCTCTATCACTGTATTAATTTCGTGGTACAGCCCATGCAATGTTACTTCTACATTCTGTTTTTTTGAGAGTGATGATAATTTGCTGACAAAAGTTGGATAATTAATTAAGTTAAAGGTTTTCTGATAAAATGGAACTAGACTAATATTGTATTTAATATTTTGATCTTCTAAGATATCGGTGACCTGATCTAGTCTTTCTGTGCAGGATGGATTGACGTCATGTATTGTGACAATAGCTATTTTCTTCTCCATAAGAATTTATTTATCTATAAAACATATAATCTGATCCAATTTTTAAAAATAGATCTGCCTAGAATGGCTTTGGGCATTTGATCCTTTTCTTGACAGTATTATTAACTTATGTTGCATATTTAGTAATAAAAATGGATAGTCAGAGTGGAACTGCCCTAAAGAAACAGATTCTCTTTCTCATAGGAGGTACAATAACCGGTGCGATTATGACCTATTATTTAGGCTTTGTCGTTACCATTTTGGTTAATTCGATAATATGGTATATGACAAGTTATATAGTATACAGATTCGTATGGAAAAAGAATAGTTTAACAGATCAAAGAATCCTTTTGAGTTATTTTAGAAATTATATCCGACCCAAAAAATATGCAAGCCACTAAAGAAATCTGGTTCTGGCTCGCCTCAATTAATAATTATTAATAGCGTGTAACAAAATAATTAATGTCTTAAGGGGTATTTAGAAGAAACTTGAACGTGTTTAATATTTGTTTTACCTATTTATAGTATTATGTACATTAGTATGACATGGTCTTAAATACGCTGATTTACGTTGTATTGGTCATTATTGTCATCATCGTCATAGTTTTGCTATTGAAATTCCTTTTCAACGTATTATTCGTTATGCCGGTAACATTAGAATATAATGGCATACTCCAGCCCTTTACTCAGATCAACCCGATTACCTAATTTAAATTCAATCACATGAAGAAAGTATATTCTGTTATTTTATGCCGACTGTTTTTTCCCGTTTCTAAATAGACGTTGATCAGGATACCTTCGCTCACATAATTGCAATCAAAGCAATCGTCTCAGCACGGGTAGCATTTGCGTCCTTAAACTATATCACCATGAATGGGTAATGCGTTTTAGTAGAGAATAATTGAGAACCTGTAGCGTTACGGATTTAATTAAGAATTACTCTTCTTCTTCCGTTTCTACCCATGAGTTAGTGAGACGACTAGCCGGCTGTCGGTATCATTTAGAAAAGCCATTACGGTTATAAAATGAAAACGTTGGTAATTCACGATGAAAATGTATTAAAATTGTTCGGTGGTATTTCCAGAAAGACGGCTACGAGCTCTTTGCTTTAATAATTAATTTAACCAGTTCTTCACCGCGTCAATTTCGCGACTTTCCATAATGATGTCCGACGTAAAACATATTTTGAGCTTTGAGTGAGTATGCTCGTCTTGTCAGATGATTTCCTAAAATTAAATTATGAAAAAGTTATCAAAAAGATTACCGCGTTTATTTCAAATGAAGTTAAGTCACGAAAGAAAACCGGAGTAGTTATTGGTCTCAGCGGTGGACTTGATTCTTCCGTCTGCTTGGTACTAGCATCGAGGGCCCTACAGGGCAATAGAATAATTGGTTTGATAATGCCAGAGAAAGGATTGACGCCGAAAACAGACATTCGAAATGCTAAGTCCCTGGCTAAAAAGTTGAATATTAAATATAATGAAATCAATATAGAACGAGGAAAAAAGATTTTATTAAATGGGTTACCGAAGGACAGGCTTCCATCAGGAAATTTTTCAGCGAGGTTAAGAATGTCATTGTTATATTACTGTGCAGCAATTCATAATTTTCTGGTGCTCGGAACGGCTGACAGAAGTGAATTTATGATAGGTTATTTTACCAAGTTTGGCGATGCCGGAGCAGACATGTTTCCCATTGGAGAGTTGTATAAGAGCCAGGTCAAGTTACTAGCAAAAGAATTACAGTTGCCAGAAAAAATTATACAGCAGCCAAGCAGCCCTCGATTTTGGAAAGGGCAGCTGGCTGAAAGAGAAATCGGATTGTCTTACGATGATATTGATAAAATCTTGGATTCATATCTAAAGAAAAATTTGAACGATTGCCAACTGGACAAGAAGAAAATAAAATTGGTTACCGATATGATAAAGAAATCTCAACACAAGAAGGAAAAGGGGCCAGTATGCAAGTGTTAACCTTTATCCTAATAAATAATTTTAAATTTGGTTTCCCTTCTCCATTTATGCAAATTGAATATCCTCATTTATAGGGATTATAATTTATAAATACTTTAGTGGAGTGGTTTACTCAATGAAAGGAACATGCGAAGTCTGTGGAACAAGAGACGTTGAGGTAGAACAAAAGAACATTGGCGGTCAGTTAAAAAGCGCTTGCAATAACTGTGCTTGAATTAAAACCGACCAATTTTTTATTTTTGGCTATCTCCACTCGAAAATGGAGAATCAAGTTTAAGATAACTAATATCCGACAGTAACATCTGACTTAATTGTTTTACATGCTTCAATCTCCTACGCTCTAGATGACTTAAAACCCTCAACTCCCTTGCCCTTGTCATAATTCTTAATTAGCGGCCTGAGCTTTTCGTTGAACCGTGGTGTAAATTCATTACTTTTCATTCCATGCATGTTCAAAACATGTTTTGCTCCATCTCTAAAAAGGTCGTGTTCAGTGTAACCCTCAATTACGTAGTTACAATCAAAGCCTACTTCTCGACATGAGACTTTTTTCATGGATATTATAACACATTATGGTATAAACAAGTTTCATGCAATTGAAGAAATTAGTTTCATTTAGTCTCTGGCTTATTTGCTGACAAATTGGACAAATTTCAAATTTAGCTTTTGTAATTTAAAAATACCTTCTTCGTAGGAACCTTTGAAATAACTTTTAAAATGCCGTTCTATTTGTTGAAAAAAAAGTGGTAGTTTGTTTTTAAACAGAGTCTTTTGAGCTTTCTCCCTCGTCTACCATTTCGGCTGCTTCTTCTCGCAGATTTTCCGCTGGACCTGTGGTTTCAGGGTCGTTCTCTGCAGCGCCAATTTTTTTCTGGTTTTTCTGTGCTGACTCGATGTCTTTACCTTCATCTTTTGTTTCACTCATTACACTCTTTATGGCAACATACATTAATTAGGTATCAAATCAATCTCTGGCGAGTAACGATACAAAGCCTAAACTAGGAATAAGTACATTCCGCGTTATGTCACAAATGGTTAAACGGACCGTCCTACCCTGATGTCCCTCTACCACCTAACTCTCTAGGGGTATTTTGCAATTTGCAAAATTCGATTCCTCTCACCAGTTCTATTAACAATTTTATTATTTATTGAGGATGAAGCAATGCAAAACAACCCCCCGGATTAAGAAGGGTTCTATCATATCAGCATCCAAACAGGGCCCTCTTTAACTATTTTATAATTTGTTGATCATTACACTTGTAAGCGCATCACCTTTAATACATACTGGTGGGCCGTCTTTTACTAGTCCATCATGCCGGCCCATCAGTATCAGTTATGTTTGAAATGTAAATTGCATGGACAGACTTGTATATCGAGCCAGAGTTCCACAGGGTTTAAGGGGCTTCTCTTTCCTAAATAGATTAATCGCATTACAGTCAATGGGAGAAGTTGAAGCTTCCTGCAGAATTTAGGTAAAATCCTATCCATAGTTTTGCCCACTGAATTCTTATTTGTGGTATACATCAAAGTGGACTAAGACGGAAATTTGAATTGGAAGTCCCGCAACTCTCAAGTCGCCTTTCTATTTTATGCGCATCGATATTCTCTTCACCGTGCATACTATACCGCCGGTTCTATCAAGGGGAGATTCAATTAGTATTGGGCCCATTTTGGCTATACCTATAATGTATTTAGTCAATCTATCAGTTGAATAGAAACCTTCGTTAGGATAGGTAACATGCACTTATTTAAATAATGTAATACTTAGGATAATGATGAGATCTTATGGACTTGGGCATATTTTGTCGATGCTAGTTCTTTCTTTATCGACAATCGTTGCAGGATTTTCAGCGACACAATTAGCATACTCACAACAAACATTAGATATTAAAACTCCAGGAGGAAATGAGCCCTTTGGTGGAGAGAAGATGGGTACGGTTACAATCGTTCCTAAAGAACATACGGTTCACATAGTAGCTAATATGACTACTCCACCTAAAGAAGGAAAAGTATTCGAAGGTTGGCTTGTAGATGCTGGTGGCTCGAACTATAAACTAAGCTTAGGAGAGTTCTCAAAGAATGGAACCCTTGACTACACCGCTAATATGGTTAATCCATATACTTATACGCAATTCATTGTGACGCAAGAACCCTTTGAAGATTCCGATCCAAATGCAGCGTCAACTCTTTCAGGAGCAAAGCTTGTAAGTCCATTTGGTCAATAGACAAACTCCTGTCCTCTTAAAATATGGAAAACAAATGGTTACCTGTAATCCGATCATTAGTTTTTGCCATGCAAAATATTTACATAATGGTTAGTTTTAATGAAATTATAAGTTTTAGGATAATAATCATTCCAGGTTGAATTAGAAGCAGTTAATAAGACTCATTAACAGCCCAGAAATACGTTCTAGGACTTGATAAGGATATAAAAGAGAAAACCAAGTTAAGGACTTATTTGCTTTTTCCAACTCTGGTAAACATCAGTATTAAGAGATAATGTACATTGTGTCTTTAGAATGGCAGATCAAGAAATGATACAAGAAAAGATAGGTGAAGCCTTGGGTTTGGAAAAAGCAGCGCAAAAGGCTGTAGAAGATTTGGATTCAAGGGGACTATTGAAACCGGAACAAATGAAGAAGTTGTCCAAAATGAAGGACGAGGCAAACCAACAGGAACAAGAAATGCAACAATTGGTTCAAGATCTTGTAGAAAGTGACGGGTTCGATCAATCGACTATTGAGGAGAAAGCCGAAGAAACTGCTGAGAAAGCATCAAAAATCATGGAAACATATCTGGGCGATGAGCCTGACACTCAAGAGGCTTTAGAATTCCTTTGTTTGGCGGAAGGCGCTGAAGTTACCCATTATGAGGTACTCAACTCGATTTCAAAACAGGTTAAGAATAAGAAGTTCGGAACAAAGGTTATATCGATTCTCAAGGAAGAAAAAGGACATTTAGAGCTGTGCACTAAACTAGCCAAGAGCAATGCCGCTTCTGAGTAATAACCGTTCTCTTTTTTATTTTCTAGATTTTATTATCGCACTAGTATGTCCTTTGAGTAACGATCAGAATGTAGAAGCGTTCATTAGTAAATTATCAAAATTCCGTTTCAGATGAAATTAACTTGGAGGTTTACCTTGATCTGTTGTTGTGATAGTCATTAAGGGGTGCTTTGTCTCACCGGATTTGCACCAATCAATTTACTGTTAACAGGGATAATCATAAAAAATGACTATGGACTAATTCTAGTCCATTTTTTCCTTTATCTTTTCTTTTTGGTACTCACTTTCTAAATCCTTGTCAGGATCTGCAACTTTCTTTCCAAATGCCTTTGCACCGGCTTTAACTTTGTCTCCTGCATCTTCTAATTTTTCTTCGGTGTCAGTCTTTCCAACCTCAAATTCTGTTTTTTCTTTGATTTTGTAATCTCCCATTGTAATATTAGTATGCACTACATTGCTTAATAACAAAAACGATAGGTGCCTTTCCTGATGAAATTTATGGACCAAACGCATTTGCATATTCCATCCACTTGAAACTTGAATGATTTACTACAATATTATTGCCAGTCATTTTTTTGATGGGACCCTTGAGAATTAATTTGTTGGTCTAAAGTCTACGAATCCGAAATCTATTTTTGATAGTTATGAAGTTGAGCGTCAACCTCCATAATCAAATCATGTATCACTGGCTTTGATGTCTTAGAATTGCAATTGTAATATATCTTTTGCGCCTTGTTTATATCGGAAGGAATTGAAATGTTATTGAATGAAATATCAATCCGCCTAGAAATACTCTGACCATAATTGCAGCTTTTAAAGAAAAAATTTTAGAGCCTTTACTTTCGAGATTTGTAATATTGCATGTACCAGAATATAGTTTTGATGAGTTTACTGATATAGCCATTAGTAGACTCGCAAAAGAAAAGGTTAACAGAGATATGGCGACCGTCATTGCAGAAAAGGTATGGACTGTACTTGATTCAAGAGATATAAGAGATGTTGTAAAAGTAGCTAGATTGGTAACTAGTCAAGAAGAGGCCTCGCACATTATTAGTATAATGAAGCGTTACTCTAAGGGAAACAATAATGACATCCCAAGCATTAGATGACAACATTATCTAGGCTTAAACAAGGGCTAAGAAATAGAATGCCCTCAAAATAGTTGCAAGTTCGTTAGACTATTAAAGAAACTGGTGGGCCCATGTGAATTCAGAGTCATTTCTGATTGTGCCCACCAGGATGAAACTGCACTTCTAGCAGTGGATTATTATCGTTACCATATTATAAAAAGTTAAAGACTGGCGGACCTAACATAATGAATCGTAGATAGACATGTCGGCCCACCAGGATTTGATTTCGGCCACCAACTGATGGGCTGTATGAAGGGAAGGCTACTGTGTGAAGAACCATTCGGACCCATCAGTTGTAATTATGTAACGTGGACAAATAATAAATAATAAACGGAAGAGGTAAAAATTTCCTCATTCGTAAATCTATTTTGCAATTTCTGCAAATAGGTACTGCTAGACGCCCATCGATTCCTAACTTGAATTAATTCCAAACATTTATCTTCTCAAGTTTTACTGTTGCTTCAATGAGTCAACATGATACTTGCACTTATTGCCTACATCCTAAAAACAAGCACGTGTATTATGTTGGTCAAATGGACAACAAACACCCATGCAGGTTGTGTGATTGTATTTACTTTAAATCAATGTAATTACAAGCAAGGTTGTTATACCTGATATATTACAATTATAATATGCAGAGAATAGTAAAACCAGCAAGCCCGCCAGGCGAATTCAAATGTAGAACGTGTGAGGTCATGTGGTCAAGTTATATGCAGAATAATGTTCAATGCACAGAGACAACAAGGGGCACACTACACAACTTTGACTTTGCCAACCCTATTAAAGTACAATAAATAGGGAGTTTATTTTTATTTCGTTACTGCAAACTATATGTAAAATCCAATCTAGAATTTTTACCTCACCATTCCAAAGTTGGCTTCTATAGAAGTATATTTTTATTTTACTTTATTTCCTCGCTTATTCCTTCAAGCTTGAACTGTTTACATTTGCAGAATTTACAAAAGGTAACATATCCTGCTTCTGAATCGACCAATCCAATTTTAAAAAAATGTTGGCCTTTATAATGACCGCAGTCTTGACACACCGATAGCGACACCATATTTTACCCCGCACTAGGACCACTTATAACCTTTCAAACAGTTTTATTTAGCAAATCACATACGAAATCTAATCAGGAAAGCGTAATCTGATTTCTAACTCATAAATCAGTAGCAAAAGGGCACATTTCACAATAGTAGTAGCCGTCCTTAGCCGTAACATGAACTATTGGGATGATTAGAGACGGAACGTTTTGCGAATCTTCGTCGTATTTATGTTCCGGCATATAATTTACACCAGAATTAATACAAGTTATAACTTACAAACCCATCGTAAAATTTAATTAGAAAGCTGACAATTACACTAATTTACCTGGAGCGAGATTTTGATTTTTTAGATAGTTTTGAAACTTTTGAAACTTTTTTGGAATTAATAGAACCTTTGAATATCCAGACTATTGAACCGTCTTTTTTGTATGCAATCTTATTAGATTCTTCCAGATAATCAAGTATTGCTGTAATCGTGGGATACATCACTTTTCCAAGTAGACTCTTAAATAACTGGTGTTTCGTTCTGAAGTGTTTTTTCTTTTTTAGTTTTTGTTCAACCATTCTAATTGTATTCAGTTTAGGTTGATGTAAAATAGTCCTCATAAAGTAGCCTAATATACTTTATATAAGTATATATAAAAACTATAGTACATCCCGTAGCATAGCGAGAACCAAAGTTAGATACCGATAATCAGTAATTACTTATTTAAAGTATTAGGTACATTGAACAGTAATGGTTTTAAGCACACTTGTCTATGTTGCGATAGTAATTATTGTCATCATAATCATAATATTGCTGTTAAAGTTCCTATTCAGTGCCTTTTTTGTCATGCCCGTAGCATTAGAACACGATTCGATAATTCAATACTTTATGCACGCTCATCCCGTTTTGTAGTTTATGTAACCGCAGTTTAAGATACCTACGGCAACGTCAGAAGTATAGTTTTTAACTTCTAGGTACATACTGTCGTTTATGATAGCGTGAAGTAGATTGTTGCACTTGGTATAACATATCTGGAAGGTTAGTTCTAAAATACAAGGTAAATCCTAGCGTACTGCAAAACTAAAACCTATTTGAAGAATATGATATTCCTCTCATCAACGAATTATTGCACTGTATTGTTACCGTCTTCAGGAGGAAGATTATTATTTCGTTCCAGACTAGCCCCATCTTTTGTAAGTTCGCTTCCTTTTGAAGTAAAGTTCTTCGGAACTTTCGTGTTATCGGTTGTAACACTAGCCGATGTTGCTTGCAAACCTTTCGAACCTTTCAAAGTATTCAAAACATCTGTCCCAGGCTTTACTATATCCCTTTCAATTTTTTCACGCGGTGTGCAATGGCTTGGCGGATTTGTGTCATCACAAGTAGTGCAATAAGTCACGCCAGTGTATCCGTAAACCAGCTTATCGTCTACTTCCTCACCACAGCAACGAGTCTTCCCGTTATCTTGGGGGTAACAAGAAATTTCTTCGACATGTTTTCTCGCTTCCACAACGAATGTTGGCGGTGAAGATGAAACATAGAATAAGGCAGCTATTATTATCGCCATGGCCAAAAAGGCGAAGAATCTAGAAATCATTGTATTTCAATTCAATATCGTTATAATAAATTTTACTGACGCTGAGGATGAAAAATTTTATTATATCCACAATTAATGCATACTTGGCATTCTCAGCTAACTGATATATTATTGAACATGAGTTAAATCAATCTGGCTGATTCTTTCTATGATTCTTCAATTTCGAATTTATAATCCTTCAGCCCATGGGAGGCAATATATCGCAGAAGGTCGTCATCGTTATCAATCTTGTAATACCTTTTCATTCTTTCCAGGGTTTCATCATCATAGTAATTTTTCTTGGCTATTACCCTATCCATAAAGTCAAATGTCTTACAACGTACTTAAATCTTCAGAATCGGCGTGTATATTAGGACTGTATATGCTCGTATTTCAAAAAATCTAACAGTTCTTGTTTGGTTTGAAATCTAAAATACTTCATCAATTTCGTTATTTGTGATTCGTCATATGTTCCGCCCCACTTCTCCTTAAGAGCATCCGAATGAATACTCAATGTTTCTTTGCTGATTTATCAAGGAACGAATAGATATATTAGCATAACGTTTAACCTTGCTCTTCAGAAGCGTTACAGCTGCAACTATCGATTCCACAGTAAACGTATCTGCCATTGGATTGATTCGATGCTCTTGGACGTTGGCAATTCATGCAACGGTATTGTGAAGATACATGTACTTTAGTCTTTATTTATTAAATTCACCTATATTATTACCGAAGTTATAATTTTAAAATTTTCTTACAGACCTATTCAACCCGTCTTCTTTGCATGTTGTAGGTTTTATTGAATAATTACCTATTGTGTATATTGCAGGTCCGGACTGAAATACCGAAAAGTATTGTCTCGTTTACTCCCCTTTCAGCGACTGGAATGGAATCGTTACAGTAAGGATTGTAAGTGACCTAAGACCTAGGCTCATATTTCTATTAATCGACTGTCTGAACTTGTCACAAACTTATTGACAAATTTTACGATACTCCAGTAGCAGGTCTGTCACCAAATGTGTGCACAACAGACTTATGATAGCTTAGCATAGTGGATGTTTCAAAAATCATACCACATAGCTCACATCGATGTTTCTTAGGATTGGGTGTATAAACTGAACCTTGACTAAATGACATTGATATTATTATAGGCAATCAGGATGATAAAGGTTACAGTTGCACTGGCCCCATTTTGAGTCACAAGTTTATAGTACCAATTAATTTTACAAATTTCCTTATATGACTATAGTTTCCTTGTCATGTGAAGCTGTTGAATAATCTTTCGCAAATTGACTGAGTTATTGGTCTTTTTCCAGTAACGTCGTCAACTACAGAGGATATTTGTGACAGATATCCCTTTCTTATAATATCAAAAACTCTAGCATGCACGATAAAGTTATAAAAGTTTAGAGCGTTGGTGGAAATATAGAAAACTAAAAAATTTTCTAATTTATAATGTAAACCGGCGAGCCCAAACTGTGTTCGCTACAGGTTGAGCCCACCAGCATGTTAACACGTACGGAACATGGTGGGAACAAATTATAAAAGTTTAATGGTCCCCAAATAGGTCGGATTGGTCCCGCGAAAAAGAATGCTTGCTCTCTCAAGACCTTTTAAAGAAGGATTGTATCAGTAAAAGGAAAATAAAATGGGCTAGTTTAACATTCATATGATATTTCTACATTTTGGCCCCTGACGCGTTACCAATTCCCTCTTCATGAATACGAGATAATTGTTGAAACTTCTAATCTCTACTTGATTATCTCATTATTCAGGCATGCCGGCGTATCCACCACCTGCAGATGGATTCGGAGCACCTTTGGGTGCTCCTGCAGATATAATGTCGTCTATTCGTAATATCATACATGCTGCTTCCGTTCCTGAATTTATGACCCGGTTTTTAACAGCGAGTGGTTCGTAAACGTCCCTTGAAGACAAGTCCACGATTTTTCCCTTAAAGACATCAACTCCAAATCTTGGTTTTTCTGTAGTTTCGCTTTTTGCACGCAATTCAGCTTGTGTGTCTACCGATGACATACCCGCATTTTCTGCCAACGCCAGTGGAATCGATTCTAACGCATCAGCATATTTCTCAACAGCTAACTGTTGACGGCTTGCCAGTGAGCTGGACCATTCTCTCAGCTTCTTAGAAACTACTACCTCTGGTGCGCCTCCCCCAACGACCACGTAAGGATACTCTATAGCATCTTTGATGACCATTAATGCGTCATGGATAGACCTTTCTGCTTCGTCTACAACTCTCTGCGAGCCGCCACGAATTAGGATAGTGATTGATTTTGGGTTCTTGCAGCCTTCAATGAATACCCACTTGTCATTTTCTACATTTCGTTCTTCAATCAAATCTGCATGACCAATATCATCATTAGATAGCTCCACTGTGTTAGTAATTATCCTTGCACCTGTAGCCTTTGCGAGTTTTGCCATGTCACTTTCTTTAATTCTTCTGACTGCAATTATTCCCTCTTTAGCCAGATAGTGCTGTGCAACATCGTCAATTCCTTTCTGACATAGAACTATGTTTGCTCCGGAAGATACGACACTGTCAACCATGGATTTTAGCATTCTCTCCTCTTCCTTCAGAAAGTTTTGCATTTGCTCAGGTGAAGTAATATTCAATTTGGCATCAGATTCTGTCTTTTCTATTTCTAACGGAGAATTTATCAATGCAATTTTAGCAGCCTGAATCCTTTTGGGCATTCCAGCATGAACCACCTCCTTGTCAATTACCATACCTTGTATCAGCTGACTGTCTTGAAGCGAGCCACCAGCTTTCTTCTCTACTTTGATATCATCTAAATCAATTTTAAATTTATTTTCTGCCAATTCGTCAGCGACCCTCAGAGCTGCATCAACTACAAGCTTAGATAATAGCTCAGAATTTGTAGTTACCAACTTCGAGGCAATGGTTGTCTTGGCGATTTTATTCAGAAGTATCTTATCCTTTGGATTGAATTGAATGGATATGTCTTTGAGAAACTCAATAGCTTTCTTTGAAGCTTGTCTAAATCCTTCTACAATTATCGTAGGATGGACATCTTTGTCAAGAAGCTCTTCAGCATTTTCGATTAGAGAACCAGCGAACACGACTACAGATTTGGTTCCATCTCCTGCCTCATTATCTACAGACTTGGCAACCTCAACCATCATTTTGGCTACGGGATGTTCAATATCTATTTCCTTCAAGATGGTAGCTCCATCATTTGTTATTGTTACATCACCTGTAGGGTCGACTAGCATCTTATCCATACCTCTTGGACCGAGGCTTGAGCGAATAATCTTCGCAATTAATTTTGCAGCTGTGATGCTATTCTTTCTTGCGTCTTTTCCTTTTGTTTCAGTAGCACCTTCTTTTAAAAGAACGACAGGCATTCTGTCTTGTTGAGGCACAGACATATTCTCTACCTTATTTAATTAAGGGTGATTTTGGCATATTAATTTTCCTAGTCTATTTTTGACCTATTGGCCTTAAGGAGTGTTGGAGATTGAATTTTTAAATATCATGTTTGCCAAAAAATACCATGAGTATTGAGCCGTTTGACTGGTTTAACCGTTTCTGGCCTTTTAGAAGGAGCAATCCCTTTGAAGGATTTGAGGAAATGAGAAGGGAAATGGAAAGAGAATTTGAAGAAAATCTTAAAGATATCGAGGATAAAGTACCCAAAGATTTGGTACGAGAATATGTAACTGAGGATGGTGCCAAAGTGAGAGAGATTGGCCCCTTGGTGTATGGTTCTACAACTACAATCGGAGCTGATGGCAAGCCCATTGTCAGAGAATTTGGAAATGTTAAGCCTCGAATGAGAGCAGGTGGGTTCTCGAAACCAAAGATTCTTTCAGAAAGACAGCCCTTGTCTGAGGTTTCTACTACAGATAAAGAAGTTAAAGTGGCAATCGAACTACCTGGTGTTTCTAAGGAACAGATTAAGATAAACGCAAATGAAAATCAGGTCGATATAAAAACCGAAGACCAAAAAAGAAGGTACCATGAAGTTATTGATTTGCCCGTTGAAGTAGATATTGAAAGCGTGAAATCTACATTTATCAATGGACTGCTTGAAATAACTTTTAACAAGAAGTCCAAGGATAAGAGTAAAGGTAAAATGATAAATATAGACTAGACTTAACCTTTTAAACTGGCTTTATAGTTCTGAACGTTTCACTTTAGTCTTTGATAGTTCCTTAGCGTATGCTTTTCTTAGTGATATTATTACTTTATCAAAATTTGAAGAGAATAAAACAAGTTAAAATTTATTCTATTTCCATTCATAAAATTACTGTAATGTGTCGTTACTTTTTATCGTAATACCGCTATTTGGTTCAGAACCGCCTTTCAGAGCATCACCATGCTCCAGGATTTTGCCCTTCAAGGGATTTGTGTTATTACTTTGTTCCGATGGTGATAAGACACTCGAAGACTCGGGTCCAGCCTTAGGATTCGGTTTGAGTTCACCTGGAGGCGGTGCGCCCATATAGGCATGACAACCGACTAGACTTCCCCCACCGGCGTATTCACAAGTGTTGCAAGTTGTGCTTGAGGTTGTTGGTACTCCATTTGCATTGAAAGTCGTGGTTGTGCTACAACACCTCTCTGCGACCACCGCACCCTTCATGGTTGGCTTCGTTTCCACGCAATTTTCAGCGGTTACAGGTGCACGTTGCTTCGCACTCACAAATAACTCAGATTTAATTACTGAACTACAAATCACAGTCGCAAGTAAGAATGTTAGAATCATTAAAAACAAAAATTTTCGATTCATCTAATTCGCCCTAATTCGCCACAACAGGTGGATTCTATTAACTTTTGCTTAACTTCGTTCTCTGATTATGCCATCTCGTCTCTTCATTTTATTTCTTACCCTTTCAAAACTTGGACTCTTCATTGCTCTTTCAAGGTAATGCGAGTGAATTGTAATCTTATTCCGTCTAGAACTTTTAGTATTCCGTCTTCTCTCACTTTTCTGGTTTTAAAATGAATTACTGCTCATAAGGTCCATGAGGCGTATGATACCTTCATATAGAATCAAACCATGAAAATGGAGACCACTTAGGGATACTTTAGAGAAGAAAGATAGAAGTATCTGATGAAATGTTATTGATACCACAGTTGTATAATATTGCGGGTACTATGACATGTAGACCTGTTTTAATTCATGTTCTCCTTATATCGATAATATTTGAACACTATAAAGAGTTAATAAAATATGCAACTAAAAAAATTAAAACCACATTATTGATTGCTAGTATCGCTTTTGCGATTGCTCATGTTGTAAAACTTGCGGACTAAATAGAATAATTATTTGCGATTATTTTCTGATTGGTTTTCACCAAACGAATGACTCATAGAGCTAAATGTTTCAGTTTTGTTGGACGATGTGTCACCTGATGATGTATCATTAGATTGGGAGAAAGAAATTACTGCAATTGATGGAATCAAAATCAAGAGTAAAGAAACAAGTATTATGAAGAAATTCTTTTTCACATATTTCATTAATGAATCATTTGCGGCAATCTAAATATAAAGTATGGCTATTTCTATCTCTATTTGATTTTACAAGTAGATGAACCGCCTGTCGCTGTTCTTTTCCTTATCAAATAATATTTCACAAATTATAAAATTTAACTAGAAAGGCTTATCTTGGCGTACCTCAGTTGAAAGTCAATGCAACAACAATTTACAATTTTTATGGGCATATTGTTGGCAGTTACTGGAATTTTGTTGGGACTTAATTTTGAAGTGAGCACCAGCCATGCGACCAATGAAACGGCGCCCGTAATGAACAATACAACAAAGTTTGGTAATATCACCACTAGCGAAAAAAATACTGCGCTAGATAATGGCACAATAATACTTAACGTCGCCGAGGTGGGTGATGAGGAGGAGTATAGATGGGTGGATGTCTCAGGAGCAGAAAATCCTGTTATCAATATTATGGCGGGCAAAGACTATACTTTCAAAATTTCCAATAGTACTCCCGAAGTACATGAATTAATAATTGACACTAAAGTCGATGGCAAGACATCTGAGGTTGCTAAAAGCGATGAAATACAACCATACAGTAAAAACGTCGAATTTGATTTCAAAAGCGATAAAGCAGGCAGCTTGGAATACCATTGTAAGTATCATCCTGGAATGATG
>Ga0310810_10003801_pt1 | contig 16563 bp, 14 predicted proteins | sample NCmetagenome_FD_207641 | JGI IMG/M metagenome (GOLD analysis project Ga0310810, IMG submission 207641) | Soil microbial communities from experimental microcosm in Duke University, North Carolina, United States - NC | ecosystem: Engineered > Artificial ecosystem > Soil microcosm > Unclassified ... | reverse complement strand
GACGGGTGATCGAGCGACGAGGTATGGAGCCACACGCGCCGGGCGCCGAGGGCCCACGCCCGTTCGACCGCCGCGGCCAGCATGAATTTTCCGAGGCCGCGTCCCGTGAACGCGGGCAGCAGCCCGAAATACGCGATTTCGACCGAGCCGTCGGGATCGCTTCTCAACTCGAAGTAGCCTGCCGGCTCGCCCCCTTCGCGCAGGATCCACAGCTCCAACGCCGGATCGGCGAGATACCGCGCGATCTCCTCGTCGGTCCACCCCAGGCGATCGACCCAGTGATAGTCGCGGCCTACCTCCCCGTAAAGAAGCCGCCAGACCCCGGGTGGACAGTCCTCGGAGCGATCCAGACTGGCGCCGACCGGCAAATCCGCCGCTCGGGCCAACTGGCCCGGCTCGGTCATCTCCAGATAGGTGCGAACCGCCTGTCGGGGCATCGGCGCCTCAGGATCGGGCGCGATCGAGTGCGGTGCGCCACCGACACGCCGACGTGAAGACAGCATCGATGGCCTCGCCCGTTTCCAGCGTGTCCCTCAGGTCGGTCAGCGCCCGAATGAGCGCGTCGAGCGCGCCGCGCAGCACGTCCTCGTTGGTCGCCGCGACGTCTTTCCAGATGTCCGGCGGGCTGGCCGCCAGGCGTGTCGTATCGAGCAGTCCCGGCCCCGCGACTTCGAGTCCGGCATCGCCCGCAAGCGTTCCCACCACGTGCATGAGGGCGCTGGCGGTCAACTGCGGCAGATGGCTGACGGCCCCGACAAATCGATCGTGAAGCTCGGGCGTCATCACGTGCGCGATCGCGCCGAGCCCGGCGACGAATGCTTCCAGACGCGCGACGCCGTCCGGCGGCGTCGTCGCGGACGGCGTCAAAATCCACGGCTTGCCATCGAAGAGATCGGCGCGGGCGTTCGCCGCGCCGCCGCGCGCGGCGCCCGCCATCGGGTGCCCGCCGATGAAGGTCAACGAGGGGATCTCCGACGCGGCCGCGGCGATCGCGCGCTTCGTGCTGCCGGCGTCGGTGACGAGGACGGCAGCCGGGAGATGCGCCGGCAGCCGCTTCAGCAGCCTGATGTTCGTAAGAACGGGAGCGGCGAGGACGACGAGGTCGGCGGCGGACGCCTGGGCGAGATCGTCACCCGCTTCGATGGGCAGGACGGCGATGGACGACCAGCGGCGCCGTGCCGCCTGCGCGATCGATCCGCCGATCAACCCGACGCCGACGATCGCGACCCGTCTAAACGGAGGGTCGTTCGCCATTCAGCATTCGCCGCTCGGCATCCGTCCGGCGCTCCATCCGCGCCGCGCCACCGGTTCGAGGCAGATGCTGCGGCCGATCGCCGGCGCGATGATCCGCAGCTCGGCCATCAGGCGATCGAACTGCGCCGGGAACATCGACTGCGCTCCGTCGCTCAAGGCGTGATCCGGATCGCAGTGCACCTCGATCAGCAGTCCGTCGCAGCCGCCCGCGACGGCGGCGCGCGCCATCGGAGCGACCTTGTCGCGCTTGCCCGTGCCGTGGCTCGGGTCGACGAGGACGGGCAGGTGGCTCAACTGCTGGACGACCGGGATTGCGGAGATGTCGAGCGTATTGCGCGTATAGCTCTCGAACGTCCGGATGCCGCGCTCGCAGAGCATGACGTTCGTGTTTCCGCCCGCCAGGATGTACTCGGCCGACAGCAGCCATTCCTCGATGGTCGCCGAGATGCCGCGCTTCAGCATCACGGGCGTCTTCGAGCGCCCGAGCTCGCGCAGCAGCGTGAAGTTCTGCATGTTGCGCGCGCCGACCTGAAGGATGTCCGCGTAGCGCTCGATCAGATCGAGTTGGCTGATGTCCATCACCTCGGTGATCAGTTTGAGGTTGTGCCGATCGGCCGCCGCCTTGAGGAGGCGCAGCCCCTCTTCGCCGAGGCCCTGGAAGCTATACGGGCTGCTGCGGGGCTTGAACGCGCCGCCCCGCAGCACCTTCGCGCCCGCGCGCTTCACCGCGGCGGCGCTCGCCTCGACTTGCGCCTCGCTTTCCGCCGAGCAGGGGCCGGCCATCACGATCACTTCGTCGCCCCCAATCCGGAGATCGCCGATCGTGATGACCGTGTTCTCGGATTTGAACGACCGGCTCGCCAGTTTGTACGGCTCGGTGATCCGGTGCACTTCCTGGACGCCGTCGAGCACTTCGAGCAGCGCCGTGTCGAACTGCCGCGTTCCACCGACGGCCCCGAGGACCGTCCGCAGCGCGCCGGTCGAGCGGTGCACGTCGAAGCCCATTTCCATCAGCTTGGCGATGACGTTCTGCACCTGCGCGTCGGTCGCCTTTTCCCGCATTACAACAACCATATCGTTTGCCGTTATTCGTTCGTGGTGGGTGGTTTGTGCAATTCTACTTCGTCGGCGATCCGCTCCAGGTGGCGCGCTTCGTCGATGACCCGTTCGAACAGCCGCTTGATTGCCGCATGATCGAGCGGGCCGGTATTCCACTGCTGCACGTTATTCAGGACTTCGGCCTCGCGATCGGGCTGGTAAATGGGCACCCCCAGCTCCCGTTTGAGCCGTCCCACCTCGAGCGCGCAGGCCGCGCGGGCGTTCAGAAGCCGGACGAGGTGCTCGTCGAGCATGTCGATCCGCCGGCGGAGATCGTCGATGTCTCCTCTCACGCGTCTCCTTTCAGCCAGCGGACGTACGATCCCGCGCGCGCCGCTACGTCGGGTGCCCCGCCATGCTCCGCGATCACGTTCACCAGCGCGCTTCCGACGACCGCCGCGTCGGCCCAGCGGCAGACTTCCGCGACGTGCTCCGGCCGCGAGATGCCGAAGCCGAGGGCGACCGGCAGGTCCGATTGCGCGCGGACCCGTTTCACGAGCGGCTCGGCGTCCGCCGCGACGCGATCGCGCGCGCCGGTCACGCCGAGCCGCGAGATCGCGTAGAGAAACCCGCGGCCCATCTTCGCGGCCGCCCGGATCCGCTCGTCGGTCGTCGTCGGACTCAGCAGGAAAATCGGGTCGACGCCGGCGTCGACCAGCCGCGCTCGAAAGGGACCCGCTTCTTCCACCGGCAGGTCCAGGACGAGAACGCCGTCGATCCCGGCTGCAGACGCGTCACGCACGAAGGCCTCTTCGCCCATCTTCAGAATCGGATTCGCGTAGGTGAAGAGTACCAGCGGCGCCCCGATCCTCGATCGCATCTCGCGCACCATCCCGAGCGTCCGCTTCAAGGTCGTGCCGCTTCGGAGCGCGCGTTCGGAGGCGCGCTGGATCACCGGTCCGTCCGCCAGCGGATCCGAGAACGGCACGCCCACCTCGATCACGTCGGCGCCGTTGCCCGCCAGCGAGACGAGAATCTCGGACGTCCGCCCGAGGTCCGGATCGCCAGCCGTCACATACGCGACGAGTCCGGGACGGCCGGACGCTTTCAGTTGCGCGAACGTCGCGGCGATTCCGGACATCAGCGCCCGCCTTCCAGCACCTGCTGGACGCTGATCACGTCCTTGTCCCCTCGACCCGACAGATTGACGAGCAGGATCGCATCCCTCGCCATCGTCGGCGCCAGCCGGCACGCGTGCGCGATGGCGTGCGACGATTCCAGCGCCGGCAGGATGCCTTCCTCGCGCCCGAGCCGCTGAAACGCCTCGAGGGCCGCTCGATCGTCGATCCATGTGTACTCGGCGCGCCCCTGCTCGCGCAGGTACGCATGCTCGGGGCCCACCGCCGCATAGTCGAGGCCCGCCGAGATCGAATGCGTGAGCTCGACGTTGCCGTCCGCATCCTGCAGGACGTAGCTGCGGGTTCCCTGGAGCACGCCGGCGCTTCCCCCCGCGAAGCGCGCGGCGTGATCGCCCGGCGTGATTCCGCGCCCGCCGGCTTCGACTCCAATCAGCCGCGTCTTCGGATCTTCGATGAACGCGTCGAATATCCCCATCGCATTGCTGCCCCCGCCGACGCAGGCGACGATGGCGTCGGGCAGCCGTCCGAGCTGTTCGATGCACTGGGCCCGCGCCTCGCGCCCAATGACGGATTGAAACTCGCGGACCATCAGCGGATAGGGATGCGGCCCGAGCACGGACCCGAGCAGGTAGTACGTATCGGCGACGTTGGTCACCCAGTCGCGCATCGCTTCGTTGATCGCGTCCTTCAGCGTGCGCGATCCTGCGTCGACCTCGATCACTTCGGCGCCGAGCAGCCGCATGCGGAACACGTTCAGCGACTGGCGCGCCATGTCGTCCGAGCCCATGTACACGTGGCAGTCGAGCCCGAGCAGGGCGCATACCGTCGCTGTCGCGACGCCATGCTGGCCGGCGCCGGTCTCCGCGACGATGCGGCGTTTGCCCATCCGCACGGCAAGCAGTGCCTGGCCGAGCGCGTTGTTGATCTTGTGCGCGCCGGTGTGGGCGAGATCTTCGCGCTTCAGCAGCATGCGCGCGCCTCCGACCGAGGCGCTCAGGCGGCGCGCTTCGTAGAGGGGCGTCGGCCGACCGACGTAGTGCCGCAGCAGTCCCCCGAGCTCCCTCCGGAATCCTTCGTCTTCGCGTACCGCGAAGTACGCGGCCGTGAGCTCTTCGATCGGCGCGACGAGCGTCTCGGGCACGAAGCGCCCGCCATACGCGCCGTAGTACCCGCGCTCGTCGGGATCGCGTACGCCGAAGACAGGACCTGAACCGATGCTCATAACGTGCGCAACACTGCAAACAGTTCCCGCAGCTTCGCGGCATCCTTTCTGCCCGGTGACGACTCGACACCCGACGACACGTCAATGGCGTATGGGTGGACGGCCTCGAGTGCCGCGCTCGCGTTCGCCGCGTTCAACCCGCCGGAAAGAATGACCGGCCGCGTGCGCGCAATGGCCGCCGCGATTGTCCAGTCGATGGGCCGCCCCGTGCCGCCGCGCGTCACCGGATCGTGCGCGTCGAGCAGCACCGTCGCCTCGTCCGGCACGGCGTCGGCGGCCGCGCGCGCCTGAGCGTCGCGAACCGGCACCGACTTGATCACGCGAACGGGAAAGCCGCGGTAGGCGTCTGCGGCTTCGTCCCCGTGAAACTGGACGGCCGTCAGTCCTACCTCTCCTGCGACGTCCGCCGCTTCGGCAACCTGATTGACGAAGACGCCGATCGCGCCGACAAACGGCGGCAGCGATCGGACGATCGCCCTGGCGCGCGCGCGATCCACGCGGCGCGGACTGTTCGGCCAGAATATGAGGCCGACGGCCGACGCTCCGAGCTCGGCCGCCAGGGCCGCATCTTCCTCGCGCGTGATGCCGCAGATCTTGACCGGAATCATGCGCGCGCTCGCAGGGCGCGAAGGGCCGCGCCGGGATCCGGCTCCCTGATCAGTCGCTCGCCGACGAGGAACGCCCGATAGCCGGCCTGCTCGAGACGACTCACGTCCGCAGGCGCGCGGAGGCCGCTCTCGGCCACCGCTACCGCGGCAGCAGGGATCAGCGCCGCGAGATCGTCGTGGAGCCTCGGCTCGACCGACAGCGTCCGGAGGTTCCGGCTGTTCACGCCGATCACTTCCGCGCCCGCCTCCGCGGCGATTCGCAGTTCGTCGGCGTCGTGCACCTCGACGAGTGCGGCGAGACCGGCGTCACGCGCGTCGCGCAACAACTGCCGCAACTCCGGGAGCGACAGCGCCCCGACAATCAGCAGTACGGCGTCCGCGCCATGGACCACGGCTTCCAGAATCTGGTAGCGCGAGACGATGAAGTCCTTGCGGAGGAGGGGAACGCCGACGGCGTCCCGCACGTCCGCGAGGTGCACGAGCGATCCGTCGAAAAACGTCGGCTCCGTCAGGACCGAAATCGCGGCTGCGCCCGCCGCTTCATAAGCGGCGGCATGCTCCGCTGGCCGATAGTCGTCGCGCAGGATGCCGCGCGACGGCGATCGCCGCTTGCACTCGGCGATGACGCGCGGGGGCGCCGAGTTGCGAAGCGCGCGCACGAAACCGGCACCATCGGGCTTGCGGGCCGCCGCGGCTTTCTCCAACGCGGACGCCGGCGTCCGTTCGCTGCGCACGTCGACGATTCGGCGCGCCGCGGCCACGATCGCCGCCAGGAGGTCGGGGGCCGTGGACGCGTGCGTCACGCGCGCGCCTCCCGCGAGAGCGTGGCGAGCGTCCGCAGGACCTCCGCCGCACGGCCGCTGTCGATAGCCTCGGCGGCGACCGCTATGCCCTCCGGAACAGTCGCGACTCTCCCGGCGACGAGGAGCGACGCGCCAGCGTTCAAGAGGACGATGTCTCGCTGCGGACCAGGGCGTCCGGACAGGACCGCTCGCGCGATCTCGGCGTTCTGGCCCGGTTCGCCTCCCTTCAGCGCCTCGGGCGCGCTCTTCGGCAGCCCGACGTCGGCAGGATGCAGATAGAAGGTGTTGACGGCGCCGGCGCGGCATTCCGACACCTTCGTGTATCCCGTGGTCGACAGCTCGTCGAGACCATCGGCGCCGTGCACGACCCAGGCGCGCTCGGTGCCGAGCTGGGCGAGCGATCGCGCGACGAGTTCGGTGAGCTCGGGCCGGGGCACTCCGACGAGCTGCCGGGAGGCGCCCGCGGGATTGGTGAGCGGCCCGAGCAGATTGAACGCCGTCCGGACGCCGAGCTCTTTTCGCGTCGGCGCCGCGTGCCGCATCGACGGATGAAAGACCTGCGCGAAGAGGAAGGCGATGCCGGCCTCGTCGAGACAGCGCTCGACGAGTGCGGGCGGGGCCGCGACGTCGACGCCGAGCGCTTCCAGCAGATCGGCGCTGCCGCATCGGCTCGACGCGCTGCGGTTGCCGTGCTTCGCGACGCGGACGCCGCACGCCGCCAGCACCAGCGCCGCGACGGTCGAGACGTTGAACGTGTTCGCGCCGTCGCCTCCAGTCCCGCACGTGTCGAACACCGGGGCGAACGAGCGCGACAGCTTCGTCGCCCGCGCTCTCATCGTCCGCGCCAGCCCGACGATCTCGTCGGGGCGCTCGCCTTTCATCGCCAGGCCGACGAGGAAGCCGGCGATCTCGGAGGGCTGCGCCCGGCCGTCCATGATCGTCTCCATGGCGCCGGCGGCCTCGTCGACGGTGAGATCGACGCGGCGCTGCAGCTTGTCGATCAGCGATGGAAACGCGCTCACGACGGCAGCTCCAGGAAATTGCGCAGGATCTTGCGGCCTTCGCCGGTCAACACGGACTCGGGATGGAACTGCACGCCGTGCACCGGCCAGTCCTGATGACGCAGGCCCATGATGATGCCGTCTTCCGTACGCGCGCTGATCTCCAGCGTCGAGGGGGGTGGATCCGCCACGATCAGCGAGTGATAGCGGCCGGCGACGAACGGCTGCGAGACGCCGCTGAAGATCCCGCGGCCGTCGTGCCGCACCGACGAGGTCTTGCCGTGCATCAGCGTCGGCGCCCGGACTACGTCGCCGCCAAACGCGTACCCGATCGCCTGATGTCCGAGGCACACGCCGAACACGGGCACGCGGCTCCCGAACGCGCGGATCAGCTCCACGCTGATTCCGGCGTCTTCTGGACGGCCCGGTCCGGGCGAGATCACGATGCGCTCCGGGCGCATCATCTCCACGTCCGCCAGGGTAATCTCGTCGTTGCGGTGCACCCGCGGCGCAAACCCCAGCTCGCCCAGGTACTGAGCGAGGTTGTAGGTGAACGAGTCGTAGTTATCGAGCAGCAGAACCGTCACTCAGTCCCTCAGTCCCTCAGTCCCTTGTCCTTCGTCCCTTGTCCTCAGTCCCTTGTCCCTTGTCGTCGTCCCTTGTCCATCGAGCCGTGATCGACCAGCGACTCGCGACAGCGACCAGCGACTCGCGACGAGGGACCCGCGACTAGCGACCCATGGACCAGCGACCCATGGACCAGGGACTCTCACAGCTCCGTTTCCGCCATTTCGATCGCCTGCAGCAGCGCGCGGGCCTTGTCGCGCGTCTCCTGGTACTCCGCCTCCGGATTGGAGTCCGCGACGATCCCGGCGCCGACCTGGACGCGGGCGACGCCGTCGCGGAGCGTGATCGTGCGAATCGTAATGCAGAAGTCGAGGTTGCCCGCGAAGTCGATGTAGCCGACGGCGCCGGCGTAGAGATCGCGCCGCGTCGGCTCGAGCTCCGCGAGGATCTGCATCGCGCGGATCTTGGGCGCGCCCGACACGGTGCCGGCGGGAAACGTCGCGACCAGCGCATCGAGGTGATCGTGATCGTCGGAGAGCCGCCCCTCGACGGTCGAGACCAGATGCATGACGTGCGAGAACCGCTCGAGCCCCATGTACTGCGGAACGCGGACCGAGCCGTACTCGCATACGCGGCCCAGATCGTTGCGCCCCAGATCCACCAGCATCACATGCTCGGCGCGCTCTTTCTCGTTCCGCTTCAGCTCGTCGGCCAGACGGAGATCCTCGTCCTCGGTCCGGCCGCGCGGTCGCGTCCCGGCGATTGGATGCATCTCGGCCCTCTGTCCCTCGACGCGAACGAGCATCTCCGGCGACGAGCCGACGATCGCAAACTTGCCCATCCGGATGAAATACATGTAGGGCGACGGATTGACATGCCGCAGCGCGCGATAGATCGTCAGCGGCTCCGCCTCGACGTCGGCCTCGAAGCGGTGGGACAGGACCGCCTGATAGATGTCACCCGCCGCGATGTGCTCCTTGATCGTCCTGACGCCGGCTTCATAGACCTCGCGCGTCAGGTTCGACCGCAGCGACGGCGCCGTCCGTCCCGCCGGCCGGGCCGCCGACGAGAGGCTGCGCTCGAGCTCCCGCTCCAGAAACTGAATCTTCGCGCAGGCGAACTGATAGAGCGCCGACAGATCTTCATCCGCCGTCACCCGGGCGTTCGCGATGATCAGGATCCGGTGCTTGACGTGATCGAAGGCCAGGACCGTGTCGAACAACATGAACCCGGCATCGTCTTCCCGTCCGTCTTCCCTTCCGTCGTCCGTCTTCCGACTTCCGTCTTTCCCCTTGTTCCACCTGGCGTTCGCCCAGGCCTCGGCAAGCGCGGGCTCGAACCGGACCGCCGCGTCGTAGCCGATGAAGCCGACGGCGCCGCCGGTGAAGCGGGGCAGGTCCGGCACGTACGGCGCGCGAAATTCCGCCATCAGGCGCCGGAGCACAGGCACGAAGGGCTCATCGGTCTCGCTCGTCACACCCGAGCGATCGATCACCGTCCTGCCGCCGCGCGACCGCAGGACGAGAAACGGATCCTTGCCGAGGAACGAGTACCGCGCGACCTGCTCGCCTCCCTCGACGCTCTCGAAGAGGAACGCGTAGTCCGAGTGCTCCGCAATCTTCAGAAAGGCGGACACCGGCGTGAGCAGGTCCGCCATGATCTCTTTCACCACCGGGACGAACGTGCCGCGGCGCGCGAGCTCGACGAAGTCTTCGAATGACGTCTGTTTCATGACGATTGCGCTGTCCTGATTCTGATCGCGTCGGCCGCCGCGTCCGCAAACAGCCCTTCCGGCGGCCGCCGGCCGGTCCAGATCTCGAATTGCCGCTCCGCCTGCGCCACCAGCATCTCCAGACCGCCGATCGTCTCGACGCCGGCGGCCGCGGCGGCGCGGATCAGATCGGTCGGATCCGGGTCGTACACGAGGTCGTACACGAGACGGCCGTCGAACGGCCCTTCGTACGGCAGCCCGGCCGCGGCGCGACTGCCGACGGGCGTCGCGTTGATCAGCACGTCCCACGATCCGGGCCGCGGCGGCCACTCGGCCACCGCGCCGCCCACCGACCCCGCGACCGTTCGCGCGGCGTCGGCGCGCCGCGCCGAAATCGCGAGCCGCGCACCCTCGCGGCGGAGCGCCAGCGCCACGGCTCTCGCCGCTCCGCCGGCGCCGAGGATCACGGCGCGAAGATCGGCCATGTCGGGAAGCCGCCGACGCAGCGGCTCGATGAACCCGTCCGCATCGGTGTTCATCCCGATCCAGTGGCCGCCGCGAACGGCAATCGTGTTGACGGCGCCGGCAGCCGCCGCGGAGGGGGCGACCTCGTCCATCATCGGCAGGACGTCCCGCTTGAACGGAATCGTGACGCTCGCCCCGCGCAGGCCGATGTCGACCGCGAACGCGCGCAGCCCCACGAGGTCCCGGGACTCCAGCGGCACGTAGACCGCATTCAGCCCCACCGCGGCAAATCCCGCGTTGTGCATCGCCGGCGACAGCGAGTGGACGACCGGGCGTCCGATCAGCGCGTACACCTGCGCGTCGGGACCGATGCGACGGAACCGATATTCGCCGAGCAACTGCGCGACGGGAATCTGCCCCGGCGCGATACCGGCGCCCGCATACGTCCAGCGCGATCCGAAGCGCGCGGCCAGCACGCGCGTGGCCACGCCCGTCCGCCCCATCCCGATCAGCACGGACGAGCCGTCGGCGCGCGCCCCGTCAAGCAGTGTGCGCAGGTCCGACAGCCGCTCCGTCATCACCGCCAGCTTCGCCACTTCACCGCCCGCCCCCCGCAGGCGATCGAGCATCGCGGGCGCGTCCGGAGGAGTGCCGTCGAAGACATGTCGCGAGACGATGACGCCTCGACCCGCGCGCGCGTCAATCAGCGGCCGAAGCGGCGCGTCCCACTCCACGTCGATGAATTCGGCGCCGAGCGTGTGCGCGTCGTGGAGCACCTTCAGGCGCGTCTCCTCCGGTCCGTCGAACAGGCCGCCTTCACGCAGCGGCCGGCACGTCACGATCGCCGGCTTGCGTCGGCCCGCCAGGGCTCCGCCGGCATCCGGCCGCTCCATCGAGTCCAGACGGAGCTCGACCAGATCGGCGTCCGCTTCCGCGGCCTCTCTCGCCCGCCGAATCGCCTCGACGTCCTTCCCGATGACCGTGACGCAAATCTGAGTAATGTCCGTGCCCTCCGTGCTCGTCCGTGTCGTGCGTGGCCCTTTGATCCGTGGCAATAAAAAAGCCCCCTCAATCCGGAAGACTGAGGGGGCTCGAGGAACTCGCCGGGTTATGGCCGTGCCGCTAGCGCTTCGCCCCCTCTGTGGACGCGGACCACCACCAATACGACGTAAACGTCGCGGGAGTCGCCGCAAAGATGGGCTGAGTCGTCACGCTGAGGGAAAGCCTAACACAAGTAGAGCCGACTTGGGGCCGCCGGCGTCTAATTCATGCTATAAAGGTTTGCATACCATGAAGATCCGGGTTTTTCTCGCAGGCGTCGCGATCGCCGCGTTCGGCTGGGCCCGTGTGCCCGCGTCGACCGCGCTCATGCCCATCGAAGAAGTGAAGCCGGGGATGACCGGGATCAGCCGGACAATCTTCGAGGGCTCGAAGCAGCAGGAGTTCACGGTCCACATCCTGGGCGTGCTGAAAAACGTGCAGGCGCCGCAGCGGAATCTGATACTTGCGAAGCTCGAAGGGGGTCCGCTCGCCGAAACCGGCGTGATCGCCGGCATGAGCGGAAGCCCGGTCTACATCGACGGACGGCTGGTCGGCGCCGTCTCCTACTCTATCGGCGCGTTCCCCAAAGAGGCGATCGCGGGCATCACGCCGATCGGGGAAATGATCGAAGCGACCGCCGACACGGGCGCGCGGCGCGCGGCGTCGGCGCAGGCGCGGATCGATCTCCCCGTCACACCCGACACGCTGGCAGCGGCGATGCGCGCCGCGTACGCGCGCGTGGCGGCGTTCGCCGATCGTCCCGCCGACGTCCAGAGCATCGGCGTGCCGGCGGCGGCGGGATCGCAGATGGGCGCGCTGCTCCGGCCGATTGCGACGCCGCTCGTGATGAGCGGGATGGACGCGCCGACGTCGAATCTCGTCTCGTCGATGTTCCGCGACGCCGGCTTCACGCCGGTGCTGTCCGGCGGCCGCGGCGACGCGCCCGGCACCGAGGCGCCGCTCCGCCCCGGCGACCCCGTCGGAGTCTCCTTGCTCGGCGGCGACGGCGAGATGGGCGCGACCGGCACGATCACGCACATCGACGGCGACCGGCTCTACGCGTTCGGCCATCCCTTCTTCAACTTCGGGCCGACGGCGTTCCCGATGACGCGGGCCTACATCTACACGTCGCTCCCCAGCCTGATGTCGTCGTTCAAGATCGCCACGATGGGCGACGTGATCGGCACGGTGAAGCAGGATCGCGCCACCGCGATCGCCGGCACGCTCGGCAAGGGACCGCAGGTGATTCCGATCACGATCACGCTGACCTCGAGTCGCGCGCCGACGCGTACGTTCCGCTACACCGCCGTCAACGATCAGCTGTTCACCCCGCTCCTGACCTACGTCGCGCTGTTCAACACCCTCGGCAATTACGAGCGGCAGTTTGGCTCCGTTACCTTCACGGTCGCGGGGAAAGCGACCTTCGAGCATCATCCCGATCTCACCTACGAGGACATCTTCACCGGCGACAACCCGATTCCAGGGGCGTCGGCTTATGTGGCGGGCCCGCTCACGATGCTGCTCGCCAACGACATCGAGCCGGTCACGGTGAAGGGCGTGGAGCTGTCGGTCGCCACGTCGGAGGAATCGCGCGCCGCCACGATCGAGCGCGTGTGGCTCGACGAAGTGCATCCGCGCGCCGGCCGCACGGTGCCGCTGAAGGTGCTGACGCGCAGCTATCGCGGCGCCGAGAAGATCTCGACCATCCCGATCGAGATTCCGGCCAACGCGTCCGGCCAGCTCACCGTGATGGTCACCGACGGCAAGCAGCTCAACCAGATCGAACAGCGCGAGCTGCACCGCAGCCTTCAGCCGCAGAGCGTCGGCCAGATGATCAAGGCCCTCAACGAAACGCACCGCAACAACCGCGTCTACGTGCGCCTGCTCACCGGCACGCCCGGCGCCGTCGTCAACGGCGAGGCCCTGACCTCGCTTCCGCCGTCCGTGCTCGCGGTGCTCGAAGGCGACCGCAGCGGCGGAAACTTCACGCCGATACGCTCCGCCGCCCTGGGCGAATGGGAGCTGCCGATGGATTCCGCGATCACCGGCACGCGCGTGCTGACGATCGATCTCGACAGCCATCCGGGCCGGTAGTTGTCGTCCATGTTGAGGCGTTCGGCGTTTTCCGCGCGTCCCGCGGCCCGATTCGGACTGTCCGCGGGCCTCGTCCTGGCCGCGTCCGCGTTCCTCCTCGCTTCCGCGCCGACTTTCTGGACCGTCTCCACGCAGAGCGATTTCCTGAAAGGCGACGTGACCAATCTGTCGATCGACAGCGACGGCCGCGTGTTTCTCGGGCCCGCCACCGCGCAGCTCGCCGAAACCTCCGCGCCGTTTCTCTGGACGCTTCTCGCCGGACCCGAGGGCACGCTGTGGGCAGGCACGGGGAACGAAGGACAGGTGCTGAAGATCGCGCGCGACGGCAAGACGTCGAAATTCTTCGACGCGCCGGAGATGGAGATTCACGCGCTGGCTCCGGCGCCCAATGGCGGCCTGTTCGTGGCTTCGTCGCCCGACGGCAGGATTTATCGCGTCGCCGCGGACGGCACCTCGTCGACGTTCTTCGACCCCGACGACAAATACATCTGGGCGCTCGCGACCGCGCCCGACGGCACGCTCTTCGCCGGCACCGGCCAGAAAGGCAATATCTATCGCATCACGCCGGACGGCAAGGGGACGCTCTTCTACAAGACGAACACCGCGAACGTCGTCTCGCTCGCGATCGACAGGGACGGCAACCTGATCGCGGGCACCGAATCGCCCGGCAGGATCTTCCGGATCGGCAAGGACGGGAAGGCCTTCGTCCTGGTGGATTCGCCGTTCAAAGAGATCCATGCGGTGAAGATCGCCGCCGACGGCACGATCTACGCGGCGGCGTTCAGCGGCACGCCGGGCGGCGAAGATCGCGCCGCGCCGTCGATCGCCGCGTCTCCGGAACCGCCGCCGCGCGCGCCGGTGCCGACGGTGTCGGCTGAGATCACCTCGATCACCGTCGTGGACGCGACCGGCGGCGTCCCGTCCGGCAGCACGGCGCGCGAGCCGCGCGCGCACAGCGCGAAAGGCGCCATCTATCGGGTCCGCCCCGACGGGCTGTGGGACACGCTCTGGGAGGCCGCCGACGACTGGCCCTTCGACATGCTGATCGATCCGGACGGCACGCTGCTCGTGGGGACCGGCAAGGAAGGCAAGATATTCCGCCTGTCGGGCGATCCGGCGCGCGCGACGCTGCTCGCCCGTGCCGACGCACGCCAGGTCACGTCTCTGCTCCGCGAATCCTCCGGCCGCATCGTCGCCGCGACGAGCAATCCCGGAAAGGTGTTTTCGCTCGCTTCGTCGCGTGCCGCCACAGGCACGTACGAATCGGACGTCCGCGACGCCGGTACGGTCGCCACGTGGGGCGCGATTCGATGGCGCGCGGCGGCCCGACCGGGCGAGGTGGAGGTGTTCACGCGTTCCGGCAACACAGCGACGCCGGATGAAACATGGAGTGCGTGGTCGAAGGCGTATACCGTCTCCAACGGTGAGCGGATCTCGAGCCCCAATGCGAGGTATCTGCAGTGGCGGGCCGTGCTGAAATCGCCGGGGACGGACCAGGGCCCGGTTCTGACCTCGGTGACGACCGCGTATCTGCCGCGCAACCTGCGGCCGGTCGTCTCGAGCATCACCGTGCATCCCCCCGGCACGGTGTTCCAGCGGCCGTTCTCGACCGGCGAGCTGGAGATCGCCGGCTTCGAAGAGAACACGTCCGACGGCCGCAATCCGTCGCAGTCGAGCCAGTCCGCGGGCGGCTCGCCGACCGTGCCTGCGTCGCCCGCCCTCGGCCGCAAGATCTATCAGAAGGGACTCCAGACGTTCGTCTGGAAGGCAGACGACGAAAACGACGATCGGCTGCAGTACGACATCTTCTATCGCCGCGAGGGAGAGACAGCCTGGAAGCCGCTGAAGCGCGGGCTCTGGGACCCAATCTATGTCTGGGACACGACGTCGGTGCCCGATGGGACGTACTACGTCAAGGTCGCCGCCAGCGACGCCCCCTCCAACTCGCCCTCGACCGCGCTGATCGGCGAGTTCGAGAGCGTCAGCTTCGATATCGACAACACGCCGCCGGTGGTCGAGGTCGAGTCGGCGACACGCACGGGGAACCGCGCGACCGTGAAATTCGTGGTGCGCGACGAACAGTCGGCCGTCCAGCGCGTCGAGTATTCGCTCGACGCGAGCCGCTGGCGCGTCGCCTACCCGGTCGACGGCATTCCCGACTCGCGCCGTGAAGAGTTCGAGGTGACGATCGACGAGAGCGAGGCGCCGCGCAGCATCATCATTCGCGCGACGGACGCGATGAACAACGTGGCGACGGCTGTCGCCGACATCAAGCGGTAAAAACTGGAAGATACAACTCCCAACTACGCAACTCCCAACTCCTCAAGGTGATCGTCTGGGGGAATTGGGAGTTGGGAATCGGGAATTGCAGTTTTACCCTCGTTGTTTCGCCTTGACGGTCATGTGCTCGACGAACCAGATCAGGTTCACGGCGACCGGGTCCGTCCCGTAGCGCGCCGGCTCGAGGCGGCCGCGCGAGATCTCGTCGATGAACCGGGCCACCTGCCGGCGGCCGCGCGCATCGCCGAGCACTTCGACGCCAGAGATGTTCCCTTCCCGCGTAATCACGGCTGAAAACGCGAGCATCAGTTCCCCTTCCGATCCCGATCGCTCCAGCGACGCCCGGACGATGCCGTCCTCGGGGACGGTGGGCGCCTGAATCATCAGATCGTCGAGGCTGGCCGGATTGAGGTTCGAGCCGGACGGGGCCGCCATCACCGCGATCATCGCGCGCAGCGAGTCGTCGCGCTCCGGCGAAGCGAAATGGAGCATCCCGAGCACGATGGCGCCGCACAGCAGGGTGCCGGCCGTCGCGGCCAGGCCGATCCAGACCAGGTGCATGTCGTCGAACATCCGCGACAGCCGCGCGGGCCACGCCTCGTTCGCCTCGGCGCGCATGCGGCTGATGACGCCCGGCTGCAATCCAGTCCAGTCGTCGGCCGGACCGGGCGCCGCCGCCAGCCGCAGCGCGGCGGCGACCGCTTCATAGCCCTCGGACAGCTCGTCGCGACAGGGCTCGCAGTCGTGCAGATGCGACTGCACCGCAATCTGCTCCTGCACCGGCAACGCGTCGTCATGAAATGCGGCGAGGCGCTGCCGCACCGCCACGCAGGTCAGTCCGGTCATACGTCCCTCAGTTGGGCGCGCAGCCCTTCGCGGGCGCGCGCAAGGCGCGATTTCACGGTGCCGACCGCAATACCGAGCGAGAAACCGATTTCTTCGTAGCTGAGGCCGTCGATCTCCCGCAGGACGATCGCGGTCTTCTGATCGAACGGCAATCCTTCGAGCGCGATGCGAATGCGTTCGGCGAGCTGTTTCTGGCCGACGAGGCGATCGGGCCCGCTGTCGACCGTTTCGGGGAGCTCGCCGTGATCCTGGATGTGCTGATCCAGGGAAACCTGCTGCGCGCGATGCCGCCGCCGCCACCAGCGCTGGCGGTTGCGGGCCTGGTTGACGACGATCCGGTAGATCCAGGTACGGAGGCTCGAATGGCCGCGGAACGTGTGGATGGTGCGGAAGACCCTGAGAAAGACCTCCTGGGAGAGGTCGAGCGCTTCGTTGTGGTCATTCAGGAGGTTGAGCGAGAGCTGGTAGACCATCCGCTGGTGTTCGCTCACGAG
>Ga0310810_10003800_pt1 | contig 16563 bp, 10 predicted proteins | sample NCmetagenome_FD_207641 | JGI IMG/M metagenome (GOLD analysis project Ga0310810, IMG submission 207641) | Soil microbial communities from experimental microcosm in Duke University, North Carolina, United States - NC | ecosystem: Engineered > Artificial ecosystem > Soil microcosm > Unclassified ... | reverse complement strand
CAGGGCGCATTTCCACGCGCTCGGCTGCCCGGTGGTCGGCGACACGCTCTACGGTTTGCGCCGGCCGAAGCGCCTCCCCTCCCCGCGGCTGTTCCTCCACGCCAAGACGCTCGCGTTCACGCATCCCACGAAAGATACGCCGATGGAATTCCATAGTCCGCTCCCCGCGGCGCTGGAGGAAGTCCTCAAAAAATTGCGCGCCTAAGCTTCGAGCTGCGAGCTGCGAGCTTGTGCCGACGGACGCGCGAACTCGTCGCTCGAAGCTCAAAGCTCGCAGCTCAAAGCTATGTTGATCACCATCTCCGGCCTGTCAGGCTCCGGAAAATCGACCGCGGCGAAGGGTCTCTCCGAGAGGCTCGGGATCCCCACGGTCGACATCGGCAAGATCTTCCGGGCGATGGCGAAGAAGCACGGCATGGACGTGGTGGAGTTCGGCAGGTACGTCGAAGAGCATCCGGAGATCGATCGTCAGCTGGACGCCGCCATGGTCCGGAAGGCGAAAAGGAGCGGCGACCTCATCCTCCAGGGGAGGCTGGCCGGCCTCATGACCGCCAAAGAGGGCCTTCCGGCCGTCCGTATCTGGATCACCGCCTCGGCCAGGGTCCGTGCGTCCCGGGTCGCCCGGCGCCAGGGGGTCGCCTTCAAGAAGGCGATGGCCGAAATAAGCCGGAGGGACCGGGACAACCAGGACCGGTACCGGCAGACCTACGGTCTTGACTTGAACGACCTGTCCGTCTATGATATCGTCGTTCGAACGGACAACCTCACCCTAGAGGAGGTTGTCTCTTGTTTAGTCAAAGAACTCTCGCACGTATGGCCGAAGAGACGAAGAACGCCGCTTCCGACGCGGAAAACCAGGCCCCGGCCGAGCAGGCCGCGGAAGCTTCGGCGCCCGCGGAACCGGTGAAGGCTGAGGTGGCCAAGATGGACGACATCAAGCCTGGCATGGTCATCCGGGTCCACCAGAAGATCAAGGAGACCACCCCGAAGGGCGATGAGCGCGAGCGCATCCAGATCTTCGAGGGGACGGTCATCGCCATGAAGGGCAAGGACGCCAAGTCCAGGACCGTCACCGTCCGCAAGGTCGCGAGCGGCGTGGGCGTGGAGAGGATCTTCCCCATGGGCTCGCCCTCGATCGCCAAGTTCGAGGTCGTGAAGCAGTACGACACGCACCGGGCGAAGCTGTACTACCTCCGGACGCACAAGAAGAGCCTGAAGGAAAAGGCCGTCAAGAAGTAAGCAAGAAGACCCGCCGCACGGCGGGTCTTTTGTTTTCATTTCGGGAGACTCATCTCATGGAGCCGGCCGTCCGGTCAGGCCTCCGTCTATGCAAGATGACAGGCGGCGGAAGAGAGGGGCACAGCAAGGAAATCCGGCCCCGAATTTGAGGCATGTCCCCGTCTCGAACCGGCCGGATTTCTCGAAAGATCTCTAAACTCTGCTTCGGTGGTGCCTATTTTTTTGGATTGCTGAAACAAGTTCAGCATGACAAAGGATTTCTGGACCCCGCATCAAGTGCGGGGTGACATTTTTTTGCTTCCTGGATGTTTGTTACATGGTCAGCATGACAATAAATTGTCACCCCGGGCCGAGACCCGGGGTCCAGAACCGCACCATCGAAGCCTCTTCTAAGATCCTGCGAGAAATCCGGCCCGGCGAGATGCGGCAGCTTCATCACTTGGGGCCGGATTTCTTTGTTGTTATATATCCGGGGAACATGTTGCCGAGAACGGAGGACGGCGGGATATGGCTTTCGGCGGGTAAACCCGAGTTTCTACGAGGGCTCGGCCGAAGGCCGAGCCGCCGAAAGCCGTGTCCCGCCGGCCGGCAATGTAGCTCAGCTTATGACGACCAAACAAAAGAGCGGGCCGGAGCCCGCTCTTTTTTCTCTCTTAATTGGTCATCGCTGCGTAATACTTGCCGTACTCGTTGATCGGCGAACCGATCGTGTAGTCGGCGAGCATGCCGTCGTTCACGATGTCGACCTGCTGTTTCCAGTAAGGGCCGAACACCGACAGGACCACGGACTCGCTCGTCACCCAGTGCAGCGAGCCGTCCTTGCCGACCGCGTAGACCTTGGGGGACGACGCGGCCTTGAGGAGGCGCGAACCGGGGCGATAGAGGACGTTGCCGCCGAGGGGCATCGCGGAGAGCGACGCGTTCGAGAGCGTCTCGACGGTGTCGAAGTCGCGGAACCAGCTGAAGTACTGGCTTTCGCCCGCGAACACGTAGCGCTTGCCGTCGGCCGCCGCGAGATAGACCGCGTTGCTGCCGGAACCCTTCACGAGATGGCCGGTGAACGACCGGGCGCCGTACGCGGTCTTCACGAGCACCGGGGTGGTCGCGAACTTGAGCGTCTGGCTGCCGGCCTTGCCTTCGATCCAGGCGATGTCGCCGTTCTTCACGTCGAGGGACGAGGTTTCGACCGAGGACGGGATGGTGACGGCCTTGCCGCCGGTCCAGGTCACGAGGCCTCCGCCCACGCGGGCGCCCGCGGCCGCGCCGCCGTCGGCGTCGAACCTGTCGAGGATGACCGCGTCGAGCGTAATGAAATCCTCATGGCCGTCGGCCGCGTGGAACACGATGGGCGTGTTCGCGTCGGGCTCGCGGTGGCGGACGTAGCCGCCGTCCATGTAGCGGACCTTGGTCGGAACGGGCTTGCGGTACACGTTCGTGACCAGCGAGCCGGCGATCTCCATCAGCTGGGACTTCTCCGAGAGCTTGGTGTACAGGAGGTCGGTGACGTTGAGGATGATCTTGCCGTCGTCCATGTCCTCAAGGCGCGTGACCATGGGAGGGACGTCGCGCTGGATGAGCATGATCGACTTGGCGCCGCCCACGGAAACGTAGATCTCGCGCTTGTCGTAGGACCACTGCTTGGTCGAATACTCCCAGGCGGCGCTGCCCTTGCCGTCCGTGACGAAGTAGCCGGGGATGGCGCGATCGTCGCCCTTGCCCACGGGTCCGGAGGCGAGGCCGCCGTTCACGAACACGCGGAACCAGTCCTCGTTCGGGCGCTTGTTGAGCCAGAACAGGTTCGAACCGGAGAAGGCGTAGTCGAGGACGGGCCAGGAATCCACCAGGCGCATGCCGAAGCGGTCCTTGACCATCAGGTTGTACTGCGAGCCCGAAGGCTGGCTGGTCCAGGCGACGCGGCCGTTCGAGACGATCGGGTGGCGGTCGTCGTAGGAGTTGTCGGACACCTTCTTCACGGACTCGCCGTCGAAGGCGTAGATCTCGCGGTCGTTGCCGTCGTTCATGGTCCAGACGACCATGCCGTCGGCGACGTCGAAGTTGCCGGTCACGGCGTCGTAGAAGCCGTTGCCGTCGTCCTTCCAGTCGTTCTTGTCGAACGCTGCGAGGGTGCGGATCTGCGCGCCGTCATAGGCGTAGAGCTTCCGCTGCGTGCCGGACGTTTCCGTCCAGGCGACGAGGTGCTTGTCGGCCTTATAGGCCTCGATGCGGACGTCGCCCGCATCCCTGGCAAGCGTGGTGATGACCCACGGGTCGGTGTCGGTCGACACCGGCGCGGTCTCGGCGCCGAGGGCGCGGACCGGGGCCACGAGGGTGGCAGCGAGGACGGCCGCTGCCGTTACCTTCGCCACATAAAGAGTGGTGTGTCGCATAGTCGTACCTTGATAGGTCATAAGAATGACCAGTTTCTATAGCATATTTTGGCCTGATTGTCAATCCCGCCTGACAATACCCTCCCCATCCCCGCCTTAAAACCGAAAGGCCGGCTCACAAGCCGGCCTTAAACCCTTTCGACCTTGGACTTTCGACTCTCGACTATGCCCTTGCCGGCGCTGTCTTGAGCACCTTCTTGAGATAATCGGCGGTCCTGGAGCCCTTCACCTTGAGCACGTCCTTGGGCGTACCCTCGGCGACCACTTCGCCGCCGCCGTCGCCGCCCTCCGGGCCCATGTCGATGACCCAGTCGGCCGATTTGATGACGTCGAGGTTGTGCTCGATGATGAGCACCGTGTTCCCCTTCTCCACCAGCTGGTTCAGCACCACGAGCAGTCGCTTGATGTCGTCGAAATGGAGGCCGGTCGTGGGCTCGTCCAGGATGTAGAGGGTGCGGCCGGTGGCGCGGCGGGAGAGCTCGGTGGCGAGCTTCACGCGCTGGGCCTCGCCGCCCGAGAGCGTCGTGGCCGATTGGCCGAGCTTGAGGTAGCCGAGGCCGACGTCGCGCAGCACGTTGAGCTTGTCGGCGATGAGCGGCTGGTCCGCGAAGAACGTCGCCGATTCCTCGACCGACATCTCGAGCACGTCGGCGATGGTCTTGTCCTTGAAGTGGATCTCCAGCGCCTCTGCGTTGTAGCGCTTGCCGCGGCACTCCGTGCACTCGATGTAGACGTCGGGCAGGAACTGCATCTCGATGCGCACCAGGCCTTCGCCCGCGCAAGCCTCGCAGCGGCCGCCGCCCTTCACGTTGAAGCTGAACTTGCCGGCGTCGTAGCCCTTCATCTTGGCCTCCGGCACCTCGGTGAAGAGGTCGCGGATGGCGGTGAAGACGCCCGTGTAGGTGGCGGGGTTCGAGCGCGGGGTGCGGCCGATCGGCGACTGGTCGATGCTGATGACCTTGTCGATGTCGTTCATCCCCTTGATCTCCTTGTGCGCGCCGGGGTTCTCCTTCGCGCGGTAGAACTTCTTGGCGAGCGCGCGAGAGAGGATGTCGACGACGAGCGTCGACTTGCCGGAGCCGGAGACGCCGGTGACGCAAACGAACATGCCGAGCGGGAACCGCACGGTAACGTTCTTGAGGTTGAACTCGGACGCGCCCTTCACGATGAGCGCCTTGCCGTTGCCCTTGCGGTACCGGAGCGGCGTCGGGATGGAGTCCTTGCCGGTCATGTAGCGCCCGGTGATGGAGGCCTTGTTCTTCTTGAGCTCGGACGGCGTGCCCTCGGCGATGATCTTGCCGCCGAACGCGCCCGCGCCGGGGCCCATGTCGATGACGTAATCCGCCGCCTCGATGGTGGCCTCGTCATGCTCCACGACGATGACGGTGTTGCCCTGGTCACGCAGCTTCTTGAGCGCGTCGATGAGCTTGTCGTTGTCGCGCGGATGCAGGCCGATCGAAGGCTCGTCCAGGATGTAGATGACGCCGGAGAGATCGGTGCCGAGCTGGGTGGCGAGGCGGACGCGCTGGAGCTCGCCGCCGGACAGCGTGATGGCGGCGCGGTCGAGCGTCAGGTACCCGAGGCCGACCTCGGACAGGTTCTTGAGGCGGAGCGTGACCTCGCGCAGCGCCTGGCCGGCGATCTTGATCTCGCGCTCGGAGAGGAGCGGTTCCTTGCCCTTCTTGCCGGAACCCGCGGGTTTGGCCGCCTCGGCGGAGAGCATCGCGAAGAAATCCGCGGCCGCGTCGATGGACAGGCCGACCGTGTCGGCGATGGTCTTGCCGCCGAAAGTGATGCCGAGGACCTCGGGACGCAGGCGCTTGCCCTTGCAGGCCGGGCAGGTCACCACGTTCATGTAGCCCTCGATCTCCTTCATGACGTAATCGGAATCCGTCTCCTTGTAGCGCTTCTCGAGGTTCGGGACCACGCCGTCGAAAGGCGTCTGCACGCCGTCGACGAGGTATTTCTCCTCGCCCGTGCCGTAGAGGATGATGTCGACCGCCCGCTTCTCCAGCTTCTCGATGGGGGTATCGATGGAGAACCCGTGGGTCTTGGCGACCGCGGCGAGGAGCTTCGTGTACCACTGCTGGTTGCCGGCGATGCGCGTCCACGGCTTGATGGCGCCCTGCGCGAGCGTGAGGCGGGGGTTCGGGATGACGAGCTCAGGCTCGACCACGAGCTTGGTGCCGAGGCCGGTGCAAGCCGGACAGGCGCCGTGCGGGCTGTTGAACGAGAAGATGCGCGGCTCGAGCTCGGGCAGGTGGATGCCGTCCTTGGCGCAGGTGAGGCGCTGGCTGAAGAGCAGGTCCTCGCCGTTGTCCTCGCGGTAGACGACGAGGAACCCGTCGGCCAGGTCGAAGGCCTTGGCGATCTGCGCCTCGAGCTGCGGGGTCTCGTCCTGCTGGGCGTAGCGGCCGATGACGACCTCGATGGTCGAGCGCTGTTCCTTGTCGCGGCGCATGGCCTTCATCTCATCGAGCGGCGCGAACAGGCCGTTGAAGCGCACCTCGTTGTAACCGCTCTTGCCGGCCCACTCGAGCAGGTGCTTGTGCACGCCTTTCTCGTCGCGGACCATCGGCGCCATGATGGCGACCGCCGTGTCATCGACGATGTCGCGGATCTTCTTGGCGATCTCGTGCGGGCTCTCGTGCATCACGGGCGAGCCGCACTGCGGGCAGTGGGCGCGACCGGCGCGCGCGAACAAAAGACGGAGATAATCATAGATCTCCGTGATCGTGCCCACGGTCGAACGGGGGTTCGAAGAAGTGGTGCGCTGTTCGATGGCGATGGTCGGCGAGAGGCCGTGGATCTCGTCCACGTCGGGCTTGTCCTGCAATTCCAGGAACTGGCGCGCGTAGGACGACAGGGATTCGACGTAGCGGCGCTGGCCTTCCGCGTAGATGGTGTCGAAGGCGAGCGAGGACTTGCCGGACCCCGAGAGCCCGGTGATGACGGTGAACTTCCCTTTCGGGATCTTGGCGTCGACGTTCTTCAAGTTGTGCACCCGGGCACCCTTGATGACGATCGCGTTCGCGTTGGCGTTGCCGTTCGGCATGAGACGGTCTTCAGCGTGAACAATCCGTTCCGGCATCGCCGGAAATAAGCTGTCGTCGAGCATATCGTATCGTCAAGATTCGTGCAAGTATGGCACCTCCCGGTCCGCGGGAACGGCCGCGCGCGGCCGGGATAAGGCCGGAAGCGCGAAAAAACGTCCGGCCTGGGGCCGGACGTTCCTCGTTCGCTTCGTCAATGCGCGCCGCCGCAACCCGGCGGCTCCACGCAGACCCGCACGTTCGCGGGGCATTTGAGGCCGGCGTTGCAGGTACCCTGGTCGCCGCCGCCCGGGATGCACGGCACGCCCACGGTGCCGTCGTAGGTACAGATGCCGGTGTTGTCGATGACCCAATGCGGCATGGAGTCGCATTTCGCGTTGTCCCTGCCCGGACCCCGGCACGAATTGTCATGGCCAGGATCGCAGCCGTTGCCCGCCTGACCCGCCCCCGTGCAGATGCCGGCGCTTGCCGAGATGATCGCCCGGTCCGAGATGGCGCCGTCGATGCAGTTGCCATTGGGGCTGCACTCATCGTTTCCGACATGGCACACGACCCCGTCATGCTTGGGCTTGCAGAACTTGGTGTCGGAGCTGAACACGTGCGTGGCCTGGGTCCAGCAGAACATCGGGCCCCACCTGCTGTTGTCGGGACGCGTCATCGTCGAACCGGCGAACTCGAAGGTGCCGCCCGCCATGACGCTCTCGCTGCAGTCGCTGTCGCTGTCGCACGGCTGGACGCCGAAGCTTCCGTAGTTCGGCGGCACGCAGCGGTTCCTCTGGCAGGTGAGGCCGGTCGAGCCGCAATCGCGGCTGTTGTCGCAGGCGCTCAGGTACCACGGCGTCGAGCAGACGTGGATGCCCGTCATCTCGACGCAGACCCTGCCGCCCTCGCAGTCGGCGTCCTCGTCGCAAGGTGCGCTTTCCCGGCCGCTCGTGCAGGTGCCGCCGACCTGGCCATGGACGTCCGCGCAATGGTGGGAGAAACATTCGGCATCGACCGCGCAGCGCGTGCCGTTGCTGCCGTTGCTGCACGAGCCCTGGAAGAGCGAACTGCCCGTGCCGGAATAGCTCGACGATCCCACCGCCGCGCCGAATCCGCCGGTCGCCGCGCGGACCCTGCCCGACGTGCAGTATCCGCCGCAGCAATCCGAGCTCGGGCCGGCGCCGTGGCAGTCGGAGTCGTCCCCGAGGCAGTCTACGCACTGATAGGGCGCGACGGGATTCGGCAGGCACGCGTCCGCCGCGACGACGTTGATGCCGGCCGACGCGGGGGCCGAGGAGTTGGTCGAAGGCGCCGAGGTCTGCGAGCCGGGCGGTTTCTTGCAGCGTTTCGTCGCGTCGTCGGAACCCGCGCGCGAACAGCTCTTGCCGATGCATTGCGTCGTCGTGGAGCTGCTGCCGCCGTTCAGGTCGGCCTGGGTCGCCAGGCGGAACCGGCGTTCGACCGGATCGGACTCCGATGCGCCCTGGATCTTCACGAGCGTGAAGGGCTGGCCGCAGGGCACGCGCCGCTCGAAGTACTGGCAGGCCACGAACAGCACTTTCTTCACGAGCGGCACCTTCGGCATCTGCAGACGCAGGATGTCGGGGTTGATGGTGTTGAGGATGACGTAAGCGCCGAAGGTCAGCAGCAGGCCGACGAGCGCGTCCCTGATCTTGTCCTTCGCCTTGGACACGCGGCCGGCGTCTCCGCCCGCGGTCAGGTACTGGAAGCCCGCGACGACGAAGACGACGCCCGCGATGATGCCCACGATCGCGACCCCGTAGTTATAGACGGTGGCGATGTAATCGCCGACGTCGATCACTCTGGCCTTTCCGCCGATGGTGACCGCGAGATTGGCCGGCGGCGGGTTGGCGTAGCATTTGCCCTGGCCGGCGGGGCAGGACGGATTGCTGCCGCCGAGCTCGAAACAATGCTGGTTATCGCAGGTGCCCCGGTTCGGCTGCGGAGTGGCGACGCCGCCCACGTTGGCGTCGAGGCATTCCTCGCGGGCCCAGCAAGGAGAGTAGACGTCGCCCACGTCGGCCGAAGCGGCGCGGACGCACAACAGGAAAAAGGCCGCGATGACGGCCATGGCGATGCGCCTCGCGGCGTTCGCCTGCCGGACGGCCGCGGCCTTGCTGCCGGGGACGCCGGCCTTTTCCCACAGACGCGACATAGCGCTCATTTTAACAGTTTCTGGACCAAACCTTCAAAGATGTCCGCGGGAATGGCGCCTTCGACGCGCTGGCCGTTGAGGAAGAACGTCGGGGTGCCGCGGAGTCCCAGCTTGCCGGCGAGTTCCGCGTCGAGGGCGACCTTGTCCTTATAACGCTCATCCACAAGGCACTTTTCGAACTGGACCGGGTCGAGACCCGTCTCCTCCGCGTAGCGCGTGAGATCGGGGAAAGCGAGCGTCGGGGAGTTCACGAAGAGCTTGTCATGATAGGCCCAGAACTTGCCCTGCTCGCGGGCGCATTCCGCCGCCAGGGCGGCCTGCTTGGCGTCGGGATGGAGGGACTCCAGCGGATAATCGCGATACACGAACCGGACGCGGTCGCCGTACTTGCGCATGAGGGTGCGGAAGACCGTGGCCTCGTCCTTGGAAAAGGGGCACTGGAAGTCCGCGAACTCGACGATGGTGAGCTTGGCCTCCTGGGCCGGCGGGCCTTCTGCGGGCTCGTCAGGCGATTCCACTTCGGACCGGTCGACCACGGACGGCGCGATGACCGAGGTGCCTTCGGCGGTGGTCAGACGGGAACCGAACTGCGGCAGGTCGATGAGCTCGCCGCGCCGGATCTTGCCGTAATACAGAGAGACCCGATAGCCGAAGAAGATGATGAGGGCGAACAGGACGGCGAACAGCGCCCAGCCGCCGATGGCGCAGCCGAGGCTCCTTTTGCCCTTGCCCCTCGCGGGGCGGTCAAGGTCGAGGTCGTACGTCGTCATGCCGTCAGTATAATGGAAGGAGGCTCCGGAGGCCAACGCGGGGGCTTGAGAAGCGGCATGCTCAAAGCTCGACGCTCGAAGCCCGAAGCTCCGAACCCGCCCCGTTGACACCCGCTCCCCCGCGTGGTACCTTGTCCGCAGTCGCTTTTCGACGCGAAACCTCCATTACCGGCCGAATTTGACCGAAAAAACCATGAAGACGTACCTCACCATCGCGCAGATCGTCGTCTCGTCGCTGCTCATCATCGCCATCCTGCTGCAGTCCCGCGGAACGGGGCTCGGTTCGACGTTCGGCGGCGAAGGCAACGTGTACAGGACCAAGCGCGGCGTCGAAAAGATCCTCTTCCGCTCGACCATCGTCTTCGCCGTCGTCTTCCTCGGTCTGGCGCTCGCCACGATCATCGTCCCCGCGGCCTGAACGCCGCGGGCTTAGGTTGTAGGTTCTAGGTCGTAGGTTGTAGCGGTTTTCAAGCGCCCTACAACCTACCCCTACCACCTACAACCTCATATAATTGTGTCCAAGCTCTCCGACCGCATCGCATCGTTGTTCGTTCGCAAGCCCGGCGCCGCCGGAGCCGCGGACCCGCACGGCAGCTTCGACAAGAGGCTGGTGCTCCATCTCGCCGGCAAGAAGACGCCGACGCTCAAGCAGCTCAAACATCTGCCCCGTTATCTTTCGTCGAAGGAAAGGACGTTCATCCGCGCCATGGCGGCCATCGCGGCGATCGCGGTGCTGGCCATCGGCGGGAAGTTCGCGACCGAGCACGTCGCCGCGGTCGCCGCGCCCGGCGGCGATTACGTCGAAGCGTCGGTCGGCGCGCCGCACTACGTGAACCCCGTGCTCGCCTCCACGAACGACGCCGACCTTGACCTCGTGAAGCTGGTCTTCACCGGGCTCATGAAGACGTCTTCGCAGGGCGAACTCGTCCCTGACCTCGCCGCCTCGTACGCGATGTCCGAGGACGGCAAGACGTACACCTTCGTCCTCAAGGACGGCGTGCGGTGGCATGACGGCACGGCCTTCACGGCGCGCGACGTCGTCGCGACCGTCGAGGCCATCAAGAACCCGTCCTGGAAGAGCCCGCTCGCGACCCAGTTCAAGAACGTCACCGTCGCCGCGCCCGACGACAAGACCGTGGTCTTCACGCTCGCCGAGCCGTTCGCGCCCTTCCTTTCGATGCTCACCGTCGGCATCCTGCCCGAGCATCTCTGGTCCGAGGTGCTGCCAGAGAACGCCGGCCGCGCGGAGCTCAACATCAAGCCGATCGGCACCGGCCCCTTCAAGTTCAAGAACTTCGCCAAGGACAAGAAGGGCGCCATCCTTTCCTATACGCTGGCCCGCAACGACGATTTTTACGGCCAGCATCCGTACCTCTCGTCCATCACGTTCAAGTACTACCAGGACTTCACCGAGGCGATGGACGCGCTCACTTCGCGCCGGGTTGACGGCATGAGCTTCCTCCCGCTAGAGTTCCGCGATGCCGCCGAGAAGCAGCGCAACGTCCGCTTCTACACGCTGCGGCTCCCGCAGTACACGGGCGTGTTCTTCAACCAGAAGAAGAACCCCGCGCTCCAGTCCAAGGCGGTGCGGCAGGCGTTGGCCTACGGCATCGACCGCGAGACCGTGCTCCGCGAGGCGCTCGGCGACAACGGCGTGCTGGTCTACAGCCCGATCCTCGCCGGCTTCGTCGGATTCCATCCGGAAGTGAAGAAGTACGGCTTCGACCCCGCCGCGGCCGCCGACCTCCTCGAGAAGGACGGCTGGAAGCTCGACGCCGCCGACGGCATCCGCAAGAAGGAAAGCAAGGACGACAAGAAGAACGTCGTGAAGACCCCGCTCGATATCACGCTCACGACCGTCGACGCCAAGGAGAACATCGCGGTCGCCCAGACCATCAAGAAGGACTGGGAGGGCCTGGGCGTGCAGACGGAGCTCGAGATCATCCCCGCCTCGAAGGTCCAGAAGGACAAGATCCGGCCGCGCGACTACGACGCGCTGCTCTACGGCGAGATCATCGGCCCTGACCCGGACCCGTTCCCGTTCTGGCATTCGTCGCAGAACGACGCCTCCGGCCTCAACCTCGCGGTGTTCTCCAACCGCCGCGCGGACGAGCTGCTCGAGAAGGCGCGCGTCGCGACGAAGAGCGAGGACCGCGAGGCGGATTACAAGGAATTCCAGGACATCCTGGCCGAGGAAGTGCCGGCCATCCTCCTGTACAGCCCGACGTACACGTACGTCGTGGGCAGGAAGGTGAAGGGCATCGACACGGCCACGATCTTCACGCCCGCCGACCGGTTCGACGACGTGTCGAACTGGTACATCGAGACGAAGAAGGTCTGGAAGTGAGGTGGTAGGCGGCAGGTTGTAGGTGGTAGGATTTACCGGCCGACTACAACCTACGACCTACAACCTCGCGCAACTCGCGGTCGTGGCGAAACTGGCAGACGCACTAGCTTCAGGAGCTCGCTGCGTCGCAAGCTCATGAGGGTTTCCCGCCTGTGGCGGGACCCCGCCCTCTTTGATGAGAGATAAGTGGCGGGGCAAGTCCCTCCGTTCGAGAACTCGTTCCGGCGTTCGATGCGATCGAAGGCCGAAACGAGCGCTCAAGATACATGCGGACGTGGCGAAACTGGCAGACGCACTAGCTTCAGGAGCTAGCGGGCGCAAGCTCATGAGGGTTCAAGTCCCTCCGTCCGCACCAAAAAAATCGAGAAGCGGCAGAATGCCGAAGGTGCGACTCGGTAACGGTCGCAACTTCCCACTTTTCCACTTCTCGCCGGATCCTTGCGGGTCCAGCCAATGGAAAATCCCCTAAGACATTCATTTTTATTCGCCGTGGCGGCCCTCTTGCCGACCTCGGCCATTCGTTCCGTATGACGGAAGATAAGAACCAACAGCGGCCGCAGCAGCGGCCCGCAGGGCGCCGGCCTTTGCCGCATCGCCCCCTCACCCGGCGCCGGCCCGGCAGCGAGCCCATGCGCCAGGGACCGATCGAACCGGTCAAGAACGTGCGGCCTTCGAACCGCGCTGATTTCACGACGGGGCCGCAGCAGCTCACCGCCCCGGCAGGCACTCCCCCGCTCAAGGTCTACGCCCTCGGCGGCCTCGAGGAGATCGGCCGCAACTGCACGGTCTTCGAGTGCGGCGAGGACATCGTCATCGTCGACATCGGCCTGATGTTCCCCGAGGAAGGGATGCCGGGCATCGACTACATCATCCCGAACATCACCACCTTCCGCGGCCGCGAGAAGAACATCCGCGGCGTGATCGTGACGCACGGCCACATGGACCACATCGGCGGCATCCCGCTGACCATCAGCCGGCTCGGGTTCCCGACCATCTTCACCGCGCCGCTCACCGCCGGCATCATCCGCAAGCGGCAGGAGGAGTTCGGCAACCTCAACAACCTGAAGGTCCAGCTCATCAACGCGGAATCGAAGGTCCAGCTCGGCAAGCACTTCCTGTTCGAGCCGTTCCACGTCAACCACAACATCTCCGACGCCTTCGGCGCGGCGCTGCACACCCCGTACGGCACCATCCTCATCACCGGCGACTTCAAGTTCGACTTCTCGCCGGTCAACGACGAGCCCGCCGACCTGACCCACATCGCCATGTTCGGCGCGAAGGGCACGCTGGCGCTCATGTCCGACTCGACCAACGCCGAGAGCCCGGGCCACCAGATCTCAGAGAAGACCGTCAGCGAGGAGATGGAGCGCATCTTCCAGGGCCATAAGGGCCGCCTCATCATCGGCACGTTCAGCTCGCTCCTCACCCGCGTGCAGCAGATCATCTGGCTGTGCGAGAAGTACGGCAAGCGCCTGATGATCGAAGGCCGCAGCATGAACGCGAACGTCGAGCTGGCGCATTCGATGGGCTACATGCACATCAAGCCCGGCACCATCGTCCAGGAAGGCGAGTTCGGCCGCATCCCCGACGAGAAGCTCGTCGTGGTCTGCACCGGCGCCCAGGGCGAGAAGAACGCCGTGCTCATGCGCATCGCCAACAACGAGCACCGCCACCTCCGCGTCCAGCCCGGCGACGGCCTGGTGTTCTCGTCCTCGGTCATCCCGGGCAACGAGCGCACCGTCCAGAGCCTCAAGGACGCGCTGGTCCGCCAAGGCGCGAAGATCTACCACTACAAGAACCTCGACGTGCACGCCGGCGGCCACGCCAAGCAGGAGGACCTGAAGCTCATGATGCGGCTCACCAAGCCGAAGTACCTCATCCCCATCCACGGCAACCGCTTCCTGCTCGAGGCGCACGCCGAACTGGGAGAGGAGGCCGGCATCCCCCGCGCCAACATCTTCGTGGCCGACAACGGCCAGATCATGGAATGGACCAACGAGGGCGGCAAGCTGACCAGGGAGAAGGTCCCGGTCGACTACGTGATGGTCGACGGCCTGGGCGTCGGCGACGTCTCCGAGGTGGTGCTGCGCGACCGCGTGGCGCTCGCCGAGGACGGCATCTTCGTCGTCATCGCGACCATCGACAAGAAGACCGGCGCGCTCGTCGGCTCCCCCGACATCATCTCCCGCGGCTTCGTCTACATGCGCGAGAACAAGGAGCTCATCGAACGCTCCCGCGCCTTCATCAAGAAGCTGCTCAAGGACAACGATCCGCGTTCCGGCGCCTTCGAGGACCATCTCAAGAACAAGATCCGCAACGACGTCGGCCAGTTCCTGTTCCGCGCGACGGAACGCCGGCCGATGGTGTTGCCGGTGATCATCGAGGTGTAGAGAGGGAAAGGTTAAGAGGGGTAAAGCGGCGGCCGGAAGGCCGTCGCTTTTCGAAATTCTTTCACCCTCTCCCCCTTTTCCCCTCTACGCCTTATACTCCCTCCATATGGCCAAGAAACCGCAGCAAGCGATCGTCGTCTCGGGCATGCAGCCCTCGGGCAAGATGCACGTCGGCAATTATGTCGGCGCGGTCCGCAATTGGCTCCGTCTCCAGAACGAACCGGACCTCCGCTGCTTCTTCTTCCTCGCCGACTATCACTCCCTGAGCGGCGACTATCTGCCGGCGGAGAAGCGCGCGCAGACCATGGAGCTCGCGCTCGACCTCCTCGCGCTCGGCCTCGATCCGAAGAAGTGCACGCTCTTCGTGCAGTCCCACGTGCCCGAGCACACCGAGCTCTGCTGGGTGTTCAACACCGTGACGCCCGTCGCCTTCCTCGAGCGCATGACCCAGTACAAGGACAAGTCGGCCCAGCAGGAGAAGAACGTGAACATGGGCATCTTCGACTATCCCGTGCTCCAGGCCGCGGACATCCTGGCCTACAAGGGCGCGTTCGTCCCCGTCGGCCGCGACCAGGTGCAGCACGTCGAGCTGACGCGCGACATCGGGCGCTTCTTCAACAACAAGTTCGGCGCCACCTTCCCCGAGACCAAGCCGCTGCTCACCGACACGCCGAAGCTCCGCAGCCTGACCGAGCCGCTCAGGAAGATGTCGAAGTCGCACGGCGAGAAGACCTACGTGGCGGTCGACGACGGCCCCGAGGCCATCGAGGAGAAGCTGAAGCGCGCCGTGACCGAGACGACCGGCATCCTGTCGATGACCGAAGAGGAACTCGAGCACGCCATGGCGAACGTTGATGCCAAGGGCGGCGACGACAAGCTCAAGGGCATGGCCGGCGTCTGGAACCTGCTCACCATGCTGCGCATCTTCGGCTCCCCCGAGGAAGCCGACCGCGTCATGGCCGGCCAGCCCATCAAGTACGGCGAGCTCAAGAAGCTCGTGGCCCTGCGCGTCGCCGAACACTTCGCCGTCTTCCGCGCCAACAAGCGCAAGCTCGCCGCCGACCCGGAAAGGGTCCGCGCCATCCTCGCCGACGGCGCCAAGAAGGCCCGCGCCGTCGCCAAGAAGACCATGGAAGAGGTCCGCCGCAAGATCGGGGTCCGCTAGGTTTGACGCGTCCTTCCGGTTATGCACCGCTCCGGTAAGCTCAAGGCACGGTCTTTCTCAAACGCCGAAGCCCGGAGGTGGGTCATGAAGATCCACGACAAGAAGATCCGCTACGTCGACGGGTTCGCGATCCGCAGCATCTTCCCCGACATGGACATCCTCGAGTCGTGGTCGACCACCGGCGACCGCCGCGGCGGCCTGCCGACCCCTTTCGTCCCCTACGACGAGATCTGGGTCGACCGCAGGTTCAAGAAGGAGACCAGGTTCCTTCTCGAGGTGCATCGCATCGAGCAGCTCAAGCGCCACTGGCCCTACGCCAAGGTGCGCGAGTATCTCCGTCAGAGGCTGTGTAAGCCCGGCCCGATGCCGCCGCACGTCATCCGCAGCGTGAGGAAGGGCCGCCTGACGATCAGGTTCGTCCGCGGGGAGCTGGTCCGCCAGCACCTCGATCCCTGCTTCATCTTCGGCGGCCACGATCTCGTCTACAAGTACATCCCCGAGAACGAGGTCTGGATCGACGCCCGGCAGGACCCGCGCGAGGTCCCGTACACGCTGCTGCACGAGCTCCATGAGCGCAAGCTCATGGCCAAGGACTGGACCTACGACAAGGCCCACAAGTCGGCGACGGAAGCGGAGCTCCGCGTCCGCCGCCGCGAGGTCGCCGCCAAGCGGGACCTGCCGCTCAAGCTCAAGCCGTTCCGGCAGCGCGCGGGCTACTGCGGCCCCGCCAGCATGAAGATCGTCTGCGCCTATTTCGGGCGCGACTACGAGGAGAAGTACCTCGGCGACCTCTGCGGCACGACCGCGGAGGAAGGCACCGACCACGCCGGCATGATCGCCGGCGCCAAGGAGGTCGGGGCCGAGGTCTTCGCCAAGGACCGCGCCACGATCGGCGACCTGCGGCGCTTCCTGCACAAGCAGCGCCTGCCGGTCATCGTCGGCTGGTACTCCCCTTCCCACCCCCGGAAGACGAAGTTCGTCCCCGGGCGCGACGAGGTCGAGGACCACTTCTCGGTCGTCTATCACGTCTCGGCGACCCACGTGTACCTCATGG
>Ga0310810_10003799_pt1 | contig 16567 bp, 18 predicted proteins | sample NCmetagenome_FD_207641 | JGI IMG/M metagenome (GOLD analysis project Ga0310810, IMG submission 207641) | Soil microbial communities from experimental microcosm in Duke University, North Carolina, United States - NC | ecosystem: Engineered > Artificial ecosystem > Soil microcosm > Unclassified ... | reverse complement strand
CCGCACACCATCGCCCGCCAACAGCCAGTACAACGTTCCGCCGATCGCCGCGACGGCGATCAGCGAGATCACGGCGAGCAGGATGACAACGCGGCGGATCACGGAATCAGCCTATAACACTGGCACATGCCGGAATTACCGGACATCCTGCTGTATCTGCATGCCCTAGGTCCACGGGTTGTTGGTCATCGTCTCGAACGCGTGCGCCTGGCCTCGCCGTTCCTGCTCCGGTCGATCGACCCGCCGATCGCCGCCGTCGAAGCCCGTGCGGTCGCGGCACTCCACAGGCTTGGCAAGCGCATCGTCTTCGAGTTCGACGACAGCCTGTTCCTGGTCTTTCATCTGATGATTGCCGGCCGCTTCCGGTGGAAGGCATCGGGAGCGAGGGTTCCTGGCAAGGTCGGACTGCTCGCGCTCGATTTCGACAACGGCACGCTGCTGCTCACGGAAGCCGGCAGCAAGCGTCAGGCGTCGCTCTATGTCGTTCGCGGGCGCGAGGCATTGGCGCAGCACGATCCAGGGGGAGTCCAGGTGCTCGAGATCGATCTGCCGGTATTCGCGGCAGCGCTGCAGGCGGACAATCACACAGTGAAACGCGCGCTCACCGATCCGCACATCTTCAGCGGAATCGGCAATGCCTATTCGGACGAAATCCTGCACGCGGCGCGAATGTCGCCGTTCCGTCAGACACAATCGCTGACCGACGTCGAGGTCCGGCAGTTGTTCGACGCGACCCGAGCGACACTGACGAAGTGGATCGGCCTGCTGCAGGCGCAGGCCGGTGACGAGTTCCCAGAGAAGGTCACCGCGTTTCACGCCGAGATGGCCGTCCATGGCAAGTACGGACAGCCGTGTCCCGACTGCGGCTCGCCCGTCCAGCGCATCGTCTACGCGGCGAACGAAGCGAACTACTGCGCGACCTGTCAGACCGGCGGCCGCCTGCTCGCGGATCGGTCGCTCTCACGGCTGCTGCGTGAGGACTGGCCGAGGACGCTTGAAGAACTGGAACGTCGCAAACGGCGGTGAGCCCTCGAATCAATCGTCTCCGAGACTCACGCGGCCAGCAACGGCCGCCGCGCATCGATGTTCAGCCGCCAGTAATCGAGCTCGAACGCTGGTGTGTCCGCCGCGGCGAGCGCCGTGATATGCGCGACGAATGCCTGTTGCAGCTCTCGCGTCGGCAGGCGCGAGAGGTGGTGCCGAAGGATCACGTTCGTCAGGAAGGTCGCAAACGTCTCCGCGTCCGGCTGCACGATCGGCGACGGTTCGATCCAGGCGTTGATGTCCATGAAGCCGGCAGCCTCGAGACGGCGCGCGGTGGTGTCGGCATCGGCGAATTCCCAAGGCTCGCGCCAGTTCGGAAAATAGGGCGCGAATTCGGCGCCGTGCATCAGCGCGTCCGATCGAAGGTGAATGCGCTGAAGGTTGGGACCGCCACCGCATTGCGCAACCAGCCGGCCTCCCGGCTCGAGCGCGGCGAACAGGCTGTGGAAGAGCGCCTGGTGATCGAGCACCCAGTGGAAACTGGCGGTACTGAATATCGCGTCGGTAACCTCGGCGAGCGGTAGCGCTGCTGCGTCGGCCTGGACGTACGTGACCCGCTGGCCGTACGCCGGCGACAAGTACTCACGCGCGGTGTTCAGCATGTTGGACGACACGTCGACCGCGATCACTTTGCCGTGTGGCAGCCGCTCGATGAGCAGCTCGGTAACGCGTCCCGTGCCGCAGCCGACGTCGAGCACGATCTCGTCGCCACGCAGCGGCAACCGGGCAAGCACCGGCACGGCCATGGCGAACTGCGGATTCGAAATCTGGTGATAAGCGCCGGCATCCCATTCGCGCACCCGCTTATTATCTGATCCGTCCATGAAGCAGTTCTGCGTCGCGGCGCTTCTGTGCGCGGTGTATTTCGGGGTACCGCGTGCCGCCGCCGCCCAACCGCCATCGGTACTGCGCTGGGGTGGAGATGCGGAAGGCGGTGCCCCCTTCGTCGAAGCCGATCCGAACGATCCCCGGCATGTCGTCGGCTTCGACGTGGAGGTCGCGACGATCCTGGCCCACGGTCTCGGGCGCGAGCCGCAGTTCGTCCAGGCTGGATTTACCAGCCTTGAAGCATCGGCGGCGAGAGGTGATTTCGACATCGGCCTGAGCGGCATCGAGGACACGCCGGCGCGACGGGCCCGGCTCGCCGTCACGATCCCCTACTACGAATTCCGCGAGCGCGTGACGGTGCGGAAGGCGGACGCCGATCGGTTCCGTTCGCTCGCCGATCTTCGCGGCCGCCGCGTCGCGACGCTTGGCGCCACGCTGGCGTACGACCTGCTGCTGAACGCGCAGGCCGACGATGGCCTGGTGCCGGTCACGTACGAAGACGACGTGCATCCGTACAGCGATCTGGCGCTGGGGCGCGTCGACGCGGTGCTGCTCGATCAGGTGCTGGCCGACCGTGGCGTGAAGCGCAATCCCAGCCTGATGAATCTCGAGAAAGACGCGGGGATCGGACATTACGTCGGGGTCCTGGCAGCGTCGAATGGCGCGTTGCGCGACCGCATCGACGACATTCTCCGTACCGCGATGCGGGACGGCCGTCTGGAGTCGATCTTCCGCCGGTGGGGCATGTGGAACCAGGATCAGCCGCGCCTCTACGCGCGGCTGAGTGCCAATCAACCGGCGCCGCCCACCGGATCGACGGCCGCCACCGTGGACCCCTGGACGGCTGCGCGCCGATACGCACCGGCGATGCTTCGAGCGACGCTGATAACGCTGGCGTTGTCGTGCGTGGCGATGCTGCTCGCCGTCGCGGTCGGCGCCGCGATCGCCGCGGGCCGAGTCTACGGACGACCGATTGTTCGGTTCGCGCTGACCGCATATGTCGAAGTCGTTCGCGGCACGCCGCTCCTGCTGCAACTGTTCGTGATCTATTTCGGTGTCGCGGCCATCATCGATCTGCCAGCCTTCGCGGCGGCGCTGCTCGGCCTCGGTTTGAACTATGCCGCGTACGAGAGCGAGATCTATCGCGGCGCGCTCGAAGCCGTTCCCGTCGGGCAGCTCGAGGCGGCGCAGGCGCTCGGCCTTGGCCGGTGGCAGACGCTGTGGCTGGTGCGCGGCCCGCAGGCGTTCAGGTTCGCGCTTGCGCCGATGACCAACGACTTCGTGGCGCTGCTGAAAGACAGCTCACTGGTGTCGGTCATCACGGTCGTCGAACTCACCAAGCAGACGTCCATCTTTGCCGCCAATATCGGTTCGTGGGTCGTCCCCGGCGCGATGTGTGCCGCGCTCTACCTGGTGCTGTCGCTCCCGCTCGCACATGCGGCGCGGCGCATCGAACGGAGCTGGCGGACATGAGTGTGCTCAGCGTCCGGCGGCTCGCGATCGAGCGTGGCGGTCGCGCCATCGTGCGCGATCTGGACTTTTCCGTGGGCTCCGGCGAACTGGTCGCGCTGATGGGGGCGTCGGGCTCGGGCAAGACTTCGGTCCTGCGGGCGATTGCGCGCCTCGATCGATCCGCGGGCGGGCAGATCGAACTCCAGGGACGCGTCGGCTTCGTGTTCCAGTTTCATCATCTCTTCGCAAACATGTCCGCTTTGGCCAACGTGGCCGTCGCGCCGGTCCATGTCCTCGGCCGCTCGCGCCAGGAGGCCGAGGTGCGTGCCCGCGTCCTGCTCACGTCGCTCGGCGTCGGCGATCGCGCCGAGGCTTATCCGCACGAGTTGTCGGGCGGTGAAGCGCAACGCGTAGCGATCGCGCGCGCGCTGGCCATGGACCCGCCCATCCTGCTGATGGACGAACCGACCGCATCTCTCGATCCGGCACGGCGCGGTGATCTCGCTGCAACCTTGATTCGGCTGGCCGCGGACGGCCGGACGATTCTGATGGCCACCCACGACGAAGATTTCGTCGGCGCCTGCCGCGCGCGCGTCGTCACCATAAAATAGTCACGCGATATGTCCACCCAGCCGCTCAAGGTCGAGACCGATTCGCACTACATCGAACTCGATACGCATCGGAAAATTCGCTACCGGAACAAGCTGCATTACCGCTTCAACCACTGGCCGATCTGGATCTTCGTGTTTTTCATCGCCCCCGGACCGTGGACGTTCCGGTTGTTCTCCTCCGGCTTCGATCCGGCGCTGCTGACGTGGCTCGCTCTCGTGATGACGGGCACGGCGATCGCAGGCCTGCGCGGGCGACTGCCGGGGTGCGAGCCGGCGCCGTACATCATCCGGTTCACCGAGGATCGACCGAATCCGTTGTACCGCCGCATCTGCTACACGACGGCATGGGGCGAGGTGGTGGCGTTTGCGGTATTGAATATCGCAGGACTGGCGTGGGCCGTCGTGACCGGAGAATGGCACCTCAAACAGATGTACGAGGTGGCGTATTTCCCGATTGCCGGCTCGATGTGGATCCTGGGTGCGTTTGGCCAGTTGCCGCGCGTGAAGCCGTCGACGCAGAACGAGGGCCACGAGCGACGTTACTTCTACGGCTCGGTGTGGGCCGTCGCGATCGCGCAGCCGATTCTGTGGCTGCTCTGGAAGGTGCTGCCCACCCACAATCGCGGCGCCGACATCACGAAACTGGCGGTGTTCGTCGCAATCCTGGCGTTCGTCGGTCACCTGTCCCGTCGTGGCGCGCTGCCACGCACGCGGCCGATCGTTCCCGGCGAATTAGCTGTCCTCGATTGACATAGCCGTGGCCGAAGGCTTCGAAGGCTGGGACGACTATGCGCCGTTCTATGACTGGGAGAACGCGCGGACCCTGGGACGACGCGACGTCCCGTTCTGGCGCAACCTGGCGATTCACTCTGGCGGTCCGGTCCTCGAACTCGGATGCGGCACCGGGAGGATCGCCCGGCCTCTCGCCCACGCCGGCGTTCACATCGTCGGCCTCGATCGATCGCAGGCGATGCTGGCGCGTGCACGGGCGCGCCTGCGGCGTGCGTCGTTGGCGGGACGCGTCGATCTCGTTCGCGGCGACATCCGCTATCTGCCGTTTGCCGCGCCACGGCGTTTTCCGTTGGTCATCGCGCCCTATGGCGTTCTACAGTCGCTGTTGCGTGAGCGCGACCTGGCGGCGACGCTGACGGCCGTATTTGACGTGCTCGAGCCGGGTGGCACGTTCGGACTCGAACTCGTTGCGGACCTGCCGTCGTGGGAGGAATATCGCAAGCGCGTCAGTCTCAAAGGCTGGCGACAGCGGGCGGGCGGTGCGCACGTGACGCTGGTCGAGACCGTCCGCCAGGACCGCGCGCGTCACCTGACCATCTTCGACCAGGAGTTCACTGAACGGCTCGGCCGGCGCACGCAGGTGCGACGCTTCTCGCTGACATTCCGCACGCTCTCGGTTCCGCAAATGGTCCGACGGCTCGAAAAGGCTGGCTTCGAGATCACGGCCACGCTCGGCGATTACCATGGCGGGCCCTGGGACAAACGGGCTGACGTCTGGGTGATTCTGGCGAAGCGACCGGGGAAACGGTAAAATTGCCGGTCCGTTTTCTTCAGGTTTTGGGAGAATTTCCGCATGTCAGGCCATTCCAAGTGGCACACGATCAAGCACAAGAAGGGTGCGGCCGACGCCAAGCGCGGCAAGGTTTTCACGCGCATCATCAAGGAACTGACCGTCGCCGCCCGTAACGGCGGTGGCGACCAGGCTACCAACCCGCGCCTGCGCACGATCATCGCGGAAGCCAAGGCCAACAACATGCCGCGCGAGAACATCGAGCGCGCCATCCGCCGAGGTACGGGCGAAGAGCCCGGCGTCTCGTACGAAGAGATCACCTACGAGGGCTACGGCCCCGGCGGCGTCGCGCTGATGATCGAGGTGCTCACCGACAACAAGAACCGCACGGTCGGTGAGATCCGCCACATGCTCGGCAAGCACAACGGCAACCTCGCGGCCGAGAACAGCGTCGCCTGGATGTTCAGCCGCAAGGGACAGATTCTCGTCGAGAAGGAAAAAGTCGACGAGGAAAAGCTCCTCAACACCGTGCTCGAAGCGGGCGCCGACGACATGAACGACGACGACAGCGCGTGGGAGATCGTGACCTCGCCGGATTCGTTCGAAGGCGTGCGCGACGCGGTGAAGGCGCTCGGCGTGGAACCAGCGAGTGCCGAAGTCGCGATGATTCCGCAGAACTACGTAAAGCTCACCGGCAATGAAGCTAAGCAGATGCTGAAGCTGTACGAAGCGGTGGACGATCACGACGACGTGCAGCACGTGTGGGCCAATTTCGACATCGAGGAGAAGGAGATCGAGGCCCTGGCGTGAGAGTGTTCGGCATCGACCCCGGCTCCGAGCGCACCGGCTACGGTTGCGTGGAGACGGATGGACGGCGCCATCAGCTCGTCGCCTGCGGTGCCATCAGCGCCCGCGCAGGCGATCTGTTCCCGCATCGACTCGCCCGCATCCATCGCGAACTGACGACGCTGCTCGTGACGTGTCGCCCCGACTGCGTGGCCATCGAGAACCTGTTTCACGCCAACAACGCGCGCAGCGCGCTCAAGCTCGGTCATGCCCGCGGCGTCGCGATGCTCGCCGCGATCGAAGCCGGCTGCGAGATCGTCGAGTACACGCCTGCGGAAGTGAAACGCGCCGTGGTCGGCTACGGGCGCGCCGAGAAGCACCAGGTGCAGCAGATGATCAAGCTGCTCCTCGGTCTCGACAAGGCGCCGAAGCCGTTCGACGCGTCCGACGCGCTTGCGGTGGCGATTTGCCATCTCCATTCGCGTCCGGCGGCCCGGCTGAAGCCGGGCACGACAGGCACGAAGCGGGCCCGCAGCGCGCCGGACGGTACGACCGATGCCGCAGGGCCTGGCTTGAGCCGGACGACATCGGCCCGCGCGAAATCCTGGCGTCACTACCGCCCGCCGCCCGCCGGATGATTGCATTCCTCCGCGGACGCGTTCTGGACAAACAGCCAAACCGCATCATCCTCGACGTTCAGGGCGTCGGCTACGAGTTGTACGTCCCGTTGTCGACCTTCTATGACGTTGGCGACGAGGGGAGCGACTGCTCGCTGCGCGTATACACGCACGTGCGCGAGGATGCGCTGCAACTGTTCGGATTCCTCACCGATCTCGAGCGGCAACTATTCGAGCGGCTGATCTCGATCAGCGGCATCGGACCGAAGCTGGCCGTCGCCGTCCTCTCCGGCGTCGAGGCGCGCGATCTCGTGACGGCCGTTCAGCGCGGCGACGTCGCGCGACTCACGGCGATACCGGGCATCGGGAAGAAGACTGCCGAGCGGATCGTCCTCGAGCTGCGCGATCGGCTCGCGCAGCTTGCGGTCGGTGTTTCGGAGGCGGCGCCGGCCGCGCGAGCGGGCGATCGGCTGCGCGACGACCTCATCTCCGCGCTGCAGAACCTCGGCTATCATCGGCCGCAGGCCGACAAAGCTGTCGAGTCCATTCTTTCCTCGGTGCCCGAAGCCACATTCGAACAGGCGCTCAGGCAGGTGCTGCGCGAGCTGATGCGATGACGGATTCATCGACGGGTGGCCGACTCGTCACCGCGGGTCGCGTTGACGACGACGCGCAGTACGAAGCGGGGTTGCGGCCGCGGATGCTCGACGAGTACATCGGGCAGGATCGCGTGCGCGAGAACCTGCACGTGTCGATTCACGCCGCGCGCGGCCGGAACGAAGCGCTGGACCACGTGCTGCTCTACGGGCCGCCCGGTCTTGGCAAGACGACGCTCGCTGGCGTCATCGCGAACGAGATGGGCGTGGCGATTCGCGCGACCGCCGGACCGGTGATCGAAAAGCCCGGCGATCTCGCCGGGATGCTCACCGACCTGCAGGCGCATGACGTGCTCTTCATCGACGAGATTCATCGCATGGCGCCGGCGATTGAGGAGATCCTCTATCCCGCGATGGAGGACTACGAGCTCGACATCGTCATCGGCCAGGGTCCGAGTGCGCGGTCCGTCAAGGTACCGCTGCAGCGGTTCACGCTGATCGGCGCGACCACGCGCGCGGGTTTGCTGACCGCACCGCTGCGCGCCCGCTTCGGCATCGTCCACCGGCTCGATTTTTACGCCGAGGCGGACATCGAGGAGATCGTGCGCCGATCCTCGCGCATTCTGAACGTGGAGGTGGAGCGTGCCGCGACGCACGAAATCGCGCGCCGCTCGCGTGGAACGCCGCGAATCGCCAATCGTCTGTTGCGCCGTGTGCGCGATTACGCGCAGGTGCGCGCCGATGGACGCGTCACGGCGGATGTGACCGCAGCGGCGATGAAGCTGCTCGAGGTCGATGACCATGGCTTCGACGAGGTCGATCGGAAGCTGCTGCAGACGATCATCGACAAGTTCAGCGGCGGGCCGGTGGGCGTCAACAGCCTGGCTGCCGCCATCAACGAGGAGAAGGATGCCATCGAGGATATCTACGAGCCGTTTCTGATTCAGGCCGGCTTTCTCGATCGCACACCGCGCGGCCGCGTTGCGACGCCGCGTGCCTACGAATACTTCGGGCTCACTGCCCCCAAGAAGGATCCCCGACTGTGGTAACCGCCGCCACCCCGCGCGCCGTCAGCCGCGCGCGCATTGCCAGCATCGCCACTTATGTTCCGCCTCGCGTGCTCACGAACGCGGACCTCGAGAAGATGGTGGACACGAGCGACGAGTGGATCGTCAAGCGGACCGGCATCCGCGAACGGCACATTGCCGAGAAGGGCGTCGGCACGTCCGACCTCGCCTATGAAGCCGCCCGGATCGCCATTGCCCGTGCCGGCCTGACGGCCAACGACATCGACCTGATCGTTGTCGGCACGACCACCCCCGACATGGCGTTCCCGAGTACCGCGTGCCGGCTGCAGGCCAAGCTCGGCGCCTCGCACGCCTGGGGCTTCGATTTGTCGGCCGCCTGCTCCGGTTTCACCTACTCGGTGACGACCGCGGCGCAGATCGTGGCGGCCGGCGGCAGCCGTCACGCGCTGGCGATCGGCGCCGATGTGATGTCGAGCATCATCGACTACACCGATCGGGCGACCTGCGTGCTGTTCGGCGACGGTGCGGGTGCCGTGGTGATCGAAGCGAGCGATGACGACACGATCGGCATCCTCGATTTCGAGAACTACGTCGATGGCACCGGCGGCGACGCGCTCTGCATGCCGGCCGGAGGCAGCCTGCGTCCGGCGTCGGCGGAGACGCTCGCCAATCGGCTGCACTACGTGAAGCAGGAAGGGCAGACCGTCTTCAAGTTCGCCGTGCGCAACATGGAAGAGGTCTGCCGGCGCATTCTCGAGCGGAACAAGATCGATCCAAGCAAGCTCGATCTCTTTGCCGCACATCAGGCCAACATGCGCATCGTCCAATCGACGGCTGAGAAACTCGGCATGCCGCTCGACAAGGTACTCATCAACATCGACAAGTACGGCAACACCACCGGCGGCACGATTCCGCTCGTACTCCACGACGCGGTTGAGCAGGGACGGTTGAAGCGCGGCGATTTGGTGCTGTTGGCGTCCGTCGGCGCGGGCTTCACGGTGGGCGCAGTTCTGGTCCGTTGGGGTCTCAAGGAGCCGTCCTGATTCTTGATTTGTGATTCCCGATTGGCGAGGCTAAGTGAGTGAGCAGCCGCCTTCGCCAAGGCTCCGGCGCCCAGGGCCGCCTTCGCCAGCACTCCGCCGCGCCAGGCCCCGTCACCCGCATGCGCCAACTCACGGCGGCGCAGGAGCAACGGATCAGCGCGCTGCGGTACTTTTCACGGCTGCTCGATTCCGCGTATCAACTTCCTGGCACCAGCTTCCGGTTCGGACTCGATCCGATCGTTGGCCTGGTTCCCGGCATCGGCGATCTCCTCAGTCCGCTGTTCACGCTCGCCATCCTCTGGCAAAGCTACGACCTGCAGATTCCGCGCGTCGTCCAGTTGCGGATGCTGTTCAACGTCGCGATCGATACGTTCATCGGCATCGTTCCGGTGATTGGCGATCTCTTCGATTTTGCCTGGAAAGCCAATGACATGAACATGGCGTTGCTGGAGCGGCACGCCTTCGAAGAGCGAACCGCGTCGGCGGGTGACTGGATGTTCGTGACGCTGATGACGCTGCTCGTGGCGGCGCTGGCGGTGTTGCCGTTCCTCGTGGCTGGCTGGATGATCAGCGAGATCGCGCGCCTCTTTCACTGACGTGCCGCGCCGCCAACGCCCTTCACGGGTCTTCCTGCTGTCACCGGCCAACTGCGGTGGCGTCCGCGCGAAGATGATGCTGTCGCCGGCGGCGCGCTTCGATCTCGCGCGGCGATTGCACAGCAGGGAGGGCGCACCGCTCGGCGACGTGTTCAGCTTCGTCAGCGGCCTCTACTTCCGCGGCAAGCTCGCCTACGCGCGGCGGTTTGCCCAGCCGTCCGATCCGCTGGATCCGGTGGTCGCGGGCGGTGTGCTCGTGATCACGCCCAACGCCGGATTGCGATCGGCGGACACGCCGATGACCATCGAAACCTTCCGTGCGTTTGCCAGTGGCGACATCGATCTGCAGAACGCGTCATATCGCGGACCGCTCGAACGCGGAGCGCGGGCGTTGATGGAAGCCGTCGGTCCCGACTGTGACGTCGTCCTGCTCGGCAGCATCGCGTCGGGCAAATACGTCGAGGTGCTGCAGCCGATTTTCGGCGAGCGATTGCTGTTTCCGCCTTCGTTCGTCGGCCGCGGTGACATGAGTCGTGGCGGGCTGTTGCTGCGGTGTGTGACGGCCGGCCTGGAACTCGAGTATGCGCCGATTGCCGGCGCGATTCGTCGCGGGAGCCGACCGCCCAGGCTCGAGCCGCTGGCACGCCGGGATCCGCGAAGCGCCGCCGGCCGGAAGCCGTAATGGCGAAATCACGGACGCCGACCATTCCTGGCCGCGGCGACGTCACGCTCCTCGTCGACGGCCGCGACGTGCGCGTGACCAATCTTCAGAAGCTGTTCTGGGCTGACCGCCGCATCACGAAGGGCATGTTGATCCAGTACTACGCGGACGTCGCGCCGGTGCTGCTGCCGCATATCGCCGGCCGCGCCATGGTGATGAAGCGTTACCCGCATGGTGCCGCGGGCGAGTTCTTTTTCATGAAGCGCGCCCCTTCGCCGCGGCCGGAATGGATCCGCACCTGCACGATCGATCACGGCAACGGCAACATCATCGACTTTCCCGTGATCGAGGATGTCCCGTCGCTGGTCTGGGTGATCAACCTTGGCTGCATCGACCTGAATCAGTGGTACGCGACGTGTGACGACATCAACCGTCCCGATTACGTTCACTTCGATCTCGATCCCGGCGATGGAGCGAGCTTCGCGCAGGTCCGCGAGTGCGCCCTGCTCGTGCGCGACGCGCTCGTATCGCTCGGCATGAAGCCCCTGGCCAAGACCAGCGGCTCGAAGGGCATTCACGTGTACGTCCCGATCGTGCGCGGGCCGATGCAGAAGCAGGTCTGGACGTTCGCCAAGGCATTGGCGGTGGAACTCGCGTCGCGCAGCCCGGCGTTGATGACGTCGGAGTACCGTCGCGAAAAGCGGCCACCCGGCCGCGTGCTCGTTGACTACAACCAGAACCGGTGGGGCAGCACGCTCGCGAGCATCTACTCGGTTCGCCCGACGCCGATGGCCACCGTGTCCACACCGGTCACGTGGGACGAGATCGAGCGCGGCGTGAAGGTCGAAGACTTCCGGCTGGACAACGTCCGCGCGAGAATTGCCAAGGTCGGTGACTTGTGGAAGCCGCTCTTGTCATCACGCGGACGGACGAACCTGGAGGTGTTTCTCACTCCCCCAGCAGCTCGCCGATCGGCTTCAGGTCCTCGATCCGGTCGCAGCACGCCTTGACGGCGACGAGCATCGGCACCGCCAGCAGCGTTCCCCAGATGCCCCACACGAAGCTCCAGAAGATCAGCCCGACGAAAATCGCGACTTCGTTGGTGCGCGCGGCGCGGCTGGTCAGCCAGGGCGTCAACAGCCAGCCCTCGAGGCTCGTGATGACGATGGAAATCCCGGACACGTACGCCGCCATGCCGAGCGTGCCGAACTGCAGGAACGCGACGACGGCGGTTCCGGCGGCGACGATGACGGGGCCGAAGTAGGGAATGCTGTTGAACACGCCGGCCGCGATGCCCCACACGCCGGCCTGATCGAGGCCGACCCACCGGAAGGCGATCCACGTGGCCACGCCGACGGCGGCGCTCGTCACTACCCGGACGAACAGGAACCGTTCAATCTGGCTGTCGATGTCGTTGAGGATCTGCACCGTGATCTTCTTCTTCTCCAGCGACGGTCCGGCGATCTTCACCAGCTTGCGCTTGAACAGATCGCCGGACGCGAGCAGGAAGAACACGAAGAACGCGACGAGCACGGCCTGACCGGCGAAGGCGACGAGGCTCGCCGAGCCCCATGACAGGTACTGCTTCACGTCGATGGCCGGCTGTTCGATCTGTACTCGCTGCACGCCTTTCGGTGCGGGGTTGGCGCCTGAGGTCTCATCGGCCGTTCGCTGCAGCTCCTGCGCAGCGCGCTGGACGTTCGAGATCGTCTGCGATTGCCCGTGCCGCAACGCCTGCCGGAGCTTGGTGGCGGCATTCGGCAGCGACGCCACGATCGCGGTTGCATCATCGGAAAGCGCGTAGACGCCGTAACCGAGTGCGCCTGTGAGGCCGACGACGACGACGGCCGAGGCGAGCACGCGCGGGAATCGCACGCGAATCAGGCCGGCGACGATCGGTTCCAGCGCATAGCTGAACAGCACGCTCAGAACGATCGGAATGAAGATCTCAGCCGCCCACCGCAGCACGAAGATCGTTGCCGCCGCGGCAATGACGCTGAGCGCGATGCCACGGACGTTGACGTTGACGTCAGGTGATTCCGCGGCGTTGTCGCCACGGAGGTGCTCCACGATCTTGCGGGCCGTCTCCGCCATTACGCCTCCGCCTTCAATCCCGATCGCGCCTGCAGGGCCCGATTGATGGCGACACCGGCTTTGGCGCCTTCCGCCGCGGCGACGACGGCGAACTGCACGTCGCGCGAAGCATCGCCGACGACGTAAACGCGGTCGACGCAGGTTATACCGAGGTGGTCGGTCCTGACCGTGCCCTTGGACGTGAATTCACACCCGAGGCGGCGGGCGAGCTCGCATTGCTGCGTCTGCGGCGCCGCGAAGAAGATCGCATCGCAATCGACACGGGCGCCGTTGCGAAACACAATGGCTCGGACCGCGCCGCGATCGTGTTCGATCCGCTCGACGCGTGCCGTGTAGACCGGGATGGCGTGCGCGGCCAGTTGCTCGCGCTGCCTGGAGTTGACCCTTGCTTTGCCAAGCGTGCAGGCGACGACGCGATCGGTCCAGGTTTTCAGCGACAGTGCCAGTCCGGCCGGGGAGGTGTGTTCTCCGATCACGGCGATGGTCTGGTCCCGATATTCCCAGCCGTCGCAGTAGGGGCAATGATGCACCGTGATTCCGTAGCATTCGGCGAGGCCGGGAATGTCCGGTGGAACGTCGCACACGCCGGTCGCCAGAAGCACCGACCACGCGTTGACGTGCTCCCCTGTGCTGAGCGCGACGTCGAAGCTGTCGTCGAGCCGCTCGACCTCGACCACCTCCACCGCTCGCGTATCGATGCCGTAGGGACGCAGTTCGTCGCGGCCGATGCGCAGCAATTCCAGCGGCGGAGTACCGTCCCGAGTGAGATATCCGTGTAACGCCTGCGATCGGACGTTACGTGGTTTGCCGGTATCGCACAGCAGCACGCGCCGGCGGCAACGGCCAAGAATCAGCGCGGCACTCAGGCCCGCGGGTCCGCCTCCGGCGATGACGACATCGAACACGCAGCTCGAGCGCTGCAAAATGAAAGCCCATGGACGTTTCGGCGTTCGACTTCGATCTACCTGAAGAACTGATTGCGCAGGAACCGCCGGCACAGCGCGGCGGCTCTCGCCTCCTCGTGCTGCACCGGAACTCCGGCCGCCTCGACCATGCGTCGTTCCACGAGTTGCCCCAGTTCCTCACACAGGGTGACCTTCTGGTGCTCAACGACACGAGAGTGTTTCCTGCCCGTCTGCTCGGCCATCGCATGCCCTCGGGCGGCGCCGTGGAGTGTCTGCTCATACGACAACTCCCAACTCCCCACGAGAAGGGTGAGCCAACTCCCCATCAGAGCGTCGGGCCCGGCTACAGCCCGGCCGTGGGAGTTGGGGAAGCGCCGACGTCGGGAGCTGGGAGTTCTGAAATCTGGGAGGCGTTGATGCACCCCGGCCAGAAGTTGAAGCCGGGAGCGGCCGTCGTGTTCGAGGGCGGCGACGCACGGATTGACGGCGAGGTGCTCGAACGACGCTTCTTCGGCCGGCGGACAATTCGGCTGTGGACGCAGAACGGCGACCTTGCCGATGCCATCAATCGCATCGGCCACATTCCATTGCCCCCGTATATCAGGCGCGACGATCGTCCAGCCGATCGCGAGCGCTATCAAACCGTCTATGCCAACGAGCGCGGATCGATTGCCGCACCGACTGCCGGCCTGCACTTCACGGAGGCGCTTCTGCAGGAACTCGCTGACGCCGGTGTCGAACAGGCGCGCGTGACGCTGCACGTCGGCTACGGCACGTTCAAGCCGGTCCGCGTCGATCGCGTCGAGGATCACGCGGTCGACGCAGAGACGTTCAGCGTCTCCGAGGCTGTCGCAGAACAGATCTCGCGTGCTCGCAAGGACGGCCGCCGCATCATCGCCGTCGGCACGACGACCGCGCGTGCGCTTGAATCGCTGACCGTGACGAGCGATGGGCGCGTGCTGTCGCAGCAGGGCGAGACGTCACTGTTCATCCGCCCCGGCCATCGCTTCCGCAGCGTCGGCGGTCTGATCACCAACTTCCACCTGCCGAAGTCCTCGCTGCTGATGCTGGTGTCGGCGTTCGCCGGCCACGAGCAGGTGATGGCGGCGTATCGCGCCGCAGTCAGCGGGCGATACCGCTTTTACAGCTATGGCGACGCGATGCTGATCCTGTAGGCGTGGCGAATGAGCCAAGAGGAATGACGTAAGATTCGCCGCGACGGCAGCCATGGCGTCCCCATACATCGAGTTCGATCTCTCCGGCGTGCGAACGTATCCGCTCGCGTCGCGCCGCAGCAAGGCACGCGCGGAAGACTTTGCGCGTCCCGTTCCCGCCGGCGCCAGCTTTGCGGACTGGTTCAATGCGCTGCCCGACATCCTCGGCGGGCACGATCTCCGGCGGGTGGTCTCGGCCTTGACACAGGCGAAAGCCAGCGGTGCCGGAATCGTCTGGGGCATCGGCGCGCACGTCATCAAGACGGGCGTGTCGCCAGTGCTCGTCGATCTCATGGAACGCGGTTATGTGTCCGCGCTCGCGATGAACGGTGCCGGGGTCATTCACGATTTCGAAATTGCGATGTCGGGAGGCACGTCCGAAGACGTCGACGAAGCGCTCGGTCCCGGACGATTCGGAATGGCGGAAGAAACCGGTCGCGTGTTGAATGAGGTGATCGCTCACGCGGCGACCGCAGGCAAAGGTCTGGGACAGGCGGTCGCCGAACATCTCGGTTCGTCGCAGCCACCTCACGCGAAGAACAGTCTGGCCGCGAGCTGTCATCGACTCGGCATCCCGCTGACGGTGCACGTCGCTGTCGGTACCGACATCATCCACATGCACAGCCATGCGTCCGGCGCGGCAATCGGCGAGACCAGCCTGCGCGACTTCCGGTATTTCACGTCGAACGTCGCTCGCCTCGCCGGCGGGGTGTACTTGAATTGCGGCTCGGCGGTCGTGCTGCCCGAGGTGTTTCTCAAGGCGGTGGCGCTGGTCCGCAATCAGGGCATCAGTCTTGACGGCCTGACGACGGTGAATATCGACTTCCTGCGGATGTATCGACCGCAGACGAATGTGGTCTCGCGGCCGACCGCCGGCACGGGCACCGGGATCTCGCTGGTCGGCCACCATGAAATCCTGATCCCGTTGATTGCTGCGGCACTCACCTGACCCACTTCGCCCTTTGAACTTCGCACGTCGAACTTTATGATGAGTGTTTGCGCCGGAGTAGCTCAGCCGGTTAGAGCACGCGTCTCATAAGCGCGGGGTCGGCGGTTCGAGTCCGCCCTCCGGCATTACGAACTCCCAACTCCCAACGACACCCAGACCAACTCCCACAACCAGGCATCATTGGGAGTTGGGAGTTGGTCCACTCCAAGGTTGGGAGTTGCACAAGCTCTTACAAGCCGTCCGTCGCAGCATTCGCCGCTACGACCTGCTGCCTTCCGGCAGCACGGTGCTGATCGGCCTGTCCGGCGGATCCGACTCGGTCGCGTTGACGCTGCTGCTGCTGGATCTCTCGCGGCATGGCGACTTCGGCGTGGTGGGCCTGGCGCACCTCAATCACCAGATTCGGCCCGCGGCGGCGCGGGACGAGGCGTTTTGCCGCGAGTTCGCCGCCTCCCTGGCCTTGCCGCTGGTCGTCGCGACCGCGGACGTCCCGGCCCTGGCAGTCGAGCAGCGGCGCTCGATTGAGGATGCGGCGCGACGAGTCCGATACACCTTTCTGACCGGCGCCGCCGCGCAGTTGGGGGCGTCGTCGGTCGCTGTCGGACACACGCAGGACGATCA
>Ga0310810_10003798_pt1 | contig 16570 bp, 14 predicted proteins | sample NCmetagenome_FD_207641 | JGI IMG/M metagenome (GOLD analysis project Ga0310810, IMG submission 207641) | Soil microbial communities from experimental microcosm in Duke University, North Carolina, United States - NC | ecosystem: Engineered > Artificial ecosystem > Soil microcosm > Unclassified ... | reverse complement strand
TACGCAGTCCTCCGGCATCGCGTAATTGACGTGGGCTTTGTGATAAGTCGCACGTTAGTCTTTGCAGTGTTCACCGGTCTTCTGCTGGTGCTGTTCGCGGTCGTGGAGTGGCTGGTCGATCACTTCGTACATTTCAGGCAGCGGGAAAGCAGTGTTTTGATGAATGGCGCCATTGCCGTGGCGATGTATTTAGTGCTTCACCGAGTGCGTTATGGGATCGAGCGGCTGGTCGAGGGCGTTTTCTTCCGCGCATCCCGTGCGAAACAAATGGAGCTGCAACACTTTCTGGAGATAGCACCGAATTTTTTCGGAGGCAGACGCCCCTAGCAGGAGCGCTTCTAAAAGCGGTCGATGCTTACGCAGGAAGTCGCGGCAGTGGTATCTATCGCCGCGATAAAACCGGACGCTTTGTGTTGGATAAGTCAACGCTGGACCAGTTGCCTCGCGTTCTGGCCGCCGATGCTGAAGTTATCATTGAGTTAGATACGTCTCGCAAACCTTACCAATTTGGCCGCCTCGGTTTCGAGTTAGCGGCGTTGGCTCTGCCTGTGGTTAGGCGCGCCGAGCTCGTAGGCTTTCTGGCCGTCAGCGCGAAGACTGACCGCACCTTATACCGACCGGATGAAATCGAAACCCTTGTTCGAACAGTTCAGCAGGTGAGTTCTGATTATACGCGCTGCAACTGGAGCACTTTCAGCAACGAAGCCAGGAGCTGGAACAAGAGGTCGATGCCTTGCGTGAGGAGCTGCGTTCCTTCGGGCCACCCTCGACCTCACTCGCAAAAACGCCGTGAGATAGCCTGTGGGAGTGACCGCTTCGGCTCTTCTGACTGACTCCTTTTGAGCAGACTCACTGGCCCTGAAGGGTCCATAGCGGGCCTAACGACGCGTTCGCGGAGCCGCTCGATCTCTGCTTGGGACGAGGTCAGCGCATCAGCGGCTAAGACATGCAGCCGGTCGCCTGCCGTGCGGAGGGCTAAGACGAGCTCCGACGGCCTGAAATCGCTTCGGGTGGACTTCCTGTGGACTTCCCATAGAGACTGTGGGCAATCAGGAGCATCATAACCGCTGCAAGGTATTGAGTTGCTGGTGGAAAGGGAGGGACTCGAACCCTCGACCCCGGCATTATGAGTGCCGTGCTCTAACCAGCTGAGCTACCTTTCCACGCGGGGGCGCGCATTGTCCTCAGCGCCACGGGGAGTGTCAAACCCGCTGGATTTCGTGGGCGTTCTGGCCCGAGCTTGCGGGGACGATGGCTGCGAGTGTCTCGCAGCCCGCGCACATCCCTGTGCGCATGAGCCCATCGAGGGCTGCCCTATTGCTTAGTGAACACCAGCGTTTGATGGCCCGTCGCACCGTTCAGCATCATGCCTGAATTGTGCACCGTGAGCGTCTTGCCATCGGCCGATACCACACGGTGGACGTGTCCGACGACTTTGCCATCCTTCTTGAGATCAAAGTTCCAGGTGTTGGCATTGATTTTCTTGGCGTGGGTCGTGTCGAGCCCGGGCATGCCATTAGCGGCCTGCTTCATGTCCTTGCCGTCGCTGTATTGCACGCTGTAGGAGATTTCCTTGCCGTCCGCGCCCGTCAGCTTCTGGTCCAACGTATACACCCCGTTGGCTTCGCTATAGACACGGGTCGCTGCTTTCAATTCCTGGCCAGCGCTGAACTTTGATTTCGCAACATCGAGCTTCCAGGTGCCGACGACCGGATCCGCGGCGAAGGCAGGCACGGCGAACAACATGGTTGCCAGTATCAGAAATGGAGTGATCTTTTTCATGTTAAGCCCCCGTTGGAATGGCTTGGTTCTGCTGCAATGCGCTCGGCCTGGAAGCCGAGCAGGCGCCGGAGGATGCGCGCGCCCTCGGCACCGGTCAACAACAACACGACGCCACAGATGGTGCGATGCAGAGAGTCTTCAGACGTTGAACCTGAAGTACATGACATCGCCCTCCTGGACCAGGTACTCCTTGCCCTCGAGACGCAGCTTGCCTGCATCGCGTGCGCCGGCTTCGCCATTGCCGGCGATGTAGTCTGCAAACGCAATCACCTCGGCGCGGATGAAACCGCGCTCGAAGTCGGTATGAATCACTCCGGCCGCCTGCGGTGCGGTCGAGCCTACCCGCGCGGTCCAGGCCCGCACCTCCTTCGGACCGGCGGTGAAGAACGTCTCGAGTCCGAGCAACCGGTAGGCTGCGCGAATTACCCGGTTGAGTCCCGGCTCAGCGAGACCGAGCTCGGCGAGAAATTCGGCACGCTCGTGCTCATCGAGCTGCGCAATCTCCGCCTCGATCGCCGCGCACACCGGCACGACCAGCGCGCCCTCGGCGGCGGCGCGTTGCTCGAGCGTCTCGAGCAGCGGGTTGTCGCGAAAGCCGTGCTCGGCGACGTTCGCCACGTACATCACCGGCTTGGCCGTGAGCAGCTGCAACTCGCGCAGATCGCGCCGCTCCTCATCGCTCAGGGTGAGCGCGCGCACCGGTCGTGCGGCATCGAGCTGCACCTTGACCCGCTCGAGCAGCGTGCGCTTGCGGAGCGCGTCCTTATCCCCGCTCTTGGCCGCCCGGGTCGCACGCTCGAGCCCCTTCTCGAGCGTCGCGAGGTCCGCTAGTGCAAGCTCGGTGTCGACGATTTCGGCGTCCGCTATCGGATCGACGCGGCCGGCGACGTGGATGACCTCGCCGCTGGTGAAGCAGCGCACCACGTGAGCGATCGCATCGACCTCACGGATATGAGCGAGGAACTGATTGCCGAGGCCCTCGCCCTGGGAGGCGCCCTTGACGAGGCCAGCGATATCGACGAACTCGACGGTCGTCGGCACCACCTTCTCCGGACGCGCGATCGCAGCGAGCTGCGCAAGGCGCGGATCGGGGACCGGTACCACGCCGACATTGGGATCGATGGTGCAGAAGGGATAGTTCTCCGCGGCGATACGGGCCCGCGTGAGCGCATTGAACAATGTCGACTTGCCGACATTGGGCAGGCCTACGATGCCGCAGCGGATGGGCATGGCGCAGCAGTACCCCGCTTCAGGTGTTTGCGGGTGCTGCGGGTGGTGCAGCCGGCGCCGGATCGCGACTGTGCAGGCGAGTCATGGCACTCTGCGCTCCCTGCGTGAGCAGAAGCGGTATGACATCGGCGGCGGCAGTGATCGCATCCTGAATGAGCTGCGCGTCCGCCGCGGCGGGCCGGCCGAGCACGTAGTCGAGCACCTGCGCCCGATCGCCTGGATGACCGATACCGATACGCAGCCGCCAGAAGCCATCGCCCATCTGCGCGATCACATCGCGCATGCCGTTGTGACCCGCGGCTCCGCCGCCCTGGCGCAGACGAACCACTCCGGCCGGAAAATCCAGCTCATCGTATGCCACGAGGATCGATGCGAGCGGCACCTTATAGAAGGAGGCGACGCTGCGCACCGGATCGCCGCTGCGATTCATGTAGTTCATGGGTTTGAGCAGCCAGAGCTCGCTTTCCTCGATGCGTGCGCGCGCGAGCTCCGCGCGGTGGCGCGGCTCGCTGCGGAACGACGCCTGGTGTCGCCGCGCCAACTCCTCGATGAACTGGAAGCCGGCATTGTGGCGCGTGCGCGCGTACTCGGTGCCGGGATTCCCGAGTCCCACGATCAACTTGAGCGGCTCACCTGCCATGTGAATTCACATCCTGCGGAAACGCCGCCGGCCGCGTTCGGTAGCTTCCGAAGCGGCCGGCGACGAACCGTCTTAAGGAGTTTACGGCTACTTCTTGCCGCCCTCCTTCTTGCCAGGCGCGGCTTCCTTCTTCTCTTCTCCCTTCTTGGCCTCGGCGGCAGCCGGTGCGGCAGCTCCAGCGGCGGGCGCGGCCGGCGCAGCACCCGGGGCCCCGGGCGCGGCGGGCCCTGCACCCTCGGCAGGCACGGCGGCTGCAGCTTCGGCGGCCACCGGCTCCGGCTCCTCGGCGCGCGGCGCGTGGATCGACACGACCGCCGCGTTGCGCTGGGTGAGCTCCGGTATCGACAGCCCCGCAGGCAGCGGAATATCCGCCAGAAACTTGGTTTCGTTGAGACTCATGCCCGACAGGTCGAGCTCGAGGAACTCCGGCAGATCCTTCGGCAAGCCACTCACTTCGACATCGGCACGCATGTGCGAGACGACACCGCCCTGGGTCTTCACGCCGGGAGAGATGCTCTCGCCCTTGAAGTGGATCGGCAGGCGAATGCGGATACGCTCGTTCTCGACCACGCGCTGCAGATCGACGTGCACCACCAGGTTCTTCGCCGGGTGCATCTGCACGTCCTTGATGATGGCGTCTTCGGTGCCCTCGCCGATCTTCAGCCGCACGATGGAGGAGTAGAAGCGCTCATCGGCGATCATGGTCAGCAGGTTCTGCTGATCGAGCACCAGGGACTGCGGCTCCTTGTGCGCGCCGTAAAGCACGGCGGGGACCTTGCCCGCGTGACGCAGGCGGCGGCTCGCACCTTTTCCTTGCGTCGCACGGATATCCGCGCCGAACGTGAATGAAATACGCATGACTCAAACTCTCCGTGGTTTAACTAACTCAAGTAACAGGTCCGCGACCAGACCTGCACCTCCAAAAAAGTCCGCGGCCCCGCTGCGCAGGATAGCGGCGCGCGGCTGCAACGCTCAATCGACATACAGCGAGCTCACCGAGCCCTCATCGAGAATGCGCCGGATCGTCTCCGCCAGCAGCTCCGCCACCGACAGTTGACGAATGCGCCCGGCTCCGCGCGCAGCGGAGCTCAACGGAATCGTATCGGTCACGACGAGCTCATCGAGCGCCGACTGCGAAATGCGCTCCACGGCGCCCCCTGAGAGCACCGGATGGGTGATGTAGGCCACTACCTTCAGCGCACCCGCGTCCTTGAGCGCTTGTGCCGCCTGACACAATGTGCCTGCAGTGTCGACCATGTCATCGACCAGCATGCAGGTCTTGCCCTCTACCTCGCCGATGATGTTCATCACCTTCGACTCGTTGGGACGCGGGCGGCGCTTGTCGATTATCGCGAGATCCGCATCGTCGAGCCGCTTGGCGAAAGCACGCGCGCGCGCTACACCGCCGACATCGGGCGATACCACGATCAGATCGCTATATGCCTGTTTCCAGGCATCGCCCAACAACACCGGCGAGGCGTACACGTTGTCCACCGGAATGTCGAAAAATCCCTGAATCTGATCCGAGTGCAGATCGATGGTGAGCAGCCGGTTCACGCCGGCGCTCGAGAGCATGTTGGCGATCAGCTTGGCCGTGATCGCCGAGCGCGTCGCCCGCGGACGCCGGTCCTGGCGCGAATAGCCGAAATAGGGCACCACCGCCGTGATGCGTGCGGCGGAAGCTCGCCGGGCCGCGTCCACCATCACCAGCAGCTCCATCAGACTGTCGTTCGCAGGCGGGCACGTCGACTGCACGATGAACACATCGCGCCCGCGCACGTTCTCCATCAGCTCGATGTTGATCTCACCGTCGCTGAAGCGTCCGACATAGGCGCGGCCGAGCGGAATCTGCAGGCTGCGTGCGATGTCCTGCGACAAGGCCGGGGTGGCATTGCCCGCAAAAAGCGCCAGTGTGTCGCTGGTACTCATAAGCTTGTGCGCCGCGCGCTCGTTACCTCCCGCCTCCGCGTGTGAGCTGGCTGGGGTGGAAGGATTCGAACCTCCGAATGGCGGGATCAAAACCCGCTGCCTTACCACTTGGCGACACCCCAGCACCTTCGCGCCCGCGGATAACAATGCGGGCGCGCATCTTACTGCGGCTTCAGGTACGCCGCCCGCGTTGCCGGAGCTGCTCGTGCACGGGGGAGCTGTTCACACCGCGTGCCACGAAGCTCATCCACCGATCCGGCACACGCGCGGCGAGCCGCTCCGCCTCCGCTGCGCTGCCGCGCGCCAGGAAGACGCACGAACCGGTGCCAGTGAGCCGCGCACTGCCCTCGCGGCCGAGCCAATCGAGCGCCGCCGCCACCTCGGGCGATCTTGCACGTACCACCGGCTCGCAGTCGTTGCGTCCACCCGACTGAAAAAAGGCGCGTATTGTGATGAGGGGGGAATTCCGTGTCAATTCAGGGCTCTGGAATACCTCACGGGTGCTGACCCCGACGCCGGGATAGATGATGACGTACCAGGCCTCCGGCAGGCTGACCTGGGTCAGCCGTTCCCCGATGCCTTCTGCCCAGGCGGAGGAACCCCGAACAAAAACAGGGACATCCGCTCCCAGTGGCAGCCCCAGGGCGGCGAGCTCCTCGAAGCTCAGGCCGCAGCCCCAGAGCTCGTTCAGCGCCAGAAGCGTCGTTGCGGCATCCGAGCTCCCCCCGCCGAGCCCCGCCCCCTGGGGTATGCGCTTGTGCACCCGCAGTTCCGCTCCCTGTCTCGTCCCGGTCAGTTGTTGCAGCGCGCGCGCGGCGCGCAGCGTCAGATCGGCCTCAGGCGCTACACCTGCGGCACCCGCAGGCCGCTCGATCAGACCATCCTCCCGGAGTGAGATGGTAAGCGTGTCGCACAGGTCAAGGAGCTGAAACAGGGTTTGCAGCTCGTGATAGCCATCGGCGCGGCGGCCGGTGACGTGCAGGAAGAGGTTGAGCTTGGCGGGAGCCGGCCAATGGCTCGTGCCGGGGCCGGAGTGCGAGGTTTTCTGTACGGATGCCGGGGTGCTCACCGCTGCCAGTCATCCACCAGCAGACGCACGCGCACCGCATCCCGTTGCAGTGTCATCCGTGCCGGCAGTGTCTCGCCACTTGCTGCCGAGTAACTCTGATACTCCACGTGCCAACCCGCCTGAGTGAGCGCCGCGAGCCGTTGTTGCGCGGGGTCGAGCGATTCGCTCGCGGGCTGCCCTGGGTCGGGGACGCCGAGCACCCAGTAACGCAGCGAGGACAATGGCGGATCAAAGCCGAGGCGCGCGGCGAGCTCCGCGTGCGCCGCGGCGCTCTCGATGCGCTCGCCGCGCGCGGTCACGACGGTCAGATCATCGCCGCTGGCGGTCAGCTGCGCGCCGCCGACACCGAGTGGGCCCTCGAGGGTTACCTGCGAGCGATTGCCTTCCTGGGTCCAGCGCAGTCCGGCGTTGAAACCCTCGCTACCGGCCGCGACGGCAACCCGCCCGCGCAATGTGAAGTGCTCGAGAGACTGCAGCTGCGGACGCCGTACTTCCCAACTCTCGCCCGCGGGCGGAGACGGCGGCAGCGTACGGCAGCCGGCCAGCACGGCGCATAGCGCCGCGCCGAGCCGCAGCACGCTAATGCGCATCGGGAATGAGCCGTTTGATCGTGGCCTTGAGTGGTTTGGATTCCGGATCACGTGCGAGTGCGGCTGCCCACACGCGGCGAGCCTCCGCCTGCTGCCCGCTCATCCACAGGGCTTCGCCCCAGTGTGAGGCGATTTCGGCATCGTGCCCGAGCGCATAGGCGTGGCCGAGAGTCACCGCGGCGTCCTTGGCGTCGCCCTGACGAAACTGCACCCAGCCGAGGCTATCGAGCGCTGCGGGATTGTCGGGCATCACCGTGAGCGCCTGGCGAATCAGCTTCTCCGCGTGCGCGAGCTCGAGTGTGTGATCGGCCAGGGTGTAGCCGAGCGCGTTCTGCAGCGTCGGGTCATCGGGCCGTTTGTTCAACATCTGCTCGAGTGCTTCCACCGATTCGTGGACGCGCCCGGCCTGCTCGAGGATTACCGCGCGATCGTATTCGATCGAGGGATGCTGCGGGTGGCGCTCGAGCGCAGAAGACAGCAGTGCAAGGCCCGCGTCCGCCTCGCCATGATCGGCCAGCAGCCGCGCCTTGGCGAGTGTCAGGTCGAGCTCGTCCTCGGGATGGTCCGCCGCGTAATCATCGAGCAATGCGAGCGCTTCGGTGCGCGCGCTGCGATCGAGCAACAGTGCCGCAGCGCGGGAGCGGGCCGACAGTGCGACCGAGGAGTCGTATAGCCGCCGGTAGGCGGCGATGGCGCCGTCCGGGTCGCCGTCGCGCGCAGCGATGTCCGCCAGGTACAGTTGCGCGGCATCGTTGCCTTCGCCGCTCGAGAGCAGCTCGGTGAAGCGCTGGCGCGCCTCCTTCATGTCGCCGGAGTTGAAGGCCAGCAGCGCGAGGCGGCGGTCGACCTCTCCCTGCGGTGCGCCTTGCGTGCGCAGCAGCTCGAGCTGTTGATGGGCCTCTTCGCTGCGATCGAGCGAAGCGAGCACTTCGGCGAGCTCGAAACCGCCGCGCGTTGCATCGCTCGCCTGCGCACGGCGTGCCGTGGCCACCGCCTCCGGCGCGTCCCCGCGCATGACATAACCCCGCGCCAGCACACGCAGCGCCGCCAGGTCCTTGGGGTCGAGTTGCAGGGCACGCTGCGCGTATTTCTGCCCTCGCTGCCCATCGTAGGCGGCGAGCGCCAGCTCACCGAGCAGCGTGAAGGTGTCCGGGGAGTTGGCGGTCGGCTCGAGGGCGCCGCTCATCGCGATGAGCACCGCGGGTGCGTCGGACTCCTCGAGCAGCAGCGCGGTCAACTCGCCCATGCTCTTCGTCGCGCGCTGCTGCGAGCGCGCATGGCCGGCTGCGGCTCCGGCTGCCGCCGCTGCTCCTGGAACTGGCGAGGACTGTCCGCTGCCCGGCGGGGCCGCCGCAGCCGCGGCCGCATCCACCTGCTCCTCGGCGCGCCAGAAATCGTTGATGGCGGCGCGCGCCTCGGCAGTGCGGTAGAGCTTGAGCGCGATGGCGGCATACAACGCATTCGCTTCGCGGTCGGTCGGCGCGAGCGAGCGCCAGCGCGTCGCCGCACTCCAGGCGGCCGGCAGATGCTCGCAGGCCATGGCGACCTGGGTTGCGCGGCGCGCCAGCTGCGCATCGCCGATGGCGGCGGCCTGTGCGTAATTCTCGGAAGCGCCACGGCAGTCGCCGCGCTTGAGGTCGGCTTCCGCGAGCACCGTGAGGGCGGTCGGATCACGGTGTGCCTTGGAGGCCGTGGACTTCGCAGGCGGACCGCCGGCGCAGCCGGCGAGCAGTCCCGCGGCCGGCACCAGAGCCCACAAGTACCGCGAAATACTGGAAATAATGTCCATCCGTGACACCTTATCAGTATAGAGGGCCGGTGACTCCGGCGCATTGAGCAACTTGTCACAAAGCGCACACATCCCCGAGAATGCCGCGCCCGCGGTTGACAACCGCAAGCGGCGCGGGGCCTGCAGCCCGACCGTACCCATGGCGCCGCCTCGGTCGCACGCAACTCATGAAGGACTCCATCCGCCAGCGCCTGCAGAAACTCTCCGATCGGTTCGAAGAGGTCGGCAGGCTGCTCTCGAGCGCTGAGATGGCGGGTGGCTCGCGCGAGTTCCGCGAGCTGTCGATGGAGTATTCGCGCTTGCAGCCGCTCGCCGAAAGACTGCAGCGTTACCACGAACTTGAGCGCGATCTACAAGCCGCACACGATCTGCAGAACGACGCCGATGCCGGTATGCGTGCCCTCGGAAGTGAGGAGCTCGGGCGATTACAGGGCGAGGTTGCGGCGGAGGAGCTCGAGCTGCGGCGGTTGTTGCTGCCCAAGGATCCGCGCGATGAGCGCGGCATTTTCCTGGAGGTGCGCGCCGGTACCGGCGGCGATGAAGCCGCCATTTTCGCCGGGGAACTCTACCGGATGTACGCGCGTTATGCCGAAGCCAAGGGCTTCAGCACCGAGGTGCTGAGCGAGAGTCCGGGTGAGCACGGGGGCTTCCGCGAGATCATCAGCCGTATCGCCGGCAAGGGGGCGTTCTCGCGTTTGAAGTTCGAGTCCGGTACCCACCGTGTGCAGCGGGTGCCGGCTACCGAGGCGCAGGGACGCATCCACACCTCGGCGTGCACCGTCGCGATCCTTCCCGAGCTCGATGAGGTCGAGAGCATCGAGATCAATCCGGCAGATCTGCGCATCGATACCTATCGCTCCTCTGGTGCCGGCGGCCAACATGTCAACAAGACCGATTCCGCGGTGCGCATCACGCATCTGCCCACGGGTATCGTGGTGGAATGTCAGGATGAGCGTTCCCAGCACAAGAACCGCTCACGCGCCATGGCGTTGCTGCGCGCCAGGCTGTTGGCCGCCGAGCAGGAAAAACAGCAGAGCGCGCAGGCGCAGACGCGGCGCCTGCAGGTCGGCAGCGGTGACCGTTCCGAGCGCATTCGTACCTACAACTTCCCGCAGGGGCGCGTGACCGATCACCGCATCAACCTGACCCTGTACCGTCTCGCGCAGATCATGGACGGCGACCTCGATGAGTTGATCGACACTCTGCAGCAGGAGTTTCAGGCCGAGCTGCTCGCGGAGCAGGCATGAGCGCGTCGCTGCCAGAGCTGAGTATCGAAAGTGTCACCGGTATCGAGGTCTCCTTGCCGGTAGCCGGTCCCGGAGCACGTTCCCTTGCGTTCATCATCGATTGGCACATCAGACTGGTGCTCGCGCTCGCCTGGTACGTGGTCGCGACGCTCCTCTACAACCGCGGCTTCTCGCTGCGACCGCCGACCGCCTACAGCCAGGGGTGGTTCGCGGTGGTTCTGGTGCCATCGCTCGCCATCTACTTCCTGTATCACGCGGTCGTGGAGACGGTGCTGCGCGGGCATACACCCGGCAAACGCAGCGCCGGGATCCGCATCGTGACGCGCTCCGGAGGTGCACCGGGCATCGGCGCGCTGCTGGTGCGCAACGTTTTCCGGCTCATCGACAGCCTGCCGGTCGCTTACGGCATTGGGCTGACGCTGATGGTGCTGACCCGCGAGAGTCTGCGTTGCGGGGACATGGCTGCGGGCACGGTGCTCGTATACCAGCGCGGGACGAGCGATGCGGAGCTGCTGCAGAATGCGGCGCAACGGGTCGGCAAACTCGATACCGCGGGCGCGGAAATCGCCGCGGACCTGCTGGAGCGTTGGTCGAGTCTGGTGCCCGATGCGCGTATCCGCCTGGCGCAACAGCTGTTGCAGCGTTACCTCGGCGCCGCAGCCGACCTCAGCCCGGGCGATGAGCTGCAATGGCGCGCGCGTATCGAGCGGCTGGCACGCCCCGAGTGACTGCCCAGGGGGATGAGGCGCGCGAGCGGGCGTTGGCGGCTGCATTGCTGGCGCGTGCGCGTGTCTGGCAGGCGGCCGATGCGCGCGCGCACCGATTCGCGCACGGGCGCAGCGAAGATGTCACCGACGCCGTGCGACTCGCGGAGGACTACCGGCTGCTCGCCCACGATCTGGCGCGCGCGCGGGCGCTCATGCCGGCAAGCCGCACGCGCGCATACCTGGAAAGTGCCTATGCGCGGGCGCACGCCACCTTGCACCACGGTGCCTGGCACGCCGGCAGCGCGCTGCGCCGACTGCTACTCGAAGAAACACCGTCCGCGGTGCGCTGGCTGGCGCCGTATCTCTTCTGGAGCACGCTCATCTTCATTTTGGCGGCATGCGCCGGCTATGCGCTCGTGCACCGCTATCCCGAGCTCATCGCGCTGTTTGCCTCGCCCGACACCATTGCGACGGTCGAGCGTGGCCAGCTGTGGACGCAGGGTCTGCTCAACGTCGTGCCCTCCTCCGTCCTGTCGGTGCAGATTCTGACCAACAACATCGTGGTGAGCCTGTTCGCCTATTGTCTGGGATTCCTGTTCGGGCTCGGTACGCTGTACATACTCGGTCTCAATGGGCTGATGCTCGGCGCCATATTCGCATTCGTGGGCGCGCATGGCCTCGCGGGGGCGTTGTTCCGCTTCATCGTCGCGCACGGCTGCGTGGAGCTCTCGGTCATGTGCCTGTCGGGGGCTGCGGGCGCGGCCATCGGCGAGGCGTTGGTGCGCCCCGGCGCGGGCGGCCGGCTCGAGTCGTTTCGTAGCGCCGCACTGCGTACCGCCCCGGTGCTGCTCGCCTGTGCCGTGCTGCTGGTGGGCTCGGGACTGATCGAGGGATTCATTTCACCCGACCCACGTTTCTCGCTCCTCGGCCGCGTCGTGGTGGGCGTCGGTTACTGGTGTCTGATGGTGGCGTTCCTCAGCGGGCGATTCTCTGGCCGGCACGCAACGCCCGAGGTGAGCTCGCCCGGCTAGATGCGCCGGGAGCGGCGCAGCGCCTCGTAGTATGCGAACAGGACGCTCTCCAGTCGCTGCGCCGAGGCCGCCACCACCGGTGCGCCGAGCCGCTGCAGCAGCAGGCGTTGCCGGTTGGCGCGCTCCTCGTGCTCGGCGGCGGCGAGCGCAATCCACGGATCCTGCCACTCGCGTGCGCTGGCACGCGCCAGCCCTTCGATCTCACCGCTGTGCACTCCCGCCACCAGCACCAGATGCGGTGGTGCAAGCAGACGCACCGCGCGCGCGAGCGCGGCGGCGATGTTGGCATCGTCGAGATCCGTCAGCAGCACGATGAGCGCGCGCTGGCGCAGGAGCTTACGGGTAGTGATCGCAGCCACGATGGGATCGGACTCAGCGCCGCGTGCCGGGAGCCCTGCCAGCGCGCTGCGCACTCGCACCACCGCGGCGAGCCCACGCGCCGGCGGACAGCTGGCGAGTACGCGCTCGGCGTACACGATGAGTCCGACACGATCGTCGTTGTGGGTGACGATCTCGGCCAGGCGCGCCGCGGCGTTGCTGTAAAGCCCGAGGCGGTCGAGCGCCCCGGCACGCACCCGGCTCAGGCGGCCGGCATCGATGGCGATGAAGATGTCGAGATGCTGGTCCTCGCTGTACTCGCGGCTGATGAGCTGGCCGGTGCGCGCGGTGGCCTTCCAGTCGATGCGCGTCAATGGATCGCCGCGGGCGTAGCCGCGCAGCTGATAGAGCTCCTGGCCGGCGCCGGCAGAGCGGCGCGCACGCGTGCCGGCCGCGAGTCCATGTACCCGCGCGCTGCCACGCAGCGTATCGGGAGCCACCAGACACTGTGCCTGGGGTGTGAGTGAAAGATCCCACCAGGCGAGCGCCAGGGGGCCGCGTAGCCGGGCCGGTAGCTGCGGCCAGAGCTGCGGACCGAGCCGTACCGGTAGCAGCGATAGTCCATCCTCACAGGCAGTGCGCGGTGGCAACCTCAGGCGGCGCACGTCCGCCGCCGCCTCAAAACCAGCAGGGGTGGCGGGCGCATACTCGAGTGCGAGAGCGCGCCCGGTATCGTTGGCGAACACGAACGCGCCAGGCTGCAGCCTGCCGAGAAAGGCCGGCGTCGCGGTGTCGAGGCGCGTGCCGGGCTTGAGATGGCGCACCATCAGCCCCTCGGCTGCCAAGCCGAGCAGCAGCAACGCCGCGGGTACGTGCCAGAGACGTGCAAGCGCACGATCGCTCGACCAGATGCCGGCGATTGCAATCACTGCGGTCAGCATCAGCAGCAGATAGCTGCGCCGTGCCAGATGCAAGCGATGACTCCTTCAGCGCGGCACGGGCGTGCTCGCGAGCAGACCCTGCACCAGCTGCGCATCGCCGACACCCTCGAGTATCGCTTCCGGTGTCAGCACCAGTCGATGCGCGAGCACCCACGGTGCCACCTGCTTGACATCGTCGGGCGTCACGAAATCGCTGGCGCGCATGCCGGCGGTGACGCGTGCTGCCTTGAGCAGTGCCAGAACGCCGCGTGTCGACAGCCCGAGCGCCAGGCGCGGATGCGCGCGGCTAGCGGCGGCCAGGTCGAGCAGGTAACCGCTGAGTGCCTCGGAGACGTGCATGTTCTCCGCCGCGGCACGCGCTTCTCCCAACAGGGCACGATCGATCACCGCGACCGCTTCGAGTGCGTCGTGGGCAGCGGCCAACACTCCGCCGTAGCGGGCCAGGATGTGACTCTCCGCGGCCCGCTCGGGATAACTCATGTCTATCCGCAGCATGAAGCGGTCCAGCTGCGACTCGGGCAGCGGGAAGGTTCCCTCGAATTCGCGCGGATTCTGGGTCGCGAGCACGATGAAGTCCGCCGGCAGCGGCAACACGCTGCGCTCGATGCTCACCTGCCGCTCCTCCATCGCCTCCAGCAAAGCCGACTGGGTCTTGGGGCCCGCGCGATTGATCTCATCGACCAGCACGACATCCGCGAACAGCGGACCGGGACGGAACGCGAAGTTACGCGCCGCCTCATCGAACACGTGCACGCCGATGATGTCGCTCGGCATGAGGTCGGCGGTCCCCTGGATGCGTTTGAATTCTCCACCGAGTGCGCGCGCCAGGGCCTTGGCGAAGAGTGTCTTACCGAGCCCGGGTACCCCCTGCACCAGCACATGACCGCGCGCGATGAGGGCAATCACCAGGGCCTCGACAGAAGCTTCGACGCCGATGACCACCCGGCCGAGCTCACGCGTGAGCAGATCCCGCAGGTCACGGATCGCATTGCTCATTGGGCCAGTTGCCTTTCAGTGTGGACGATGAGGTTGTGCAAACGAACGAGCGGTACACGCCGGTCCGCGCACGCGGCGGCGTGCCATTCACGCAACTGGCGGACCTCGGCGCGCGCCAGGCGCGGCTGGCTCTCGAGCCATTCCCACAGCTGCGCGGGATGCGAGATGCTGCGGCCCGTCGCGCGGCTCAGCCGCTCGAGGAACTGCTCGAGCAGACGGCGTGCGGCAGCCGCCGGCCGCAGCACGCGTGCCAGATAAAGCCCGGTGGTGCGCACGAGCTCTGCTTCGCGCGGCGCTGCGGGGCGTGCGCGTGGGACCTGCAGCTGCGTGGCACCGAGCACCCAGGCGAGCCAGACCGCGATGATGACCCCGAGCGTCGCGTACAGACGCGGATCGCGATAGAAGCGCGCCGGATCGTACTCATCGCTGAGCCCCTGATGCTCATCGTCGAACACCACCGCGCCCTCAGGCCCGAGGTTCGCGGCGACCAGGTTGGCGAGCAGTTTGGCGTTGTCTCCTTTGCCGAGCGCACGATTGCTGAAGAGCGAGCCGAAGCCGCTCACGATGATGCTGCCCGCGCCGTGCGGCCGGATCCAGAATGCGTCCGCACCGCTGCCCTGCTCGTGGCCGAGGGACAAGGCGAAGCCATCGCGCGGAATGGCGAGCGTGTAGCGGACGGGAGCGTAGTCCGAGAACGCGAGCGCGCGCGCTACACCATTGAAATAGAAGTGGGCGCGATTGGGCACGAGTACGGACTGCTCCGGAGTGCTGAGTTCGCTGCCGAGCCGCGCGAGGCGTGCGCCGGCTGCTTCGCGGCTGTGTTTAGTACCCTCGTGCTCCGCGCGTTCACTGCGGGCAGGAGTGCGCGTTGTGGCACTGCGCCGCGCCGCGGCACCCTCTGCGGTCGGCTCTGTGTTCGGCGCCAGCTTGAGCTCAGTGAGCAGCTCCAGATCCCTTGCCATGGCGACCGGAAACTGCGCCCAGCCGGGGCGGTCGCGCAGCGCGGCGAGTACCAGCAGTGTGTTGCCGTTTCTGATCCAGCGGTCGAGCGCCACCGCCTCATCCGGACGGAAGCTGGTGACCGCCGGCAGGCTGACGATGAGCAGGTTGCCCGTGCGATTGACGGCAGGTTTGGCCGACAATACCGTGAAGCGCTCGCGCCAAGCCAGGGTGCGCACGCCCTCGCTCTCCAGCCAGCGCAGCAGCCCGAGCAAACCATTGTCGGCATGCTCGGTGCTGGTCGGCAGCGAGGCACGCCGTTCCGCGAGCGTATCCCCCTGCAACAGCAGCGTGCCGAGCAACAGCATCGCGCCGAGCGCACAAGCAAGCGTCGTGAACCGCTCGCGCACGGCTACCTCTGCGGCGTCATCACGAGGGGCGGCGCGCCCTCGAGCGTGGCGAGCAGCAAGCGGCCGCTCTGCAGTGCGGCCGCACGGCTCGCAGCGCTCACCCGTTCGGCCGAGAAGCGCACACGTTCGCACACACTCACCAACTCCATGAGGCGCGCGCGCGCACCTTCACCCGGGAGGCGTGCCTGGCGCTCGAGCTCGCGAGCGGTCAGCGCGCGCGCTGGCGGCAGACGCCCCTTGGCGGCAAGTCGCAACGCGATCAGCTCGAGCAGCAGCGCCGGTTGTTGCTCGGGTGCGGCCCGCTCGATGTCTGTGAGATCTGCGCAAGCGCCGGGAGGCTGGCCACCCGCAGGTCGCGTGCGCTCGGCCTCCGCGCGGCGACGCAGAGCTCCCGCGATGCGGAGCTCATTGATGACGATGCCCGCGGCGAGCGCCACGACGGCCGCGAGCGCGCCCCAGCCGAGCAACTCCGTTATGGCATTCGAGAACTCGAGATCCGCGAGCCAGCGGCGCAGCCACGCATCATCCGCCTGCGGATGCGTGCTGATGAGTCCGTGCAGCCAGTCCTTCAAACGCTGCCACCAGCTGCGCGCGCGGCCATCCTCGATGTGCGCGACCGCGGCGAGGACCGCCGTGAGGTGCTCCGTGCGGGGTCGCGGACGCGCAGCTGCCGGCGCGTCGCGCTCGCGTACGAGTTGCGCACGCAGCTCGCTGAGTCCGGCGGCCGAGAGCTCGTTGTCGGAGCGCTTCCAGTCCGCTGGCAGCCAGCGTGCAAACGGGCTCGTGCTGAGTGCCGGTGTCAGTTCGGGGCAGCGCGCAGCGATGTGCGCGTAGCCCACATCGAGCTCGCTGTCGAGCCGCGTCAGGCAATCATCGATCGCCTGCAGCGCGTCAGGCGCTTGCGCACCTGCGGGAAGCGCACCTGCGGGGAGCGCGGCTGCGAGCGCCAGCG
>Ga0310810_10003797_pt1 | contig 16572 bp, 12 predicted proteins | sample NCmetagenome_FD_207641 | JGI IMG/M metagenome (GOLD analysis project Ga0310810, IMG submission 207641) | Soil microbial communities from experimental microcosm in Duke University, North Carolina, United States - NC | ecosystem: Engineered > Artificial ecosystem > Soil microcosm > Unclassified ... | reverse complement strand
ATCCTCCGTGCGGGCGGCCGGCTCGCCGCGTTGCTGACGCTTCTCTCGGCCGGATGTTCGTCGTACCCGACCATTCTCCCCGATGCCTCGGCCGCGGGGCATGACTTCGTCTTGATCGAAGAATGGCGCGGGGAAATCCGGAAGATCACGCTGTGGTTCGAGCCGGACCACCTTCTGGAATGGGAGCTGGTGCGGACCGAGAACGACGAGCGGAACAAGATCCCGCTAGCCGTCCTGGACTATGGCGAGGTTCCGCCGGTGATGGACCAGGTATTCCCGAAGGACCGGCCGGATCCGCTGCGCGAGGGGCAGGTGATCCAGGTCGCCTTGGAGTACAGCCCGGAGGGCGACCCCTACGCGGTGATCCGGAACGCCGTCACCCGGTGGTACCGGAAGGAGGCGGGTCACTTCAAGGAAGTGTCCGAAATGGAAGAGTCGCTGCCGAAAAAGGGCGGGGAGAAGGAGCGCCAGGAACGCCCCGGACCCCGCTGAAGGGCGCGGCGATCCTTCCGGCGGGGGCTGACGCGATTATCGTTCCTTCTTCTCGTCTCCGCCCCTGGGCTTCTCCTCTTTCGGCGGCGGCCCCTTCTTCACCGGGGGCCCTTCCGGCTTCTGGGACGGCGGCGGGGCCGGGTGCCCCGGAGGATGCTGTCCCTGTTCCGCAGCGCCCGGAGACGAGGGCCTCGATCCGGGGGCCTGGCCCGGAGCTCCGTGAGTCTGGGGCTTGCCGTCGGTCTTCCCGTGGTCGGCCCCGGTGCCCGGCGTCGCGGACTTCTGGTCTCGGCGGGCGCTCTCGCGCTCCTTGGTCCGCTGCACCTGCTCGGCGTGGGACGCCTGGAAGGACGATTCATTCCTCGTGACCCTGGCCTGGTGATCGTTCTGCCAGGCCTGTCGCTGAGCCGGCGGCATCGTCCAGGGCCGCGGAGCGGTCTTCTGGACCGCCGCGCCGGTCACGGAGCGGCCGCCTGCGCCGCAGCGGTCTCTCGACTGGATGACGACTCGGCCGGGCGGGGTGCCCGCCTGCACCTTGGCCACGAACGTGGCCGGAGGGTGGCCCTGGTATTCGCAGCCGACTTTCATGGACACGAGAGCGTGATACTCCTCGTGCGAGAAGGCCACGGTATAGCTGTTCGAGTGGTAGCAGGCGTACGTGCGGGCATACACGGGCGGATAGGCCATGCCCGGCCCGACCGCGACGAAAAAGCTGGAGCGGGGAACGTTATAAAGGACGACGAGGCGGTTGTAGTCCCCGCCGCACTCGCTGTAATACCGGTTGCAGCAAATCTCGAACGACACGTGCGCATGGCAGGAGACGAACCAGAGGAAGTAGATGTCGTCGTCGCTGTACCCGTAGTAGCGGCGGTAGTGGGGAATGAGGACGATCTCCTCCTCCGTGGCCCCGAAGTACTCCCTGTAGACAACGGTGTGGACTTCCTCGTCCTCCCAGACGACGTCGGTCTCGACGGCCGGGGCCGGCGGGGGAGGCGCAGGCGCTTCGCGATAGACGACAACGTGCCGCCGCGGAGGTTCGCGATAGACCACGCAACCGCCGATCGCGGCGGACAGGCCTAAGAGCGCCAGGGTTCTCGTCAGGGCTTTCATCGCTCGCCCCCCTTTCAAGGACTTCCGAGCCCTCTCCCTATACGACAGGGGCGCGTTCGGGCAACAGGTTATACGGGGTTGAGGTCCGCCCGGAGTGTCCCTCCGTCGTCCCGCCCACGGTTCTCGAGTGCAAGAAAGAATCAATCTCTACAGTTCGGGGCTGGGCCAGTCCGTCGTCGGAGGGGGAACCGCGTCAGCGGGCGGTCAGGGATGGGTAGCGGCGTTCGAGCGCCTCGAGCTCGGCGTCGAGGCGCTTAAGGCTCTTGTCGACGCCCTTGGGATCGGGCGCGCTGTTGCGGACCGAGAGGTATCGCTCGCGCGCCCCGCGCAGCTTCTCCGCCGCGACCTCGGCCTTGACGCCCAGCGCCTGGGCGTCGTGGGAGCCGGGCTGGAACCCGTCGAGTGCTTCTTTGGCCAGGGGCGCGGCCTCCCGCTGGAGCTGATCGGCCTCCTTCAGGGCCAGGGGGACCCGGATGCGCGCCCGGCCCTCCTTCAAGGCCTCGACCAGTTCGTCGATGACCGCCATCCGGGCTTCCACGGTCTCCGGGTCCGGCGCGTCGAGGCGGCGCCGGCCGTAGGTCTCCTGCGCCTCGCGCAGCAGCCGCTCCGCGCGGTCGATCTTCGCGGCCACGTCCCGGGGGTCGCCTTTCTCGAGCGCCTCCGCGGCCTCCCGGAAGATCGGCTCGGCGTCGCGGATGGAGGTCGCGGCGGCCGCGAGCTCCTTCTCGACGGGAGCCGCTTCCTCGACCTTCGGGGGCTCCGTCGGGGGTTCCGGCGCCTTCGCCACGGTCTGTCCGGGCGGGGGTCGAGGCGCCGCTTCTTCCTTGGCCACGACCGGGGGCTCCGATTTGGTCGCCGGTACTTCCGCGACGATGGGGGGCGGGGGAGGCGGCGGCTGAACCTCGGTCGGATCCTCTGGCAGGGGCTCCGCCGGAGGCGCGAGCGCGGGTTCGGCGACCGCGGGACTCTTCGCCGCGAACGCGATCTCCGTGGGGGGCGTGGCGGCTGGGGCGGCGGGCCGGCCCTTCGGGAGCAGGATCATCGTGCCCAGGGCGGCGACCAGGGTCGCCCCGGCAGCGCCCGCCAGCCAGATCCAGCGGCGCCGGCGCGGCGGCGGGGGGGCCTGCCCTTGATCCTCGTCGTCGAGAATGACAATGGGGTCTTCGCTGGGGTCGTCCTCGGCAGGCTCGTCCATCCGGGGAGAAGATCCTGACGCTGGCGTTTCGTGATGTCGGCGGCCTAACGCCGCTTTTTCGGCCGAGCCTTGAGCCGCGCCTGACCGTCCTTCAGGGCCTCGAGGTTCACCTCCACGACCGCCATCCGGAAATCGATGCTGGAGGGGTTCGGCACCTGATGGCGCAGCCGCGCGTAGACGTCCCGCGCCATCTGCAGCAGGTCCTCCACCGTGGCCAGCTTGGCGGCCAGGCTGCGTGGGTCCCCGTACTCGATCTGGCTCATCGCATCCTGGAAGATCGGCTCCGCGTCGCTGATCGCCCGGGCGGCCGCCCGGAGCTCTCTCTCGACAGGTTCGGGCAGCGACGGCGCCGCGATCGGCGTCGGGGGAGGAGGCGCCGGGGCTGGAACAACGACCGGGGGAGGCTCGACCGGCACGGCGGGAGCCGGCGGCGGAGGCTCGGGTTTTTCCTCCGCGACCGCGATCGGCGTGACCGCGACGGCCAGGGGCGCCGGAGCAACCGGGCGTGGCCCGGGTCGCAGGGCCAGCATGCCCAGGACGCTCAGCAGGACCCCTCCCGCCATTCCTCCCGTCGCCCAGAACCAGGGACGGCGACGGCGCGGGGGTGGCGGCGGAGGCGCCGGGGGGGATGCGTCTTCCTCGTCGTCGATGATGGCGATGAGGTCGTCGTCCTCACGCTCTTCCATTTACTGGGGTGATCCGGGGTGGAACGATTCGTGATGAGCTAGAAGATGCCGCGCTCGGGCACCCAGACGACGTCGCCGGGGAGGAGCGGGACGTCGAGGTTGAGGTCGCCCGCGAGCACGGCGTCGAGGTCGACGCTGATCTTCTTGATGTCGCCCGAGGGCAGGCGGCGCAGCACCTGCACCCGGCCCGTCGAGGCGAACTTCGTGTAGCTGCCCGCCGCGCTCACCGCCATCGACACCGTCACCCGCACGTCGTTCGGGACGTCGATGTTGCCGGGCTTGTTCACGGCGCCCAGCACGTACGCGACCCGCACCGCCGTCGGGATCACGAGCAGGTCGTCCGGCCAGAGCTCGAGGTCCGCCTCGGGCTGGCCCTTCGCAATCTGCTTCTCGACCTCGACGAGCGAGAGCTTGATCACCTCGCGCTCGGCGCCCGCGCGGCGCCGCACGATCTGCACGAACTCCTTGTACGCCTTGTCGGTGAAGCCGCCCGCGGCCGCGACCGCCTGCAGCACCGTGATGCGCGAGTTGGGCGGCACCTCGTAGCCGTCGGGCTTCACCACGCCGCCCACGATGTAGACCCGGCGCTTCGTGTACTCCTTCACCGTGACGGTGACGGATGCCTCGCGAAGGTACTCCTTCTCGAGCTTCGTCCGGATCGTCGTCTCGAGCTCCGCCTGCGTGTGGCCCGCGGCCTCGACGGGCCCGATCAGCGGGAACGTGATGCGGCCGTCCTGCGGGATCCGCACCTCGAGCATGAGATCCGGTTGACGGAAGACCGTGATGGTGAGAAGATCTCCCGCCAGAAGGAGCGGGTCGGGACGCGGCACGGTTTTGAGCGCGACGACGGGTTCGGCCGCGACCGGCGACACGACGACCGGCAGCGTGGGCTCCGCCGGGGACTTCCGGGGGCCCGCGTCGTTCGTCTCGGCGCAGCCGGCAAGCAACAGCAGGGCCGCCAGAAGCTTTCTCATGAAGGAAGTAATGTTAGCCGGTCCCGAGGTCCTGTCAAGGGCGTGAAGATATCTATGAAACACCTCCTCCTCCTCCTCGCGCTCCTCCAGCTTGTCCTGAGCCCCGTCGAAGGACAGGACTTCAAGGACGACCTGCCGCGCCTCAAGCCCACGGAGCCCGCGGACGCGGTCAAGACCTTCAAGCTCCAAGCGGGCTACCGCATCGAGCTCGTCGCGGCCGAGCCGACCGTGGCGAGCCCCGTCGACCTCGCGTTCGACGAAGAGGGCCGCCTCTGGGTCGTCGAGATGGTCGACTACCCGTTCAACGAGGGCGAGGGCAACCCCCCGCAGGGCCGCGTGGTCCGCCTCGAGGACAAGGACGGCGACGGCCGATACGAGACCCGCACCGTCATCGCCGACAAGATCTCCTGCCCGACCGGCCTGGCCCTCTGGGACGGCGGCGCCTTCGTGACGGCCCCGCCGGTCCTGCTCTACGTGAAGGAAGGCGTGCGCAAGATCGTCCAGAGCGGCTTCGGCACCCAGAACATCCAGGGCCTCGCGAACAACATCAAGTGGGGCCTCGACAACTGGTTCACCGCGACAAGCGGCACCAACGGCGGCCAGATCGCCCCCGCGGGCGTCGGCGTCGCGGGCCGCGACTTCCGCTTCCGCCCCAACGGCGACTTCGAGCCGCTCTCGGGCGGCGGGCAGTTCGGCATGTCCTTCGACGACTTCGGCCGCCGCTTCGTCTGCTCGAACGCCAACTCGGCCCGCCACGTGGTCATCGAGGACGCCGTGCTCCGGCACAACCCGTACTTCGCGGTGTCCTCCGTGACGGCGTCGATCGCCGCGGAGGGCGACGCCGGGACGGTGTACCGGACGAGCCCGCAGGAGCCCTGGCGCGTGCTGCGGACGCGGCTCCGCAAGGAGGGCGCGATCCGGGGCCAGGTCGAGGGCATGACGACGTTCACGTCCGCGACCGGCATCTTCTTCCACCAGGGCCGCCTCTACGTGGGCGAGGTCGCGCACAACCTGATCAGCCGGAAGAGCCTCGAGCCCAACGGGAGCACGTTCCGCGCCTCGCGCATCGACAAGGAGAGCGAGTTCCTGACCTCGACGGACAACTGGTTCCGCCCCTGCAACTTCGCGACGGGCCCCGACGGCGCGCTCTACGTCTGCGACATGTACCGCGAGTGCATCGAACACCCGCGGTCGCTGCCGGATTTCATCAAGAAGCACCTCGACCTCACGAGCGGCAAGGAGCGCGGCCGGATCTGGCGCATCATCGAGGAGGGCGGGCCCAAGCTTCCGAAGCCGAAGTTCGCCTCGACCCAAGACCTCGGGAACGCCCTGTTCGAGCCCGCGGCGTGGTGGCGTCAGACGGCGGCGCGACTGATCTACCAGCGGCAGGACAAGGACGTGATCCCGCTGCTCCGGACGGCGCTGCACGCGGACAAGCCGGAGATCCGCACGGCGGCTCTCTGGGCGCTGCAGGGCCTGGGCGTGAACGAGGGCGAGGAGTTCCTGAAGGACCCGTCGGCCGACGTGCGCGAGCAGGCCGTCAAGCTGTTGCCGGTCGAGAAGCTCTTCGACGTGAGCGACGACGCGCCGCGGGTGCGCTTCATGCTGGCCTGCCGGCTGGCCGAGTCGCAGGACCCGCGCGCGAAGGCGGCGGTGGAGCGGCTGAAGCCGGGCGCGGACCGCTGGCTGCAGTCGGTGATCTCGATCGCGTCGGGCGATAAGACGGCGGACAGGCAGATCAAGGCATCGAACCCGGCCGAGGCGCCGTCGCTGGTGGGCGACCGCAAGAAGATCGTCGAGTCCTACAAGGGCGTGCTCGAGAAGAAGGGCGAGGCCGCCCGCGGCCACGAGCTCTACCGGAAGAACTGCATCGGCTGCCACCGGGCGGGGAAGGAGGGGAACGAAGTGGGCCCCGACCTCTCGACGGTGAAGCAGCGGACGCCCGAGGAGCTGATCGTCGCGATCCTCGACCCGAACCGCGAGGTGAACCCGCAGTTCGTGGCGGTGCGGATCCTGACGACGTCGGGCGTCGTCCTCGACGGGCTGGTGGCGTCCGAGACCGCCACGAGCGTGACGCTGAAGCGCCAGGGCGGCGACGTCGACACGATCCTGAAGGTCCGTATCGAGAAGATGGTCCGCTCGACGCTGTCGCTGATGCCCGAAGGCCTCGAGAAGGTCCTCGACCAGCAGCAGCTGGCCGACCTGATCGCGTTCTTGAAGGAGTAGTGGAGAAACCATCCTGGTTACTTTCTCCACCGGAGGATCCATGAACCGACGAGAATTCCTGTCGACCGCCATGTCCAGCATGGTGCTCGCGAAGGCCGACGCCATGATCCCGCGGCGCCGGGCCGAGAAGCCCAAGAAGTCCATCATGCCCGGCATGATCAAGGCCGGCGCGAGCGTCGAGGAGAAGTTCGCCATCGCCAAGAAGGCGGGCTTCGACGGCATCGAGGTGCCGCCCCACTACGACCAGGTCGACGCCTACCGCTCGGCCTCGGAGAAGGCGGGCATTCCCATCCACTCGGTCATCTTCGGCGGCTGGGGCAAGCCGCTCTCGCACCCCGACCCGAAGATCCGCGAGGAGGGCGTCGAGGAGCTCAAGAAGGGGCTGCGCTTCGCCAAGGCCGTGGGCGCCGACAACCTCCTGCTGGTGCCCGCGATCGTGAACGAGAAGACCCGCTACGTCGAGGCCTACGAGCGCTCCCAGGAGGGCATCCGCAAGGCGCTCCCGGTGGCCGAGGAGACCAAGGTCGTGATCTCGGTCGAGGAGGTCTGGAACAACTTCCTCCTGAGCCCGCTCGAATTCAACCGCTACGTCGACGAGTTCCAGAGCCCCTTCCTGAAGGCCTACTTCGACATCGGCAACGTTGTCAAGAACGGATGGCCCGAGGACTGGATCCGCACGCTGGGGAAGCGCATCAACCGCGTCCACCTGAAGGACTTCAGCAAGAAGAAGATGCAGTTCGTGAAGCTCACCGAGGGCGACGTGAACTGGAAGGAAGTCCGCAAGGCGTTCGAGGAGGTCGGCTTCACGAACTACTGCACCGTCGAGTTCAACGGCGACGACTACCTGGAACCGGAGGAACTGGTCCGGCGTATCGACAAGATCTTCTCTGGCGAATAGGTCCCGCTTGATGCATAATGGGTGAGACTTCCCTGGGCGGGCTGTGGGAGGAACCGCGATGACGACCCTCGCTCTGCTCTCAATCCTGTTGCTGGCGCAGGACAAGGTCTCCTTCGACGAGAAGATCCTCGCCACCGTCCCCGAGGGGACGATGGCCCGCGACATCACCTTCTACAAGGACGGCCGCCTGGTCGCCTACCGCGCCGTCGCGGGCGGCAAGATGCACGTCGTCATCAACGCCCTCAAGCATCCCGACTACCCGGGCATCGCCGAGGGGCTGCGCTGGACGAACGACGGGCGCATCGCCTACCGGGCGACCAACGGCTCGCAGTGGTTCGCCGTGGTGGGCGGGACGCCCGGGCCGGCGACGCAGTCGGTGGGGATGCCGGTCTTCAGCGCCGACGGCAAGAAGGTCGCCTACGAGGGCTCGCGCGGCATCGGCGCGGCGGGCGACATCACGTCGTGCACGGTCTACGTGAACGGCGCCAAGGGCGCGGACTTCGCGGCCTGCGGGCAGCCCGCGTGGAGCGGCGACGGCAGCACCTGGGCCCACACGGTGCGCATCGGCAAGCCGGGCAACGCGACGCGCGGCTTCTACACGGTCGAGGCGATGGTGGTCAACGGCAAGGTCGGGCCCGAGTACCTGACCGTGTCGAATCCGTTCTTCGCCCCCAAGGGCAAGGCGCTGGCGTACCGCGCCAAGACCGAGGCGGGCTGGACGATGAACCTGGACGGCAAGGCGCACGAGACCTGGGACGACATGGGCTCGGCGATCTTCAGCGACGACGGCAAGCACATGGCCTACCAGGCGTCGAAGAACCGGAAGCACTTTGTCGTAATCGACGGCAAGAAGGGCCCGGAGTACTCGGCCGTGAACGACGTGGTCTGGAGCCCCGACAACAAGACGGTGTCGTACGTCGCGAAGGACAAGCCGGGGGAGGGCGAGTTCATCGTGATCGGTGATCGGAAGACGGACCTCTACAGCCGCGTCTACCCGCCGGTCTTCTCCTCGGACGGCCAGCACGTGGCGTACGGGGCCCAGAGCTCGAACGGCAAATACATGGTGGTGCTGGACGACAAACTGGGGCCTGCGGAGTTCCAGGCGATCGGCCAGATCGTGCTGAGCCCCGACGGCCAGCACACGGCCTTCGCGGCGCAGGTCAACCTGCGCTGGACCTGCGCGCTCGACAGCGGCCGCTCGTCGATGAACGACTTCGTGCAGACCCCGGTGTGGAGCCCGGACAGCAAGAAGGTGGCCTGGGCCGGCCAGAACCAGGGGAAGTGGTTCGTCGAGGTGAATTACCGCCGCGGCGAGGACGTGGACGAAGTTCTCACGGCGCCGGTCTTCAGCTCGGACGGCAAGAAGTGCGCCTTCGGCATCCGCCGCGGCCCCGACCTCATGTGGCGGGTCGTCACCGTGGCGGACTGACGTCCGAACACCGCACACCGAACACCGCACACCGACTACGGAACGGAACCCTGGTTCGGGGTTCGGCTACTTCGGGGTGAAGCTGGAGCGATTCTTGCTCCACCACTTCTCCCACTCGTCGCCCGTCCGATAGCTCTGCTGGGTGAGCGCGGTCAAGGCGGACAAGGCGGCGCCGTTCACCATGTTCGCCCGATCCTTCTTCTCCTTGTCCGTGTCCTTCTGGGGCGGGGGAGGAGGCGGCGGCTTTCCCTTGCCGGGAGCGGGAGGAGGCGGGGGAAGGGCTCCCCCATTGAGAACCCTCTCGCTGTCCCGCACGGTCTGGATCAGAGGCTCGACGAGACTCTTGCTCTTGAGCGCCCCTGCGGCGGCCAGAGCGGCGCAGGCGATCTTCGGGTCCTTGTCGTCGAAGTGGCTTTTCAGGGCGTTGGCCGCGCTTTCTTCCTGCAGGGCCCCGATCGCCCCGAGGATGGCGACCCGGACTTCAATCTCGCGCACGTTGGCGCCGGCGGTCAGGGCCTGGACGAGCAGCTTGGACGCCGAGAGCTTGAGCTCGGGCGGCTGTTTGAAGGAGCTCAAGGCCGTGGCCGCGGCGATGCGGACTTCATTGGCCTCCGTGGTCAGGAGCGATCCCAGCTTGGCGGCAACGCTCTGGTGCTGCGTCTTGGCCAGTTCCGCGATTGCGTCGACGTGAGCTCTCGGGTCCTTGGATTTGGTCGTCGCGGCCTTGTAGGCGTCCAGGGCGGCTTTCGCCGCGGCGTCATCCTGGGGCAGGACGGAGAGCAGGAGGGCCAGCGTGAGGACCATCGGCGACCTCGTTCAAGTCGGAGAGATTTGAAGGAATCGGCTCGCCTCTAATTCAGACGCTTCAGCCCCCGGCCTTCTTGCATTCGCGAAGATTTTCTCAACGTTGAGAACCCGGAGCCGGAGCAGCGCAATTCGGGGCGAATTGAGCGACGGTGTCTGGCCGGAAACTTGCGGGGAATCCCTGTTTGGTCCCGGGGCGGCCGACCTCCATCCGAAAGGAGTCTCTGTGGTCCTTCTCATGCTGGCGATGCTCATGACGCCGCAGGATGATCCCGCGGCGACGGAAGCCCTCAACACCTTCGAGGCCGCCTTCCCGAAGACGAAGGACTCCGCGTCGAGGGTCTCCTTGATCGGCACGCTGGCGAGGACGCATCACGAGAAGATCGTGAGCCGGCTCTCCTCGCTGCTGACGAACGAGGACAAGGCGCTGCGCGTCGCGGCCGCTCAGGGCCTGGGCGGGTACGCCGGCGCGCTGCCGGAGCTCAAGAAGTCGGCGTCCCACGCGCTGGCGAGCGGGCTGACGGCGGGGGCGAATACGCGGGATGCGGACGTGATGCAGGCGCTCCTTGGCGCCCTGGGCGTCCTCCAGGAAGAGTCCTCCGGCCAGGCGATCAAGAGCCACTTCGAGGACAAGGACGTGAAGATCGCTGGCGCCGCGGTGACGGCGGCCGGCGCGCTCAAGAGCAAGTCGATGATCGATCCGCTGATCGAGCTGCTCCGCGAATGCGAGAAGCAGGCGAAGCCTCCCGGGGGCTCGGCCCCCTCGTCCGGGAAGTCGACGAAGGTGCCCAAGGCTCCCAAGGGGTCGAGCGGAGGAGGCTCCTCCCAGCCGGACCCGGAAGCCGTCAAGAGGGACCGCGCCGCCAACCTCATCTCGTCCATCGTGGCCGCGCTTCAGAACGCCACCGGGCAGAACTGCAGCAGCGCGGACGAGTGGGAGAAGTGGTGGAGCAAGAATCGCGCGACGTTCAGCCCCGCGAAGTGACGGCCCGTCAGGGCCGGCGGAGGGACCACTCGAACTGCGGGCCCGAGGTCGAGGGCGGAGTCCGGAGCGTGCCGTCCCGGTAGTCGAACGGCTTCCCGTCGTAGGCATTGACGGGGAGCTCCGGGAAATACTCGGGCACGAGGTCCTGGAGGCTCCCGGGTTCGCGCCGCTTTTCAGCGCGGAACAGGGCGACGGCGGCCGCGACCTGCACGAAGCGCCAGTGGCAGAGCGCCAGCCGCTCGGTCTCGATGATGGAGACCGCGTTCGTGACCAGGTTGCTCCGCGTATAGGCCCCCTCGAGGTTTACCTGACGCGCCAGGGGACCGGCCTTCTTCCCCCACTCCTCCAGCGACGGCGACGCCGCGTCGAAGAGTGCGGCGCGGCGATCGTCCAGCTGATTCAGCGCTTTGACGACGAGCACCCGCCACGAGAATCCTTCCGGCACCCCGGGAGCCTGCTGCAGCATCCCGTAATCGTCGTTTCGGGCGCGGTAGACGCGCAGCACCTCCGCCCGGTCGAGGAGGTGTTCGGCCTGCAGGACGTCCTCGAGCGCGGGCCGGGCCGCCAGGAGCGCGTCGAGGGCCGCGCGGATCTGCTCCAGGTCCGCGACGCCGACCCCGGGCTGCACGAGGAGCCGCCCCAGCGAGTCCAGGGCCTTGGTGTCGAAGAGATGGCGCCAGCTATACGCGCGGAAGCCCCCTTCGCCGAAGCAGCGTTCCGTCACCCCGAACACGGTCAGGAGCTCGTCGGGCCGCAGCGGCGTCGGATGCTGGGTGGCGCGCTGGTACAGGCTGAGCGCTTCCCGGACCCGCATCGCCTTCAGCGAATCCTGTCCCGTATGGCCGAGCTCGATGCCGACATCGCCGGCGGCAAAGGAGTCGGAGGGGCAGGGCAGGCGGTCCAGCCCCGAGAGATCCCGGCCTTCGAGCAGCCGCGAGCGGCGGCGCTTCGCGCGCAGCGCGGCGATCTCGCCCTGCAGCCGCTGCTCCTGGGTCTCGATCACGTGGAGTGCCCGGCGGCGGGCATCGACGGCGAGCGCGCCGGCCGCCAGCGCCGGCACTCCGAGCAGGATCAAGGTCCACTTCAGGGCGCGCTTCATGCCTTCCCAGTGTACTCGATGACTCAGGGACGACCCAGCTCCCAGCGACTCTGGAGGCCCTGGCCTCCGGGGCGCGTCTCGAGGATGCCCTTCTCCTTGTCCCACAGGAAGGGCTCGCCGGTGTAGACGTTGAGCGGGAGCTCCTTCAGGTACTCGGGGGCCAGCTCCTTCAGCTCTGCGGGGTTGCGCTTCTTGTCGACCTGGAAGCGGAGGATCGCCGTCGCCGCGCGCGCCAGCGACCATTCGGTCCGGAGCAGGCGCTCCCCCTGGAAGAGGGCGCCCGCCCTGGCGGCGAGATCGCTGCGCGCGAAGCGATTGCTCCGGAGATTCTTCTGGCCCTCCTCGATGGCCTTCGTCTCCCGTTCGAGGATGGGGAGCGCCTCGATCCCGAGCACCAGCGTTTCGAGATCGCGCACCTCGTTCAGCGCTTTGACGGCCAGCAGCGTCCGCGAGTACATCTCCTTCCAGCCCGGGCCGTCGACCAGCATCCAGTACGATGTCTCGTTGCTCCGCAACCAGGTCAGGATCTCCTGACGGTCCAGCACCGCCTCTCCCAGCAGCACCTCGCGCGCGGTCGGGCGCGCCGCCAGCAGCTGGTCCAGCATCCCCGCGACGTGGCGGAGCTCCTCCGCTTTGGGATTCTTGTGCTCGGCGATGTTTTTCCACGCGTTCAGCTCCCGCTCCTCGTCCAGCCGTCGGAGCTCGTACGCCATGTACCCGCCTTCCCGAAGCGACTCCTGCGACTGCGCAAACCGCTGGAGGAGATCCGCCGACGTCGGCCCGAAGAAGCCCGTCCGGCGCTGGAGGTCGGACAGCGTCAGGTAGTTTCGGAGCAGAGGCTCTTGACCGGCGTGCGCCTGCTCATAGCTGAGGACCACGGCCGGGATCGGTGTCAGCCTTGGCTTCGCGCGCAGCGCGGCGAGGTCGGCCGCGAGGCGCTCCTCGTGGGCCCGGATCGTGCGCGCGGCCCGGGCGAAGGCGTCCCAGACCAGCAGGCCGCCCGCCAGGAGGAACCCGCCGAAGACCAGGAGGGTCACCTTGAGGGCGCGTTTCATGGTCCCAGTCTAGCAGGGATTCTGCTAGGATCAGTGGTCTAGATCAGGGAGGAGAGGCCATGATCCTTCTGCTGATGGCAGTCACCCTGGCGCTGCAGGACGACGCGGCGGCGACCGAGGCGCTCGCGACGTTCGACGCGGCCTTCCCGAAGGCCAAGGACGCCGAGGCCCGCGCGGCACTCGTCAACCCGCTGGGCGGCGCCGCCGTGCAGCACGAGAAGGTCGTCTCCAAGCTCAACAACCTGATGCACCACAACGACAAGCCCGTGCGGATCGCGGCCGCGCAGGCCCTCAAGGCCTACTCCTCGAACAGCAGCGCCGCCCTGAAGAAGTCCGCCACGAAGGCCCTGATCGACGGCATGGGCATGGCGGTCAACACCAAGGATCCCGACGTCAAAGAGATCATCGTGGGCGCCCTGGGGGTGCTCCAGGACGACCTGGCGATCACCCCCCTCAAGACCGCCCTCGATGACAAGAACTTCCGCGTCGCCTCCGCGGCCGTGTCGGCGGCGACCGCCTACAAGTCCAAGGACCTGATCGAGCCGCTGATCTCCCAGTTGAAGGAGTGCGAGAAGACGCAGAAGGCGGCGGGCAACCCGACCCTGAAGGGGAAGAAGCCCACGTCCGCGAAGAAGGACCCCAACGACCCGGAGGAGCTGAAACTGGACCGGGCCATCAATCTCCTTCTGCCCATCAAGTCGTCCCTGGAGACCCTGACGGGCCAGACGCATCCCAACGGGGACGAATGGGACAAGTGGTGGACCAAGGCCCGCCCCAATTTCGTCATCAAACGGGAGTAGTGGAGAAAGTAACCCGGTTGTTTTCTCCACGGGTGAACAGGCGCCTCGTTTGTGAGTCCAATACAGGGAATCTGGGGAATACCCGCGGGTCGAGAGGTCTGATACTGTATTACTTGAGTAGGGGGCCTATAGCTCATGAATCGTCGTCGCGAGGAAGGACTGGCGCTCATCCTCGTCATGACCGTCGTTCTCGCCCTCGCCATCATCGCCACGCCCTTCGTGCTCTCCATGATCCTCCAGGAGCGAACGGGCACCACGGCGCGCTACCTCTCGCAGGCCGACTACGGCGCCGACGGCGCCAAGAACTACGCCCTCTGGCGCCTCATGCAGAGCGTCGACCCTCTCGAGCGGCGGGGCGGCGGGATCTCCTCGACGTACTACTACGACACGCGCACGGAGTTCGAGATCCGGCTCGACGAGGAGTTCAAGTCCTCGAAGGTCAAAATCACGGACCCCAAGGGCGCCATCTGGGGCGTCAACGTCGAGGACGAGCAGGGCAAGCTCAACGCGCGGACCTGCAACGTCGACGCGCTGAACAACCTCGCCCGCATGGTCGACAGCCGCGTCGTCAACCTCAAGGACTACATCACCCTCTACTCGGGCCGCGACGCCACCTGGATCTGCCCGCAGCGGATCCGCCCCGTCGGCTTCCAGTCCGGGCAGAGCGGCGGCGGCTACACCGTCGACAACCTCCAGGTGCTCGCCCCGCGCTCGCGGGTCCGCATCTCCAAGGCGGGGATGAAGCCCGTCGAGACCCGCATCACGGGCAACGCGCTCCTGGGGCAGGGCGGGCAGAACGGCTTCACGACCGAGATCGGCGGCGCCGCCATGGTCGACGCCGTCATCGAGGTCGAGCAGCGCCACCCCGTCAACCTGAACACGGCCAAGCGCGACACGCTGGTCGCGCTCTTCGAGGGGCTGCGCCTCTACAACCCGCAGACCGGGCGCTTCGACCCGGCGAGCCTCGTCGACCGCTCGGCCGCGTTCAACCTGGCGACGCGCTTCGCCGGGCGCGACATCCAGCGCCTGGACCAGTTCCTCATCAGCCTCGCCAGCGCCTCGCTGAGCCCGCAGCAGAAGATGGCCGTCGCGTTCAACGCGGTCTGCCCGAGCTGGACCTACCTGATGGACAGCGGCACGCAGCCGCTCTGCTTCAAGTCCTACGACGTCTACACCCTCGAGGCCTTCGCGTCGATGAACAACCCCGCCGGCACCGAGGTCGCCGGCCGCGGCTACCGCGAGGTCGTCAGCGTGTCGCCGCCGTCGACCCTGCGCCTCTACTGCGAGAGCCAGTACGACTTCAACCAGATGATGTCCCAGATCTCCATCGCGATGGGCGGCCTGAACCCGCAGAAGGTGCCGGTGCTCGGCTTCCCCTACGGCAACCGGATGCTGAGCTACCCGCGCCCCTACACGCAGCAGAGCGACGTGGCCCTCAAGCCCCAGCAGGGCGGCGCCAACGAGGCCTTCGTCACCGTCGCGCCCTCCGGCGACTACCGCGGCGAGCTGCTCGACCGCCGCTTCGAGGCCGACCTCACGGGCTGGACCGAGGCCAACTCCCAGCACAACCGCTACCACTACCCGGAGGAGCTCGACGGCAAGAAGACCAAGGGCCCCGAGACCTTCCCGTGGACGCAGTTCTTCGCGCTCAACCACACGTCCGAGGACGACCAGCTCCAGCCCGCGCAGCAGCGGCCCGACACCGGCTCGGGCGGCTTCGAGATCTGGACCCGCTTCGACAGCGCCCCGGGCCCCGTGACCCTCTTCGACATCCAGGAGCAGCCCACCACGAACCGCGTCACCCTTCAGGCCGACGGCGCCGACCTCGTCCTGACGGTCGCGGACGCGACGATCCCGTACACCCTCAACGGCGATCCCGACGGGCGCATCGCCAACGGCGTGGCCGAGATCCGCTGGCCCGCCTTCCGGATCGCGGCCGACACCTGGACCCACTTCAGCGCCCACTGGAAGAGCAACCGCTACGCCGACCTCGCGCTCCTGGTCGACGGCTTCTCCGACCCGCAGGCCAAGTTCATGCACTACACCCAGCCCGGCGGGCAGGAGCTGATGTCGAAGCTCTCGAGCGCGCTGACGCCGACCTCGACGACCATCTCGCTGAAGAGCAACAACATCCTGCCCGGCGCGAGCGAGCTGACCCCGCTGCTCGTGGGCGAGGAAGTCATCCTCTACGACCAGTCCACCAGCACCACCGTCCGCGGCGCCCGCAACACCGTCGCGGTCGACCACCCGTCGCAGGTCACCGTCTCGCTCTTCGGTTACTCGAGCAAGATCAAGAACGGCACGGTCATCGCGAACTACCCGGGCATCCCGTACAGCGTGACCATGACGTACAACAACCTGCCCATGACGAACGCGACGGCGACCTACAACTTCGGGATGAATCCGCAGGCCACGGTCGCGGGCGACAAGCAGGACCCCGTCACGATGCAGTGGGAGATCCAGAACACCGCGACGACGGTCCCGGTCGTCACCGCCAACATCAACGACTATCCCGACCAGGGCTACATCCGCATCGACGACGAGATCATCTACTACACGGCCCGCTCCGCCGGGGCCGTGCCGGGCACGACGCCGCCGTCGAACGCCAAGTTCACCGGCTGCGTCCGCGCGCAGTTCGGGACCACGGCCGTGAACCACCGCTCCGGCGCCAACGTGGTGATGTGGTCCGTCGCGGCCACGAACCTGACCAACTATCCCTCGCCGACGATCATCCAGATCGGCGACGAGTGGTTCGGCCCCATCCAGCGCGACCCGAGCGGGAAGAACTTCTGGGTCGGCTTCATCAACGGCACGCAGCC
>Ga0310810_10003796_pt1 | contig 16576 bp, 18 predicted proteins | sample NCmetagenome_FD_207641 | JGI IMG/M metagenome (GOLD analysis project Ga0310810, IMG submission 207641) | Soil microbial communities from experimental microcosm in Duke University, North Carolina, United States - NC | ecosystem: Engineered > Artificial ecosystem > Soil microcosm > Unclassified ... | reverse complement strand
AACCAACATGGCAAGATTAGCTCATATCTGTTTTTGAGTAATCGATGAGCGGCGTTCGGCGGCGAATCTTTCTGGCAACCGGTGAAAATCTCTCCCGTTAGGCTCTGCTATACAACTTCCTGGCTTAAGCCGCTGGTCCGGCCGGTGCCGGCGCCGGCGCTTTATCGCTTCTGCCGCATGAGCGCGATGCTTTCCCTGCGGCTGAACCCGCACACGAAACGCTTCTTGCGTCCGCTGCGATGCATTTTAGCGCGCAACGTAAGCGCCGACCGCCTGGCGGACATTTGTCGTGAATACCTGATTCAAAGAAAGTATCTCAATTACATCGAGGCGACCTGGCAGCATCTTGCACCCCGGCAGCGGCCCGCCGCGCTTTTCGACGGCGCCGAACACCTGCACGAAGCCCTTTCTCGCGGCGGCGGTGCCGTGCTGATCTCCGGTCACAACTACGGCTTCAGCCGCATGGTAGGACCGATCCTCGCCGAGGATGGCTATCAGGTTTGCCGCGCCGGCAGCCTCAGCAAGGAAATCGTTCAGCGCCGCTGGGGTCCCGAAGCGGCTTGGGAATACATTTATCTCCCGAAAGAACCCTGGGAGCGGGTTCGCGCACTCCGGCAACTGATCGGAGCCTTGAGGAAAAATTGCGTCGTGCATCTCTTGATCGTCAATCGTCCTCACGGCGAGCCGTCGCTGGAAGTGGAGTTTTACGGGCGGAATTTTTTTCTCGACGCCGGCTCCTTCGAATTGATCGGCGGCCTCGGCGCGCCCGTGCTGCCGTGCTTCGCGCTCTGCGACGATCGCGGCGCTTTCAAAATAAAAATCCATCCGCCTCTGGGAGGTTCTTCCGAAGAGGTATCCCGAGGCTTTGTCGAATTTTTTTCCAGATATCTCAAGGAATCCCCCGAATACGTGCGGTTCTGGAAGCCTTTGCTAAACCAAAAAGCCTTCTGGTAAAACGCCTGAACACCCGCCCCGCGCGGGCCATGCCGCATGTTGTACCAAACGCTCCTCAGCCAGGCGCGCAAATATCCGCGCAAGCTTGCCGTCATCGGCGAACGGAGGACCTTCACATATCGGCGCTTGCTCCGCGAAGCGGAGAAGACCGCGCTGATTTTTCGCTCCTGGTCGCTCGGTCCGAGTGATTATTTGATCTTAGGCCTGCCGCCCTGCCCGGAATTCTTCGTGTTGTTTTATGCCGCGGCGGCGCTCGGCGTCGCGGTGATTCCGGTTTCATCATCGGGTAATGTCCCGGAAAAAATTCTATCTCTGGAAAGAATCGCCGCGGCGGGCGAGAAAGCATTTCTCGCGAAACTCCGGCGAGCCGGTCTGAAGATCGGCCATGAGATTCCCTGGAGTCCCGCGTCCGGCCTTTCTTGGCCGCCGGGCTTTCCAAGCAAGCTCAAGCGGTTCACGCATTCTCGAATCATGCGCGACGCTCCGAGCCTGGGCTCGTTCACCTCGGGTAGCACTGGCGAGCCGGCGTTGCTCTTTCGAACCGTTCAGGTTCTGTTCAAGCGGGCCAAGTTGGGAGCCGCCGCCTGGGGCGTAGAGCCGGCCGACATCCTGTTATCGACCGGTCCGTTCACGAGCGGCGTCAATGCGGTGTACAACCTGGTCGCGCCCGTGTTGGTCGGCTGCTCGGTAGTGGTCCTGGAAAAATTCGAACGACGCCGAACCGTGGACGTGATCGCGCGTCATCGGGTCACCCGGATTTTCGCCGTGCCGCTGATTTTCGACGTACTCGCGCGCCTGCCGCGGAGCTATCGGCCGGATTTTTCCAGTTTGAAACATCTGAGCTCCGTAGGAGCGCATCTGCCGCGCTCGATTTACGACGCTTTTTACAAAAATTTCGGCCTTCGCATCGGCCAGGGCTATGGCGGCACAGATTTCGCGCTGGCCTTCACCGTCAATCGCCAAGGGATGCCCGATGCGGTGGGTCATCGCAACGGGATTTTCCCCGTGAGGATTCTCGACGCGCGCGGTAAACCGACGCGCGCCGGCGCCATCGGTGAAATCGCCTTCGATATTTTAAAAGTGAAAGACCGCACCGTTCGCATCGCGCTTTTGGCCAACAGCAAACGGCGCGGCCGATATCTCTTCACCGGCGATCTTGGCCGTTTCGATCCCGACGGTAACCTGTACGTGGTCGGGAGAAAGAGCTCGATGATCAAAGTCGGCGCCAACCGGGTGATTCCGGCGGAAGTGGAAAACGTGCTTCGCGCCCATCCGCGCGTGCGCGAAGCGTTGGTCATGCCGATCCGCCCGGGCCGCACCGACGAGGCGGTGGGCGCGCTCGTGGTCCGCAACGGCCGACTCACCGCGGCGGAGTTGCTGCGCCACTGCTCGGAGCGACTCGACGGCTACAAGTGCCCGCGCCAAATCGTTTTCCGCAAGAACCTGGCGCGCGGAAGCCACGGCAAAGTCGTCCGCTACCTGTACGATTCCGTCGGCCACAAAGGGCATCGTTAGTCCTCGCGTGGAGTGATTTTCGCGCACCATCTTGAATTGTCCCGGCGTTTCCATATGATCGCCGCAATCGTAATCTGGAATATTCGTCCAGAACCAAACGAGGAGATGGCGATCTCATGAATCAGACGGCGATCCGAAAGCAACTGGAAGCCTTGATCAAAAAAGTCAATCACAGCAAGGACAGCAAGACGATTTCTGAAAACGTGATTCTTTTCGGCGAGCAGGGGGTGCTCGATTCGGTGGCGACAATCAAGCTGATCATGTCGGTAGAGGAGGCGTTCGATATCACGGTGGAGGAAAAGGAGATCAGCCCGAAAAATTTTCAGACCATCGCGGCGTTGACTCGCTTCATAGAATCGAAGTTGATGCTCGGCCTGACCGCAACCCTGGCATTGCTGCTGCGCCTCGCCGACCTTGGCCTCTGCTAAATTGCGTCACGGCAAAATTGCCGGCGCGCCCAGCATGATCTTCCGACCACTCGCACTGGCTTTTTTCGGAGTGCTCCTGACCGTGGTTTCAGCCGCCGGCGCGCTTCGAACTATTCGCGTCGCGATTCCCGGGCAGCCATACGTGGTCGCCTTTCAAGTCGCCAAGGCAAAGGGCTACTACCAGCAAGAGAATCTCGACGTCGAGTTCGTGCAGATGGCTGTCGGCGTCGGCATTCAGGCGACGGTCGCCGGCAACGTCGAGTTCGCAGCCATGGGATCGGCGCTATTTTCCGCGATCCTGGGCGGCATGCCGGTGAAGATCGTCATGGCCTCCTTTCGCCGGCCCCTCTCGCTGGTCTACGCGAGACCCGAAATCCGCGATCTCGCACAGCTGAAGGGGAAAAAAATCGGCCTACCGGCGATCGGTGCCGCCGGCCATTCCATGCTCGTCGACCTTCTGAGGAAGCATGGCTACGATCCTAACCGTGATTTTTCCATGCTGGGTCTCGGCCTGACGCACACTCTTCTGCAGGCGTTGACCACGGGCGTGGTCGACGCCGCGATTCTCTCGCCGCCCTACTCGTTTATCGCCGAAGAAAACGGTTACCGCGAGTTGATTTCGTTTCTGAACGAGGATGTGATTTTTCCCGGCGGCGGCATCGGCACCACTGACGCTTTCCTGCGCGCCAGTCCGGTAGTGGTCGAACAATTCACCCGGGCGTCGCTAAAGGGCCATTTATACGCCCGTTCGATGAAAGCAGGCACTATTCCGATCATCGCGCGCCAGATGCGGATGAAGGAGGCGCACGCCGAGAAGTATTTCGACTTGATGCAGCGCGCGACCACCACCGACGGCAGCATCGACCCCGACGAGCAGCGGAAAGCCATCGAGCCCGCGCTGCGACTGCGCGGCGACAAAGAAGCACCGCCGCTCGACCGCATCTTCGATTTTTCCAGGGTGCGCGCGATCGGTAAGGAACTTCGCGCCAACGGATGGTAGCCTTAGCGCGGCGAGCGCGACTAGTCGCGGCGCGGTCTCAGCGATACATGCCGCTGGGATCGATCTCTTCACGGATCAAGCGCAGCTCTTCGGCAGATGGGGGATCGATGGTGTCAATTTTCGCCGCCGATCGGAGCGGCCAACCAACTTCCGCTTGCACCTGATCAGCGCTGACGCCGGGATACAGCGCGCAGAGCTGCATCTCGCGCTCGGCGTTGGCAAAATTCAACAAGCCCATGTCTGTGATGACCATTTCCGGGCCGGCGCCGGGCAGGCCCAGACGCGCGCGGCTGTCGCCGCCGCTCAAGTGGCCGGGGCTGGTGATGAAATCGAGCTTGTCGACGAACGCGCGACGCTTGAGGCGCATGATCATGAACGAGCGCTGCGCGTTGGTCGCGATTTCGCAGGCGCCCCCGCTGCCGGGGAGACGCGTCTTGGGTTTGCGGTAATCACCGATTACCGTGGTGTTGAGATTCCCATGGCGGTCGATCTGCGCACCGCCCAGGAGCGCGACTTCCACCAACCCGCGCTGTAGGTAAAGACCAAAGAGATCCGCCATCGAGACCACAGAAGTCGCGCCGCTCACCAAAGTCGGATCGCCGATGGAAAGCGGCAGCCGCTCCGGCCGCGCGCCGTAGACCCCAGATTCGTAAATCAACTCGATGTCCGGCGCTACCGTGCGGCGTGCGAGATTGCACGCGATGTTCGGCAGGCCGACGCCGACGAAGACCGTGCGCGCGCCCTGAAGCATGTGCGCCGCGGTGACGATCATCATTTCCGAAGCCGAGTAGGCGCGTTCGCTCATCGATATCTCCCGTAGTCAATCGGTGTTGCGACCAGCGGCTCGGGCTTGAGCTTGGCCAAATAATTCTCGCCGAGCTTGCGCACGTAGGCAGCGTGATTTTTCAGTCCGTAAACCCATTCATCGAGCCAGGCTTTCACTGCGTTGTGGTCCTGCGACAGCTTATCCCAGGCGATGTAGGCCTCGTTGTCGCGGTCGTAGTAGCCCTGCACATACGACGGATAAGCACCGTAGGGCTCGTGCACCACCGCGTCGACAATCAGACCGGGAATCAACGTGCGATTGGGATCAGCGCGGATCACCGACTCGCCGACGATTTCTTCGGCCACAACGATGACGCGCTGGGAGGCGAAAGCAACTTCCTTCTGCATGCCGAGAAGCCCCCAAAGCTGCGTGTTGCCCTGACGGTCGGCGCGCTGAGCGTGAAGGATCGCCACGTCGGGATTGAGCGGCGGCACCACGGCGATCTTGCCGCCACCGTAGGGATCGTCGATGAGTTTGATCAGCGGATTGGCGTCGAGCATGTCGGTGCCGAGATAGCTCCGCAGCGGAAAAAACGGCATGCGCGCCGCCCCAGCCGCGTAACGGCCGACCATGCCGTAGTGCGAATATTCTTCCAGCTCCAGCGGTCGCGGCACGCCCTTTTCCACCGCGCGGCGAATGCAGTAAAGAGAACCGACGCCGGGATTGCCCATGTAGCTGAAAATTAATTTTTTCGTCGTGCCCGCGGCAATCATCTGATCGTAGATGAGATCGGGGGTCATGCGCATCAAAGTCAGATCGCGCCGGCCCTGGCGGATGATCTCGTGCCCCGCGGCGAAACAGATGAAACCGGTAAAGCCTTCGATCGCAATCGAGTCGCCGTCGTGGACGCAATCGGCGATGGCTTCTTTCATGGAAACGCGTTTGTCGGCTTTGGCGGGTTTATTCATAGAAATTCTTCAGCGCGAAACTTTTTTCGCCGCATCGAGCACGCGATCGATGATCCTTTCGGTCTCTCCGAGATAATTTTCCGGCCGCGCCAGCGCCGGCCAATCAATTTTAGCACCGCCGGTTTGACCGGCCGCCAAGCGCTGGACAACCTCGATCAGGGGCTTGTGCCCCGCGACTGTCGCCGCGCACGCCTGTTTTACCAATTCTTCCGCCCTTTGTCGCGGCATCACCGCGGCGAGCGCAAACACTGCTGCTTCGGCGAGGATCACATCGTCGGCGCCGGCGATGTTCTCCCGCATCGCTCGCGCATCGATCTGCAAATTTTCCGCGAGATAGCTCGCATGCTTGAGCGCGCCGCCGGTGAGCGCGATCATCTGCGGCAGGCTCAGCCATTCCAACTGCCAGCCGTGTGTGGCGCGCTCCTGCTCTTGAATTTGTGCCTGGTGCAGAGCCGAGAGAAGCGATCCGTTCATGCGGGCCGCAGCGACGATCAACTCGCTCGTGATCGGATTGCTTTTCTGCGGCATGGTGCTGCTGCCGCCGCGGTCCTTTTCCGCCGACTCGCCAACTTCACCGATCTCTGTCTGCGATAGGAGGATCACGTCCTGCGCCATTTTGCCAAGTGAACCGGTAACGAGACTCAGCCAGTTGGCGAATTCAACGAACGAATCCCGCTGCGCGTGCCACGGCATCATCGGCAGGCCCAGCTTCAATTCATCGGCGAGCGCCTGCGCCACCGCAAGGCCTTTATCGCCGAGCGCCGCGAGGGTTCCCGCCGCGCCGCCGAATTGAACCACCAATAGCCGCGGCAGAACCTCCTCCAGCCGCTCCAAATGCCGCAGCAGCGGCGCGAGCCATGCCGCAGCCTTGAGACCAAACGTGATCGGCAGCGCCTGCTGGCTGTGAGTGCGGCCGGCGAGAATCGTGTTCCGTTGCGCCGCGCAGAGCGAGCTCAGGCTCCGAACAATCTCGCCAAGACGTATCTTGAATAGTGCCGCGACAGCGCGAAGCTGCAGCACGCACGCCGTGTCCATGATGTCCTGGGTGGTCGCGCCCCAGTGAACGAAGGGCGCAGCCTCGATTCCGACTTGCTTCTGCAGTTCCTTGACCAACGCGATGATCGGAAATCCCGAACGGCTCGTCCCCCCGGCGAGCGCGGCCATCTCAATGCTTTCTACTTTTACCGCGGCAATTTTTCCCGCCGCAGCCTCGGGAATCACGCCGACCCGCGCCTCCGCGCGAGCAAGCGCGACTTCAACTTCGACCCGGGTCCGCACGAATGCGGAATCGTTCAGCAGCGTAGAAATTTCCTGGTCGCTGAAGAGAGAACCGAAGATCGCTGAATCGAGAGGCGTGGTCATAGCGTAAATTCGGCCAGAGCGGCAAGCGCTATCGCAGTCTGTCATTCCGAACGAATGTGAGGAATTCTTCCTCGGTCTTCATATGCGACTAGCCTAGAAGAAAAATTTCTCCCTTCGGTCGAAAATGACAAAACTCAAACCCAGTGGAAATGGCGGCGTTCCAATTCCCATCACTCCAATCCTCCACCATTCCATCACTCCAACTTTGCCCCGCTCGCCCTCACACATCGAAGAAAACCGTCTCGTCTTCACCCTGCAACCTAATATCGAAACGATACACCGTGTTGCCGCTTTCCATGCCCGGCGCCGCGATCAATGTCTGGCGGCGTATTTTGTTCTTGATCGAGTTCAGCACCGGATCACTTTCGTTAGCCGTTTCGTCGGCGAAGTACATGCGCGTGTACGCATGCACCAGCATGCCGCGGGCAAAGACAACGAAGTTGACGTGCGGCGCCTGTACGGTCTGATCATTCCCCGGCACCGGGCCCGGCTTGATGGTTTCAAAGCTGTAAAAGCATTTTTCGTCGGTGCCGGAACGGCCCCAGCCGGTAAAATTCGCATCGAGCGGTTTTTCCTGCTTGTCGTCGGAATGGTTGTAGCGGCCGTAGGTATTGGCCTGCCAGATTTCCACCAGCACATCGGGAATCGGCACGCCGGCGCCGTCGAAAACCTGCCCTTCGATGCGAATGCGCTGACCCTCGGTCGAGTCCGTCGCGAGCACGTTCATCGGCGTGCGCGTCATGCCGATCGCATAGAAAGGACCGACGGTTTGCGAAGGCGTCTGCTTTCTCATCGCGGCGCCTCGAACGGCGTCGATTTGCGGCCGCGGAGCACGATGTCGAAGCGATAGCCCAGCGCAAACTCCGGTTCGGTTACGTCGTGCGCATAGCTCGCCATCAGCCGCCCGCGCGCGCTTTTGCCCGGCACCGAGTTGAGAATCGGGTCGAGCGGTATCAGCGGATCGCCGGGAAAAAAGAATTGCGTCACCAGACGAGTCGCGAAGCTCGGTCCGAACAACGACAAGTGAATATGCGCCGGCCGCCAGGCATTGGCATGATTGAGCCACGGATAGGCGCCCGGCCGAATCGTCAGATACCGGTATTCGCCTTTTTCATTGGTGACGCATCGCCCCGCGCCGATGAAGTTGGGATCGAGCGGCGCGTTGTGCTGATCGATCGGATGATTGTAGCGACCAGCGGCATTGGCCTGCCAGATCTCGACGAGCGTATTCGGAACCGGCCGCTCGTCCTCGTCCAGCACGCAGCCGACGACGATAATGCGCTCGCCCATCGCTTCTTTGCCGGTCTGCGCATCGCGCGTGAGGTCGTTCTCGCCGGGCTCAAGTTTGATGTCGTCGAAGAGCGGCCCGGTGATTTCGGACAGTGTCTGTCTCAGCGGCACCAATTTTTTGAGCGGCCCGCGCTTCACCGACGAGCCGTAATCTTTAAATGTGTAAGGCGGATGCGATTTCCAATCGCGCGGATTGTAAGGTTTGATGTCCATAACGAGCTCCCAAAGAAACTCACCGCAGAGACGCAGAGACAGATAATCAATTCTCTGTGGCCTCTGCGCCTCCGCGCTGAATCTCTATTTTCCCTCGCTCTCCATTTCCTTGTACGTGCGCTTCGCCACGGCGAACGCCGAGTTCGCCGCCGGCGCGCCGGCGTAGACGGCGACCTGAAGCAGTACTTCTTTGACCTCGTCTTTAGTCACGCCGGTGTTGCGGGTCGCGCGGATATGCGAGCCGAGCTCGTCCAGCCGGCCCATGGTCGCCAGCATAGCAATCGTGACCATACTTCGCGTGCGTTTTTCCAATCCCGGCCGGCTCCACACCGCCGCCCAGGCATGTTCCGTCACGTAGCTTTGCCAGTCGGCGTCGAAGTCGGTCTTGTTCGCTTCCGCGCGCGCGACGTAATCCGCGCCGAGCACCGCTTTACGAACCTCCATGCCTTTGTCGAATAACTCGTTAGACAATTCGCACCTCCCGAAAAAATTCCAGCATTCTCTCCGCCATCGCCGCGGGCTGCTCGACGCACGGCAAATGGGCCGCCTCTTCGATCAAAGAAAACTTTGCGCCGGGAATCAAGCCGGTGAGATCGCGGCTCAGCTCCGGCGGGGTTGCGATATCCTCCGCGCCGCAGAGGACCAAGGTCGGACAGCGAATATTCTTGACCGCATCGCGCAAATCGCCGTCACGAAGCGCGCTACAGGTGCCGACGTAGCCGTCGGTCGAGGTCTGGCGGAGCATGTTCGCGTAACCGCGCACGTCCGCCGGTCGCCGCTCGCGAAACCCGAACGAGAACCAGCGTTCCATAGTCATTTTCTCGATCGATGCGACGCCGTCGGTTTGGATTATCTCGATGCGCTGCTGCCAGGACTCGACCGAGCCGATGCGCGCCCCGGTGTCGGAGAGGACCAATGCGCGCACGCGCTCCGGATATTTCACCGCCGCAGCCTGCGCGATCAAACCGCCCACAGACACGCCACACAGCACGGCTTGACGGGTTTCGAGATGATCGAGCAACGCGGCGACGTCGCCAGCCAGATCATCCGTCGAATATGGCGGGGGCGGCGCATCGCTCAAACCATGGCCGCGGTGATCATAGCGGATGATTTTGAATTGGCCGCTTAGGCGCTCGGCGAGCTCGTCCCAGATACGCAGATCGCTGCCGAGCGAATTGGCGAACATCAACGCCGGTCGATCGTCGCGGCCCGCGAGGTCGTAGTGATGAACGCAGCCATGGAGCGCAACAAACGTCATCGCTTCGAAACTATCCGACGCCTCGGCGCCATGTCAACTTAATGAATTTATCGAAGCCCTTTGACTTCAACCGAGCAAGGACCTTAGAATCACTCAGTTCGCTCCGTGGCGTTGGAAAGCTTTAATCGAACGATTCAACTCACTGAACAAATGGAGGCCGATATGTCTGAGCCGCTCGTGCTCGAAGTCTTCTCGGATTTCGTTTGACCGTGGTGCTACCTCGTCACCGGGCGTGTCGAGAAACTGAAGAAAAATTTCGGTCTGGAGGTCAAGTTCACCCAATTCCCGCTCCATCCTGAGACGCCGGAGGAAGGCAGCCCGCGCGGTCCGGAGATCATCGCGCGTAATCAGCGCATGAAAGTCAACATGGAGCGCGAAGGTTTGCCGTTCAACGCCGAGCGCAACATGTCCTATAACAGCCGGCTCGCTCAGGAACTGTCGAAATGGGCGGAAAGCCAGGGCAAGAGCGATGAGATTCACGACGCCCTGTTCCGCGCCTACTTCGTCGACGTGAGAAACATCGGCAAAGCCGACGTGCTCGCTCAGATCGCCGAGGAGAACGGTCTTCCCGCTGACGAAGCCACCGATGTTTTGCTGAGCCGCAAATACAAGAGCGCCGTCGACGAAGACTGGAAACGCTGCGCCGCCTACGGCGTCAACGCCGTGCCGACGTTTCTCGCCGGCCGTTATCTAATGGTCGGCGCGCAGCCCTACGAAGAGCTGGAAAGACTAATTGAGCACGTTTCCAAAGGCGGTGAGTCTTCGCCGCAATGAATGCTATGAATCGGCCAAAGATCATTGCCGCCTTGCTGATCGCGGTTTTCTTGAGCCTTGAATCGCACGCAGCCCTTGGCGCCGATAACGCCGGCGGCATGACCAAAGTCCGCATGGGCCTGGCGGCGCGCAGCACGACTTCGATGCCTTTCTTCGTCGCCAAGGAGCGTGGTTTTTTTCGCGAGGAAGGATTGGACGTCGAGTTGATCGTCATGCAGGCGATCCAGACGATCCAGGCGACCATGGGCAAGAGCCTGCAGTTCGCCTCCGCCACCGGCTCGGCGGTGAGCGCGGCGGTCAACGGCGCCGACATCAAAGTCATTTTGGCCGTCACGGATCGTCCGTCCTTCGATCTAATCGCCCAGCCGAATATCACCAGCGTGCAGCAATTGCGCGGCAAGAAAATCGGCACCGGCGGCGTCGGTTCTTTGGCTGAAATTCTCTCGCGCCGCATCCTGATTGCCAACGGTGTTCGGCCCGAAGAGGTGACGATCCTCGCGACCGGTCCAAGCCACGTGACCTACGTGTCGTTGAAAGCGAAGGTAATCGATGCCGCGCCGCTGCAGATGCCGCTCACGTTCACCGCTCAGGACGAAGGTTTTCGCAAGCTCGCCGCCGCCGGCGACGTTTATCAATCCGTGCAAGGCGGTCTGGCGACGACCAAAGCCGTCTTAACCGAACAGCCGGAAATGGTGACCAAGGTCGTCCGCGCCATGCTGCGGGCGATTCGGCTGATCAAAAGCGACAGGAAATACGGTGTCGAATTTATCAAGGGGCCGTGGCTCGATCTCGGCAAGGAACGCGACAAGATCGCGGCGCGTGTGTACGACGCGGCCGCGCCCGACCTGCTGGAAAACGGCATCGTCAGCGAAGAGATTCAAAAGCAGATGATCGCCGACGCCGCGGCGCGGATCAAGCCCGCGCATCCCGTACTGCCGGAGCAGGCCTTCGATTTCAGTATCGCCCGCAAGGTCAGCGCCGCGTTGAAATAAGTTCCTACCGGTTGAGTAGCGCGACGGCCATGGCGCCCACCGTCAAGCCAACGGACCTTCGCGCGGAAAGTTTTTCGCCGAAGCAGACAAACGCGAGCACCGTGCTGACCGCCACCACGCCGACACTGTAGATCGGAAAAAGCTGCGAGCTTTGCCAACCGCGCAAGGCCAAGACTTGTAGCAGCGCGTAGACGGCCGTGTAGTTGATGACGCCGAGCATGATGCCCGCCAGTGCGTGCTTCAGGCGAAACTCCGCCGGGCGGAACACACGCTTCACCGCGCCGATCACGGCGCTGGTCAGAAAAGCGAAAACAAATCCCGACATGACGTAGCTGTGGTACGAGTCGGCATCGAGATAATACGTCTGGAGATATTTGAGGATCGTGAAGTAAACGCCGAAGGTCGCGAACACCAGCAGCGGCATTCCGTGGATCAGTTTCTCGCTCGCAGTCCCGGCGTTTTTCTCCGGCGCGGTACAGAGATAAAGAGCCAGCAGCGCCGCCGACAGTCCGGCGAGTTTCACCGCGGTCATGGAATCGCCGTAAAGCGCGAAGGCCAGCACCGATGGAATCGCGACCGACAGACGGCTCGCCAGTGCGGCGATCGCAACCCCGGCGCGCTGCGCCGTGCGCGCCAGCAGAAAAAAATTGACCGCGAGTAGAAATCCCTGGACTGCAGCGAACGGCAGCCAGGCGCCCGACGAAAGCCCGCCAACGGACAAGCCATTGGTAGCCAGCCAACCGCCGATCGACACGCAGACGATATAGTTGATCGGGATCGCCCAGAATAAATTGATCCGCCAGCTCTCGAAGCCGCGAAAGACCACTGGGATCACACCCGAGCCGAAGATGGCGAGGAGCAAGTAGAGCATGTGTAGTTAAGAAAGGTTCTCCTCGACGTCGAAATGACAGACGGCAACGACTATGTCATTTCGAAGGAGCGAAGGACTGAGAAATCTTTCTCGAACCGGCGTCGCGGAACGCGTCAAAAGGAAATCCCGCTCAGCCGGCCCATTAGATCACGGTGCGCAACCTTCGCATCGGCGAGAATTTTCCTTGCATCGAGCCGCGTGAACTCGCGGTCCCGCATCAAAATCTCGCCGGAGACGATCACTGTGCGCACGTCGCTCGCCTTGGCGCAGTGAACGATCTGACTGAAGATTTCGTTCACCGGCTGGTTATGGACCGTGTCGATGTCGAGAAGAATCAAATCTGCCCGCTTGCCCACTTCAATACTGCCGCAGAGGGAATCGAGCCCCAGCGCCTTGGCGCCGCCGATCGTCGCCATGCGCAGGACCGAATAGGGATCGATGATACCAGCGTCCTGGTGATGCACTTTTTGGAGCAAGGAAGCCGCCTTCATCGTATCGAAGAGATCCTGCGAGTGATTGCTCGCGGCGCCGTCCGTGCCGAGCGCGACGTTCACGCCCTGGCGGAGCATTTCGACCACCGGCGCAACGCCATCGCCGAGCATCATGTTGCTGACCGGGTTGTGCGACACTGAAGTGCCGGTTTCGCGTAGAATACCAACCTCGTCCTTCGAGATGTGCACCGAATGGGCGAAGATCGAATTCTTTCCCGGGATGCCAAATTCCTCGAGGAATTCGACGACACCGTTCTTGCCGTACCGGCTGCGCACCGCGTCCACGACTGATTTCGACTCCGCCACATGGGCGCTGATGCCGAGAGAGCGATCGTCGGCGAAGCGTCGAATCTCTTTCAACAGATCTGGCGACACATTGATCGGCGGCGTGTTCGGTCCCGTCATGAAACTGAGGCCACTTTGATTCTTGTGGCTGTTGAGCAAGCTCTCGATTCGGCGAAACGCCTCCTCGGGTTTTTCCTTCGTGCACTGCGGCACAATCTCACCCGCGTCCATGACCGTGCGCGCAAATACCGCGCGCAGACGCGAAGCGGAAATCGCGCGGATCGTCTCGTGGGCGCATTCCGGGCTCGGATTTAGAAAATTGTGTTCGCAGACCGTCGTGACGCCGCTTCGGATCGACTCCACGCAGCCGAGCAGGCTGCCGGCGTAAAAGTGCTCGGGCCGAAGCACACGGGCGCAGCCGTAGATGCGAATCAGCCACGGCATCAACTCGAGATCTTCCCAGACGGCGCGCAGCAGGACCTGATAGAGATGCGTGTGCGCGTTCACCAGACCGGGCATGAGCACCGCGCCGCCGGCGTCGAGAACTTCCTCGTTGGCGGCGGGCGCCGCCGCTCCTTCGCCCACTTCACTGATCATCCCGTCGCGTATTTTCACGTAACCGCTGAAGGATTTGCGCGTTTCGGTCATCGGCACAATCAAGGTGTTGGCAATCAATATATCCGGCATAGCTGAATCGGTCTTTCTATTTGGCGGAGAGTTTTTCGACGAAGCCGCTCTTGCGAATTTCGTCCATCAAAGTTACGTCCATGAAATCTTCGGCTTTGGCGCCGCGCGCCTTCGGCGTGGGAAGCGAATCGATGACGTTTTGAATGCCGCGCGGTTCCGGTGTGGGGAAATCACGGATCGATTTCACCAGCCGTTCGTAGAGCGCACCAATCTCGGCCTCGCCATTACTTTCGCGCAAAACCCCGCGCGCCACATCGGGCTTGGTCTTGAAAGTGTAGATGCCTTCGGTCAGAGCCTGCAGAAATCTTTTGACGTTGTCACGTTGAGTTTTCAACAGACCGCCGGAAACCACCACGCCGTAGTTGGCGAACTCGAGCGGCAGCTCCGATAGGTCTGCCAGCACCCGGCAGCAACCCGTGGCGACGATCTTGGCCACGCCGGTGGAACTCACCAAAGCACCGTCCATGTGTCCGGCGATCAGCGCCGCGGTGCGCGTCGGCGTGTTACCGGACTGAAAAAAACTCACGTCCTTGTCCGGATCGATTTTCCAGTAGCGCAGTGCCACCCGGGTCATGATGTCCGAGCCGGAGCCGAAGCGGCTGATGGTGATCTTCTTGCCTTTGAGATCGGCTGGCGTTTTGATGCTCGCGCGCACAACGAAAAACGGCTCGAGCCGATTGATCGGCACGGCGATGACTTTGAGACTGTTGCCGGCGAGCGCGAGATTGAGCATGGCCGGCGTGTCGAAGCCGGCGATGCCGATGTCGCCTGAAGAGAGCGTCTGCGCCATCAACGTGCCGCTGGAAAGATAGACCACGCGCACGTCGAGACCGTGTTTACGCCAGAGGCCGCTGCGCTCGATGACCTTCAGAAGATCAGAGCCGATGCCCGCGCCGCTGTAGCCCATGTTGAGCATGTGCAGGCTTTGCGCGCACACGGGGGAGCAACTGATCAGAAAAAATGCGCACACGGTGGTGGTTTTCAGTCGACGAATCACGTTGACCTCCGCGGGTCTTCGGGTGAGAATGCGCCTAAACTATCGACTCCACCGGCTACGGTCAACGGCGCTCTTGACCGCCCAGCCTCAACCGGACTAATCTAGAGAAAATTTTCCAGCGAGGTGACTCATGGCACAGGATACGAAGGAATTCAGACACCAGTCGCCGGATTTTGACGGCGTCAAAAAAACCTTTCACGTCTGCAACAGCGATCTGATGAAGGTCCAGGTTCAGGTAGTGAAAAACGGCGGCGAAAATAACCTGCACACCCACACCGGTGAGGACGCCTTCTGGTACGTCATCAGCGGCGCGGTCAAATTTTACGGCGAAGGCGATAAGCTCGTCGGCGAATACAAGAAGGGCGAAGGCATTTTGGTTCCGCGCGGGTACAAATACTGGTTCGAAAGCGCCTCCGCGGAGCCGCTCGAAGTTTTGCGCGTGACCGCTAAGGATCAAAGCATCGACAATAAGCGGGTCGATCTCTCGCCGCAAAAGGATTGGATGATCCAGCAGAACACTTTCGGCACCCGCCAATAGCCCAGCCGATTGCGACTCTTCATTCGTGCCACCACAGGGGACGGTTCCGACCGTCCCCTGTTTTATCTCTGATCACCCGTAAATAGCGCTGGTAGAAAAAGTCTTTTTCGCATATACCTCCGTCAATTCCTCTCGGAGGTAAGCCATGCTTCTCAGCCGCGCTCAGCAAATTTTTCTTCTCTGTTTTCTGGTTTTACTCTCGCGCTTTCAGATTGCGGCGGGCGCCGAGCTTTTGCCGCTCCGCGCCAGCTATTCGTCGATCGGCGGTGCCTTCGCGCCGCTGTGGCTCGCGCAAGAGAAAGGGCTTTTCACCAAATACGGTCTTGCAGTCGAGCTGAAATACATTCTTTCAGCGACCGGCACGCAGGCGCTTTTTGCCGGCAGCATCGATATCGTCAATCCCGCCACGGAGATCATCGAGGCCGGCCTCGGCGGGCAGCGCGTGGCGTTCATCGTCGGCATTTTGAATCGCGCCGTGCTGTCCGTTTACAGCAAGCCGGAATTGCGTCAATTGAGTGATCTCCGCGGCAAAGTAATGGGCGTAACCTTGCCGGGGTCGACGACCGATCTCACGGCGAAAATCCTTTTCCAGCAGGCCGGCATGACACCCGGCAAAGATGTTCAGGTGACTCACTTGCAGGGCATGCCGGATATCACCACGGCGCTGACTCAAGGCCGGATCGATGCGGGGGTCGTCTCCGCGCCGACGACTCTGAAGTTGCGACAGGCGGGCTTCAAGGAACTCGTCGACGTCGCGGCGCGCAATGTACCGATGATTCACGCCGGCCTCGCCACTACTCGCGACTTCATCAAAAACAATCCCGACAAAGTTCGCCGTTACGTCCAGGCGTACATCGAGGGCACAAAGATCGCGCGCACCGACCCGGAAACGACCAAACAGATCATCGGCAAATACACCAAGACGGAAAATAGAGAAGATTTGGACGAAACGTACAATACCTACGCCAAGGTTTGGGAAGCAGCGCCGTACGTTTCTCCGGCCGGCATGCAGACCCTGCTCAACTTCTCGGTCAATCCGGCCGGCAAGACGGCAAAGCCGGAACAGTTCATCGACAATTCGTTCGTCGCCGACCTGGACAAGTCCGGCTTTATCGAGAAGCTCTACAAGCAATAGCTGGCTCAGTTCGACCGATAGCAATCGCCCAAAGAACAATTAACGCTGTGGA
>Ga0310810_10003795_pt1 | contig 16577 bp, 12 predicted proteins | sample NCmetagenome_FD_207641 | JGI IMG/M metagenome (GOLD analysis project Ga0310810, IMG submission 207641) | Soil microbial communities from experimental microcosm in Duke University, North Carolina, United States - NC | ecosystem: Engineered > Artificial ecosystem > Soil microcosm > Unclassified ... | reverse complement strand
GCCACGTTGGTATCGGTGGGGCTGGCCGCACAGGGTCCGGCGCCAGCGAACCAACCGCAAATCGTCTGGTCGCCCAAGGCATCGACGCCGCCCGACTGGGCGCCGCCGAACCGGCCCCATACCAAACTGGCTGACGTGCTCGCGAAACACAAAGGCCAGGGCAACTGGACCGAGGCGATGGTGGACGACGACACGCTCCACGCCGATTACATCTCTATGGCGGCCGGCGGCAAGACGCCGCGCCGCATGAATGCCGATACGCGCGAGTGGTGGGCGATTCAGGACGGACAGATCCGATTCAGCATCGATGGACAGGAGCCCTTCATCGCCTCGAAGGGATATCTCGTGCAGGTGCCGTATCGCACCTTCTATACGATGGAGACCGTCGGCGATCGACCATCGTTGCGGCTCGAGGTCAACATCGCGAAGGCCCGCAAGATGTATCCGGTCGATTCGACGCCGGTGCCAGTGGCCGGCGTTGAGTACGTGCGTGCGCGTGTTGCCGGCAAAGGGACATACGAAGGAGGCAACAAGCTGTTTGTGGACTTCAATGCCGTCGTCGCGGGTACCGACCGCACACGGCAGTTCGTCAACGACGCCCGTGCGGTCGCCAACATAATCATGGGTCGCGGCATCGCGCCGCCTCCGCCGTCGGACAAGGGTCACTTCCACACCGAGAGCTCCGAGTTCTGGTTCATCCTTCTCGGGCAGATTCGCTACACGATCGAGGGGCTGCCCACCTTCGTCGCCGACCAGGGCGACATCGTCTATGTGCCGAAACAGCGATGGCATCTGGCCAGCCTTGCCGGCGACGGCATGTCTGCGCGCCTCGCGATGAACGGCTACCCCGACCTGGCGCACTCGTTCGACGCGCCGGATACGGCCGAAGCGAGCCGTTGAAGAAAGCTATTCAAGGGGTTCAGTAGGTTCAGCGGGTTCAGCAGGTGCAGGAGGTCCCGTTCACGGGGTTCTGTGGGTTCGTCACTGTTCAGGTTTCCCGTGAACCAGAACCTTTCCAAAACCATGCGAACCGCCAGAACCCATTGAACAGGACCCACTGAACCCCTGAACCTACTGAACCCCCTGAACCAGCCGTAACTTTCAGGCCCCCTCTCCCGTTACTACCATCGAGACGCGCCGTTTACTCGACAGCTCGCCTGTGTTGAAGCCTCGGCGCAGGCGGCGGCGAGAAATCCGGCCGATTCCAATAGGAACGACGTTGCCAACCGGACTAACACAGGCGAGTTCCTGGGTAGATTGACTGAGACCACCGAAGACGACCGGCTTCTCATAGAGGCGGCGCAGGCCGATCCCGCTCGATTTGTCGAGGTGTACGAGCGCCACGTCGATCGCATCTACGCGTTCGTCAGCCGCCGCACCGACAACCGGGCCGTGGCTGAAGACATCACGTCTCAGGTGTTCGAGCAGGCGCTCGCCGCGCTAGGACGATTCGAATGGCGGGGCTTGCCGGTGGCGGCATGGTTGTTCCGCATCGCGTCGAACGCACTCGCGGATCACTGGCGCGAACGCGCGCGAGACACGCACCAGCCGCCCCCCGATGTGCCGGATGCGCGCGAGGTCGAAGACATCGAGCGCCGGATCACGCTGTATCACCACGTCGAGCGGCTACCCGACGTCCAGCGGCGCGTGATCCAGTTGCGCTTCGTCGAAGAGAAGAGCATCCGCGAGGTCGCGGCCGCGCTCGATCGTTCCGAAGGAGCTGTCAAACAGTTGCAGCTTCGGGCGCTGGAGAACCTGCGGAAGAGCATGGGTGGCCATGGCTGATCGCCCCCTTATCGATCGTCTGGACGCAACCATCGAAGCGATCGTTTCGCGTGCCGATGCGACCGCCGCGTTGCGCGATCCCGAGCTGGCGCCGCTCGCCCGCGTCGCTGCGGATCTGCGCCACTATCCCAGCCCGGACTTCAAGGCGACGCTCCGGGCGCAACTGGAACGGAGAACGACGATGACAACAGTATCGACAACGGCAGCAGTTCGCGAAGGGTTCGCGACCGTGACCCCGTACATCCGTGTGCCCGAGGCGGGGCTACTCGATTTCCTCGTGCAGGTATTCGACGCGCAGGAAACGTTCAGTGGCCGTGGAGGCGGTGGCGGCATGCATCGGGAAGTGCGAGTTGGCGACTCGATGCTGATGATTGGTGAAGGGACTGGGGCTGGCGTCATGCCGGTGAGACCAGTGTCTTTCCACGTGTTCGTCAAGGATGTTGATGCCACCTACGCGCGGGCGCTTGCCGCAGGTGCGACGTCGCTCGGTGAACCTGCCGATCGCCCGTATGGCGAACGATCGGGCTACATCGCCGATCGGTTTGGCAACCGCTGGTTCATCGCCACCGCGCTCGGCCCGCAGTCGGTCGCAAGCGCGCTTCGCACGGTGACGCCGTTCCTGTATGCGCCACGCGTGTCCGACTACATTAACTTCTTGCAGCGCGCTCTCGGCGCAGTGACAGAAGTACACCACGAGGAGGGCGGCCGCTCGCTCTATGCGCGGCTGCGAATTGGCGATGCGGCGGTCGAGTTCGGCGAAGCCGAGCCGACGCCAGGAGCGTTCATGCTTTACGTCGAGGACTCGGATGCCTGGTATCGGAGAGCGCTCGACGCTGGAGCCACGTCGATCATGCCGATGAGCGACGAGCCCTACGGGCGCGTCGGCGGCGTCGAGGATCCGCTCGGCAACCAGTGGTTCTTCTCGCGGCCTTCCAGGTAGCGCGTTGAAACGTGCGGTGCGACGGGCCGAGGGTTGACGGTGCGAAGGGTCCGGTGCGATGGTCTGACGGTCCGAGGGTGCGGGTACGGAGGTCCGAAGATTCGAACCGTCGCACAGCCGGACCAGACCGTCGCACCATCGCACTTCTCGTCCCATCGAACCGCATCGTTGTCTTTGCCCTCACTCAGCCTGAAGCGCAACCACGGGGTCGATTCGCATCGCGCGGCGCGCGGGTAGAGCGCTGGCGATGATGCCGACAGCGGCCAGCACGATGACGACGCCGGCAAACGCCAGATAACTCGCGCTGCCGGTGCCGACGAGGAGCGCCGGCACGCAAGGTCCGGCTAAAGCCGAACGCTACGTACCGAATTCGTAGGGTCCGGCTGAAGCCGAACGCTACGTACTGAATTCGTAGGGTCCGGCTAAAGCGGAATGCTACGTACTGAATTCGTAGGGTCCGGCTAAAGCCGAACGCTACGTACCGAATTCGTAGTGTCCGGCTTCAGCCGGACCGGACTCACAGGATGCCGAGCGAGGGTGCAGGGTCGCCGAGCATCGCGCCGCCGACGATCTCGAGGAAGCTGTCGCCGAGCAAGAGATGCTGGCTCATCGTGATCGCGTCGCGCAGCAGGCGATCGAGCGGCGTCTTCGTCGAGAAGACCGCCGTGGTACCCACGAGATCGTACATGGACTGCGTCACGTGCCGCGCCGTTTGAAATGCGAACGACAGAGACTGCATCATGGCGATTCGGCTCTCGGCCGAGCAGGGAGAGCCGCTCTCGACCTCTGCCCACAGACGATCGATCACGTCGTAAGTAAAGGCTCGCGCGGCGCGCCACTCCATTTCTGCCTTGGCCAGGGCCACGCGCGCGTGCGGCCGCTGCCGCAAGGGTATCGGCGGTGGCGGAAAGATACTCAGCTTGTTGTTGACGAGCGCCATCGCGGCGTCGATGGCGCGACGCATGAGGCCAAGTGCCACACCATGCCAACTCGCGAGGAACATCCCGGGGTAGCGATACAGGGGTTCAGGCCGTGCGGACTGCTCCTGCAGCGAAAACGTATGAGCCGCAGGGACGAAGAGATCGCTTGTGCGGTAGTCGTTGCTGCCGCTGCCGGCGAGGCCCGTGCTGTGCCATGTGTCGAGCACCTCGAAGCTGGCCGCGGGCGCAGCGATCACGCGCGTCAACGGACCGGGCCCCATCATGACCGGCTGCCCATTCTCGGTAATCACACATCCACCGATGATCACGTCCGCGTGGGTCGAGCCGCTGCCGAAAGTCCATCGGCCGGAGACGCGATAACCGCCGGGCACGCGCTCTGCCTTGCCGTTGGGAGGAACCTGGCCCGCTGTGACCGAGTCCAGATCCTTGTAGACCTCTCTTGCCACGCTGTCGTCGAGCAACGCCGCGTAATAGCCGCTGTCCGATCCGATCTTCACGCACCAGGCGACCGAGGCATCAGCGCCGCCAAGAAGCTCGTACACAGCACACTGATCGCGTGGCGTCATCTCGGGACCGCCCCACGCTTTGGGCATCGACATCCGAAAGACGCCAGCGGCCTTGAGCTGGGCAACGAGGTCGGCCGGCAACCGGCGCATCGACGCGATTTCGTCTCCGCGACGTTCGATCTCCGGCGCCAGCCGGCGCGTGTTCGCGATGATGTCACTGGCGCTGAGGGAGGATGTGTCAGGCGCAGAAGAGATTCCGTCTCTCACGGTTGACATGTCATGACTCCGGTTCAACACTTCGTCTTACGGAGTGGTGCCGCTCAGAATGAAGCGCAAGCTTAGCCGAATGCACTCGAAACCGCGCATACCCTCTGAGGTCGAGGACTATCGCGACGCCCAATGGCGCCGTGAAGGCGCTCGCATCGTTCAGACCGTCATCGACGCCGAGCGGTTCGTCGAGCAGGTCGGGTTTGCCGCGTGCCTGGCGGACTCGCGGCGACCAGGGCCGTCGTTGTACGTCGCGGTGTGCGGCCGGCGCGACGCCGTACTGCCACGCCACGTGCAGAAGGATGAGGAGACGTCGCTCACGTGGACGTTGAAGGATCAACTCATTCGACGCGGGAAGCTGTATTACGGCAAGCTCGCTCGCGGGAAGGCGATGTTCATCGCCCCCCGTCTCATTCCGTATTTCCATGCCGTGTGGGGCGTGCGCCGGGCAGAGGAACGGACACGACTGAGCACGAATGCGCGCGCGGTCCTCAAGGTCCTGCGCGCGGAATGGGAGATGGCCTCGTCCGATCTGCGGAAAGAGTCAGGGCTGGCGGAGCGCGCCGCCTTCACGCGCGCGATCGACGAGCTCCAGGCCGCCATGATCGTCGTGCCGAGTGAAGCCGTTTATCTTCCAAAGTTCACCTATCTCTGGACGCTCGGTGTGGGCCGCTTCCCGGATGGCCTGACGCGTCGCGTGAAGCGCGATACGGCCGTGCGCGAGATCGCGCGCTCGTTTCTGGGCGGCGCCGGCATGACCATTCCCGGCGAGCTCGCGCGAGTCACGGGCTTGTCGCGTCCGGAAGCCGGCCGCGGTAACCGCGCACTGGTCGCGGAAGGATACGCGACGATGCTGGCACCGGGTGTCTACCAGCTTGCCGAGTCGAGTGCATTGACAAGTCACCTGCAACGAGCACACGCTTCAACGCCGGGCGACGGCGCCGGGCACGAAGAGTCGTCGCGGGGTGACGAGGAGAACGGCGTTCAATCCTGAGCTCAGAAGACAGAGAGACGGAAACCTATGGCGATTGATGCGAACGCGCATGTGAACCGTCGGGGATTTCTGAAGGGCGCCGCCGCTGGTGCGGCCGGGGCAGCGGCGTTGACGATGCCCGGCGTGGCGCCGGGTGAGGCGAGCGCGCAAGCGCCGGCGCAGGCGAGCCCCGCGCCATTGACTCCCGAGCAGGCGTCCAGGAATCTCGCCGCCGAGACCGCGCCGCTCGCGGACGAGGCCGACGTCCAGACGGTCACCGATCCCGGCTCCGACTTCATGGTGGACGTGCTCAAAAAGCTCGACTTCGAGTACATCGCCGCCAATCCCGCGTCGAGCTTCCGCGGGCTGCACGAATCGTTCATCAACTACGGTGGCAACAAGTCGCCGGAGTGGATCACGTGCTCTCACGAGCAGGCGGCCGTCAACCTCGCGAACGGCTACTACGCCGTCGCGGGCAAGCCGATGGCGGTGATCACATTCGCGCCGTCGGGTCTTCACCACGCGATGATGGGGATCTTCGGCGCCTTCTCGGGACACACGCCGACCTACATCCTGGTCGCCAACATCCTCGACGGCAAAGAGCGGCGGCCGGCGTTCGACTGGGGTCCGCATTCGGTCGTCGATCCTGCCGTCGCTGTTCGCGACATGGTCAAGTGGGACGACACACCGCTCTCGCTGCAGCACTTCGCCGAATCCGCAGTCCGCGCCTACAAGATGGCGATGACCGAACCACGCGGCCCCGTCGTGCTCGTCGTCGATGCGACGCTGCAAGAGAACCCGGCGGGCGACAGGTCCAAACTCCGCATACCCAGGTTGACGCTGACCAGTCCGCCTGCCGGCGATCCGAACGCCGTGGCGGAAGTCGCGCGGCTCCTCGTGGCAGCCGAGAATCCGCTGATCATCGCCGGCGACGTCGCGCGCGACGAGGAAGGCATGCGGCTCCTCGTACAGCTCGCCGAGACGCTGCAGGCGCCGGTGCAGGGCGGTGGACGCGGCATGCCCAACCAGCATCCGTTCAGCGGCGGCGGGAACGTCCGAACGGCGGACGTGATCCTGGCGCTCAACGAGGATGGTCTGTATGGCCGCTTGAATCGCTATCGCGATCAGCAGGTGCGCAGCTCCACGCCGCTCATCAAGCCCGACGCCAAGGTCCTCAGCATCTCGGCCTACGACCTGTACATGAAGGGCAACTATCAGAACGTCGAGCGCTTTCAGGAAGTCACGATGTCGATCGCGGCCGATCCGCAGGCGACGCTGCCCAGCCTGATCGAGGCGTGCAGGAAACTGATCACCGCCGATCGCCGCCGCACGATGGAGGAGCGCGGAAAGCGGCTCGCCGCGGCGTCGGCGGAAGCGCTGGAGCGCGCGCGTCTCGAATGCACCTACGGGTGGGACGCGAGCCCAATCTCGCTGCAGCGGCTCGCGCTCGAAGTCTACGACGTGATCAAGGACAAGGACTGGGCGTCGGTCGGTGGGAATGGCGGCCGTCTCTGGAACGTCGACAAGTTCTATCGCACGATGGGCGCCGTGAACGGCGGCGGGATCGGCGGGTCGCTGCCAATTGCCATCGGTGGCGCGCTCGCGCATCGCAAGTACGGGCGGCTGTGCGTGCGCTTTCAGCCCGACGGCGACATGCTCTACGTCAACACCGCGTTATGGACCGCGACGCATCATCGCATCCCGATGCTCTTCCTGATGCACAACAACCGCGCCTATCACCAGGAGGTCATGCACCTGCAGCGGATGGCCAACCGGCGTCAACGCGGCATGGCGCTCGCGAGCGCCGGCCTCCCCGGGTCTTCGATCACCGATCCGAACATCGACTTTGCGCAGATGGCGCGCAGCATGGGTGCCTACGCGGAGGGACCGATTTCGAATCCAAAGGATCTTCGACCGGCAATCCTGCGAGCAGTGGAACGTGTGGAGAAGGGCGAGGTCGCGCTGCTCGATACGCTGACGCAACCGCGATGATCATGCGCGCAATCGTGCTGCTCACCGTGGGCCTCGTGCTCGAGAGCGCTTCACTGGGCGCGCAGGCACCGAGTGCGCCAGCTGGAAACGCCGAGAACGGGAAGAAGCTGTTCGTTGAGCGCGCGTGTTGGCAGTGTCACGGATTGGCCGCGCACGGCGGCGGCATCGCCGGGCCTCGGCTCGCGGGCCGCGTTCCTGCCTGGCCCGCCTTCTCGCGCTACGTGCGGCGCCCGACCGAAGAGATGATCCCGTATACCGCGAAGATGTTGGGAGACTCGGAGCTCGCCGACATCTATGCCTGGCTGCGCTCGATTCCCGCCCCGCCCGCCGTCAGCAGCATCCCGCAGCTGAATCGTAAGTAGCCCGCGGCTCGCAGCGGGAGCGCAGAGGAAGCGGGGATCGCGGGGTTTCTTTATCGCAGGGATCGCAGGGATCGCAGAGGCCATGAGTGGCACCGGGCGACGGCTGTAAGCATGCTCAAGAGTCGGCGAAATGCTTACGGCCGCCGCCGCGCGTGATCCAGTCCGCGCGTAGCGCGAGCCACTCATGGCAGTACCGAACAACACGTGTGACGATTCTTGTCCTGCGATCTCTGCGTCCCTGCGATCCCTGCGTTGATCGTCGTTTTCGTGATCTTCGTGATCTTCGTCGCCTTCGATTGTTCGTGTGCTTCGTGGTCGAAGTGTCGCGCTACCGATCGACGTCGTCGTTCGGGTTGGCGCGGCCCGGGATCGGCCGCGCGCCGGCATCCAGATTCTGCTGAATGCTCTTGCGCTTCCGGACGATGCCTTTCTGGCGGTCGGCCTCGATGGCGGCATCCTCTTCGCGCTCCGCGCTCAGCGAGTGCGGCAGCATGTAGTTCCCCTCGTGGCACTCATACGGCAGCAGCTCGTAATCGGGCGGCGAGCTCAGTGGCAGCGAGATCGTGAACGGCTTCGTGTAGGTTTTGGGATCGTCGACGTGGACCTCGTAGCGCAACTCGTCTTTGTCGACCCGCGTGATGCGCTCGGTGATCTTCATGTCCGGGCTGTGCCGCAGGCCGTTGCCGTTGCCGCCGCCGATGCTCGTCTGGTCGGTGAAATTGGTGGTCTCGATCACCAGCGTGTTCCCTTCCCAGTGACCGCGGGAGTCGCCCAGATACTGACGAATCCTGCCTGAGGCGTGTGCGCGCCCGTCGGTGTAAATCACGCGCGTGTCGTGCACCATCTCGTAGCTGATCACCACCTGGCCCGGCGCCTGCACGATCCGATTGCCGTTGCCGTACACCACCGGCATGATCGAGCCGACGATGCCGCGGGTGATGCAGCGATCGTAGAGCGTGAAGTCGAGCGGGCTGTCGAAGGGCCCTTCGCCGAAGCTGCCGCGGTCGCGTGTGGCGGAGCGCTTCTGTGCCTCCGAGGTGAATGCCGGCGTGCGCCCGTCCTCCGGCTCGATCACGAGCGACGTCTGCCGGTAGGACTTCGTCTTCCAGGCGCCATCGTTGCGGAAGGCGCCGGTCGCGTTCTCGGCGGTGACGCGTCGATCGGTGTCGGCCTTTTGCGCGGCGGCGAACTCCTCGTCGTTGAGCATGGCGCGCGACCCGAACTTCTCGGGCCGTTCGCGCGGGATGCCGAGCGCGGCGTCGCTCGTCCACACACCTGAGATGTCGGGTTCGCCCCACTCGGTCTTGGGCTGCGCGAATCCCTTGGCCGGTGTGGCCAACTGGGTCAGCACAGCTTTCGTATCGACGCTCTGCGACTGCGCACCCAGGGGCATGGCGGTGACAAGCAGGACCAGGGTGGCCGCGCCCGCTGCAAGATGTCTCATCATCTCGGATCTCCAGGTAAAAGACGGACGGCTCATTCTAAGCGACTGTGCGGGAGAAACGCCGTATTCTCAGGAGACCTCTTTCGACGTGGTGTGACACTGTGACCGACGATGAGATTGTGGCCCTCTCGAAGAAGCACACGCTCTTCGAGTGGTCCGTGCAGAGCGCGATCGATCCCATTCCCGTCGCCCGTGCGCAGGGCGTCTACTTCTGGACGCCCGACGGTAAACGGTATCTCGACTTCAACAGCCAGTTGATGTGCGTGAACATCGGCCACGGCGATCCGCGCGTCGTCAAGGCCATCCAGGATCAGGCGGCGCTCCTGCCATACGTCGCGCCGGCGTTGACCACCGAGCCGCGTGCCCGTCTCGGGGCGAAGCTCGCCGAGCTGACGCCCGGCGACGTCGACGTGTTCTTCTTCACCAACGGCGGCGCCGAAGCCAACGAGAACGCGATCAAGATTGCCCGAGCGGCGACGGGCCGCCAGAAAATCCTGGCGCGCTACCGCTCGTACCATGGCGCGACAGCCGGAGCCATCGGGGTCACCGGCGATCCACGCCGATGGAGTCAGCCGGCGACACCCGGCGTCGTCCACGTCCTCGACCCGTACCATGGCCTCGCGCGCGAGTGGGACACGGCGGATGACGCGCTTCGATATCTCGACGAAGTGATTCAACTCGAAGGGCCGGGGACGATTGCCGCCTTCATTCTCGAAACCGTCACCGGAACCAACGGCATGCTTCCACCGCCGGACGGATATCTCCAGGGTGTCCGCGCGTTGTGCGACAAGTACGGCATCCTCCTCATCGCCGACGAGGTCATGAGCGGTTTCGGCCGCACCGGCACATGGTTCGCCGTGGATCACTGGGGCGTGGTCCCGGACCTGATCACGATGGCCAAGGGGCTGACAAGCGCGTATATGCCGCTTGGTGCTGTTGGGATGCGGCGCTCGATCGCGGCGCAGTTCCAGACGACGGCCTTTCCGAGCGGGCTCACCTACAGCGCACACACACTTGCATGTGCCGCGGCTCTCGCGACGATCGACGTCATGGAAGAAGATCGCCTCGTCGAGAGAGCGGCTCGCATGGGCGTCGTGATGTCGAAGCTGCTCGCCGACCTCGCCAGCCAGCATCCATCGGTCGGTGTTGTCCGATCCATCGGACTCTTCGGCGTCGTGGAGCTGACGCGCAACCGCCGCACCAAGGAGCCGATGGCGCCATTCAACAGCACGTCGCCCGAGATGACAGCGCTGGCCAAGTCCTTCCGCGAGGAGGGGCTGTTCACGTTCCTGCGCTGGAACTACTTCTTCACGAATCCACCGTTGACCATCACCGAAGCCGAGCTCTCGGAAGGCTTCGCCATCATCGATCGCGCGCTCGCGATCACCGACGCAGCCGTCGTCTGAATGTCGATCACACGAGGAGGCAACATGCGTGGTGCGATGCTCTTTGCAGCGGGACTTCTCGCCGGCCTGGCCGTCAATGTCGTCGTGGCGCAGAACGCTAACCAAGGCGTCGTGATGATGAATCACGTCGGCATCAACGTGCCGAACGTCGAAGAAGCCATCACCTACTACTCGCAGAAGATGGGCTACAAGGAAGCTTTCCGCGTCAAGGATGACAAGGGGCAACTGCGGCTCGTCTACATGCAGATCAGCAAGAACACGTTCCTCGAGCTGAACCCGGCGAACGCTGAGCGGCCTGCCGGCTTCACGCACTACGGCTTGCACGTAGAGAACGTGGCCGACGCCGTCGCCATGTTCAGGAAGCGCGGCATCAAGGTGACCGACACCAATGTCAGCGACACCAAGGCGATCCTTGCGAACATCACCGATCCGTACATGGGGCGCATCGAGCTCGCGCAGCTCCCGCCCGAGTCGCTGCACTACAAAGCCATTCAGAACTGGAAATGAAGACCCGAATCACGGCGCTGACGGTGGTCGTCTGCGTTGCGGTGCTGGCAACGACCGTGGTGACGCAGCAGCGCGGCGGCACCGCGCAGACGGACAAGCAGCAACCGGTCAACACCGGCGCCAACCCGTATCGCGTCATTCGCGATTGGGCGCGGCTCGATCTCGAGGGCCGGCCGTGGGGTGGCTCGAACGGCGTGGCCGTCGATCGCGATGGCAAATCGGTGTGGGCGACGGATCGATGCTCGCCCGGAACAGCGCCGGGATGTCTCGGGACCAAGGCCAACCCGGTGCATCACTTCGATGAGTCGGGGAAAGAGATTCGCAGCTTCGGCGGCGGCATGCTGGTCTGGCCGCACGGCATCCACGTCGATCGCGATGGCAACGTGTGGGTGACCGACGCGCGCGCAGCGAGCGCGGAGGAGATCGCGAAGTTTCCCGGCGAAAGTAACAAGGGCAGCGCCGTGATCAAGTTCAGCCCTGAAGGCAAGGTCCTCATGACGCTGGGAAAGCCGGGTGTCCGAGGCAATCCGCCGGAGGCGTTGACCGATCCGACCGATGTCGTGACCGACCCTGCGAACGGCGACGTCTACGTCGCCGAAAGTCACGCAGACGTCACAGATCCCAGCCTGGTCGCCCGCATCTCTGTGTTCGACCGGAGTGGGCGATTCCTCAGGGTGATCGGACGGGCCGGTAGCGGTCCGGGAGAATTCCGTACCCCTCACGCGCTGGAGTTCGACTCACGCGGGCGCCTGGTCGTGGCCGACCGCCACAACCATCGGATACAGATCCTCACGAAAGAGGGGAAATTCGTCGCCGAGTACGACGAGTTCGGCCGCACGAGCGGCCTCGCCATCGACAAAGACGATGTCATTTACACGGCGGACTCCGAGTCCACCGAACGCGTACATCCGGGGTGGCAGCGGGGAGTTCGCATCGGCAGCCTGAAAGACGGCAAGGTGACGATTTTCGTACCTCCGCACATGATGCCGAACACCGCCGATGGAGCCATGGGTGAGGGCATTGCCATCGACCCGGCGGGGAATATCTACACGGCCGAAGCGCAGCTCAGAGGGGTGACGAAATACGTCAGGAACCAGCCGTGAATCATGCCGCCAGATGGGGTATAGAATTGAGCCCCCGCTGAATTTCGTCGAGGCCAGGGCTTCCTCGAAAATCGGCCGGCGCCCCATCGAAACAGGAAGGTGACACATGAAAGCTGAAAGGGCCACACTGCTTCCCGGTGCGTTGCTCGCCGTAGTCGCAGCGGCGTGCCTCGGCAGCGTCACCATCCTCACAGGGCAGGTCCTGTTCGCGCCGTACGAATCGGCGCCCGCGTGCACGACTCACAACAAACGCGCGTTTCATACGTTGTGGAACCCGATCGATGGCTGCCACTACGACCATCAGCACGGGGACAATCCTCACGACGTCGATGATCTCTTCGGGACGTCACTCTTCACGCTGATGGGTGGCGAAGTAAGCCATCCCTGGCAAACGTTCTCGGACGCGGGTTACGAAAACGATTTGAAGCACGCCGGCTACTTCTGGCACGTGCGCCGCGATCTGCAGGCCGCACCAGGGCAGGACGGGTACATCAAAGCGTTCCGCGTGTTGGTGCATCAGCATCCCACCGGTCGCGATGCGGCGGTGAGGTTCCATTCCACCGTCTTCGAAGCGAGCGTCGTGGAGGTTGCGACCGGTGCCGAAGGCTACATTCAGATCCCGGGGATGTGGATCGACTTCGGGCATCTGAAGGTGGACGGAAAGATCGTGCTCGATGTCGGCAAGGAGGCAGAGCCTGGCCGCCACAAGCAGCATTCGTCGTTTGGGACGCCGCAACTCATTTGGTACGGCGCGAGCGAGGCCACGCACACGCCGGACTTCTTCGGCCGCATTCCCCGGGGATTCATATCCGTCTCGACATCCGTGCACGACGCATGGGACTTCACGTCGCCTTACAACCCCTCGTCAACGGAAGACTATGTCTGCTACGGCAATCCGCAGTGCCGGCAGAACGCCACGTTCCTCCGTCCGCATTTCATGGTCGTGCACATCCCCAGGGAGCTGGTGCCGCTCTTGGATCCCGATGGCGATGGCATTGCGGACTGGAGCGGGTACACGGATCGCTACGGCGTGCCTGTGCAGAACTGCCTCGCGGCGAGCCTCGATTGTGTGCCTGTCACGATGCGCGGCATCAGCACGCGTGTGGACAATTACATGTGCGACAAGCAGTGCGAGAACCAGTACCGTGACTATGACATCTACTTCAACGGCCGCACGGCCGGATGGAGTCAGCCGGTTCCCTGATCTCCTCGAGCGACGTCGAGACTTCGCGTCCCCGTCGCCTGACACCAACGCCCGCCCACGAATAGTCGCGGGTCGGTCTCTATCGGCCCGCTAATTCGCGCGCCGTTGTATCACTTTCGTCCTGTGCCTCCGTCGTCCGAACGCTCCGCATCTCGTGAAGTCGCAGCGTTTTGGCGACCTGCGTGGCCAGGGCGATCGATGCCAGCGCTGGCATCGGTCCTGCTCCGCAAGCTTTCGTCAACGCGGCGTGCTCGACCAACTGCCGTCGTCAGGTGGCGTCGTTGCCCCGGTTGCAGAGGAGGTCACAACATGAATGGCAGAACTGGTCTCATCGGTCTGGTGGTGCTTGCCGCCGCGCTCCTGATCACAAGCGCGCCCGCGAAGGCGCAGAAGCCAGTCAGCATTGGCGAGGTCATCTCGGAGACGTTCACCGTCGAGGCGATCAATCACGACGCGCGCATCGTGACTCTCAAGCACAAGGACGGCACCCTCGCGGACGTGTATTGCGGACCAGAAGTCAAGCGCTTCGACGCGCTGAAGGTTGGCGATATGGTGACCTTCCAGTATCACGAGTCGTTCGTCACGGCGATTAAGAGGCCCGAGGCCGGCGCGAAGCCGACCGAGTCGGCAGCGGTCACTCGGACTCCGGGCACCAAGCCAGGCGGCACCATTTCGGCGCAGATGAGCGCAGTCGTGACGATCGAAGCCATCGACCCGAAAGTGCCTTCGGTGACGATCAAGACCGCTGATGGCCGTCGCATGTCGCTGAAGGTCGAGAACGCCAAGAACCTCGCCGGCTACAAGGCAGGTGATATGGTGGAAGTGACCTATACGCAGGCGCTCGCAGTGAGCGTCAAGTAAGACCCATCGGCCGCCGGCTTGCGCTGTCCGACGCCCGACGGCGTCCGGCGCGAGCCTGCGGGCTGGAGCCCCTGATGTCCATCTCCTCTCGTCGTTCGCCGATCGTCGCCGCGATCCTCGCGGTGGTTGTTGCCGTGCCTCCTGGATCTGTGCTGCGGGCACAGACCAAACCAGCAACGGCGAAACCTGCCACCGCTCCCGCGACACCGCCGCCGGGGACCAACGCCGATACCGGCTGGCCGCGGTCGATTGCGTTGAAGAGTGGAACGGCCGTCTGGTACCAGCCTCAGGTGGAGAGCTGGGCTGGCCAGAAACAAATCGTGGCGTGGTCGGCAGTGTCGTATCACCCGGCCGGCGCGAAGGAGCCGGCGCTCGGCACGATCAAGATCGAGGGTCCGACGAGGGTGGCGCTCGACGATCGGGTCGTGACGATGGACCTCAAGATCACCGAGTACAACTTCAAAGCGCTGGCGCCCGACCAGGTGAAGGCGCTCGTCGCCGACGTCCAGGCGCTGCCGCAGAACGAGCGCGTCATCGATCTCGATCGACTGCTGGCCTACACGAATGCCAGCTCGTTGCAGGTGAAAAATGTCGAGGGCATCAAGGCGGATCCGCCGAAGGTGTTCAACGCGGTGGCGCCAGCCATCCTCATCAATCTCGACGGCGATCCGATCTGGAGCCCGATCAAAGACGTCGATCTGCGTTACGCCGTCAACACCAATTGGGATCTGTTCGAACACACGTCCAGCAAGAAGCTCTACGTGCGCTACAACGAGTCGTGGCTGCAGGCGGATGCCGTGACCGGGCCGTGGACGCCAGCCGGCAAGTTGCCCGACAGCTTTTCGAAGCTTCCGGCCGATGACAACTGGAAAGACGTCAAGACGGCCGTGCCCGGGAAGAAGCTCTCGGGCAAGACAACGCCGAAGGTGTTTGTCACCACTGACCCCGCCGAGTTGATCGTTCTCGATGGCAAGATCAGCTACTTGAAGGTCGAGGGCGCCTCGGATCTCCTCTGGGTCAATAACACCGACGCCGATCTGTTCCGCAACGGTATCAGCGGAGACTTCTACTTCCTCGTCGCGGGGCGCTGGTTCAAGGCGCCGAGCCTCGACGGCCCGTGGACGTTTGCGACAACGTCGCTCCCCGAGGACTTCAAGAAGATTCCGGTCGAACATCCGCGATCGCGCGTGCTGGCATCGGTGCCGGGAACCGTGCAGGCGACTGAAGCCGTCCTGCTCGCCAGCATTCCGCGCACGGCTCGTGTGAATCGCAAAGAGGTAAAAGCGCCGGACGTGGTCTACCAAGGCCAGCCGCAGTTCAAAGCCATCGAGGGATCGAAAGGCGTCGAGCAAGCGGTTAATACTGACAAGGACATCATCAAGTACGGCGACCTCTATTACATGTGCTTCCAGGGCGTGTGGTTCATGTCGCGCGCCGCAACCGGTCCCTGGGAAGTGGCGACGAGCGTGCCGCAGCAGATCTACACGATTCCCACGAGCTCGCCCGTGCATCACGTGACCTACGTGACCGTCGAGGAAGACAACGATGACGAGTGGGTCACTTTTGCGTATGTGGCGGCGTATACCGGCGTGATGATCGGCTGGGGCTGCGCCGTCTGGGGCAGCGGCTACTACTACCCGCCGTATGCGTTCTACGGTGGGTTCTATCCGATTTACTATCCATATCCACACACATATGGGATGGGCGCCTGGTACAACCCGCACACGGGCGCGTACGGGCGAGGCGTCGCGGCCTACGGACCGTACGGCGGCGTCGGTATGGCCGCGTCGTACAACCCGCGCACTGGAACGTACGCGCGCGGCGCCGCCGCGTATGGTCCGTATGGATCTCGCGCCTACGGCGAAGCGTACAACCCGCGCACCGGCGCGTACGGGCAGACTCGACAGGGCTCGAACGTGTACGGCAACTGGGGATCGACGGCCGTCCGGCGTGGAGACGACTGGGCGCAGACGGCGCACGTGCAGAACTACCGGAAAGGTACCACCACGTCCGGCGTCAGAAACGACAACGGCGCTGGCGCGGTCACGCGCACGGACCGAAGCGGATCCCGCTCCACGATCGCGCGCACCGAAGGCGGCGATGTCTACGCAGGCCGTGACGGCAACGTGTATCGCCGCACTGAAGGTGGCGGCTGGGAACAGAGCAACGGGTCCGGTGGATGGAACTCGGTTGACAACAATGGCCAGGCAGCGCAGCAGGCGCGCGACAGCGCGGCACAGCGCGACCGGACGTCTGGTACTGGTACACGCGCGGGAGCTACGAGCG
>Ga0310810_10003794_pt1 | contig 16578 bp, 13 predicted proteins | sample NCmetagenome_FD_207641 | JGI IMG/M metagenome (GOLD analysis project Ga0310810, IMG submission 207641) | Soil microbial communities from experimental microcosm in Duke University, North Carolina, United States - NC | ecosystem: Engineered > Artificial ecosystem > Soil microcosm > Unclassified ... | reverse complement strand
TGAAGTCGAGCGTCACGGTCGCGATCTGCCCCGAGAGGCCCATCGCCTTCAGGAACGCGTAGGCCATCAGGAGATGGCCGTTGGGGCCGGGGTGGACGCCGTCCGTGCCGCCCACGTCGTAGGCCTCGCCCAGCACCGGCTTCGACTTGTCCATCGCCTGGCGCATGACGCCGTGGACGTCCGCGAACGGGAATCCTTCGGCGTCCGCGAGCTTCTTCGCGAGCTGGCTCAGCTGCGACAGGTTCTCGTTGTAGACCTTGGGCTTCTCGCCGCCGCCCTGGAAGAACTTCGAGTCGACGACGCCGGGGCCGCCCACCACGACCGTGGCGCCGGCCTTCTTGAGGCGGCCCACGATGTCGGCCATGGGGCCCGCGTAGTTCTTGCCGATGTTTTCCTCGAAGGCCCGGTACCCGCCGTCGTTCATCCCGTAACAGGTGGTCACGACGTCGGGCTTCCAGGGCAGGAGGTCGTTGTTCATCCGCGAGGCGAAGCCGCGGGCGGTCTCGCCGCCCCAGCCGAGCTGGATCGTCTGAAGCTCCAGCTCCGGGAGGCAGACCGTCAGGTAGAGCTCGATGTACTTGCTGTAGAGCTTCTGCTCGGTGATCGAGTCGCCCACGATGGCGACCCGCTGGCCCTTCTTGAGGACCGACGCCTGCGCGGGCTGCTCCGCGCGGGTCCCGGCGGACAGCAGCAACAGGAACAGGACGCCGGCAAGGGTGCGCATGATCGTCTCCTCTATTGTCCGAGCATCTTCCGAAGGTCGTCCAGGAGCGTCAGGCTCCCCGCCTGATCCCCCTTGAGGATGGCCGCTTTCAACTGATCCAGCTTATACGCCATGCCGCCGGCGCCGGCGCCGCCTTCCGCGCGATCCAGGATCATGCCCGCCCCCACGGTCCCATGGGTCAGGCGGTCGATCAGGACGAACGCGCCCGTCGCGCGGTTCTTCTTGTACGGATCGAAGGCCACCGGCTGCTCGAGGTCCACGACGACCTGGGCGATTTCGTTGAGGGCCAGCCGCTCGGTCTTCTCGTGGGCGAGCGTGTTGACGTTGACGCGGTGGCGGACCTCGCGCACGACTGCGTTGGTCATCTTGGTCGCGTGCTTGACGTAGTACTGCTTCCCGGGAACCATGGGCTGCTCGGACATCCAGACCAGCGTCGCCTCGAAGGCCTGGCTCACGTGGGGCTGGTTCCCCGGGTGGACCAGGAGGTCGCCGCGGCTGATGTCGACCTCCTTCTCGAGCGTCAGCGTCACCGCCATGCCCGCGAAGGCCTCGGCCTTCTCTCCCTCGAAGGTGACGATCGACTTCACCCGGTTCGTCTTCCGGGACGGCAGCACCATCACCTCGTCGCCGGGCTTCACGACGCCCGAGGCGAGCGTCCCGCAATAGCCGCGGAAGTTCAGGTTGGGCCGGTTGACCAGCTGCACCGGAAAACGGAAGTCCGTGAGGTTCCGGTCCCCGGCGATGTGCACCGTCTCCAGGTGGTGCATCAGCGTGGAGCCGCTGTACCACGGCATGTTCGCGCTGGGGTTGACGATGTTGTCGCCCTTCAGGGCCGAGATCGGGATGAACGTGACGTCGGCCAGCTCCAGCGCGTCCACGAAGGCCTCGTAGTCGGAGCGGATCTTCTCGAAGACCTTCTCGTCGAAGCCGACGATGTCCATCTTGTTGATCGCGACGACCACGTGCTTGATGCCCAGCAGCGAGACGATGAAGGAATGGCGCTTCGTCTGGGTCTGCACGCCGTTGCGGGCGTCGATCAGGATGATCGCCAGGTCGCAGGTCGACGCCCCCGTCGCCATGTTCCGGGTGTACTGCTCGTGGCCCGGAGTGTCGGCGATGATGAACTTGCGCTTCGAGGTCGAGAAGTAGCGGTACGCGACGTCGATCGTGATGCCCTGCTCGCGCTCGGCCTGGAGGCCGTCGACGAGCAGCGCGAGGTCGACGTCGCCCGTCGTGCCGTACTTCTTGGAGTCCTTCTGGACGGCGGCGAGCTGGTCCTCGTAGACCAGCTTTGAATCGTGGAGCAGGCGGCCGATCAGGGTGCTCTTGCCGTCGTCGACGTTGCCGCAGGTCAGGAAGCGCAGCAGGTCCTTGCGCTCGTGCTGCGCGAGGTACGCGAGGATGTCCTTCCCGATCAGGGCATCTTCGTGGGACATCAGAAGTAGCCCTCTTTCTTCTTCTGTTCCATCGACGCGGCCTGATCGAAGTCGATCAGACGGCCCTGGCGCTCCGAAAGGCGGGTGAGGAGCATCTCCTGGATGATTTCGGGCAGCGTGGTCGCCTTCGACTCCACGGCGCCGGAAAGCGGGTAGCAGCCCAGGGTCCGGAAGCGGACCGTCTTCATCATGGGCTTTTCGCCCGGCTTGAGCGGGAGGCGATCGTCGTCGACCATGATGAGGGTGCCGTCGCGGTCGACCACCGGGCGCGGCTTGGCGAAGTAGAGCGGGACGACGGGGATGTTCTCGAGATAGATGTACTGCCAGACGTCGAGCTCGGTCCAGTTGGAGAGCGGGAAGACGCGGATGGACTCGCCCTTGATCACCTTGCTGTTGTAGAGGTTCCAGAGCTCGGGCCGCTGGTTCTTCGGGTCCCAGCGGTGGTTCCGGTCACGGAAGGAGTAGACGCGCTCCTTGGCGCGGGACTTCTCCTCGTCGCGCCGGGCCCCTCCGAAGGCCGCGTCGAAGCCGTACTTCGAGAGCGCCTGCTTGAGCCCCTCCGTCTTCATCACATCCGTGTGCTTCGCGGAGCCGGACGAGATGGGATTGATGCCCTGCTTCAGCCCCTCTTCGTTGACGTGGACGATCAGGTCGAGCCCCAGGGTCTTCTTCACGTAGGTGTCCCGGAACTCGTACATGTCCTTGAACTTCCAGGTCGTGTCGACGTGCATGAGGGGGAACGGCGGCTTGCCCGGGTGGAAGGCCTTCTGGGCCAGGCGGAGCATGACCGCGGAGTCCTTCCCGATCGAATAGAGCATGACCGGCTTCTCGAACTCGGCGGCCACCTCGCGGATGATGTGGATGGACTCGGCTTCGAGCTGCCGGAGATGCGTCAGATGATGCGCGGTCACCCCGTAATACCTTTCCCCGTGAGTTCCGGGCCCCCATCTTAGCGATCGACCCCGCCCAAGTCCACCCCACCCGGACGCATCGCGGGCTAGAATTGGAATCGTGACCGTCACCTGCCCGGCCTGCAATCGCAAGGTCCCCGGCCAGGGCGCCCTCTGCCAGTACTGCGGAGCGCGCCTGGAACCCCCCGTTCCCTGCAAGACCTGCGGCCACACGATTTCGGCGTCCCTGACGAAGTGCCCCTACTGCAACGCCGCGACCGACAAGGCCCCTCCCCCGGCCCCGGTCCCCGTGAAGGCGGCCGCCCCGCCGCCTCCCATCCTTGCCCCGGCGCTGCCGGCATCCAAGGCGCCCGTCGACCTGAACATCCAGAAGATGCGAGTGGACGTCGGAGCCCGCATCATGTGGGGCGAAGAGCGCCAGGCCATCCGGAAGGACCTGGTCGCGCAGGGTTATCCGGAACGCTCCGTGGACATGGCGCTCGACGATGCGGCCAAGGAGCGGCAGGTCCACTTCCGCAAGGCGGGCGTGAGCGACATCGGGACGGCGATCGGCTGCGGAGTCGGGTTCATCGTCTGCCTCGTCCTCTTTATTATTGTCAGCAAGCGCGTCCGGCACCTGCCGACCCTGGCACTGCTCTGCACCCTGATGGGGGTGCTCCCCTTCGCCGGCCTGTGGTTCTGCGTCCGGGGCATCCGCCGGATCATCGGCGGAGGCCGGGGAGAACGGGACGCGACGGATCTCGACGACGACCTTATCGGCGAATGAGTCGGGGAAGCGGCATGAATAGGACCATCGGCAAGATCCGCGCCGTGCCCCCGAAGGGCAACATCTTCCAGCCGGCGCGCGCCCTGCCGATCTTGATGGGATCTGGAGACGAGGAGTAAATGCAGCGCCGTTTCGGAATGGAAATCGAAGGGCGTTGGCACCTCTTCGCCCGCTCGACCGTAAGACTGTACTCCTCCGCCGGCAAAGTCCGCCGGATTCGATCCGTTCCCCTTCAAATCTTCGTCGCCAACCGGACTTCCGGAGCCGCCAATATTATCTTCGCCGCGGTCCAGAGCCCCCGGAAGGTGCGGACGTTCGCGGAGGGACTCCGGGGGGACCGCGCGTTCCTGGAGTCCGTCCGGAGCGTCCTCCGGAAAGCCGGCGCTTCGAACGTGGAGGCCCTCGGGTTCAGCGATGATTCCGATGTCGGGACGGAGTCCTCGATGATCCTCGAGGGCGCCGTGACCCTGCCGCCGGCGTGGGAACGGTTGATTGCGCCCCTTCCCCGGGTCCGGCCGACCGTCAAGGACCCCGACCGGCTGACGATCGGGCAGAAGCTCGATTTCGCAGAACTGATCAGTCTAGTCGGCGAGTCTGAATCGACCTTCAGCGATCGCTGGGCCAAGGTTGCCGACTTCCGGGCGACCCTGAAGAAGTCCGGAACACTCAAGCTGAACGTGTTTGCATCTCTCAACGCCGTGCGAAACTCGACGTGGCAGACCCTGATCCTTGTCTTCAAGAGTTCCGACCCTGAGGCAACTCTGCGACTCCTCTCCGATCATGCCGACGAGGTAGTCGCGCAGGCAGGCGCGACGTTTCGGAAAGCCGGGATTGAGGGGACGTCGAGCCTCCGCTTTCACCCGACCCCGGGTGTCCTCAATGCCTTCACCCTGGCCTGGACCGGGACGGCCTTCTCCAACTCAGCCCTGGAACGATTCGCGAAGCCGCTGGGCGTCGACACCGCCAAGCTCCGTAAGTACCGGCAGGAAATCGAAGGCCTCCTGCACACGGCGCGGGAGGTCTGTGGCCCCGGCGCGAGTGAGGGTCCCCGCCCTTTCCTCGTCACCGGAGCAGCCGACTGTGCCAAGGTCGTTCCGCGCCTTCAAGAACTGGGATGGACCCGGCATGGTTCCCGTAGCGGAAAATCCCCGGACCGCGGCTATCACTATTTCCAGCAGGGAGGGCGGAAGCTGACCGTCAATCTCGGGACCGGAGCGAGCCCGATTTACTTCGAAGCGGGCTGGCGTGAACCGTTCGCGGTCTGGAGAAACGCGCCCTACCTGAAATCCTAGATCAGTTCGAGCACCGGCTCGACGCAAAATTGTCCCTTTTGAGCCTTCCCGCAGTAACGGCCCCCCGCCTCGCGCATCAACCGGATAGAGAGTGTGGGGCGTTCTTCCTCTATAGGCGGAGGCTGCCATGGGTGAATTGGAACACGTACGGGTCGCCGTGCTGGCGACCGACGGATTTGAAGAGAGCGAGTTGACCGAGCCGGTGAAGGCCCTCAAGGAGGCCGGGGCGAAGGTCGACATCATCGCCCCACACCGGGGCGACATCCAGGGGTTCCGCCACTTCGACAAGACCCTGACGGTGCCGGTCGACCGCACCCTGAAGGAAGCCCGGGCCGAGTCCTACGACGCGCTCCTGCTCCCCGGGGGAGCCCTCAACGCCGACGCCCTGCGGACCATCCCCGAGGCGCGGATCTTCATCCAGCGCACGGATGCCGCCGGAAAGCCGATCGCGGCGATCTGCCACGCGCCCTGGGAGCTGATTTCCGCGGGCGTGGTGCGGGACCGCCTGCTCACCAGCTACCCCAGCATCCAGGACGACGTGCGCAATGCGGGCGGCTTCTGGGTCGACCGGGAAGTGGCCGTGGATCAAGACCTGGTGACCAGCCGGCAGCCGTCCGACCTGCCGGCCTTCAACAAGCAGATGATCCGGACGTTCGCGCGGGCCCACGCGGCACACCGCTGACGGTGAATCATCCCCTCCCCCCCAGCGGGGGAGGGAAGGTGCTTGTGCTCGAGACGGTCTTCCCTTCCAATACCCATAGCCGCGGCGTTGGGTAATTAGAGAACTATCCGGACGAAGGGAGACCGATCATGCTGCGCAGCGCCCTCTTGCTCTCCGCCCTGCTCCTCAACGGAGCCCCTCAAGACGACGCCGCGGAACTCCTGAAGAAGATCGGCCTCAAGCGCGGCATCGTCGCCCTCGTCCAGCCCACCCGCGCGGAGCTGCCCGTCGACCTCGCCCGGTCGAGCGAGTTGCTCGTCTACGCCCAGTCGACCGACGCCGCCGCCGTCGCGTCCCAGCGGGCGGCAGCCGAAGGCGCCGGCCTTCTCGGGAGGCGCCTCTTCGCCGAGGAAGGCAAGCCCGCGCGCATCCACCTCGCCGACAACCTGGCGGACGCGGTGATCGCGCCGGCCGACGTGCCCCGCGCCGAGGTCCTGCGCGTCCTGCGACCGGGGGGCAAGGCGATCCATGGGGGCGCCGAACTCGGCAAGGCCTTCCCGGACGGCGCCGACGAGTGGACCCACCCCTATCACGGACCCGACAACAACCCGCAATCGAAGGACCAGGCCCGCGGGCCCTTCCTCACGCAGTTCATGGTTACGCCCTGGTACGGCGCCATGCCCCAGATGAGCGTGATCTCCGGCGGACGCATCTTCAAGGTCTGGGGCAACCGCACCTCGGCTCAGCCGCAGTGGGGCGTGATGGACACCCTGATGTGCACGAGCGCCTGGAACGGCACGGAACTCTGGCGCCGTCCGCTCTCCGCCGGCTTCATGATCCAGCGCAACACCATGATCGCCACCCCCGAGCTCCTCTACCTGGCGGACGACGTCTCCTGCAAGCGGCTCGACGCCGCGACGGGAGACGTGCGCGACGAGATCGTCGTCCCCGAGGGGCTCTCGGACGGGCCGGTGTGGAAATGGATGGCTCTCGAGAAGGGCATCCTCTACGCGCTGGTGGGCGAGAAGGAGAAGGCCCTCGAGCCCGTCCGGACGGGCGCCTTCCGCGGCGCCGGCTGGCCGTGGTGGAAGACCCCCGACTACGCGTTCGGGTTCGGGCGGACGATCCTCGCCATCGACGTCGCGACGAAGAAAGTCGTCTGGAACTACCGCGACGAGCTCCCGCTCGATTCGCGCGCGATGTGCATGGCCGGCGGCAAGATCTTCATCTACAGCGACCGGAAGTTCGTCGGCGCCGTCGACGCCGCCAGCGGCAAGCTCCAGTGGAAGAGCGCCGACGAGAAGGCGCTCGCCGCGATCGGCGAACACGACGCCGCCCAGCACTGGATGAAGGGCTACTCGGCCAGCTCCTACGCCAAGGCGACCGAGAAGGCGATCTACTACGCCGGGCCGCAGCGGACCCGGATCGTGGCCGTGTCGGCGACGGACGGCAAGCTGCTCTGGGAAATGCCCGGGGGCAACAGCCAGCTGGTGCTCCGCGACGACGTCGTCTACGCGCTCGGCGAGGGCAAGGTGAACGACGTGATGTCGAGCGTCAAGGTCCATCCGCTGACCGGCGAGGTCCTGGCGAAGTTCCCCAGCCGCGACCGCTGCACCCGCGCGACGGGCTCCGCGCAGTTCATCTTCACGCGCGGCGGCAAGGGCGGCAGCACGGCGGCCTTCGACGTCACGAGCGCGGAGCCGCACATGGGCCTGGTGTCGCCGATGCGTCCCGCCTGCCATGACGGCGTCGTCGTGGCCAACGGCCTCTTCTACTGGGGGCCCTGGATGTGCCGCTGCGACGGCACGCAGATCGGCGTCATCTCCCTGGGCTCGGCCGGGACCTTTGATTACGCCGCGGAGGCGAAGGACGATCGGCGCGAAGGCTCCGGCGCGAAGGCGGCGGCCCTGGAGGTCGCGGTGGAGGACTGGCCGACGTTCCGCAAGGACAACGCGCGGAGCACGCGATCCGCGGCCGCGCTGCCCGCCAAGGTGGCGATGAAGTGGGAGTCCGCGCCCAAGGCTCCGGCGGTCGCGACGGCGCCCGTCGCGGCAGGCGGGCTCGTCTGGGTCGCCGGATCGGACGGGACCGTCCGGGCGATCGACGCCGCGAGCGGCAAAGAGAAGTGGAAGGCGTACACGGGCGGCGACGTGAAATACTCGCCGTCGATCGCGGACGGCCGCGCGTTCGTCGGTTCGGGCGACGGCTGGATCTACTGTTATGAGGCCGCGAGTGGCGCCCTGCTCTGGAAATTCCGCGCGTCGCCGGCCGAGCGCAAGGTCCCGCTCTACGGGACGCTCTCGTCCACCTGGCCCGTCGGCAGCGGCGTGCTCGTCGACGGCGGGGTCGCCTACGCGGCGGCCGGCAACGCCAACCTCGACGGCACCCACGTGGTGGCGCTCGACGCCGCGACGGGCGCGATTCGCTGGCAGAACAACACGTCGGGCCACCTGGAAGGCGAGAAGAGCGGCGCCGGCGTGCAGGGCCACCTCCTGCTCCATGACGGCGCGATCTGGATGGCGGCGGGCAACCTGGTCCCGCTGGCGCGTTACGACCTGAAGGACGGGACGTTCTCTCGCGCGCCCGGACCGCGGGGCAAGGATCTCTTCCTCGCCGACGGCCGCGTCCAGCAGAGCGGCGTCGGCCTCTACTGGCGCCCGGAGGACTGGCACTACATCGCCTACGCGGCCTTCCCGCTGGAGAAGGGCTTCGTCGCGGTGACCGAGCAGCAGGTCGGCGTCGCGTCCTCACGCGACGACAAAGGGAAGCTGAACTACGTCTGGTCCGCGAAGCCCACGCTGGAGACCAACGCGATCCTGCTCCTGAAGGACGGACTGATCGTCGCGGGCGTGGACCGCACGGGCACGGGCGCCGACGTGAAGACGACGGCCGCCCTCGTGGGGCTCTCGCTGGCCGACGGCAAGGTCCTCTGGAAGCACGCGCTGCCCGCGGCGCCGTCGGGCTGGGGCCTGGCGCGCGACAAGGAGGGCCGGATCTACGTCAGCCTGCAGGACGGCCGCGTGCTCTGCTACGGCGAGTAGCGCCCGCGAGCCGGATCTCGGCCACGCTCTGCGGTCGGGCGCTTTCAAAGCACGGAGTGCGAATCGGAGAATCCGCGCGATGAGGATCCTGTCTCTCCTGCTGATCACGGGTTCACTGTCGCACGTCCCGTCCGAGGCGTTCGGACAGGACAGGACCATCCCCTGGTCCGAGATGGAGAAGTTCTTCGCGCCGCCGGAGGAATACAAGGGCAAGCTCGGCGAGTATCGCTCGGTCATGACCTTCGACGATGGGACGCCGGTAAAGACCCCGCAGGACTGGTCTCGACGGCGCGAAGAAATCCGCAAGTACTGGCACGGCGTGATGGGCCCCTGGCCCGCGCTCGTGGAGAAGCCCCGGATCCAATACTCCGCAAAGGAACATGTCGACACCTTCACCCGGCACAAGGTCGACGTCGAAATCGCCCCGGGTCGCCTGGTCGGAACCCAGTATCTCCTGGTCCCCGACGGTCCGGGTCCGTTCCCGGCGGTCCTCGTGACGTGGTACGGCTCCGAGGACAGCGCCGGGCTGAAGGAGAAGGCCCGCGGCACCGTGGATTTCGGCGATCAGCTGGCCCGGCGGGGCTTCGTCGCGCTCTGCGTCGGCGGGGTCGGCGACGCCAAAACCAGCGTACAGCCGCTCTCCTACCTGGCCTATGCGGCCGCCAACTGCTGCAACGCGCTGGCGGCGCTCCCGGAAGTCGATCCCGCCCGGATCGGCGTCGTGGGGCACTCGTTCGGCGGGAAGTGGGCGATGTTTGCCTCCTGCCTCTACGATCGCTTCGCCTGCGCCGTGTGGATCGATCCGGGCATCGTCTGGAACGAAAAGGACGCCAACGCCAACTACTGGGAACGATGGTACTTGGGCTACCAGTTCGACCTGCCCGAGAAGCAGCAGCGGAAGGAAGGCACCGTCCGGGAGGACCGCCCGCGGACCGGCGCGTACAAGACCCTGCTCGCCGAGGGTCATGACCTCCACGAACTGCACGCCCTGATGGCGCCGCGTCCGTTCCTGGTCTCGGGAGGCGCGCAGGATCGCCCGGAGCATTGGACGGCGCTCCAGCAGACCATTCAGCTGAACGAATTTCTCGGCGCCAAGGAGCGCGTCGGGATGACCATGCGGAACGGCCACACCCCCACCGCCGAATCGAACGCTCAGATGCTCGCGTTCTTCACTCACTTCCTGCTCGAGAAGCGGAACTGAGGATGGCAGAGCGGTCTGTTTCGCGGAGTCGCCGCTCGTGAAGATCCTCGTGGTCGGCGTCCTGCTGCTCCTCGTCTGCGGGAGTCTCTTCCTGATCATGCTCTCGCCCACGGCCCCGCCGGCGAAACCCAGCGCCCCCTCTGAAGAATCCGAAAGGATTCTGCAGGGCGAACTTGTTCCCAAACCGGCCCATCCGAAGCCGGCCAGGCTTGAGGTCGTCGGGACCGGTCCCTCGGGTCCTATCCGAGTGGGCGAGCGATTTTACGGCGAGTTCCGGCTCAAGAATGCCGGGACGGAGGACCTCTGGGTCGTGGGATCGCTCGATGGGTCCTTCAACGGACGCCCTCCGGCCTCTGTGCTCGAGATCCGGGACGAGGCCGGCCAGCTTCAAAAGATTCAGTTGCCGGGGGTATGCGGCGTCGTGGATCCCTTCGGGGAGGACGCGTTCAAGAACTTGAAACCGGGAGAAGTTCTAGAGCGGCCCCTCCAGAGCACCCTGCCGTGGTGGCGGCCGACGCAGCCCGGCACGTACACCATTGTCCTGACCTATGACAGCACCTCGCCCTATCTCCAAAACTGGGCCGGTGGCACGGGGCGCCTCAGTGCCCGGTGTCGCGAGCTCCTGGCGCTCGTCCCGAAGGGGAAGTTCGTCTCGAACCCCGTCCGGATCACCGTCGTTCCGTAGGGGACGCCGGTCGAGGAGGCGGCGGAACGGGCTCCTTGTCCGTCCTCTCCCATTCGAGCGTGTCGCGATTCAGGAAGTAGTGCATCCCGATGAGGCGCATCATCACCGCCAGCGCGTAGAACAGGGCGAGCGCGTCCGCCAGGGAGCGGATCGCCCCGTACGGCAGCCGCGCCGTGATCCGGCCGAACCCCCACAGAGCGGACAGAGTCGCCGCGACCGCCGCAACCATCACCATGTAGGACCGCCCCGTCTGACGGATGCTTCGGACCACGGCGAAGGGATTGAGGATCGCCGATCCTCCGTAGAAGGACCAGACCAGCAAAGCCATCGGAAGGTAGAGGAGCCCCAGGACCGCTAAGGCCCAGGACAACGGCTCGAACCACGGCGGAACCTCCGGCAGGTCGTACGGAAGGGGGCCGCTCAGAATCAGGCCGGCGGCTCCCCAGACCCGCTCCCCCACCGCGCCGAAGTTGGCATAGGCGCATCGCAAGGCGATCAGCGGGAGAAACGAGACCACGTAGGGGCCCGCCAGGGCGAAGATCTCTTCCGCGAGATCCTGGACGCCGGCCTGCTCCGGCCAGGCGGGAAACTCGTCGCGCCCCGCCATGCTGGCGCCGAGGATCGAGTGGAGAAAGACCGCGTAATAGGCCACGAGAAAGAGCTGAACGATCAGGACGAGCACGCCGGCGATCGGGATCAGCGAGAAGACGGTGGGGACGACCACGAACACGACCGCGCCCAGGGCCATCAACGCGAGATTGGATTTCCGGAAGGGATAGCCGAAGCAGCGGAAGGTCGCGGCCATGGTCGTTGGACGCCCCCCGGAACCCGCCGTTACGGACCCTCCCCGCTTCCCGCCGTCCGGCGCCGGGCCCGATCGTTCAAATTTTCTCGAGTTCCCCCGGCCCCACCGTCCTTGGGCTACACTCTCTTTGCATGTTCGCAGCGCTTCTCTTCCTGCTGGCGGCGCAGTCCGCCCCGGGCGTGGACGACCAGAAGGTCCAGGAGGCGATCAAGAAAGGGGTCGCCTGGCTCCGGACGGCTCCGTCCCACGGGAGCGAGAAGATCAAGATCCGCAGCGCGGACGAGCTCATCCTGCTCACGCTCCTCCATGCCGGCGTGGGGGCCGACGACGCAAAGGTCAAGGAGCTCCTCGGCAGGATCCTCGGCTCCCCGCTGGAACGCACCTACTCGGTCTCGCTCCAGGCCGTGTGCCTGGAGGAACTGGACCGCGTCCGCTACCAGAACCGGATCGCCCAGTGCGCCCAGTTCCTCATCGACAACCAGTGCGCGAACGGCCAGTGGTTCTACGGGGAATCGACGCCCGGCGTCGCCGGGGTCGCCGGCGACGAGGGCCGCCCGGCCGCCCCGACGCAGGCCGCCGCCAACGGCAAGCGGGCGAAGCCCAAGGTGGAAAAGAAGGTGCCGGTCACCCGGACGCGGACCGGCCCGGCGACGGGGGACAATTCCAACTCGGCCTACGCGGCGCTCGGCCTCCGGGCCTGCTTCGACGCGGGCATCACGATCCCCCAGGACGTCTTCGTGCTGGCCGTCAAGGCGCTCCGCGAGGGCCAGGCCTTCAAGGCGGAGTCGAAAGGCCCGACCCCGAAGGGCCTCCCGTCGGGATCTGCCCCGCGCGGCTGGTGCTACCACAGCCCCCAGACCCACAGGGGCTACCTCTCCATGACGGCGGGCGCCGTGGCGGCAATGACCCTTTACGACTACATGCTCAAGAAGGAGTGGAAGAAGGACGCCGCGGTGAACGACGGCCTGGCCTGGCTCGCGGTCAACTTCTCCGTGACCGAGAACGTCGGGCCGATGGAGTGGGAATGCCTCCCGGAAAACGAGCTCTACTACGGGCTCTACGCGATGGAGCGCGCCGGCATGCTCTACGGCACTCCGATCTTCGGGGAGCACAACTGGTACTCGGAGGGGGCGCAGCGGTTGCTGGCCGTCCAGAACGCGGACGGCTCCTGGGGCGAGAAGCCCGCCGAGAAGTCCTGGAGCACGCCGACCTGGGACACCTGCTTCGCGATCCTCTTCCTGCGCCGCGCGACGGCGCCGCTCGTGCCGAGCGTCGACCGCTACATCGCACCCAAGTAAGCGGCCACCCCCTTATTCCGTGCTGAACTGCGTCTCGTAGAGCCCGCTGTAGATGCCGGGCTTGCCGACGAGCTCGCCGTGCTTGCCGTCCTGCACGATGTGTCCGCCGTCGAGCACCAGGATGCGGTCGGCGTTCCGGATCGTCGAGAGCCGGTGCGCGATCACGAACGTGATGCGCTTGGCGGAGTGCATGAGCGTGTTGAGGGCCGCCTGGACCGCCTTCTCGCTCTCGGCGTCGAGCGCGCTCGTGGCCTCGTCGAGGATCAGGATCGACGGGTCCCGCAGGATCGCGCGGGCGATCGTGACGCGCTGGCGCTGGCCGCCCGAGAGCTTCGCGCCGCGTTCCCCCGCGGGCGTGGCGTACTTCTGCGGCAGCGTCTCGATGAAGTCGTGGATGTGCGCCGCCTTGGCGGCCGCGACCACCTGCTCGTCCGTGGCGTCGCGCTTCGCGTAGCGGATGTTCTCGCCGATCGTGGTGTTGAACAGGAAAGGGTCCTGCGTGACGACCGCGATGCGCGAGAGCAGCGACGAGCGCTTCACATTCTTCAGGTCCACCCCGTTCACGACGATCGAGCCCTGCTGCGGGTCGTAGAAGCGGCAGAGCAGGTCGAGCAGCGTGGTCTTCCCCGAGCCGGTCTTGCCCACGACCGCGACGATCTCGCCCGGCCGCGCCTGGAACGAGATGCTCCGCAGCACCGGCGTGTCGCCGTACCCGAAGGTCACGTTCCGGTACTCCACGCCCTCGCCCGCCGCGGGCAGTTCCTGCCCCGTCTCGTGCTCGGTCTCCCGCGGCTGGTCGAGCATCTCGAAGACGCGCTCGGCGCCGGCGGAGGCCTCGAGGAGCCGGTTGTACGACTTGGCGATCTCGCGAACCGCGCCGTTGATGATGGCCACCGCCATGCCCAGCGTCGCCATCTGACCCGGCGTCAGCGCGCCCTTCTTGAGCAGGTCGAAGCCGCCGACCAGCAGGCCCGTCACCAGGATGCCGACCACGATCTGCGACGTGTTCTCGCTCATCGCCTTCCGGACGATCGCGCGCATGAAGCGCTTGAAGTAGTTCTCGTTGTGGGCCGTGAACTCCTCAGCCTGCGCGCTCTCCATATTGAACGCCTTCACGACCTTGATGCCGCTGAAGGTCTGGATCATGGTCCCGGTCATGTCGCCCAGGTGCTCCAGGCTTTTCTTGCGCGCCTTCCGGAGCTGCTTCCCGAGGCGCCCCAGGATGGCCGTGTAAATCAGGAAGAAGAGCCCGGCAAACAGGGCGAGTTTCCAGTTCACGACGATGATCAGCACTAGCGCGCAGAGGACCGTGATCGGCTGCACGATCATGTCGTCGTAGTAGAAGTTGGCCGCCGACTCGCAGACCGCGACGTCGTTGGTGATGCGCGAGAGCAGGTCGCCGGACTTGCGGTCGTAGTGGTAGCGCAGCGGCAGGTACGGCAGGTGCCGGGCGATCTTGTTCCGGAGGTCGGCCAGGACGCGCCCCGTCAGGTAGTTGGTCAGGTAGTCCTTCAGCCAGCCGAAGATGCACATGATCAGGGCCGTGGTCAGGGCGAAGACGGCGATGAAGGTCGTGTCCCAGGTCTTGGGCTTCCGGAACTGCTCCAGCCACGTGGCCGGCTTGGACGGCACAGCGTCACTCTCGGCCTTCTTCTCCTTGGCGTTCTCGGCGCCCGCGTTCTTCTTGTCTTTGTCCTCATCCGCGATCTTCCGGGCGTTGTCGATCAGCGGCTTGAGGATGAACGACTGCGCCGCCTTGGCGCCGGAGGCGAGCAGGCAGACCAGGATCGTCAGGACGATGCGGGCCGTGTACGGCTTGCCGAGGGACAGAAAGCGGGCCGAGAGGGCCCAGACGTTCGCTTTCTTCGCGGGAGCGTCGCTCATGAAGAGGCCGATTATACGCCCCGGAGGGGAGCAGGGTCAAACCCGACTCTGGCGCGAGCGTACCAGACTCTGTATCCTTGCACGGACCCTGAAGCGGGAGGACCCTTGTCCCAGAAGAAGGCCGTCGTCGGCGCCGTGGTGCTGCTGCTGCTCGTGGCCGCCGTGCTGCCCTTCCGGGTCCCGATCCGGAAGGCGTGGCGCCGCGCCCACCCGCGCCACCACAACTCCAGCGGGATGCTCAAGAACCCCGAGGCCATGTGCTTCGGCAGCGACGGGACCATCTACGTCGGCAACCAGGACTCCGGCGACATCACCATCCTCAACCCCGACGGCAGCTTCCGTTCGAAGTTCGAGAAGGTCGACGGCTACGTCAGCGGCGACGGGACGCCCACGAACGTGTCCCGCGGCCTCTACATGCACAGCTACGCCCCGGGGCGTCTCCTCTTCACCGCCGTCCACAACGTCGTGGAGCTCGACGTCAGCGGCGCGACGCCGAAACTCGTCCGCATCATCGGCAAGAAGGGCTCGGGCCCGGGCGAGATGGATGGCCCTGAGGGACTCACGAAGGACGCCAACGGCGACATCTACGTCACCGACGAGCACAACCTGCGGATCAACGTCTTCAAGGAGGACGGGACCTACCTCCGCTCGCTGCCCCTCACGCAGGACCCGCAATACGTGCTCGTGCTCGGCGACCGGCTCTACTACTCGCTCAACAAGCGGAACTACGTCGTCTGCTCGACGAAGGACGGCAAGGAGGTCCTGCGGCTGGGCCACGAGGCGCTCTTCCCGCTCTTCTGCTACATCGGGGTGCCGGCCTCGTTCGCGGCCTTCGTGATCCTGACGGCGCTCAAGAAGCCGGGTCGCGGCGTGCTGGCGGCGCTCGCCCTGGGGGCCCTCACGGCCCTCGCGTGCGGTTGGGATTACTGGCGGCACTCGCAGCCCGGCGAGAACCGGCGCCCGGACTGCATCACGCCCTCTCCGGACGGCAAGCGCCTCTACGTCAGCGACCGGGACAACGGGCGCATCCAGGTCTACGACCTCGACGGGAAGTTCCTCTTCGGTTTCGGCGAGGAGGGCGACAAGCCGGGCCAGCTCGACGACCCCATCCAGACGGTCTTCGACAAGGAGGGCCGCCTCTGGGTCTGCGACAGCGACAATCACCGGCTGTCGGTCTTCAGCGCGGACGGCAAGTTCCTGAAGATCGTGCAGTAGCGGCTCGACCTCAGCGACCGCCGAGTCCTTGGATGAAGGACTTCATCAGGCTCTCGAACGCCGCGTCCGCCACTTTCGGATAGTGCTGCTCGGGGGAGTACCCGCCGGCGACCGTCATGTCCCGGCGCGAGTAGATCGACGGGTCGGCCTGGCCGCGGCCTTTCACCACGATCACCGGCTCCTTGTCGCCCGGCCGGTACGCGCTGAACTCCGCCTCCACGCGGAATCCGATCAGCCCGGCGGCGGCGCCCGGAGCCGGATTCGGGACGCGCGGACTCTCGGGGCCTCCGGGGACAATTCGGTAGCTGATCCGCAAGAACGGCTGCTCCGCCGCCACCGCACCCCTCACGCAGGGGACGAGGTGCGCTCCCAGGACTTCCGCGAGCCTCCGGTCGAGGTCCTGAAGGGCGCGGTCCTCGATCGACGTCATCGAGGGGCCGCTGAAGACCGCTCCCACCGCCGCGTCGGAGAGTTCGCTCTTGCCGCTGCATTCCACGCGCAGCTCCGCGCGTTCGTCCTGGAGGGCGCGCGTCGCCAGGCTCCGCAGGAACAGGCCCCCTTCCTTGTTCTCGCGACCGATGGCATCCGCCTTCCCGACCGCCACCTCGGCGTGCCACTTCCAGCGTGCCCGCGCCTGGACTGCCCATCGGCCGTTGGGC
>Ga0310810_10003792_pt1 | contig 16579 bp, 19 predicted proteins | sample NCmetagenome_FD_207641 | JGI IMG/M metagenome (GOLD analysis project Ga0310810, IMG submission 207641) | Soil microbial communities from experimental microcosm in Duke University, North Carolina, United States - NC | ecosystem: Engineered > Artificial ecosystem > Soil microcosm > Unclassified ... | reverse complement strand
TCGACGCCGCGATCCAGGCGAACCTCAAGGAAACCGTCACCCGCGTGCTGGCGTCGCTGACCCCGCGCGAGGAGCGCGTGCTGCGCATGCGCTTCGGCATCGGCATGAACACCGATCATACGCTGGAAGAGGTCGGGCAGCAGTTCAGCGTGACCCGCGAGCGTATTCGGCAGATTGAGGCGAAGGCATTGCGGAAGCTGAAGCATCCGAGCCGTAGCCGGAAGATGAGGTCGTTTCTAGATCAGTAAGGACAGCGGCTAACTGTCTCATGAGTGTGGCGTCGTCCATCGACGAGGATCTTTTGCATAGGCTTGGAGGCAACGCTGACGAGATCAGCAACCCCGAGCTTACGAAATTGTATCTGAAATCGCGCTCACATTTTCGGGACGTCATTAGGCGCGTGAAGCGTGTATCGCGCGGTTCGCCCGTGCGCTTTATCTGCTGGATGCAAGAACAGGCACGATCGAGAAGGAGATTCGGTTAGGTCAGGTTGTATTTCAACATTGGTCGAGTCCTGTCGCCGTCGGCAGTCGATACGCTGTTATCGGCCGAGTGGATGGCGTTTGCTCGGTAATTGACGTGCAAGAGGGAAAGCTGGTCGCTTCTATTTCTCTAGCCACTGCTGAGGCGGAGGCTCTCATGCGTATAAACGAGAACCGACCGTACGAATCCAACAGCTACGCACTTTATCCAGGCGACGTGCCTATCGGCGGTATCTGTGGGACGCCATTGGTGGTTTACAATCGGGTGTTCGTTGGAACCACCTCAGGACAAGTAACGGCCTTGAAACTGAAGTTTGTCGATCGAGACGACTCTGTTCGGTCAAGCAGCCGCTTGACGTTCGCCTGACACGCCGCGACCTACATTATCGCAAAATGGGGCCGTCACGGGAGTAAATCCCGTGACGTCAGTCCTGTCCGCTTCGCGGCAGGCTGGCCGGCCTTCGCGCTCTCTACGACATTAGCTCCCGATTGCTGTGCAATCGCTCACTAATGCTCGGGCGCTCAGGCTTAACACCAAGGCCTTCTGCCGCCCCGGTACCAGCGCGCCAGTCCATCATTGACCAAGGTATCTCCGACGGAAACCCCATCGACCTTCACGATCCTGAGCTTGCGCCCGTAGCGGTCTTCGTCCCGGTCGATCGGGGCCAGCGTCACGGTTCCTGAGTTCACCAATTGCAGCAGCCGCTGGGTCGCGCGATCGCCGAGCGATTTCTCGTCGGCGCAGCGATATTCGTGGGTTTCCGGGGCGTCGATGTCGGCGATCCTGATTTTCTGGCCCTGGAGCCAGATGGTGTCGCCGTCGACCACGCAATTATAGCCGCCGCCGGTGTGGCAGAATGAGAAGTGCGCCCTCACCCCTCCAACGCTTGCCAGCGACAGTGGCTCGTCGGCCCTTGAGGATGCCTGGCCGAGCCAGCCCGGCCCGATGCCTACCGCCAGGCCGACGAAAATGGCTCCCAGCCAAAGGGCGGAGTAGCGCAGCCAGCCGGCGGGGGCCGTCACGACTGTTCGCTTTCACTATGCTGGCGCAAAGTTGTCGCTCTTTTCGTGACGTCGATCCACTCGGCCCAAGAGCCGGTGGTCGGCCGGCCTTCGCGCACTCTCCGCGCTGCTCCGGCGGCGCTCCGCGCCGGCGTCGCTGCGCTCGGGCGCTTAGGCGGCCTGGTCCACTTCCGGCCGCCGTCGATCACGCGAAACTTCCCCCGCCTAGGCATTTTCTAGGTTTAGGGGATCGGGAAGTGAAAATCACTAAAACCGGTGGGCCTTGCGCTAGGTTTTTCCTTCGCGGGCGCGGAGCGATAGCCGTTTCTGCTGTTGGCTAGGCAATTTCATAGTGAAATGCCTAGCGGGTTGCGGGGGCTAAGCCGCCGCCTCCATCACCCCGCTCCGCCGGAACAATGCCGCCGACGCCAACCACGCCGCACAAAATACCCCGCTCAGCATCACGATCCTGACCGGATGCTGGGTGATCGGGGCGGTGGCGAGCATGGCCGCGAGCAGGGCCTGGACGCCTGCGGTCGCCAGCATGGCCCGCGCCATCCCCGGCGCCCTGCCCTTCGCGACGAAGGCGCAGGCCGCGGCGGTGACGACCACGCCGAGGAAGCCCTGGTTCTGCGGACTGTCCTCGCCGGCGATCCCGCCGACGACGGTCATCCACAGCTGGACGAACGACACGGCCAGCATGACGGCGAGCCCGGCGAGATAATAGGTGCGGGCGGATGGGGTGGGCATGGTTCGGCCTCTTCATGGACTGGGCGCCCATATTCGCCGGCCCCGCCGTGAGTGTCATGAGCATGCCGTGAGCAAGTTCTGAAGAACGCCTGCTTGCATTCGTACCCCTTTTGTTCTCATAAGCGCGGATGCACAGGGTATCGAGAATCGACCTGGAATCCTTGGTGGTGGTCGCGCTGGCCACCGCCCCTGCCCTCATCCGGAGCAAGCTCAAGTCGAAGCTGCCGCACGAGGCGGACGAGGCAAGGGACGCGCTGGCGCGGTCGATCTGCGACAAGATCGACAATGACGCCTACATGGTGATCGTCACCGAGATGGTCGCGACCATGACCCCCTACCCGCGCCGCGGCCACTGGGGCCGGGACGAGCCGGTTCCGGCGGTCGTTCCGGAGGCGCCGCGGCCGCCGGAGACGGGCGCGGACTGACGCAGCGGACTATTTTCTTCTTGCTGCCGCCGAAACGATTGCGACGAACGCTGACTGCACCTCGTTGAGGGTGCCGTGAATGACAACCTCACCCGGATCAAGGACCTCGCCGCCCGCGCTCGCCAGATGGCGCGCTGGACGCTGAACCGGAACGACAAGAGCGCCCTAATCAACCTGGCCGAGAAATATGACCAGGAAGCCGCCGAAATCGAGGCCAGGGACAAGGATGCGGGCGGCTAGGCGGTTAGGCTGCGGCGAAACGAAAGGCACCACCCTCCGGGTAGAACGTTTAACCTAGGTTAGGAGTCTTGCGTGGAGCGTCATATCGTCGCCATCGGATTGCTGACCGAGGAGGAAGTGAGCCTGCTCGGCGGCAGCTTCACGCGCCTGTGGCCGGTCGACGATGCGCCGAAGTTCGAGGATCTCTTAGAGGCGATCGACGAGGCGGAGCGGCGGCTGACCGAGGAGCGGCGGCACGAGATGAACGTGGGGCCGGCGCAGGAATAGGGGTAAGCGAGCGGTTGAGGGAATGGCGGGACATCTCTATGGGGTTGCCCGAAGTTTTCCGCCCCCGTTCATCTACCGGTCGCTAACAGCCCCTTCCCTTGAGCACGATTTTCTATCGGTCCGAAACCGGCCAGGAACGCGCCTCCCCCCGGCGGCGCGCGCTGTCGTTCGCGCTGGCGCTGGCGATCGAGGTGCTGCTGCTGCTGGCGTTCCTGACGATCGACCTTCGCAACCCCGCCAAGCCGCAGTTCAAGGGCGGCAGCATCGCCATCTTCGACCTCGGCAAGGAGAAGGAGGCGGATTCCACCAAGGCCAGCCAGGCCGCCCCGACGCGAGCGATCAAGGAAGTGCCGCACCCCAAGCTGCCGCCGCTCAAGCCGACGATCAGCGACAAGCCGCTGCAGATGCTTGAGGTGAGCAAGGACTTCCTCGACGCGTCGGACATTTCGAAGCTGGGCAGCAATGCGCCGGGCGCCGGGCAGCTGGCCGAGGGCGGCGCGCCGGGCGACAGCGAGATGGTCGGCAACGCGCCCAACGGCGAGCCGCTCTACGCCGCCGAATGGTACCGCGAGCCGACCAACCAGGAGCTGGCGACCTATTTGCCCAAGTTTATGCCGGAGGGCGGAGGCTGGGGCATGATCGCCTGCAAGACGGCGGCCAGGTTCCATGTCGAGGATTGCGTCGAGCTCGGCCAGGGGCCGGCCGGATCGCACCTCGCCGGGGCGGTGCGCCAGGCCGCCTGGCAGTTCCTCGTCCGCCCGCCGCGGGTCGGCGGCAAGTCGATGGTCGGCGAATGGGTCAGGATCCGGATCGACTATCACGTCAGCGAGCAGCGGTCCGACTGAGCGGCGGCGGCGCCTTCGGGCAGTTCGCGGCAATAATCAGGCAAACCCCGATACCAAGTGAATGCCCGTTCTGATTGGGTCCCAAGGGTCGATCCCGAGGACCAGCCCATGAACATCCAGCAGAAGCCGCCCATCCCTGCCAAGGCTCCCGCCAAGGCGAAGGTAAAATCCCCGGCAAAGCCAAAGGCAGCCGCCAAGCCCGAGAAAATGTCGCGCAAGGATTATGAGAAAGAGCTGGCCAAGCTCCAGATCGAGCTTTGCTATCTGCAGGACTGGGTGCGCGAGACGGGCGCCCGGGTGATCGTCGTTTGCGAAGGGCGCGATACCGCCGGCAAGGGCGGCCTTATCAAGCGGATGACCGAGCGGGTCAGCCCGCGCACCTTCCGCGTCGTCGCCTTGAGCGCTCCCAACGAGCGGGAGAAGTCGATGCTCTACCTGCAGCGCTACATCCAGCATTTCCCGGCCGGCGGAGAAGTCGTGATCTTCGACCGCAGCTGGTACAACCGCGCCGGCGTGGAACGGGTGATGGGCTATGCCAGCAAGAAGGAAGTCGAGCGCTTCCTGGTCAACGTGCCCCATTTCGAGCGGTGGCTGCTCAATCAGGGGGTGATCCTGGTCAAGCTGTGGCTCGAGGTCGGCAAGAAGGAACAGGACCGCCGCTTCAAGCAGCGGATCGAAGACCCGCTGCGGCAATGGAAGCTCAGCCCGATGGACCAGAAATCATATTCGCGCTGGTACGATTACTCGCGCGCCCGGGATGAGATGTTCAAGGCGACTAGCACCGCGACGGCGCCCTGGTATGTGATCTGGAGCGACGACAAGAAGCGGGCGCGCCTTAACGGCATCAAGCACATCCTCTCGATGATCCCCTACAAGCGGATCAAGCACGACAAGATCAAACTGCCGAAACGGTCGAACAAGGGCCGCTACAAGGACGATCTCGACCTGACCAAGGTGAGGCTGGTCAAGGAGGCCTACTAATTTCCGACGCTATCGCCCGGCTCGGATTCGACGGGGCGGCTGGCGCGCGCAGGCACTGGTCCGACTGGGTCCCAGGGCTCGGCGTGCTGCGCGACTATAAGGCGGCCTGGCTCAAGAATGACATCACCGCCGGAGTCGTCCTGTCGGCCATGCTGGTGCCGGTCGGCATGGCCTATGCCGTCGCATCGGGCGTCCCGGCCATCTACGGCCTCTATGCGACGATCGTTCCGTTGCTGGTTTATGCGCTGTTCGGCCCAAGCAAAATATTGGTACTCGGCCCAGACTCCTCGCTTGCCCCGGTCATCCTGGGAGTCGTCCTGCCCCTCTCCGCCGGCGATCCGATGCGAGCCGTCACGCTGGCCAGCGCGATGGCCGTGGTTTCGGGGACGGTCTGCATCCTGGCCGGCATCTTCCGCCTGGGCTTCGTTACGGAGCTGCTCTCCAAGCCGATCCGCTACGGTTATATGAACGGCATCGCGCTGGCGGTGCTGATCAGCCAGCTGCCCAAGATTTTCGGCTTCTCGATCGAAAGCCACGGTCCCTTGCGCGACTTGTGGGCGATCGGCCAGGCAGTCTTCGACGGCAAGGCCAATTGGACCGGGGCCGCGCTCGGCTTCGGCGTCTTGGCCGTGATCCTCGCCTTTAAGCGATTTACGCGCTTCCCCGGGATCCTGCTCGCGGTCGTCGGCGCGACGGTGATCGCCGGCGTCTACAAGCTCGGCGAAACCGCCGGAGTGAAGGTGCTGGGCCCGGTCCCGCAAGGACTTCCGGCGTTGTCGGTACCGTGGATCCAGGCCGGCGATGTGGCTTCCATCCTAATTGGCGGGGTCGCCGTCGCGATCGTCGCCTTTGCCGATACCAGCGTCCTGTCGCGAACCTATGCGGCGCGCACCGACACCAAGGTCGACCCAAACCAGGAAATGGTCGGGCTGGGTGCGGCGAACCTTGCGGCCGGCCTGTTCCAGGGTTTCGCGATCAGCAGCAGCTCATCGCGCACCCCGGTTGCGGAGGCGGCCGGCTCAAAAACGCAGATGACCGGCGTCGTCGGCGCCCTGATCGTGGCGCTGCTGATCGTCGCCGCGCCGATGCTGTTCCAATACCTGCCCTATGCAGCGCTGGCCGGCGTCGTAATTTCCGCGGCGATAGGCCTGTTCGAGTTCGGCGACCTTGGCCGGATCTACCGAATCCAGCGCTGGGAATTCTGGCTGTCGGTGCTGTGCACCGTCGGCGTCGCGGTGTTCGGCGCCATTCCGGGCATTTGTTTCGCGATTGTCGTCGCGGTCATCGAATTCCTGTGGGACGGATGGCGGCCGCACTATGCGATCCTCGGCGAACCGGAAGGTGTCGAAGGCTATCACGACATTATGCGCTACCCGGATGCGAAGCGGTTCCCCGGCCTGGTGCTGTTTCGCTGGGACGCGCCCCTGTTCTTCGCCAATGCCGAACTGTTCAACGACCGCATCTATACTGCCGTCGGCCAGTCGCCAGCGCCAGTAAGGCGGGTCGTGGTGTCGGCGGCGCCGATCACCAGCGTCGATGTCACCGCGGCGGATGCGCTGGCCGACCTGGCGCAGAAGCTTGGCGAAAAGGGCATCGACCTCCGCTTTGCCGAGCTCAAGGACCCGGTGAAGGACAAGATGCGGCGGTTCGGCTTGCTGGAAGTCTTCGGCGAGAATTGCTTCCACCCGACCATCGACGCGTCGGTGAAATCCTATCTGGACGACAGCCGGAAAGGCACTGTCAGTTAGCCGCGAGGAGATCGGGCGGAATACGACTTGCCCGAACCCCTGAACGCTAACGACCGTTTTCGACCCATTGCGGCCATTGCGGCAGGCCTTGATTGACTTGCGCGGCAACGAAGCAGAAATACACGGAGGGAGGCAGCCATGATCACGTCGGTGTTGCTCATCGCTCTTGCCGGTCAGGCACAGGCTCCGGCCCCACCGCCCGAAGAGAAGCCGATCGTAGTCAAAGCTAAGAAGCAAGACGATCAGAATTGCCGCAGGACTCGCGAGATCGGAAGCCATCTGTTCAAGATGATCTGCAGATCGGATGCCGAGCAGCGCGCGGTCGACACGAACGCGCGCAATGCGCTGAGGTTGGGCAATGTTAATCCCAATTCGCCCGGAAGTTCACCTCCGCCAACGGATAAGTAATTAGGACGCGACCACTTCGGCGCGCCGTTGCGCACGCGGTAATAGAGCGGCGGAGCGAGCAGGACGACTTCGCGGTCGATCGATACGGGCAAATGACTTTGGCCCAACTTTTGTTCGACCTGCATGCGGCACTCCACACAGGTCAGATTGGTCATTTGGAGGAGCCAAGCCTCAGCCACCCTTCCCCCTAAGCCGGACGGCCACCGAGAAGTGGCGGTTTCGACTTGTCCTCGAGCAGTGTTGCGGACGGCAACTGCTCGTCAGGCAGAAAATCGAGAAGGCCCGCTGCTCCGAGATTTGTGTCGATCATGGTCCGCAAATTATCAGGACCCTGCCGCGGGCTAGTGACCGCTTCCCCCCCCATTGCGGACAGGATGAGCCGTCCGCCGCTGAGCGATCAGTCGGCACGGTCAGGAACAAGACCTGCTTCCAGCCCAATGCGGATTGCGTATGTCGAGGACTTGACGCCCAATACGTCGATCAGCTGCGCCCGGTGTGTCTCCACCGTCTTTTGACTGATCCTTAGCATGCCCGCGATCTGCTTGTTCAGAAAGCCCGCCGCCATGAGTCCGAGGACCTCACGCTGTCGCGGAGTCAGCGTCGCAACCATCGTGCGGGCACGCTCTCGGCGAAGACCGCGGCCATTTGTCGCAGTAACTTCCATTTGCGAGCCAACAAAAAGCACGACTTTGCCGGCCCCATCGCGCACCGGCGCAATCATGACCGCGTTTTGGAAGGCGCTGCCGTCCTTCTTGTAATTGGTCAGTTCGACAACGATTGGCTGCCCATTCGCGACGGATTCACGCAACGCGCTTCGTGCCTCTGGCTCGGTTCCGTAGCCTGCGAGGAAACGGCAATTGCGGCCCAAGACCTCGTCGCGCGAGTAGCGTGTCAATAGGGTGAAGGCCTCATTGGCGGCGATGATCGGATTATCGGGCTGTCGATTGTCGGTGACGATGGTCGCGATGGGCGTCGCATGTATCGACGCGATGAGCGCATTCACGTCGTCGGTATCGAAGCTCGTCGTAATCATAGGTTGCCTGGAACCTCGTATTTGGTAGGTCCGCAGGGTTCGTGATCGGACAGCCTGCCGCGCCCAATTGCAGAGTTTCGTGTCGGGTACCCCGCGAAGCCAATAACCGAGAACCAGTGCATGAGACCCCTGCGGGACGCAGTCCAACCTGCGCTATCGCCGGCAACTCCCTATACTTGCTAATGTCCGCTTTCCACCCATTGCGGTCATAAGCGGCTAATGACCGGAATCGACCCATTGCGGTCATCCTCAACTACTTTGAAATTCGTCCGATCAGTTGGCCGATTGGGCGGATCGGTCCAGCATGATGGGTGAATCGAACGCCAGGCCGATCAGGCCATTGTCCGTCCACTTCACCACGGCAGGCACCAATATCCCGCCTTCGAAGCGGACGTAGACGTTGGTGCCAGGAATGAGGTTGGAGGCGCCTCCACCCATCGCGCCACCTTCGGAAATATTATGCAATGCGAAGCTGCTGGGCGATCCGTCGATCAGCAGCTGCAGCTTGCGCCCTTTCGCCGGAAGCCTGGGATGGCGCCGCTGTTCTGCAGTGCCGGCGGCTTTACGTGAGCGCGACGTTGCGGTGCCGCCGCTCTGACCGATTTCGTCGTGCCTTGCTTCCGCAAGCGGCACGGCAGTTCCGCAGAATCCGCACTCGGCGCTGATCCTTCCGATATACCATTGAGACCGTCCGCAGCCGGGACAGTGATTGTCGGCGTTGGTTCGATAGACGATGTGGTGCCCGCGCCGCGCGAGGCTGGCGGCGAAATTGGCTGTTGCCCGTTCGAACACCTGCACGTTCGACATTCGTTGCGCTCCACGCAGCCGAGGACTCGACCGACAAAGTAGCAAGCAGAGCTTGAGAAGTGATTACCGGGCGATATGACCGCTTCGGCCATTCCGGTGCGGGCGAAGAGTGACACCCTCCAAAACGACGATTGCCGGGCCGTTCCGGCGGCGTGCCCCAACGGAAAACGACCGCTACCGAAAGTGAAGGTGCGGGGCCCAGCTCAACCTAGTATAGTAACGCCGAGCAGCGAAGCGAGATTCAAAGCTGGTGTCGAGGAGGACGTCACATGATGAACTCAATATTCGATAGCGCGTTCAACTCCTTCAAATCTCCGAAAACCGCGAGCAATTCAGACTGTCGTCTGCAAAGAGAGCGTGTGAAACGGCGGGGCGCCGGGCTCTTGTCCATCGCCCTGCTCGCCGCCGCCCTGCATCCCGTCCCCGCTTACGCGGCTGAGAATGATGCGGTGCGCGTGTGGAATGAAAGGGCCGCAATCACGCTCACTAACGGACCGGCTGCCGCCACGCCAGGCGTCCAGTTTACGCCTCCGGTCGCATTCGTACATATCGCGATCGTCCAAGGCGCGGTCTACGACGCGGTCAACGCCATCAAGGGCGGGCACGACCCCTATTTGAAAGGACTGAAGGCGGCGACCAGCGCGTCCAAGGGCGCGGCCGCTTCGACAGCGGCGCATCATGTCTTGATCGGCCTCGTCGACCAGGCGCCGCTGACCGCGACCCTGACCGCCGACGTCAAATTAGCCATCAAAGCCCGCCTCGACACAGAATATGCCAGCTCGCTGGCCGAAATCCCGGCAGGTCAAGCAAAGGCCAAGGGTATCGAAGTTGGAGCTGCTGCTGCGGCGGCGATGTTGGCCAACCGGGCCGGAGACGGCCGCTTCGGAGCGCCCGGCTTTCCATTTCCTGCTTCGCCAGGCCCGGGGGAATGGCGCCCGAACCCGGTGAACGATCCGAACGCTTGGATCCGCAACGTGCGGCCATTCACCCTGCCGAGCTCGGATTACATTCACACGTCGGGGCCGCCGCTCCCCCTGACAAGCGACCAATACACGGCCGAATTCAATGAGGTGAAGGCGTTGGGCCGGGGCACCGGATCTACGCGGACGGCAGCCCAGACCTCGCTGGCGTATTTCACGGCCGCGCACCCGGTTCCCATGCTGTACGCGACCATGCGGCAGGTGGCGGCCTCAAAGGGACTGACAATCACTGAGCAGGCGCGGTTCCACGCCATGACCAGCATGACAACGGCGGACAGCGCGATCAATTGCTTTGCAGAAAAGGGCCGCTGGGGCTTCTGGCGGCCGACGAGCGCGATCCAGCTCGCCGACACCGACGGCAACCCTGCGACCGATCCCGATGCCGGCTGGACCTCACTTCTGCCCTTGCCGCCATACGCAGACGAGCCATCGGGCGCCAACTGCGTCTTCAGCGCGATGATGAACAGCGCCAAGGCGTTCTTCGGCAGCGACGCAGCGGAGTTCGATATCGTAAGCCCTGGCCTCGCGGGGACACCTGGGACGGGATCGACGCGGCATTACAGCCACTTCACCGATGTCATCCCAGACATCATCGATGCGCGAGTTTTCGGCGGCCTTCACTTCCGCACGGCCGACGTACATGGCGCCATGCTCGGGAAATCAGTAGCGGATTTCGTAGACAGGAACTTCTTCAACTGCCGCAACGCCGGCCAGTGCAAGCAGGAAGGACGCGAGTAACGCCGGCGTAGACGCTCGGCCTTCGGGAGGCGTCAGCCAATGCGACCCGCTCTCTATTGGACAGTGTCCTGCCTGCAGGCGAGATCCTCCCAGCGAGGCTCTGCCACTCAGAGGCAGCAGAGCGGCGCCCTTTGTAAGTCCGGCGATCGACGAGGTGGCGTTCCGGGTTGACCGGCAGGTTTACGACCAATGGTCGCCGTGGAGCTGGACATAGGAGGCTTACCATGTCGCACAAACGGCTTGTAACGGCTCTCCGTCGCTCATGGATCGGACATATGGCGATTGGTGTCACGGTCGTTGTTGGTGTTGTCCCCGCTTCCTTTGCCCAGGATTCGCGAGCTCTGGATCATTGCAAGTCCGCCGGGACCGGGATTGAAGCAGAAGAACGGCCGACGGATCAGAGGCCGGGGAGCAATACGGGCGTCTTCGTCGATGTTCCAATTGGCAGGGTCTGCGTCGGTCCTGAGGCTTTGGACGGCGAGCCCAGCTATGTCCGCCGGATATCGGCCAAAGAGGGCATGGCAATCGTGGAAGTTTCCACAACGCCCTTCATGCCGGTTTTGGCTTCCGGCGGAGTACCTCCCGGAGTCATCAACAGACCTGACCAGCCGGCGTCCTGGTAGGTCCCCAAGCTTCAGCCTATAGTTGAATGTTGCGTGTTAGGCTTCCACCCCTTGCGGTCATTAGTATGGGCAGCTTCGCGTGCTATGCACTGCTCGAAGCATGGAGGTTGAATGGCTAGTCCGCATGATCGAGCATGGTCCGAGGGCCATAAGGCAGGAAAACACAATGAGCCGCTAAGCGCTTGTCCCTATGGAAGCGGGACGATGCAGCAATCCTGGCAGTCCGGATGGCGCGCGGGGCAAGCGACGGAGGGCAAGGACGGCTAAACCGCCGGCCGCTCAATCGCGTCTGGGTGCAAGCCAAGTGACCAGGTCCCACTCGTTGCGGATCGCCAGCAGCAAATTGGCGGTGACGATGACCGCGACCCCGCGGACCGCCCAGGCCTCGCCGGTCCAGAACGCCCAGGCGACTTCGGCCACGCCGAGCGACAGCACGCTCGGGAAGACGCCGTAAAACCATTGGTCGGTCCAGTGCGGCGGATCTTCCTGCCAGTGGAGCTTGCGGATGCCGACCGCCGATTGCACCCCGCGGAGCAGGCCCCACGCCGCGACGATCGCCGATACGACGGCATATTCGCGGGGCCCGATCCCCGGGGTCAGCGCGGCTGCGCTAAGTACCAGCACGAAGCTGACCTGCAGCACCACCGGCCCCATGTAGAGTTGCGCGCCAGCCATCATGGTCGAGCGCGGCTTGTCCTGCATCAGCGTGACGACGACGAAGATCAGGCCGATCAGGACCGCGGCGGCCGAGCCCGCCAATAGGTAGAATTCGCCCCACTGCTCGAACATGCCTCCGCTCCTCCCGCCAGGGAGCGAACCTATCAAAGCTCGGCATGAGGTCCATAGCCAGCTTTGATTGGCGGGTCCGGGCGTCACGGAATAGTTGGGTTGCCGTTCCGCCGACCACCTGTCGGCTTGTCGAACAGCAATATGCATTTGGCGAAATTCACCAACCAGACAGTTGGAAATTGGTACCAGGCACCAACATTTCCGGTTGTTCAAACCAAGAAATCCCAGAAAACCGCCGTTGGCACAACCATTGCTTATTAGCTGGCATGGCAACCCTGACCGCCAGCGAAAAGGAACCGATGATGACCAAGACGACCCCGCTTCCACTGCGCAACGACACCATCCTCGGCGTGTGCGAAGCGATCGGCCGCGATTTCGGCTTCAATCCGCTCTGGTTGCGGCTGGCGTTCATTGCGCCCCTGTTCTTCGCGCCGACCGTGACGATCCTGGCCTATTTCGGCCTTGGCGCGGTCATCGGCCTGATCAACTATTTCTCGCCCGATGTGCCGGCTGCCCAGCAGGTCGTGGATCTTCATGCGACCAGCATCGAGGAAGATGAAGCGCTGCCGATCGCGGCCTAATTATCCACAGTTTTCCGGGCCCGGAGCGCTCCCCATCCCCCTCCGGGCCCGGAAATGTCCCGAAACGAGCCGCTTTTTAACCTGCCTCACCAAAGTATGAAGCCCGCCTAAACCCTGTCTTTACGCTAGCCGGTTAGAAGCTTGTCCCAAGGTTCCTCGCCAGGACCCTTGAGCGTAGACAGGAGAGACCCGGGATGGCGATCAATCAGGCAGTTGACCGGACGGCGATGAGCGCTGCCCAGCTGCAGCTCGCGCGGGTCGAGGCCGAAGGTTCGGCCGAGCATACCTATCGCCTGCGCCTGATGGCAGCGTCCGGCCCAAACCATGCCCGAGACCTCGCCGACTGCGTCCATTTGTTCTGCTCGCTCTACGGACGCCATCCCGGCCTGATCGAGCTGGCGCTCAACAACTGCCCCGCCGGCCCGGTGCGCGACTGGCTCAAGGAAGCGTCGGACGCCTATGAGCGCGAGCGGCTCTACCTGGTCCGACTGACCGCTTCGGTCGGCCCGCTGCCCTCCACCCCCGGCGCCGCCGAAACAGAATCCGCTCTGGTTGCCGCCCGTCACGCCATCGAGACGCTGGCCGGGTCGGAGCGGCGCGGCTGCGCGCTCGGCGCGGCAACCGCCCTGATGAGCGACTGGCCGGCGATCCGCGCCCTGCTCGACCGGGCCGCCGACCGGGTCGGCATGCAGCGCCCCGTCCTCACCTTGCCCGACCAGCAGTCGGTCGTCCGAGTGATCGGCGACGGCACCGACGGGCCTGCCAGCGAACGCGCGCTGGGCTTTGGCGGCGAGCAATTGCTGCTCCAGAACCGCGGGCTGTTCGACCTCCTCGAAGCCCGAGCGTCCGCCCGGATCGACTAGACTTGCCGCGCGCCTCCCCATAGGGCGGAGGCATGCGTTTCGAAGGCACTTCCAGCTATGTCGCGACTGACGACCTCAAGGTCGCGGTCAATGCCGCCGTGCAGCTGCGCCGCCCGCTGTTGGTCAAGGGCGAACCCGGGACAGGCAAGACGGTGCTGGCGCATGAGATCGCCGAAGCGCTCGGCGCGCCCCTCATCGAATGGCACATCAAGTCGACCACGCGCGCGGTCCAGGGGCTGTACGAATATGACGCGGTCGCACGGCTGCGCGACGGCCAGCTCGGCGACGAGCGGGTCCACGACATCAGCAACTACATCAAGCGCGGCAAGCTGTGGGACGCGTTCACCTCGCCTGAGCTGCCGGTGCTGCTGATCGACGAGATCGACAAGGCCGACATCGAATTCCCCAACGACCTCCTCCAGGAGCTCGATCGGATGGAGTTCCATGTCTACGAGACGGGCGAGACGGTGAAGGCTGTCGAGCGGCCGGTGGTAGTGATCACGTCAAACAATGAGAAGGAACTGCCGGACGCTTTCCTGCGGCGCTGCTTCTTCCACTATATCCGCTTCCCCGATCGCGAGACGATGAGTGCGATCATCGACGTCCATTTCCCCAAGATCCAGAAGCTGCTGGTGAGCCGGGCGCTCGATATCTTCTACGACATCCGCGAGGTGCCCGGCCTCAAGAAGAAGCCATCGACCAGCGAGCTGCTCGACTGGTTGAAGCTGCTGCTGCACGAAGACATGCCGCTTGAGGTGCTTCAGAACCGGGATCCGACCAAGGCGATCCCGCCGCTGCACGGAGCGCTGCTGAAGAATGAGCAGGACGTGATGCTGTTCGAACGGCTGGCGTTCATGGCGAGGCGGAAGGTCTGAGTGACCGACGAGCCGAAAAGACGCCGGCTCGCCACCAGGCTGATCCACCCGGATCGCCGTGCTTCAACCGATTTCCAGTCGCTGGCGACGCCAACGTCGCGCGGGTCGACGGTGGTGTTCAAGTCGGTCGCCGATGCGCGGGATTCGAACGACCCCGACCAATATCGCTATGGCCTGTACGGCACGCCGACGGTGCGGGAGTTGGCACTCCAAATCGCGGCGATCGAGGGGGCCGAGCATTGCCTGATCGTGCCGAGCGGCCAGGCGGCGATCGCCCTTCCCTATCTCGCCTTCTGCAAGTCCGGCGACCATGTGCTGCTGACCCAAAGCGCCTATGGGCCGAATACCGAGCTGGCGTTCGAGACATTGAAGCGGCTGGGTATCGAGGTCGAGCGATACGATCCGACGATCGGCGGCGGCATATCGGAACTGATCCGCCGCAACACGACGCTGATCTGGACCGAAAGCCCCGGCTCGATCACCATGGAAGTGCAGGACGTTCCGGCGATCTGCGCCGCCGCCAGGGAGCGCGGCGTCAAGGTCGCAATCGACAATACCTATGGCGCGGGAATCCTGTTCGACGCCTATGCCGCCGGAGTCGACATCAGCGTCCAGGCGCTGACCAAATATGCCGGCGGACACAGCGACCTGCTGCTGGGTTCGATCACCACGCGCGACGTCAAATACGACCAGCAATTGCGCGCGGCCCAGCGGCTGACCGGCATGGGGGTGTCGCCGGACGATTGCTCGCTGGTGCTGCGGGGGTTGAAAACGCTGGAAGTGCGGCTGAAACGGCTCGGGGAGTCGGCGCTGACCGTGGCAGAATGGCTGCGCCAGCGCGAGGAAGTCACCGCCCTGCTCCACCCCGCCTTTCCCGACTGCCCGGGGCATGATCTGTGGAAGCGCGACTGGACGGGTTCGGCCAGCATATTCTCGGTCATTTTCGGCAATTGGAGCAGGGAGCAGGTCGTGCGCTTCGTCGATGCGCTTGAGCTGTTCGGCATCGGCTACAGCTGGGGCGGCGCCGGCAGCCTGGTCATGACCTATGGCGATTTGCGGCGGCCGACGCCGGAAACGGGCAAGCTGCTGGTGCGGCTCAACATCGGGCTGGAGGATCCGCAGGACTTGATCGGGGACCTGGAGCAGGCGTTGGAGGCTGCTGCACGCTGACCTGTTCCCCGGCGCAGGCCGGGGAGCAGCTATTCGTCCCGATACGCCAGCTCGAAATTGCCCCAGCGGCGGCCCTTGAAATAGAGCGGGACGAAGACGTTCTTCACCGGGATGTAGCGGTCGCCAAGCTCCATCCGGTAGGTCGACAGCATCGCCGGCTGCTCGCTTTCGCAGGCCTTGCGGGTGATCTCGTCCATGAAGATGCGCTTGTTGCGGCAATTGGCGTCGTTCCACACCGGATCGGCGCCGGGCACCTGCGACCGTTCGGTGAGGTGGGTCGGCAGATAGCCGTCGAGGTTGGTGATCGCCGAGCCGATGATCTTGGGCTCGCGCGATTTGAATCGGTCGAGCAGCGGCTGGACATATTTGTCAGCCACCTCGCAGAAGCCGTTGTTGTACTGCGGCGGGTTGGTGCCATCGATCAGCAGGTAGTTGCGGTCGTGCACCGCCTCCATGCTGATCTCGCCGCGGTCGATCGCCTGCTCGACCGCCGCATTGATCGCCCGCATTGCTTCCTGGGCGAGCAGGATCATCGGCGTGTCGTCGATCTCGGCGCCCGAATTGGCTAGCGTATCGAGCATGTTGTTGGACAGCATTTCGAGGTGGCTGAGCCGTTTCTGGGCCTTGATCAGCTTGCCGCCATTGTCGCGGGCGTCTCCGGCGAAATCGGACAGGCCGGCCTTCACCCTATCGACGCTGGTCTGGATCAGCGAAGTAGAATGGGCGATGCCTTCGGTCTGGCGGTCGACCATTGAGACGATCTCGGCCACTTCCTTGACGGTGTCGTTGATCGCGCCGAACCCGGCCTGGGCCGTGCGGCTGCGCTCGACGCCGGTCTTGATCTCCGAGGTGACGGCGCTGGCCTCGCGGGTCAGCTCGCCGATGGTGGACGCGATCTGGCTGGTCGCGGCGCGGGTATCATGGGCCAGCTTCTTCACTTCGGCGGCAACCACCGCGAAGCTGCGGCCGGCA